>Ga0208783_10001231_pt1 | contig 15285 bp, 24 predicted proteins | sample DEB19_08_DNA_2_FD_184529 | JGI IMG/M metagenome (GOLD analysis project Ga0208783, IMG submission 184529) | Aqueous microbial communities from the Delaware River and Bay under freshwater to marine salinity gradient to study organic matter... | ecosystem: Environmental > Aquatic > Marine >... | reverse complement strand
ACAACATCGGTGCGTTGCTGCGCGGTACGAAGAAGGAGGAGGTGGAGCGGGGTCAGGTTCTGGCGAAGCCGGGGTCGATCACGCCGCACACCGATTTCACGGCGCAGGTGTACGTGTTGACGAAGGAGGAGGGCGGTCGGCACACGCCGTTCTTCGCGAATTATCACCCGCAGTTCTATTTCCGGACGACGGACGTGACGGGCACGGTGTCGTTGCCGGATGGGACGGAGATGGTGATGCCGGGTGACAACACCGAGATGACGGTGTCGTTGCAGAAGCCGATCGCGATGGACGAGGGTTTGCGGTTCGCGATCCGTGAGGGTGGCCGGACCGTGGGTTCGGGTCGGGTCATCAAGATCCTCAAGTAGGAGAGGAACCGTGGCAGCGAGCACCGGCCAGCGGATCAGGATCCGCCTCAAGGCCTACGACCACGAGGTCATCGACCAGTCGACGAAGAAGATCGTCGAGACGGTCCTGCGTACGCAGGCGAAGGTCCGCGGCCCCGTGCCGCTGCCCACCGAGATCCGGCGCTACACCGTCGTGCGCTCGCCGCACGTCGACAAGGACAGCCGCGAGCACTTCGAGATGCGGATCCACAAGCGCCTCCTCGACATCGTCGAGCCGACGGGCAAGACCGTCGAGGCGCTCCAGCGCCTCGACCTCCCGGCCGGCGTCGACATCGAGGTGAAGATGCAGCAGGCCTGATCGCGCCCGGGGGCCTCGGCCCCCGGCGATCGGGTCAGCAGCCCCCGAGGCTCGGTGCCTTCCCGGCCCGGAGCCCGACCAGATCCACTCCCGCCCCGAGCGGCTCCGCGTACACCGACGCGCCCTCGGGAATCGGTGTCGCGGCGACGACGCGGTTGCCGACGACGAGCGCCGCGGACCGGCGCCCGGTGACGATCGCGAACCGGCGGGTTGTCGTTCCCCGGTCCTCGACCGTGCGCCCTTCGCTGCGGGTCCCGTCCGGTCGTTCGACCCCTGCGCTCGCGCCGTCGAGCACGAGCGCAGGACCGTCGGTGGCTCCGTCGGTGGCGGCGAACCGGAAGCGGATTCGCGGCGGAGCCGCGGCCGCGTCGGCGATCTCGCCCGTGATCCGGGTACAGGGGCCGGCGAGCCGCAGCCCGGTCCCGATTCCGGGCCCCGTTGCCTCCGGGGCCCAGCGCGCCCCGTTCTCGCTCACCGCCCATCCGGTCCCGGGCGTCGCCGGCCCGGGGACCGACGGCGAGGTCCCGGGCGCGCCGATGAGAGCCTCGGCCGCGTCCTCGCGGAGCAGCACCGTGCCTTCGGGGCTCGTGAACACTTCGGTGAAGCGGTCGCGCACCGCCCCGGCCACGATCGGCGAGTCGACGGGGCCGGTGCGCAGGAAGGCGACGGGGTCGCTCTCGCGCAGGTCGTCGGCGAACCAGCGCTCGCTCCCCGGCAGGATGTACTCAGGCCCGGTGCGACCGAGGTAGATCGACCCGACGATGAAGTAGCGCTGGGGGAATCGGGTCGCCGGGATCCGGTGGTAGACGTCGTAGAGGTACTGGTTGTCGTCGTAGAGGAGCAGTGGATCGCCGTCGCGCGAGACGAGATCGAGCAGGGCCCGAACCGAACGTCGACCGTCGGCGAGGGCGTCGCGCTCGGTGCGGGCGATGCCCGCGGTGCCGGTGAACCCGCCGGTGAGTGCAGCGGCGTCGCGTAGGCGTCCCGTCGTCCCGAGCGAGAGGTAGCAGGCGAGCACCATTGCCACGAGGGGCCAGGCGACAGCCGAGGCCCGCACCCGCGGCGCGCGTCGGGCGGCGGCCGCGAGGGGGCCGGCCAGAGCAGCACCGATCAGCGCAGTCGGCGCGGCGATCACCACGAAGTAGTGGCTCGAGTAGCGCAGGCCGGCGACGAGCTCGAGCCATGCGGCGACGAGCCAGCCGAGGAGGCCGAGGTGCGCGACGCGGGCCGTCGGCGCGAGGCCGGGCCATCCGAGTGCCGTGAAGAGAACGAAGGCGACGATCAGGAGCGCGACCAGCGGGCGGTCGCGGTAGTAGGCCCACGCGACGTCCCAGCCCCGACCGATCGCTTCGCCGCGACCGAGCCCGATCCCGCTCTGCTGGTACCGGGCGTACGTCCACCAACTCGCGGTGAACTCGGACCACGAACCCCGGACCGCGTACCAGAGCGGCGCGAGGGCGAAGGTGCCGATTCCGCTCGCGAGCAACAGGAGCCGCGCGTGTCGGCGGGTGGCGCGTGCGGGGATCCGGTACCGGAGGAGAGCGGCGGCAGTCAGGCCGATCACTCCGGCAGCCACGAGCGCAGGGAGCACCGACTGCGCCGCGAGTCCGAGTGCCGCTCCCGTTGCTGCGGCGGCTCCGAGTCTCGTCCGGGGCGAACCCGTCCAGGGCCGAGCGGTCACGGTGAGCGTCCACGCGGCGGCGAGGAGGCCCACGACGATGTTGCGGCTGTAGAGGAGACCGGCGTAGGGCGCATCGGACAACGCGAAGTGGATGTAGACGACGGCTGCGACCGCAGTGGCGGCGGCGCGGCCGCCGCCGAGGGCGCCGGTGGTGGCCGCGGCGGCGCCGGCGAGCAGCAGGCACGTGACCGCGACGAGGACCGACAGGGCGTACCAGTGGCCGTCGTAGCCGCCGATCCGGTTGGCGAGGTCGTGCGCGACCTGTTCGAGGGGCCCCTTGGGGTGGATGCCGTTCTCGTAGTAACTGCCCCCGAACCGCTCGGCCCGGAGCACGAGGTCGCGGGAGAACACGGCGTCATTGGCCGCGGCCTGGATCCGATTGCCGAACACCGAGGCGGTGCCGATCACGGTTCCGACGAAGACCGTGGCCCAGAGGATCATCGTCCGCCAGGGAAGGCGGGCGATGCGACGACTGAGGACACCGAATCCCCGGCGGGGGCCGACGCTCACCGTTGGGGCGCGTTCACGCATCGATCGTCGTGCTCTCGGGATCGGCGGTTCCCGACTCCTCGTCGGGGTCGGGTGCGACCGCGGTGCCGGCCGTGGTGCGCCGGGTGCCGATCACTGCGTCGACCCCGATCGCGGTGGCGATGACGAGGCCGAGGGCGAGTCGTTCGTCGGCCCCGACCACGTGCCGGGCCAGCTCGACGGGATCGCCCGCCCACGTGGTGTAGAGCTCGACCGCGGTGACGGTGAGCAGCAGGGCGGCGAAGGCCAGGCTGCGGCGGCTCGGATCGCCCCGGCGGGTGGCGACGGCCCCGGCGGCCAGCGAGCCGAGGGCGACGGCGAGCCAGATCAGGAGGCCGGTTCGGGTGGCGGGCCCGCCGAGTTGGAGCGGCCAGGCGCCCGGCATGCGGCGGGCGACGCCGTGGGTGTCGTAGTACAGGAGGTCGCCGCGCAGCACCTCGGGGAGGTCGTCGTCGAGCCGCGAGAGGTAGTGGGGGGCCTGCGCTACCAGCGACCAGACCATGGTCCGGCGCCCCGATCCGTCGACCCAGCGGCGGTAGGCCGCGAAGGCGGGATCCCGGGAGCGGTAGAAGTCGTCGTCGAGGCCGCTGCGGCCGGTACGGGCCCGGAGGGCATCGTCGACGGGCATACCCCGGGCCGCGAACCAGCGGCTGAGTACCGGGTCCGGGAGGATGCGCACCCCGACCGTGTTGTGGAACGACAGGCGGGCCCGGTGGGTACGCGATTCGGCCACGAGGGAGTAACCGGCGGCGAGGACCACCAGTGCGGCGGTGACGGCGAGGGCCCGCCGGATCGTCCGTCCGAGGCCCCGGCCCCGCCACGCAACGAGGGTGAGAGCGGGAACGAGCACGACGGTCGCCGAGATCACGTGGGCGTCCCGGGTGAGCATCCAGCCGAGCAGGGCGGTGGCCCCGAGAGCGGCCCGACCCGGCGTCGGGTGGGCCGCGAAGCGCCACCAGGCTGCCACGGCCAGGAGGCCGAGCGTCGCGGCGAGCGATTCGCTCAGGATCTGGGTGTGCCACTGGGCGTAGCGGGCCTGGAGGGGGATCGCCACGATCAGGACGACGGCGGCGACGGTCACCGACCGGGACCGCAGCGAGCGCGCGGCCGTGAGGGCGAGGGCGGCCACTGCCCCGCAGGCCAGGACGGTCTGGGCCGATACCAGGAGCCGGCTGTCGCGGAGCAGAGCCCAGGCGAACAGGGGGTACACGGGGGGGCGGAACCCGAGCCAGAAGCCGGGGCGGAACGGACCCTGTTCGGCGAGCGCCAGGTACGACTCCCGGGGCCAGACGGCATCGGGCCAGGTGGCGGGAAAGCCTTCGTCCCATCCCGGGCCGAGCAGACGAACGGCGGTGATTCCCGCCCCGACGGCCGAGGCCAGGAGGGGGAGGGAGAGTCCGGCGGGCAGGACCCGGGGCCGGGGGAGCGGGGCGACGGTCGCCTCCCCCTCGGGCGGGGTGGTGGGCGGGGCGGCGGGCGGCGGCGATTCCATGGGGCCAGGGCGCCCGGGGACGCGGAGGGGAGCGTACCGCCGGGGGTCGGCTCGGTCGGGGCGCTCCGCCGGGGCCGGTCGGGTCGCACCGCCGGGGCCCGTGCGCTAGTGTTCCCGCTTCTCCGGGTCGGCTACGGCCCGGGAGTGCCGCCTCCCCCGGCCTCGGGGCGCGGCACGACGCCAACCGAGGCCCGCGCAGGCCCCCTCACCGGGGAACCGCGCGGCACAACCGAGAGCCGCTCCGCTCGGGTCCGCCCGGCGGAGCGTTCGCGTGGACGGGCCCCGGCGGGCTCCACGCGACATCCGACCGAACGACACCCGAGAGAGACACGACCGATGGCGAACAAGGGGATCCTGGGCCGCAAGCTCGGCATGACCCAGATCTTCGACGACGAGAACCGCGTTGTGCCGGTGACCGTCATCGAGGCCGGGCCTTGCCGCGTGGTCCAGATCAAGACGCCCGAGCGCGATGGCTACTCGGCGGTGCAGATCGCGTACGGCGAGACCACTGCGAACCGCCTCTCGAAGCCCGAGCTCGGGCACCTGCGCAAGGCCGATGCGGCACCGGCGAAGTACCTCGCCGAGTTGCGCGTCGACGATCTGACCGGCTTCGAGGTCGGGCAAGTGCTCGCCGCCGACGTGTTCGCGGCGGGTGAGCGGGTCGATGTGACCGGCATCAGCAAGGGCCACGGCTTCTCCGGCGTGATGAAGCGCCACAACTTCAAGGGTCAGGGCGCCTCGCACGGAAACCACAAGAAGCACCGGGCGCCGGGATCCATCGGCGCGTGCGCCACGCCGGCCCGGGTCTTCAAGGGTGTGCGCATGGCGGGCCAGTACGGCAACGAGCGGGTCACGACGTTGAACCTGACCGTGGTCGAGGGCGATGCCGAGCGCAACCTCATCCTGGTAAAGGGCGCGGTTCCCGGTCCGGCCGGCGGCCTGGTGTTCGTTCGCAGCGCGGTCAAGGCAGGTCGGTGATGGCGACGGTCACGATGCGTACGGCCGACGGCGGTAGCGGTGCGAGTTGCGAACTGCCCGACGAGATCTTCGGTATCGAGCCCAACACGGCGGTCATGCACCAGGTCGTGACGGCTCAGCTCGCCAATCGGCGCGCCGGTACCCACTCGACCAAGGGTCGGGCCGAGGTGCGCGGCGGCGGGGCGAAGCCCTGGCGACAGAAGGGCACCGGCCGCGCCCGGCAGGGCTCGATCCGGGCTCCGCACTGGCGGGGCGGCGGCGTGGCCCACGGCCCGAAGCCGCGCGACTACTCGCAGCGCACCCCGAAGAAGATGGTCCGCCTCGCGCTGCGCTCCGCTCTCTCCGACCGGACGGCCGAGGGTCGCCTGCTCGTGGTCGACGACTGGGGAATCACCGCTCCGCGCACGAAGGACGGTGTCCGTCTCCTCGAGTCGCTCGGGCTGCGACCGAAGGGCGAGCGGGCCCCGCGGGTGCTCGTCGTGCTCTTCCGCGAAGAGGAGACGGTCTGGAAGTCGTTGCGCAACCTCGGCGATCGCGTGCAGATCATCCTCCCGGAGGAGCTCAACACCTACGACGTGCTGGTCAACGACTGGTGCGTGATCTCGAAGGCGGCGCTCGACACCGTCGTCGCCCGGCTCTCGGGTCGGGCCACCGAGGAGGACGGCGAATGAAGGATCCCCGCGACGTGATCCTCCGGCCGGTCGTGTCGGAGAAGTCCTACGCGGCCTACGACGCCAACGTCTACACGTTCGTCGTGGCCCCCGACGCCAACAAGATCGAGATCCGTCAAGCCGTCGAGCAGCTCTTCGGCAAGCGGGTCGCGAAGGTCGCCACGATCAACCGCAAGGGCAAGCGCATCCGCAACCGCCGCACCGGTGCATACCACTCGCGCACCATGCAGAAGCGCGCCATCGTCACCCTCGCTCCCGGCGAGGACCGCATCGACATCTTCGGGAGCTGAGAATGGGCATCCGCAAGCGCAAGCCGACGAGTCCCGGTCGTCGCTTCCAGTCTTCTTCGGACTTCGCCGACATCACGCGGTCGAAGCCCGAGAAGTCGCTGACGAAGGCGAAGCCGCGGACCGGCGGCCGCAACTCCTACGGGCGCATGACCTCGCGCCACCGGGGCGGCGGACACAAGCAGCGCTACCGCGTGATCGACTTCCGGCGCACCAAGGACGGTGTGCCCGCGAAGGTCGCGTCGATCGAGTACGACCCGAACCGCAACGCCCGCATCGCCCTCCTGCACTACTACGACGGTGAGAAGCGCTACATCATCGCCCCCGAGGGTCTGAAGGTGGGCGACATCCTCCAGAGCGGTCAGGGTGCCGAGATCCGCGTGGGCAACGCACTGCCGCTCCGCTACATCCCGGTCGGCACCACCGTGCACAACGTCGAGCTCAAGCCCGGTGCGGGCGGCAAGCTCGGTCGTGGGGCAGGCACATCCATCCAGCTCATCGCCAAGGAGGGCGTCTACGCGACCCTGCGGCTCCCCTCCACCGAGATGCGGCGGGTCCCGATCGACTGTCGGGCGACGGTCGGCTCGGTCGGCAACAGCGAGGCCGGACTCGTCTCGATCGGTAAGGCGGGCCGGGCCCGGTGGCAGGGCAAGCGCCCCCACACCCGGGGCGTGGCCATGAACCCCGTCGACCACCCCATGGGCGGCGGTGAGGGCAAGAGCTCGGGTGGACGGCACCCCACGTCGCCGTGGGGCAAGAAGGAAGGCCGTACCCGCAAGAAGGGCAAGCCCAGCGACAAGCTCATCGTGCGCCGGCGGCGCACCCGCGGGGCCCGGAGGTAGCAGAAGATGCCGCGCAGTCTGAAGAAGGGTCCGTTCGTCGACGGCCACCTCCTCGAGAAGGTGGAGGCGATGAACGCGGCCGGCGACCGGAAGGTCATCAAGACCTGGTCCCGGCGGAGCACCGTCACCCCCGAGATGGTCGGTCACACGCTGGCCGTCCACGACGGCCGCAAGCACGTGCCCGTCTACATCTCGGAGTCGATGGTGGGCCACAAGCTCGGCGAGTTCGCGCCGACCCGCACGTTCCGGTACCACGCCGGCCAAGAGAAGTCGAGCCGACGCTGATGGCCCCCCGCGCCGCTCTCTCCCCGAACGGTGCGCACGCGAGCGTGCGTTACCTGAAGACCTCGCCTTACAAGGTGCGGCAGGTGTTGACGCTCATCCGCGGCCTGCCCGTCGACGACGCCCGCCGGGTGCTGCAGCTGTGCCCGAAGGACGCGGCCGACGACGTCGCCAAGGTGCTCGACGCGGCGATTGCCAATGCCGAGCACAATCGCAAGCTCGACCCCGACGAACTCTTCGTCTCGCGGGCGTGGGCCGACGAGGGCCCGACCCGCAAGACCGGTCAGGCCCGGGCCCGAGGTCGGTTCTTCCGGGTGCGCAATCGCACATCCCACGTGACCGTCGTACTCGACCGTTTCGATGTCGACGAACTCGCCGTGCGGGCCCGTCGCGAGGAAGCGACCGGTCGGGGTGCGGCCGCGGAGCGCAAGCGCCGGGCCGAGCGGGTCCGCCGGTCGCGTCAGGCGGAGCCGGCTGCGCACGATCACGACCACGATCACGACCACGATCACGACCACGATCACGACCACGATCACGACGCGCCGACGGAAGTCACGGCGTCCGATGCGCCCGAGGCGACGACCGACGGCGAGGAGCAGGAGTAATGGGTCAGAAGGTCAACCCTTACGGGTTCCGACTCGGGGTCACCACCGACTGGAAGTCGCGGTGGATCGCCGGCAAGAAGGAATTCCGCGAGCAGCTCATCGAGGACTGGAAGATCCGCGATTACCTCCGCACCCAACTGGAGCGGGCGGCCGTGAGTCGGGTCGAGATCGAGCGCACCGGTGACCGGCTCCGGATCGACGTCTGGACCGCACGGCCCGGGATCGTGATCGGACGCCGCGGCGCCGAGGCCGAGCGTCTGCGCGAGGGGCTGCGCAAGATCAGCGGGAACGCGAAGACGGCTTTCAACATCCAGGAGATCAAGCAGCCCGAACTCGACGCCATGCTCTTGGCCCAGGGCGTGGCCGACCAGTTGGCCGGACGGGTCTCCTTCCGTCGGGCCATGAAGCGCGCGGTCCAGACCGCCATGAAAGCCGGCGCCCTCGGCGTGCGGGTGCAGTGCTCGGGTCGACTCGGCGGTGCCGAGATGAGCCGCAAGGAGTGGTACCGCGAGGGTCGCGTCCCCCTTCACACGCTGCGAGCCGACGTCGACTACGGCCTTGCCGAGGCCCGCACCACCTTCGGCCGGATCGGCGTGAAGGTGTGGATCTACAAGGGCGACATCCTCCCGTACCGCAGCGCGGTCGAGGACAAGATCGCCCGTGAGGCGGCGATGGCCGTCGGCGAGACCGCCGGCCAGGCGCCCGGACGACGGATCATCAGTGCCGGTGGCGGCCGTCGCCGGCCGACCGAGTCGGCCCCCGACGAGGCGACCCCCGAGGGCACCGAGGAGGAGGCGGCCAAACCGCTGCTCGGTGAAGCCGATCCCGAGCTCGAGCGTCTCCTCGCCGAGGAAGAGGAGATCGAGCGTCGTACCCGTCAGCACCACGAGGCGCCGCACTTCCGCGGCGGCGAGGACTGATCGCGATGTTGATGCCCCGCAAGGTCCGCCACCGCAAGCAGCAGCGCGGTCGGATGACCGGAACCGCCAAGGGCGGGACCCGTCTCGCCTTCGGCGACTACGGGATCCAGGCCCTCGAGCCCGGTTGGCTCACCAACCGTCAGATCGAGGCCGCCCGTATCGCCATGACCCGCTACATCAAGCGGGGCGGCAAGGTCTGGATCAACGTGTTCCCCGACAAGCCCATCACCCAGAAGCCGGCCGAGACCCGCATGGGCTCGGGCAAGGGCAACCCCGAGCGGTGGGTCGCCGTGGTCAAGCCGGGCCGGGTGCTGTTCGAGCTGTCGGGTGTGGCCGAGCCGGTGGCCCGTGAGGCGATGCGCCTGGCGATCCACAAGCTCCCGATGCGGGCGCGGTTCATTACCCGCGACGTGGAGGGCTGATCCGATGGCCAAGTCGACGACGTCCTCCGAGCTGCGCGAGCTCACCGATGCGGTGCTCGCCGATCGGCTCTCGGAGGCGAAGCAGGAACTCTGGAAGTGTCGGCTCGACCTCGCAACCGGCGAGCTCGATTCGACGTCGGAGATCACCCGCCACAAGCGCGAGGTCGCCCGCATCCTCACCGTGATGCGCGAGCGGGAGATCGCCGCCCACGAGACCGAGGGAGTGTGATGAGCGACAGCGAGCGCACCAGCACGCGCAAGGTCCGGGAGGGCATCGCCGTCTCGACCAAGATGGACAAGACGGTGGTCGTCGCCGTCGTCGATCGCGTGCGCCACCCGCGCTACCACAAGACGATGCAGCGGACCCGCCGGCTCTACGCGCACGACGCCACCAACGACGTGCGCGAGGGCGACCGGGTGCGCGTGGCCGAGACCCGCCCGCTCTCGAAGCAGAAGCGGTGGCGGATCGTCGAAGTGATCGAGCGTGCCCGATGATCCAGCAGGAATCCCGACTCCGCGTCGCCGACAACTCGGGCGCCCGTGAGGTGCTGTGCATCAAGGTCCTCGGTGGTACCCGGCGTCGCTACGCCGGCATCGGCGACGTCTTCGTGGCGACGGTGAAGGATGCCGTCCCCGGCGCGGCCGTGAAGAAGGGCGACGTGGTGAAGTGCGTCGTCGTCCGCACGAAGAAGGAGCGGCGCCGGGCCGACGGCAGCTACATCCGCTTCGACGAGAACGCCGCCGTGCTCATCAACGACCAGATGCAGCCCCGCGGCACCCGAATCTTCGGACCGGTCGGCCGCGAGTTGCGCGACCGCCGGTTCATGCGCATCGTCTCCCTCGCGCCGGAGGTGCTGTGATGAACCGGCTGCGCAAGGGTGACGAGGTCATCGTCCTGGCCGGTAAGGACAAGGGCAAGCGGGGAACGGTGTCGCGGGTCATCCGCGAGGCCGACCGCGTGATCGTCGACGGCGTCAACATGGTCAAGCGGCACACGAAACCCCGCGGCCAGGTGATGCAGGGCGGGATCATCGACAAGGAACTGCCGGTCCACGCGAGCAACGTCGCCCTCTGGTGCAAGAAGTGCGGGGCGACCCGGGCCGGCGTGCGCGTCGGGTCCGACGGCTCGCGCCGGCGCATCTGCCGCAAGTGCGAGGGAGACCTCTGATGGCCGCCGAGACCACCGAACGGCCCCGGCTCAAGACCCGCTACGACGAGGTCGTCCGTCCGCAGCTGCTGGAGCAGCTCGGCCTGGGCAACGTCATGCGGGTCCCGGGGATGGAGAAGATCGTCGTCAACATGGGTGTGGGTCGGGCCACCCAGCAGCGCTCGCTGCTCGACGGCGCGGTGACCGACCTCACGATCATCACCGGGCAGAAGCCGCGGGTGACCCGGGCCAAGAAGTCGATCGCGACCTTCAAGCTGCGGGCCGGCAACGAGATCGGTGCCATGGTCACGCTGCGCGGTGATCGGATGTGGGAGTTCTACGACCGGCTCGTGAGCCTGGCCATCCCCCGTATCCGCGACTTCCGGGGCATGCCCGCGAACCAGTTCGACGGGCACGGCAACTACACGTTCGGCCTCACCGAACAGCTCGTGTTCCCGGAGATCGACTACGACAAGATCGACACGGTACGCGGCATGAACATCACGATCGTGACGACCGCCACGACCGACGACCACGGTCGGGCGCTCCTCCGGGCGCTCGGCTTCCCGTTCCGCAACGACGGGCAGGGGTGAAGCAATGGCCAAGAAGGCTCTGATCAACAAGCAGCAGGCGACACCGAAGTTCAAGGTTCGGGCCTACACGCGCTGCCGCCGGTGCGGCCGGGCGCGTTCGGTGTACCGCGACTTCGGTCTCTGCCGGGTCTGCATCCGACAGATGGCGCACGCGGGCGAGATCCCCGGCATGACCAAGAGCTCGTGGTGAGGGGAGGGGACGCGCAGTGACGATGACCGACCCGATCGCCGACATGCTCACGCGGATCCGCAATGCGAACACCGCGTTCCACGACGACGTGGCGATGCCGTCCTCGAAGCTGAAGGAGGCGGTAGCCCGCATCCTCGAGCGCGAGGGCTACATCACGGGCTTCGAGGTGAACGAGATCCCCGGACGGCCCGGCAAGCAGTTGACCATCCGGATGAAGTACACGAACGACCGCCGCCGCACGATCTCCGGCCTCAAGCGGGTGTCGCGGCCGGGTCTGCGGGTGTACCGCAAGGCCGAGGCCGTGCCGCGGGTGCTCGGCGGCATGGGTATCGCCATCCTGTCCACCAACCAGGGACTCCTCACCGACCGCGAGGCGCGCGAGCGCCGCGTCGGCGGCGAGGTGCTCTGCCAGGTCTGGTAGGTGCCGTCGTGAGCCGAATCGGCAAGCAGCCCATCGCCGTTCCCGGAGGGGTCGACGTCACGCTCGACGGAGCCCTCGTGCGGGTCAAGGGCCCGAAGGGTCAGCTCGAGCACACCCTGGTGGGGGGCGTGACCGTCGCCCGCGACGGCGACTCGCTCCTCGTGACCCGGGTCGACGACTCGCGCACGAACCGGTCACTCCACGGGCTCCAGCGGACGCTCATCGCCAACATGGTGACCGGTGTCTCCGAGGGCTTCGTCCGTGAGCTCGACATCGTCGGCGTCGGCTACCGGGCCCAAGCCCAGGGGTCGAACGCGCTCGAGTTGGCGCTCGGCTTCTCGCATCCGGTTCGGGTCGAGGCCCCCGAGAACGTGACCTTCGAGGTTCCTCAGCCCCAGCGCATCGTGGTGCGGGGCATCGACAAGCAGGTCGTGGGCCAGGTCGCGGCCGATATTCGCAAGATCCGCAAGCCCGAGCCCTACAAGGGCAAGGGCGTCCGTTACGTCGACGAGCGCGTCCGCCGCAAGGCCGGCAAGTCGGCGAAGTAGGGGAACGCACCATGGGCCTCACCAAGGCAGCGCAGCGGACCCGGCGGCACCGTCGGGTCCGGAAGAAGATCAACGGCACCGCGGCGCGCCCGCGCCTCGCCGTCTTCCGCTCGAACAAGCACATCTACGTTCAGGCGATCGACGACGTGAGCGGACGCACCGTGGCGGCGGCGTCCACCATGGAGGCCGACCTCCGCGCCGGCGACACCGCAACGGTGGCGGCGGCCCGGCGGGTGGGCGTGCTCGTGGGCGAGCGACTGAAGGCGACGGGAGCGTCGGCGGCGGTGTTCGACCGCGGCGGCTTCCGGTACCACGGCCGGGTGGCGGCGATCGCCGAAGGTGCCCGCGAAGCAGGGGTGGAGGTCTGATGCCCGAGGGACAGTTCGACGAGCGCGTCATCGCGATCAACCGCGTGGCCAAGGTGGTCAAGGGCGGGCGACGGTTCTCGTTCACGGCCCTGGTGGTCGTGGGCGACGGGGCCGGCAACGTCGGTCTCGGCTACGGCAAAGCGAAGGAGGTGCCCGCCGCCATCCAGAAGGGGATGGAGGAGGCGCGCAAGGACCTCATGTCGGTGCCGCTGGCGGGTTCGACGATCACCCACACGATCCTGGGCGAGCACGATGCGGCCCGGGTGCTGCTGAAGCCGGCCGCGCCGGGTACCGGGGTCATCGCCGGTGGCGCGGCCCGCGCCATCCTCGAGGCGGCCGGCATTCACGACGTGCTGGCCAAGTCGCTCGGCTCGACCAACGCGATCAACGTTGCCCGCGCCACCATGCAGGGTCTGCGTGAGCTGCGCCGCCCCGAAGAGGTCGCCGGCCTCCGGGGTAAGTCGCCCGAGGAGGTCTCCACCAAGGGGATGCTCGATGCCTATCGCGAGCGGCAGCGGGCCGCGACCCACCAGGTCACGGAGGTCGCATGATCAAGGTCACGCTCAGGCGCTCGCAGATCGGCATCACGCCGAAGCAGCGCGGCACGCTGCGCGCCCTCGGCCTCGGCAAGATCGGATCGAGTAACACGCTTCCCGATCGTCCCGAGATCCGGGGCATGATCGCCCGCGTGCCGCACCTCGTGTCGGTGGAGGAGACGCAATGAAGGTCCACGACCTCAAGCCCGCACCCGGCTCCCGGCGCCCGAAGCGACGCGTCGGTCGCGGCATCGGCGGCAAGGGCGGTAAGACCGCAGGCCGCGGTACCAAGGGCCAGGGCGCGCGCAACACCGTTTCCCCCGGCTTCGAGGGCGGTCAGACTCCGCTCCACCGCCGGATGCCGAAGGGCAAGGGCTTCAACAACCCGTTCCGGGTCGAGTACCACGTGGTCAACCTGTCGACCCTCGAGGAATTCGACGCCGGGGCGGAAGTCAGTCCGGCCACCCTGCGCTCTCGGGGTCTCGTGGCCAAGCAGGGTCTCGTGAAGGTTCTCGCCCGGGGAGAGATCACCAAGCCGCTGCAGGTGAGTGCCCACGGGTTCTCGGCCGCCGCGGTGCGGGCGATCGAGGCTGCCGGGGGCAGCGCGACCGTGCTCCCGCCGCCCTGGGGCGACCGCCGCCCGCCGGCGCGCGGGAACGCCCACGCGAACCGCTAGGTATGCTCCGGAACCCGGTCGGATGAGGTCGTTTCCCGAGAGGACTCGGTGATGGCAGGGCTCTCACGCCTGAAGAACATGTTCCGGGTCCCCGACCTGCGGAACAAGATCTTCTTCACCGTCTTCGTCATCCTGATCTTCCGGGTCGGGTCCCACATCCCGGTCCCGTACGTCGACTTCAAGGGGATCGAGGCCCTCACCGAGGGCGCGAAGAGCGCGGGCGGCGTGCTCGGTCTCTTCGACCTGTTCTCCGGGGGTGCACTCACCTCGGTGTCGGTCTTCTTCCTCGGGATCATGCCGTACATCACGGCGTCGATCATCATGCAGCTGCTCGGCGTGGTCATCCCGAAGCTCGAGCAGTGGCAGCAGGAGGGTCAGACCGGTCAGAAGAAGATCACCCAGTGGACCCGCTACCTCACGGTCGCCCTGGCCCTGATGCAGTCGACGGCCTTCGTCTTCGTGCTGAAGAGCGGGAGCGGGGGTCTGCTCGGAGACGGGTTCCAACTCCCCGAGGGCACCGTGCTCATCCCGGGCTTCACCGCGTTCCGGGCGATCATGATCGTCGTTACCTGGACGGCGGGCACCGCGCTCGTGATGTGGCTCGGCGAGCTGATCACCCAGCGCGGGATCGGCAACGGCATGTCGATTCTGATCTTCACCTCGGTGATCTCGCGCATCCCCTACCAGGGCACCTTGGTGTTCAAGGAGAAGCACCTCTTCATCTTCCTGATCGTGGTGGCGATCGCCCTGGGCATGATCTTCTCGATCGTCGCGGTCGAGTCGGGTCAGCGGCGCATCCCGGTCCAGTTCGCCAAGCGGGTGGTCGGCCGACGCATGTACGGCGGTCAGAGCACCTACATCCCGCTGAAGGTCAACCAGTCGGGGGTTATCCCGGTGATCTTCGCGACCTCGCTGCTGTCGTTCCCGGCGCTGCTCGCCACGGTTCTGGGTCCGGGTCCCCGAAAGTGGGTCGACGACCACCTCGTCGGGTCCAACACCAACAGCTGGTTCTACATCGCAGCGTTCTCGCTACTGATCCTCTTCTTCTCGTACTTCTACACGGCGATCGCCTTCAACCCGCAGCAGCAAGCCGACATCATCCGCAAGCAGGGCGGCTTCATCCCGGGAATCCGGCCCGGACCGCCGACCGAGCGCTACCTGGCCAAGGTGCTGAACCGCATCACCCTTCCCGGCGCGCTCTTCCTCACGATCATCGCCCTCACCCCGCTCCTCGCCTTCAAGTTCTTCGACGTACGCCAGTTCCCCTTCGGCGGCACGGCGATCCTCATCGCGGTGGGCGTCATGCTCGAGACGATGAAGCAGATCGACAGCCAGCTGATGATGCGCAACTACGAAGGGTTCCTGCGCTGAGCAGGCGGTGATCGGGACCCGA
>Ga0208783_10001230_pt1 | contig 15286 bp, 23 predicted proteins | sample DEB19_08_DNA_2_FD_184529 | JGI IMG/M metagenome (GOLD analysis project Ga0208783, IMG submission 184529) | Aqueous microbial communities from the Delaware River and Bay under freshwater to marine salinity gradient to study organic matter... | ecosystem: Environmental > Aquatic > Marine >... | reverse complement strand
TGTTCATTTAGATACGAACCGGAACCGGTCCGGGTTCGGGTTCGGGTTCGGGTTCGGGTCGCGAGGTGAACAGTGAACAACAGCGAAGCGGTCGCGCGAATGGTCGAAACGTTGCGCGCGTTGGGTCGCGTCGAGTCTGTCGACGAACCGTTGGTGCAAACGGTGGTGACGTTGGCGGCGGCGGTGGATTCCGAACCGGGCAACGCGTCGCTGTGGCGCGAATATCGTGCGGCGGTGGTGGACCTTCGCGCACTGAATTCGGCGGGCAACAATGACGACGAAATCGGACGCATTATCGCGGCGATCCGTGGCGGCGCCGAAGTGGGCGACACCGCGAAGGCTAAACCGCGAAACGCGCGGCGGCGAAGTGGCGCGGCTGATGGCGGCGTGCGGGACGCCGCCGATGCCGTGGCAAAGGTTGGTGCTCGACGTCGGGCTGGAGATTGACAGCGCGACCGGGTTGCCCGCGTATCGAGAGATCATTTGTACGGTGATGCGACAGCACGGGAAGTCGTCGATGACGGCCGGCGTGATGGGTCACCGTGCGACGTTGTGGCAGCCGCAACCGCAGCGCATCGCGTACAGCGCGCAGGATGGTTCGGCGGCACGTAAGAAACTGATCGAAGATATCGCCCCCGTTTGGCAGCGTTCCCCGTCGGTCGGGTTGCTGCTCGACAAGGTGCTGCGCGGCGTCGGATATGAAGGCGTCATTTTCCGTACGGGTTCACGTATCGACGTCATCGGTTCGAGTGAATCGGCGGGCCACGGGCGCACGTTGGACCTAGCGATCATCGACGAGAGTTTCGCGGATTCGGATTTTCGTCGGGAGTCGGCGATTGGTCCGGCGATGGCGACGCGCCGCGACGCGCAAGTGTGGAACGTGTCGACAGCGGGAACGGATCAGTCGGTGTTCTTGCGGCGCAAGATTGACGCCGGCCGACAGGCGGTGCGCGATGACACGGGTAATGGTGTCGCGTTCTTCGAATGGTCTGTCGGGTTGGACGACGATATCGACGACCCGGCGGTGTGGTGGGATTCGATGCCGGCGTTGGGTTGGACTATCGACGAACAGACGGTGCGCCATGCGCGCGCGTCGATGGCCGACGGCGAGTTCCGGCGCGGGTTCGGCAATCAGTGGACCGCAACTTCGGAACGTGTCATCCCGGCGGCCGTTTGGGATGTTGCGTGCCGTACCGATGTCGCGCCGGTCGGGGACGTGCGGTTCGCGCTCGACGTGAACCCGGAACGGACGGCGGCGTGTATCGCGGCGTGCGGTATGGAGGGGCGCCCGGCGGTGGAAGTTGTCGAACATCGGCCGTCGGTCGGTTGGGCGGTGGACCGTGCGGTGGAGGTGTTGGGCCGGTGGCCCGGTGCGACACTGACGGTCGACGGTCGCGGGCCGGCGGCGTCGTTGGTGCCGGAGTTGCGGCGTGCCGGTGTTGCGGTGGTGGAGTTGTCGCCGGCCGACGTACAGAATTCGTGTGCGGCGTTCTTCGATGATCTAGCGGACGGGCGGTTGGTGGTGCGCCGTCACCCGGCGTTGGACGCGGCGGTGGTTGGTGTGACGCGACAGGTGATCGGTGACGCGTGGCGGTGGGCGCGTCGTGACGTGTCGGACATAACGCCGCTGATGGCGTGTACGTTGGCGCATTGGTCGGCGACGCGCCGTCGTGAACGGCGTGCGACGCCGAACGTAGTCGACCCGTGGAGCGTGGATGTTGAATAGTCGCGATGTTGTGACGTCGGTGCTCGAATTGGCGGGCGCTGTTTTGGTTTGTGTTGGTGTCGGTGCGATCTATGCGCCGGCGGGTTTGGTTGTGTCCGGTGTGTTTCTGATTGCGTTAGGTTGGTTGGCTGCCCGATGAGTTTCTTATCACGGCGCGAGGTGCGCGAATTCCAACCCCTGCAGAATGTCGGGTGGGGTCCGTCGACGAATTGGTCGGGGGAACCGGTCACCGAAACGACGGCGTTGCAGGTTGCGGCGGTGATGGCGTGCGTCGGTTTGATCGCCGATTCTGTTGCGTCGTTGCCGTTGCGCACGATTGAAAAGGTCGGCGATCGGAATGTGGCGCGTGGTGTTCCGCGTATCTTCGTCGAACCTTCGGGCACTGTTACCGGCTACGAATTGGTGCACCAAACGGTGACGTCGCTAGCCCTGCACGGGAACGCGTACATTTTCGTGGACCGTGCGCCGAACGGCGACCCGATCGCATTGACGCCGATTCACCCGTCCAACGTGAACGTGGTAGCGCTCGACATGCACACGCGCAGTTACACGGTCGCCGGCCAACCGGTGCCGGCCGACAACATTCTGCACCTTCGGTGGTGGACACCGCCGCAAGCGACGGTCGGTTTGTCGCCGATTGAAGAACAGAAAACGACGATCGGTTTAGCGTTGGCGATGGAGCGTCATTTGGCGCAGTTCTACGCTGACGGCGGCACACCTTCGTCGGTGCTCGAAACCGATGCGGACCTGACAGTGAATCAAGCGAAGGCGCTACGCGAAACGTGGTTCGATACTCACAACCGCAAACGTCGGCCGGCCGTGTTGGTTGGTGGCATGAAGTGGAAGGCGGTAACAGCGTCGGCCGCGGACATGGAATTGAACGCGACACGGGAACTACAGATTGCGCAAGTGGCGCGAATCTTTCGTGTGCCCGCGTATCTGATCGGCGCTAAAGGTGATTCTCAAACGTACGCGAACGCTGAAATGGCCGGCCAACATTTCGTGACCTATACACTCATGCCGTGGTTGCGGCGCATCGAGGACGCGTTCTCTAGTCTGCTGCCGCAGCCGGAGTTCGTGCGGTTCGACGTGGACGCGTTCTTGCGCGCCGACACGCTGTCCCGTTTGCGCGCGTATCAACTCGCGATCATGTCCGGTATTCGCACCCCGAACGAGTGCCGTGTTACTGAAGGCCTCGAACCGTACACGGGCGGCGACGAGTTCGTGATGGCGCTGCCGGGTGCACCGATGGCGGGACCGGGTGACATGCCGCCGCCGGTCGGTGTTGATTCGGAGCCGCCCCGCTGATGCCGTGGCATGTCGCGGAGAACGTCGACGGGTGCGACGGGTTCGCCGTCGTGAAGGATGACTCCGGCGAAGTCGTCGGGTGTCACCGTTTGCGCGCTGACGCCCTCGACCATTTGGCGGCGTTGTATGCGTCGGAACCTTCGGTGCGTGCGGTGTCGTTCGCACCGACGAAGGCTATGCAGGATGAAGCGCAACGCGGGCTGGATTGGCGCGCGGAGTTTGGGCGCGGTGGTACGGCGGTCGGGGTGGCGCGTGCGCGCGATATCACGAACGGCCGCGATCTATCGCTGGACACCGTGAAGCGCATGCACTCATATTTCGCGCGGCATTTGGTGGACAAGGACGGCGAAGGGTTCACCCCGGGGGAGCCGGGTTACCCGTCGGCGGGTCGTATCGCGTGGGCGTTATGGGGCGGCGATCCGGGGCGCGCGTGGGCGTTAGCAATCATCACCGACAACAACGGCCGCACCGTCGGCCATACTGACGAGGGACAAATGAGCACAACGAACGCCGGCGACGGTGGACAACTGGACACGGGAACGAACAGCGGCGAAACCCGCGACCTCGACTTCGAAGGGTTCACCCCGCGACAGACGATGCAATACGAACACGACGAAGATTTGGTCGATATCTTCGGGAAGTACACGCGGGACAGCGGGCCCGATGGTGCGCACTATGTTCCGGTGTCACCGTTCGCGGACGAAGGTTTGGTCTGTTCGTCGTGCGCGTTCTACGAAGGTCCGCGCGGGTGCGAGATTGTCGAGGGTGAGATCGACCCCAACGGAATCTGCAAGCGGTGGATTATCCCGGCCGTGTACGTGAAGGGGAACACGCCGGACGACGATATGGCCGACGACATGGCCGAAGGTGGTGTCCGGTATTCGGCGCTGGAACTGGAGCGCCGTAAGGTCGGCGGCCGCGACGTCGAATTCCGTGTGGTGTCGGTCGGGAACGTGGAGATTCGCGAAGGTGGACCCGGTTTGCCGATGCGGTTCCGCGGATATGCGGCCGTGTTCGGGTCGCCGTCGGAACCGTTGCCGTTCACCGAAACGATTAGGGCGGGCGCGTTTCGGCGCACACTCGCCACCGGCCGCGAAGTTCGCATGTACGTAAACCATAACGCCGACATGGTGCTGGGTTCGACACGTTCGGGAACTCTCACGCTACGCGAGGACGTCCGCGGCCTATACGTGGAGGGCGACTTCCCCGACACCACCTATGCGCGCGACCTTTCGATTCTCATGCAGCGCGGCGACGTGCACAGCATGTCGTTCGGGTTCTCGGTTCCGCGTGGCGGCGACTCGTGGTCGGCCGACGGAACGAGCCGCGAATTGCGCGAAGTCATCCTCCACGAAGTTTCCGTGGTGACCGGGTTCCCCGCATATCCGGCGACCGCCGGCGCGACGGTGCGCAGCACCGACGAAACCGAAACACCGGCGACGGTGGAAGTGGCCGACAGTGACGCGGTTAGCAATCGCACACAACAACCGTCGCTGCCCGTACCGTTAGCGCGTCGCATCAGTGCGCACTATGCGCGCAAGGTGTGACACGCCGGAAACGGCGAAACCTACGGCTCGGAACACGCACCCGGACCCGCTGTTAGGCGGTGAACCACGGCGGCTAGTCACCACCCGGAACCATCACCCCCAACAATCAACAAACCCTGAAAGGGAAAACGAAATGTCCGATTTTGTGAAGAACCTCGCGGAGGAACGCGCGAAGGCGTGGGAGCAGGCGAAGGCCGTGCTCGACGTCGCCGCCGCTGAAGCCCGCGACCTCACCGCGGAAGAAGCACAAACCTTCGACCGCATCAACACCGAACTCGACGCGAAGGACGCCCGCATCAAGTCGATTCTCGACGCTGAACAGCGCGCCCGCGACATCGAAGAAAGCCGCGCCCGCGCCGGCGTCGCCGCCAACCTCGGCGGCGAAGTGAAGGCCGACGCCGACGCCGACGACGTGACGGTGCGCCGCCTGTTGTCCGGCGAGATTCGCAACGCCCGATTCGAAAAGCGTGCGATCACGAAGTCATCCGCGACGATGGTGCCGTCGTCGGTGTATGACCGCATCGTCGAACATTTGGTGCAGGCGAACATCGTGCGCAACTACGCGACCGTGCTGACCACCAACAGTGGCGACAGTCTCGCCATTCCGAAGTCGACCGCGTTCTCGACGGCCTCGATCGTCGGCGAAGGTTCGCAGGCATCGGCGTCGGACCCGACGTTGGCGACCACCACCCTCGGTGCTTACAAGTACGTGGTGTTGGTGCAGATGTCGAACGAACTGGCGCAGGACGCCACCGTCGACGTCGCCGGATTCCTCGCACGTCAGGCTGGTATCGCGATCGGCGTCGCCACCCGCGGACACATGACCACCGGCGACGGTTCTTCGAAGCCGTACGGAATCGTCACCCGCGCCACCACCGGCGTCACCGGTGGCACCGGCGTCACCGGCGCGTTCACCGCCGACAACCTGATCGACCTGAACTACTCGGTTTCTTCCACCTACAAGGCCCAGCCGGGCGTTGCGTGGATGATGAACAGCACCGCGATGTCGGCCGCCCGCAAGTTGAAGGACACCACGAACCAGTACCTGTTCGCCCCCGGTCTGAACGGTGTCGCCGACACGTTGCTCGGTTTCCCCGTGCATATCAACGACAGCGTTGCATCGCCGGCGCTGTCCGCGAAGTCGGTGCTGTTCGGTCACCTTCCCTCGTACTTCATTCGCGAGGTGAACGGAATCGAAGTCGCGGTGTCCGATGACTTCGCGTTCGACTACAGCGTGCGTACCTTCCGCGTGACGTTGCGCACCGACGGCGATTTGGTCGATCAGACCGGCGCCGTGAAGTGTTTCGTCGGTGGCGCATCCTGATCGGATGACCTCGACGGGCGGCACCCCGACCGGTTCTTTGGATCGGTCGGGGTGCACCTTCGATTCTTCAAACAAATAGGGAGCAAACGATGCGCGTGCGCATGTTGGTCAACATGACCGGAACAATCGACAACCAACAGTGGCCGGAGCGTGGCGGGTGTATCACACTCGCCGACCACGTGGCCGCTGACATGATCGCGAACAAATACGCGGAACCGTGCGACGATGCGCCGGCCGACGTACTCGAAACGGCGGCGGTGGACCCGGTGGTGGAAACCGCAACACGTAAACCGGGCAGACCGCGCAAGGTCTGACCGTGGCACTAACCGCCGGACAAGTAACCGCAAACAGCACGTCCGCGGTTCTACTTCACCAAACCGACGCCGACGGGTGCGACATTCTTGTCGCCGCCGACATTGGTGCCGGCCAACACGTGTGCCTCGGACCGTCGGGCGTGACCACCAGCACCGGCTATATCTTCGACGGTGGGCGCGACATTCACTTTACGATGCCCGCCGGTTCCGCGTTGTACGTAATCGCGAACAGCGGCACGTGCACCGTTTCCAAACTTGTGAGCGACTAATGGCAATCACGAACGGCTACTGCACACTGAACGAAGTAAAGGCGGCGCTACGAATCACCGACGCGCTCGACGACACGTTGCTGGAGAACTCGGTCGAAGCGGCGTCGCGTCGCATCGACGGCGAATGTTCGCGGCGGTTCTATCTCGACGGGTCGACCACGGCGCGCACCTATGCGGTCGGCCGTGCTGACATGTTGATTCTCGACGACATCGGGACCGCGACGGGGTTAGTGGTGAAGGTCGACGACGACGCCGACGGAACATTCGAAACGACACTGACGGTCGGGGTGGATTATCAACTGGAACCGTCGAACGCGATCGTGCAGGGCGAACCGCTGACACTTATCCGCGCACTCGACCGCGGGTTCCCCGTCGCCGCGAACGGTCGCAATCTGATCGAAGTGACCGCCCGTTGGGGGTGGCCTTCGGTGCCCGACGCGATTCGCGAGGCTACGGTTCTACTCGCGTCGCGACAGTTCAAACGATACGATTCGCCGCTAGGTGTCGCCGGGTTCGGCGATCTAGGTGCGATCGTTGTGCGCCGCATCGACCCCGACGTTGCCGCCATGATTAGCCCGTACCGTTTGACGGCGGTCTGACATGCCGGCCGCACTGTCGACGTTACGGGCCGGCATCGCGACGGCGTTAGGTTCTATCGCGAACCTACGCGTGTACGAATTGGTGCCCGATAACCCGCAACACCCGTCGGCGACGGTGCGTATTGACCGGGTGTCGTTTGATTCGACGATGGCCCGCGGTTCGGACGAGTTCGAATTTATCGTGACGGTAGTAGTGGGGCGCGCCGATGATCGGACAGCGCAAACGAAACTGGAAACATACGTGGCGGGTACGGGTTCGCAGTCGGTGAAGGCGGCGCTGGAATCCGACCCGACGTTGGGTGGTGTTGCGATGGCGTGCCGGGTGCAAACCGCGCAGAATATCGGAACGCTCGAACGTGCCGACGGCACGTCACTGTTGGCCGTCGACTTCATCGTATCCGTGTACGCATAAAGGACTAACTATGGCATTTGTGAACTCGAACCAAACCCGGCTGATCTACGGGACGAACCCGCTAGCCGCCTACCTGAAGTCTGTCGGCCCGTCATTCACGGCCGACATGCTCGACGTCACCACCCTTGCGGACACCTCGAAGGCGTTTATCGCCGGCGAGACTGATTACGCGCTGAACGTGGACGGGCTGTTCGATAGCACCACTACCGCCGGCGACGTTTGGGCGAACATCACCGCCGCTATCGCCGCCAGTTCGACGACGCCGGTATCGGTCGCCCCGGAAGGTTTCGCGGTTGGCAATTCGGTGTGGGTGCTGCCGGTGAAGGCCGGAACCTACGAAGTCGCCGGCACCGTCGCCGATCTAGTCACGTTCACGATGGCGATGCAACCGGCCGACACGCCGGCGGTCGGCCGATCCTTGTCCGACCTCACCGCCTATTCGACAACCACGAACGGAACGTCGGTCGACAACAGCGCAGCATCGTCGAACGGTGCGGTCGCCAACCTTCACGTGACCGCCGCATCGGGCACCAGCCCGACGTTGGCTGTAGTGGTTCAACACTCGACGAACAACAGCACGTGGACCACGCTAGCCACGTTCACAACGGCGACCGCGAAAACGTCCGAAACGGTAACCGCTACTGGTACGGTGAACCGTTACGTGCGGGCCGTGTTCACGGTCGGCGGCACCACCCCATCATTCACCGCGCAAGTCTCACTAGCCCGAAAGTAAAGGAAACCAAACCATGCCCTTCGTAGCCGCAAAAGCGTCGGTGTTCAAACTGGACAACGCCGCCGGAACTCTCACCGACATCAGTGCGTACGTGGACAGCGTGTCCGGTATCGCGAACACGACCGACATGCTGGAGACAACCACCTTCGGCGCCACCTCGAAGTCCTACATTGGCGGCCTTCGCAACGGCGACACAATCTCCGTCGCCGGCAAGTGGGACGCGACGCTGAATACGCAAGTGACCGCGCTGCTCGGTGCGTCGTCGACGTCGACGTTCGAATACCACCCGGCCGGCACCACCGCCGGCACCCCGAAGGTTTCGGGCGAATGTTTGGTGTCGAACTACGAAGTTTCGTCGTCGGTCGCCGATTTGGTGACGTTCACCATTTCGCTGCAGATCACCGGCAACGTCACGTGGGGAACTAACTAACAGTGGCGGCGGTGGCAGCAGTAACCGTCCGACACCTCGACGGCACCACCACGGACGCCCCCATCACGGGCCGCGTCACGGTGAACTTCGAGCGTCATTGGCAAACACCGGCGCGCGAGGTGTTCACCGCCGGCAACATGGAGCACAACTACTGGCTGGCGTGGCAAGCGGTGCACACCGCGAAAAAGACGGCGCTGGACTTCGATCAGTGGCTGGACACGGTGGCGACGATCGAATGGGGAACGGTAGACCTTTCCCCTTTGTAGTCGACTCCGCGGTCATGTTGTACGCGACAGTGGCCGTGGAGACCGGGATACCACCGGACGCACTACTCGACGCCGACCCGCTGATGTTTCACGCATTGGTAGAAGTGTTGAACCAACGGGCGAAACGGGCACGGTGAACGATGGCACGTAAACAGACGATCCGTTCGGCCGATTCGACGATTTACGTGCGCGGCCTCGACGACTTTCGTGCTGAACTGAAACGGATCGACACTACGGGCGGCGAGGGGTTCCGTAAAGAACTCGGGCGTGCGAACCGTGAGATTGGCGAACTGGTGCGCACGCGTGCCGGCGATCTAGCGCAAACGAAAATGGAACGGCAAGTGGTCGCGGACATGAAAACGTCCGCGGCGACGCGCGCGGCGCGGGTGGAGATTGGTAACGGCCGGTCGGCAGCGTACGCGTACGGCGCAGAATTCGGTGCGTATCGTGACCGGCGCCGCCTTATAAAGAACACGCGCGGCCGTGCGACGATCGTGCGCAATAACGAGAAACTGTCGAAGGTCATACGCAAGGTGGAGTCGCAGACGTTGTCATACGATCGGCGGGGCGGTACGACTACAGTGCGCAAGAAGGCGCGCGAGGCGTGGGGCGCTACCGCCGTGAAGGTTGTGCGCGTGACGGTCGGCTGGAATCAGTTTAGACCGTGGCGCGGTAACAAACTAGGTGCCGGCTACGTGTTGTTCCCGACACTTAGAAAGAACAGCGACGAAATAGCGGAGAAGTACATGGCGCGCGTGCTCGACATCGCGGGGCGCGCGTTCAACAGTGGAGGCGGCAGTGGCTAGCAACGTGCGCAAATTAGCGGTCGAAATTCTCGGCGATGCGTCGGGCGCGCAGAAGGCTATGCGGTCGGTGGAAGATTCGTCGCAGAAGTTGGGCGACAATATCGGCCGGTTGGCGAAGGGTATGGCCGGCGCGTTTGCTACGCAACAGATCGCCACGTTTGCGAAGGATGCGGTGGGCGCAGCGATGGACGACGCGAAGGCGCAGCAACTGTTGGCGCAACAGTTGAAGGCGTCGACCGGTGCGACTAATTCGCAAATCGCGGCGGTCGAGGACTTCATCGAAAAGACGCAGAATTCGACGGGTGTGCTGGACGACGACTTGCGGCCGGCGTTGGCGACGTTCGTGCGGTTCACGGGTGACGCGACGAAGGCGCAGGATTTGCTGACGTTGGCGATGGACATTTCGACCGGCACGGGTAAGGATTTGGGCACGGTGTCGACGGCGCTTGCGCGCGCGTATGCGGGCAACACGGGCGCGTTGGCGCGGCTAGGTGTGCAGACGAAGGACGCGTCCGGTAAGGCGCTCGAATTCGACGAAATCCAGCAGCAGTTGAATAAGACGTTCGGCGGGCAGACCGCGGCCGCCGCAGATACGGCCGCCGGGAAGATGGCGATAGCGCGCGCGAACTTTGAAAGCATGAAGGAAGAAGTGGGCATGGCGTTGATCCCGGTGCTAGGCGCATTGGTCGACGCGTTCAAACCGATCAGCGACATTTTCTTAGCGTTGCCTGAAGGTGCGCAGACCGCGATCGTGTTTGGCACGTTGGCGACCGCCGGTTTCGGAGCAGCACGAACCGCGCTGACTAACTTCGGAATTTCGGCTGGTTCGGCGACGAAAATGTTGGGCGGGTTGGGGTTGGCGTTAGGTGCCGCCGCGATCATCGGAAAGATTTTTGAGGCGGGAAGCGAGTCGAACACGGACGAAACTGTCGCGTTCACCGATGCGCTGAAAGAGAACGACAAGGCGTTGCGCGCGTCGGCGCTGAATGATCTAGCGAAGGACGATCCTGTCGCCCGTAAGTATCTCGAAACCATCGGGGAACTCGGGTTGAACGTCGACGACCTCGCCGAATATCTGCACGACATGACCGGCCCCGCCGCTGACTTTCGTGATGCGTTCTCGAAGATTGCGAACACTACGCAAGACAACGTGCAACGAATCAAACTGCTAAACGAAGCGCTCGGCACGAACATCGACACAACCGGCATGACCGCGGAAACAGCACGCGACACGTGGGTCGAATTTCAAAACCTCACGTTCGCACTGTTCAATTTGGAGGGCGAATATCGGGCAGTGCAGGCGGGCACCGAAGCCACCGCGTCGGGTTTGTTGGGTTTAGCGCTCGAAGGTGAAGATGCCGCCGACGCACTCAACGAAGTCACGGGCGCAGCGTTCGAACTAACCGAACAGTGGAAAACGACCCTCGGTTATTTCGATCAGAAACAAGCGTGGAATAACCTAACTGATTCGATTGGCGACCTCGCCGAAGCGCAGGCGTTAGCGTTCGGGGAACCTTCGCAAGAGAACCAGCGCAAATATGAGGACGCGTTGGCCGATGTTTACGACAGGACGGCCGCATACATAGAAGCGGTCGGCGACATTCCCGCCGAAAAACAGACGCAGATTCTCGCCGCACTAAACGAAGGCGACGTGTTCCGTGTTGTCGCGATTCTCGACGAAATAAGTAAACAGCGGGTCGTGCCGATTCGGTTGGGCGACATGGACATCGAAACGCGGCGCGCGTTGAATTTGCAGGGACGCGCCGCTGGTGGTCCGGTTGTCGGCGGGTCGCCGTACGTTGTCGGTGAACGTGGACCGGAACTATTCGTCCCGTCGTCGTCGGGCGCCATTCTCCCCCGCGTGCCCGCCACCATCGGCGGCGGCGCCGGATCGTCAACGACTAACATCAACGTGACTGTCACGTCCGCTGATCCGAACGCCGTCGTCGCCGCCCTTCAACAGTACGTCCGACTCAATAATCGACTTCCAGCGAACGCGATCGGCTAATGAGCGCCGTCGACTGGAACATAACAATCGGCGGGACGAGCTTTACCTCGATCACTCAAAGCCTGTCGTTCACGGTCGGACGCTCCTCATGGTTCGACACGCCGACCGGGAATAACTGCACTCTCACAGTGCGAAACAACACCGGGCAGGCCGCCACGATCGCCGAGGGCGACCAAATCATCATCGGCAACGACCTATCAGCGATCGAAATGTATTTCTACGTCGTCGAGGTGACGTATCAGGACGACATCGCGATCAACGCATACACCGCCACGATCACCGGGACCGATGCGCTCGGCATGATGTCACTGTTCTATGTGAATGATGATCCTGTCATCGGCTATACGAACGCCATCTATCAGGCCGGACTCATCGCGCAAGAGGTCTACCCGTTCGTCCCGCCGTATCCGCCCGCAACAGCGATCGACGGTCGCGCAACCGTTTCGGATGCGTTTGAGCCGACGACCATCGGCCAACGCGTCGTCGACCTTCTCCTTACCGAGAATTCGACGTACTACTACGACGGGGCGACCTTAGAGTTCCGCACGTCCGCCGCACCTTCCGCGTCGCTGTTCACGTTCGGCACGAACGCCACGACGAAACTCGTCTATGACGGACTGACCCGAAAACTTCCGAACGCAAACTATCCGAATGTCGTCAATCTCACCTCGACGACCGTCGGCACGACTCAAGCCGTCAGCGCATCAAACTACGAGCGCAACTACAACCGGCAAGTCCTGTTCAATAACACAGCCCAACAGCAAGCACAGACCGACTACTACGCAAACGTCTTTGCCGAAGAAGAGTTGTACGCCGACGTGCGATTCAATGACAACGCCCAAACAGACGCACGAATGACCGAGTTCCTTGACGAACTTTCCGCGATGTCCGGCAAGACGACGACCCTCACTTACTATTCGCCCTACTACGGCACGAATACAACCGTCACGATGGTCGTCGAAGGTGCAACAGTGTCCGCAATACCTGGTCGGACAGAGTTCACCGTGTACCTTTCTCCGGTGACGATCTATGACCTGTTCACCCTGAACTCGTCGACGTTCGGTATTCTCAACACAAACAGACTCGGATGGTGACCTAATGGCAGTTTCCCCTAACACAGACTTCACGTCCGGCGCGGTACTTACCGCCGCCCAAATGAATAAGGTCCCTCGCGGCCTAATGGCCGATGTCGTCACGTCAAGCACGACGGACACGTCGGTCACCGCCGAAGAAGTCATGCTGACCGTCACGTGGACGGCAGTCGCGAACCGCAACTACCGCATCGTCTACATTGAGCCAGCGTTGACCGGCACGTCGATCACGTCCGCAACGTTTCGGCTTCGCTCTGGAACACTCACCGGCACAGTCCTCAACTCGACCGTCGTCGCAATCTCGTCGACGAGCCTCACATTCTCCGGCTTTGTCGAGTCAGTCGGAGCGATCGGAGCAGGCTCCCAGACGGTCGTCGCCACCTTGCAGTATTCGGCAGGAACGGGAACCGCGACCCGATCCGCAACCCGTGTCGCCATGCTCTACGTCGAAGATCTAGGAGCCACCTGATGATTGTCGCCATCAATCCTGACCCCGAGTATCAGACACCCGAACAGGTGCTCAATCTTGTCATCGAGAACCTGCTGTACGAATCGGACTGGACGCAACTACCCGACGCACCCGTCGACCACGCCGCATGGGCCAAATACCGTCAACAGTTGCGCGACTTCCCCGCAACATGGACCCCCGGTCCGACCGTCACATTCCCAACACCACCAAACGAAACGGAGTAACAGATGGGCCGCCCCTACACCGGCTGGAACGGAAACGCGACCGGCAAACTTCCCGGCACCGAAAGATTCGTGGCGGTGATGCTGTTTCTCTACGGCGGCAAACTTCGCAACCTCGGAACGTGGAAGGTGCGCAACATGCGCGGCCGAAACAAACCGTCAGTGCACGGCACCGGTCGCGCTATCGACCTCGGATACGACACGCGCGCAACAGCCCACCACCTTCTCGACTTTCTCGCGAAGCCCGAAGTGGCCGACGTTCTGCAAGTCGAAGAACTACACGACTACAACTTCGAAGGGTCGAAGTTCGGGCGGGCGTGGCGCTGCACTCGCGGCAAATGGATCGTGTTTACCTCGGACCATATGGGGCCGGGCGGTAATTGGGTGCATATCGAATTAGCGCCGGCGGTCGCCGGTAGCGCTGAAGCGGTGAACGCCGCGTTCGCGCGTATCTTCGCGCTGAAGTGAACGGCACCGGTGTCGGTTGAACGTGATGCTGAAGTGAACAATTATCGAAGTCTTTATGATGACGACGTGCACGCCGCCGCATACGACCGTGCTGTCGAATGGGCGCGAACTGTCGGCATCGTCGAACAGCACGTCGAACACGTAGCCGATAACAGTGCCGGCAATCTCGACGAACTCGGAACCGATACGCAGCATCATCGCTGGACCGATGACGCCGCGTTCTATTGTCCGCATTTCGAATGTTGCTGCGGCAACCATTAGCGGCAACGTCGGCGACGTCAAACGTACCGGCCGACGGATGTTTTACACTTATTCGAACAGCGGCAGCCTAATGTTTCGTCCGCGCACTCTCGAAGGATTCTGAAGAATGAGAACCGTACTGCTACGAATCGGCGCCACGTTCGCATATTCCGCGATGTCGATTATCGGCGGCGCGTCGGTGCTCGGGGGAATCCCCGTGTGGAAGGCGGCAGTGTTGGCCGGTGTTGCTGCTGCCGCGCAAGTGATCGAACGATTAGCGCGCGCATACGCGGACGACGGGCGCATCACCCGCGCCGAAATGGATGCGGCGTTCAACACGGGCGGCGACGCGTGAACCCGTGGGCCGCAATCATCGTCGCCATTATCGGCGGCGGCGGTCCGGTGGTGGCGCTGATCGCCCGCCTAGACCGCAAGAACGACGCGCAGCACGGGGAGAACGCACGCACGCTGGCACGGATCGAGGGTAAGGTGGACGAAGTGGGCGGCCGTATCGCCGACCACCTCGAATGGCACCTCGACAGCAAACCGGACGCCGACTAACCGGCGACCCGAACGGAAGGCGGCAGCAGTGAACGAACCCCGGTCCCTTATGGGGGACATACGTAGCGCGGCGACGGTGAACGGGCCGCGGTGTTCCGTGGCGGTCATGGCTGACCGGCTCGACGCCGGCGACGCCGACGACTTCGCAGCAGCGATCGCGGACCCGACCATCACCGCGTCGGCTATTTGGCGGGCGTTGGCGATGCGCGGGCACCACCTCGGCGCCGACGCGATACGACGGCACCGAAACGGGGTGTGTGCTTGTGGCCGGGTTGCGTGACGACATCACCGCCGCCGGCGCGGTGGAAGTGACCGGCGCCCGACGGCACGTGTTGGGCCGTATCGCCGACCTTCTCGACCGCAACGGAATCAGCGTCGACGACATTGGTGCGGTGCGGCGCGTGTCGCTGTACCAATCGGTCACGAAGGACGCCGACGGCGAACCGTTGGTGCATGATCTGACGGCGGTACAACTGTCGCCGAAGTGGGCTGAC
>Ga0208783_10001229_pt1 | contig 15288 bp, 12 predicted proteins | sample DEB19_08_DNA_2_FD_184529 | JGI IMG/M metagenome (GOLD analysis project Ga0208783, IMG submission 184529) | Aqueous microbial communities from the Delaware River and Bay under freshwater to marine salinity gradient to study organic matter... | ecosystem: Environmental > Aquatic > Marine >... | reverse complement strand
CGCCTCCCTCAACTGGCAGCACGCCGATATCTGGGACTTCCTGAAGGCCAAGGATTGGCACTCCATCAACGTCCCGGGTACGGGCAAGACCCTTGCGGACCTCAAGAACGAGGACTTCAATTGGCCTGCCCCGCTCGACATGACCAACATCTCGGTCAACTACGACACGACCTGGCTGCTCAACTACTTCAAAGGCGGAGACCCTGGAGAACTTTTCCTTGCTAATGTGGAGCAAGCTCTTCGAACCGGAGAGCCTGGCTTCAGCTTCAATTTCTTCGACAAGGAGAACGAAACACTCCGTAACGCCTGCACCGAAGTCACCTCCGAGGATGACTCCGATGTTTGCAACCTTGGGTCCCTCAACCTTTCTCGTATCGATTCTGCGGCAGAGTTTGCAGCGATTGCGGAACTGGGCACGAAGTTCCTTCTCTTCGGAACCTTGAAGGCCCAGCTACCCTATGAGAAAGTCTACGAGGTTCGAGAGAAGAACCGACGCCTTGGTCTTGGACTCATGGGTGTCCACGAGTGGCTCCTCAAGAGGGGCTACCGCTACGAAGTAACTCCCGAGCTGCATCAGTGGCTCGCAATCTATAAAGGTGTATCAGATGACGTCTCCCGCAAATCAGCTGACCTTCTCGGTATCAGTCGACCCGTCGCTAATCGAGCGATCGCCCCTACAGGCACTATCGGAATGCTTGCAGGGACTACTACAGGAATTGAACCCGTATATGCCGTTGCTTATCGACGCCGATATCTCACTGACGGATCAGTATGGAAATACCAATTTGCTGTCGATCACACTGCTCAAGGACTCATTCAAGATTACGGAGTACGGCCAGAGTCGATCGAATCTGCCATTGACCTCGCTGGGGACTACGAACGGCGAATAAAGTTCCAGGCTGACGTTCAAGACTATGTCGACATGAGTATCAGCTCAACGTTGAATCTTCCTGCCTGGGGATCAGAGCTGAACAATCCGGACACTGTTAAGCCAATGGCTATGACGGTGGCTAAATACGCTTCTCGTCTACGCGGATTGACCATGTACCCAGATGGCGCAAGAGGGGGACAACCTCTTACGTCAGTCCCCTATGAAGAGGCTAAAGAAAAACTTGGTGTTGAGTTTGAAGAACACTTGGAAGTGAACGACGCCTGTGACATTCGTGGCGGTGGCACCTGTGGCGTTTAATGTTCTGGAGTTTCAGGAAGAATTGACAGACCGTAAGTTCCTCCGTCCCTACCTCAACGATCCCATCGTTGTGGATGTCCTGGAGCGGATCAAGGATAGAGCCGATGAAGGGATGTCCAAATATGGCGTCCCCATGACAAGGGAGGATGTCGACACCATCGGGTGGTTGAGACACGCCCAGGAGGAAGCCCTCGACCTTGCGATCTACCTCGAAAGGTGTATCCGCGACTATGAGAAGATACACAAACTGTAACGTTTGACAAAAAGAAACCCTCGGAGGAGACTCCGAGGGTTTTTCTTTTAGCGATGCTAATCGCGTTGAGCAACGCTCATGGAGATTACCGATGGACGTCGACTTCACCAGTCCTGTAACCTGGATCGTCGCAGTGCCCGGGGCTATCGTCTGGGTATGGGTTCTCCGTCAGGTCGTGCGGGAGCTTTGGTATCGCTACCTCAATCCGCAGAGGCATAGGCCTGCTTCTGACTAGCGAGCTCATCGGCCACCTTGCGGGCAAGGGAAGGGTTGACCTTGATGATCTCCCATTCCTCCCCCAGGTCCTTCATGAAGTCCCTGAGCGTCTTCCCGCCCTCCAGGTAGTCCTTGTAGCCTCTTCCCTCGAGGAGAGCGTTGGCAAGCTTGTCCTGGGTGTCCTGATCGTACTTGTCGTTCATCGCCACCACGCCCTTGTCCACCAGCCCCTTCAGCGTCTTGGAGACGATCTGGTATTTGCCAGCGGCTGAGGACGCATTCCCTGCAGTCAGCATTCCCTTCTGGTAGGAAAGCACCTCACGGATGGTCATATCCGTCAGAGGGGCTTCCTTCGGGTGCGTAGAGGTGTCGACCAGTCGGTTGTAGTTCGATCCAGACTCTCCTTTGGCGATCATTTCCATAATGGCCCTGGAGGCGGTCTGGGGACCATAGCTGTTGATGAGGGAGGTTAAGCCTCTGGGTTCCCCGTTAGTCCCAGAAGCTTGGGTAAAATTTGGATGGATCCCTCCGAACTCGAGATCGTCCGGATTACCCTTCGGCAGCTGAATACTCCTGGCGATCCAGTTCCAGATCCCCTTCTTCTCCGGTTGGGACTGGGCCAGGGCTCCGACCAGCTGCTTGAACTGGTCCCCGACCTTGTAACCATCCGTCTCCATGATCTTCTTCACATTGTCCGTGGCGTTGTTCAGTTCACGAACATTCTCGGAAAGACCACGACCGAGGAGCATCTCCAGTCCGGTGGCGATGTTGTAGGGAATCCCCTTGTTGTACCATTTCTCCTTGGCGATCTTCTCGCCTTCGGCGTTGGGCACCAGGGAAAGGTGTCCACTCTCTTCGTCCATCTTCAGATCGAGGTAGGGTCTCTCGGCCACATTTTGCAGCTTGTTGATCGAGCCCTTGAGGACCGTGACATAGCCGTCATAGGCCCACTTCTTGTAGTCGTCGTAAACCTTGGAGCCTTTCAGCTTCTGCATGGCTTCGGTGACCTGGGGAGAGGTCAGCGTCTTGAAGGCTTCCCTTCGACTCTCGTAGTCCTTGAAGGCGTAGGTCAGAAAGTCCTTGTTGCCATCGGAGAACAGAGCCTCCGCGGAGTTCTTGAGGAAGTCGGCTCCGTACTTCGGATTGGTGAGGTTGTCCTTCCAGGACGCCAGAACCATCTGGACATTGGTCGGCTGGTCCTTGCCCACCTTGACGAGGTTCTCCATGAGCTTCTTCGGGTCGCCATTGGCGCGGTCCCCGAGGCCCATATAGATGCTCTGGTTGCCCACCAGGGCTTTCGCCACAGGATCCCTCTTGGCGGCGGACTGTCCACCGGGAACAGGACCCGAGGTCGGAGGATTGAGAGCCCCTTCGATTCCGATGCCGAGGTTGTCGATGGTGAGAAGCTTGTCGGTCAGAGCTTTGGCTACTTCCGGACCGCCAGCGGCGTTGGCTGCAGAGATCGCCCTCAGGGGAACGCCTACCTTTCCGTCCCGCATGACCGTCAGGTAGTCCTTGTTCTTCATCGCCTCGATCTCTGTCTTCAGAGCCGAGAGCATTCCCGTGCCATCCTTGGTGAAGGCCTGGGAATAATCATCGAAAGCCTTGTCGGCGTCCTGGATGATCTGGTTGACCTGGTTGACGTCGAGAGCAGTGCCCACACCCTTCTGGATTGTCGCCAGAGCGTTCTTCCGGAAGTCCATACGGACCTGGTGAAGCGTATTGCCGTAGAGAACCGGATCGTAGGTGCCAGCCCTGATCTCGGCCTGGGCCTGGTCCACCATCGCAGAGACGTTGTCCAGAGCCAGGGCGTGAACCTTGTAGGCGACCTGAGAGGCCCCCTTCTTGGCTTCATCCTCACTCAGCTTGTTCTCTGCAGACTTTGCCGCCAGCTGGGTGGTGTGCGCCTGGATCTCCTGAAGCTTACCCTTCCGGTCCTGGATGGAAGCGATCATCTGATCGTCAGACATCTCGCCCTTGCGGTGCTTCTCCCTTTCGGCTTCCGAGGCGTATTCGGCGTTGTTGAGGATGAACTTCTGCTTCGTATCCATCTTCTCGGCGGAGGCGGCTGCAGCCCTCTCCATGTCGTGAAGCATGGACTGACGCAGCGCATTGGCGGGCTTGATGCCTGCGATGCCTTCGATCTGCCTGTCGATGATCTCGCCATAGCCGGGATAGCGGCTCTTGACGTTACGGACCATCGCCTCGAGCTGGGCGTAGTAATGGGTGTTGGAGATCTTCCCCTGGTCCCTGGCGGCGTTGAGACGCTCCATGCCTTCGGCAATCAGGGATTGTTCCTGGGTCGGAGGCTTGTTGTCGGCCAGAGGATTGAAGACAGTCCTGTCGGGGTTGATGACGGCGGCTCCCGCCGCGACATCCACACCCTGAGCGCCATTGAGCTTCTCGTAGCCCTGCTGCAGCTCGGTCTGAGCTCCTTCGGCAAGGGCTTTGTCGGTTCCCCTGACCGCGGCTCCAAGGCCGGTGAACAGCCCTTCGGCTGCACGCCGGGACTGGATCTCCTTGTTGTGCCCTTCGACATTGACGAGATCTACGCCTCTGACACGATCATATTCAGGATCGGCAGTCGGATTGAGACCCGGATTGAAATTTGCCATTGTTAAAACTGTCTCACTCAGAAGTAGTAGGAAGATTAAAATACTTGCCGTAAGCCTTCTTGAATTCTTCAGAAGCCTCAGGGCGGTAGTGGCTCCACTTTTGGTTGATAGTGTCAATTAGTCGTTTGTTCCCTTCGAGGGCTTTATACACGACTTCCTGACGCTCACTAAGTGGTAGTCCGCTGAGATATAGATCAATTCTCTTTGCGTAATGCGCTTCGAGATCCCGGTCTCCTTCGGAGGAGGCCTGGAGCAAGAGGCGCACATCGTGCTGAGCCTGACGAGCGAGCTGCCCTTTGATCAAAGGCAGATCATCCAGAATCTTCTTTTCCCACATGGCGTGGTCGATCTCGTTCGGCAGTTGGCCTGTAATGGCCGAGATCACTCCAGGCCAGGCTTCCACCTCATCGATCTCCTGACCGATCTTGGTGTAGACCTTGTGGTGCTGAAGAGCGAGATACATCTTGGCGGCCTTATCGATGCCACTGACGTTACGGGCGATGTCCATCAGATCCGAGGCGATCGCCTTCGGCTGGATGTCGCCATTGATCGCCATCCAGAAGCCTCTCTGGAACGGTTTGGTGCTGTTGTAGAAATCGAGGGTCACAGCGCCCGAGGGACCGGTGATGAACTTGAACCAGCCCAGATCCGTATCGAGGTTCTGGGTCAGGTCGCGTCCCGTGGGTCCAATCGCAGGAGACACATTGACGCCGAGGTAGTGTTTGGACATCTGACCGGCGACGCCGTTGAAGAGCAGACCGAGAGCTCCGTCATCGACGTTGATCCCCCTGTCCACAGCCTCTTTCTTGAAGTGATCGTAGGCGTTGACGACGCCACCGACAGCCGTTCCCAGACCACCGATGGGAAGACCGTAGAGCATGGAGTTCATCGCCACGAGGCGAACCTTCTCCATACCCGTCAGGGCGTCCTTGCGGCCATGGCCCTTCTCCCAGATCATCTCCATGAGACGGGCGGGGTAGGACCAGAACTGGGTGATGGTGGACATCAGTTCACCGGACTGCCAGCGGGCCTTCTCGTCGCGGGACATGCGTCCTGCATAGAGATTGGCTCTCCCGAGGATCTCGTTGAGATCGATCGAGGTCAGGGCCCTGCCGTTGCTGGCGATCCTGTGCTCGAGGAAAGCCGTCATGAAGGCGGAGGTGCGCAGGAGCTTCTCCGATTCCTTGAAGAGGATCGAAGACCCGTCGAGGATCTTTCCGGTTTCCTTCCGGATGAACTTCGGTTCGTTGAGGTAATCCCCCAGGGCGTGACCTCCGCCAATCGAGAAGTAGCCGGAGTCCTTCATGGCCGTGAGGCCTTCCTGGAACCACTGCTTCTTGTATTTGCCGCCTGTGGCCTTCTCGGCCAGTTCGCCAAGAGCGTTGACGATATTGGGGTGGGCGTTGAGACGGGTCAGATGGGCAAAGAGCCCATAGGTGAACCCGGCTGTGCCGTGCAGGGGAGAGATCGCAAGGATGTTCGCCATCTGGGCGGCGTTCTGGATGGCCACCAGCGGATTAAACATCCCGACCTTCATGTGGTAGACGATGCCGCGGAAGAAGGACAGGGGATGACGGGTGGTCATGATCCTGGAGGTCGCCCATTCGTTGGACGTCTCCTGCCCCAGCCGCTCGTAGATCTGATCCAGGAGAGAGCTGCGCAGGTTCTCGAGCGCGGACTGACCGGGGGTCTCGAGGTTCATGAGCTCGAGGAAGGCCTGCCGCGCATGTTCCGCTCTCACCCAGTCGGGGTAATTGACGTTCTCGATGTTCTTGAGGTAGGGCGGATCGAGGATGGTGTTGACCATGTCGTTGTAAAGGGTCTGCTTGTCGCCATCGAGCATGTGTCCGAACTCCTTGATCCACGACTCACCCATCTGAAGGCGAAGGTCGATCATGTGGTGGTTGCGGATCATGTTAGAGATGCCATCGGACATGGCCGAGAGCGGATCGAGCCTTTCAGCCCTGACGAGGTTGAACACAGGATTGCCCTGGGTTCCTCTACCCTCCTTGACCGTATGCAGGATCTCGTCCCTGTGACCGACGAACTTCTTGTCGACCTGATTCATCAGGTTCCAGGGGGAACGGATGGCGTCATAGAGATTGGCGTAACGTCCCTCCATATGCGTCTTGAAGGCGTCCATGGATCCCTGGCCATCACCAAAGGCGAAGAAGGGTTCAGTCTTGGAGAAAGCCGGAGGCTCACCATTGGGGCCCGGGTTGAAGCGACGCATGAACTCGCTCCGGGTGAGGGGAAGGTTCTCAGCCAGGTGCTGATCCAGGTTGCCTGCACGACCCTCGAAAGCGATCTGCCGGGCGATCTCCATGGCTTCGGCGTATTTCTTCGCTTCCGCCTGGGTGTGGACGCCCATCAGGGTCGTCTCGCCCTCGTAGAGGTGATGCGTGAAGGTTCTTCCCGTCGCAGCGTCGGTCCTGTCGATCCTGCGAACGACCGGCTGCTTGACGTAGAACTTGTAGGGGTAGATCTGGTGCCAGCCTTCCCGGTAGGGGATGAGATCGGTTCCGAGCTCCCTCTGGTGGAAATCTTTGGTGATGATGAAGTTGACGGACTCGTCCTCTCCAAAGACCTCCTTGCCCGGCTTGCGGACAGGGTTGGCCGTCTGGATGAACTTGTAGCCCTGGGCCTTCAGCTCCTCCAGGTGCCCCTGACCCTTCTCGGTCATCAGGGCGTGCAGCGGAACGATCTTCGGATCCACATCCCCCTCGTGGTAGAGGACCACCATGGCTCTCGCCTTGGCGTCCTGGGCTTCAACGGGGATTCTGTCGATCACCTTGCCTTCGAAGACGGATTTGCCGAAGACAGGCTGACCGGTCTTCTGGTCGATGACCTTGGTCTTCAGTTCGATCTTCTTGATGCCGAGACGCGCCAGCTCCTTGTAGTAGGAGGAATAGCGCATTCCGTATTCGAGGTCGTTCAGGATTCTCGCAGAAATGTAGGCGTTGGTCTCCTTGCGCGTCGGACTGCGTCCGTTGAGACGGCGGTAGGCGTCCGAGAACTCACGGTGGTCTGCGAAGAAGTAGCCCGGGAGATTGGTCGCGGGATCGATGCGGTTCATCTCTTCCGTCATGACACGGTTGAGCGCGTCCACATGAGGCTCCTTGAGGCTCAGGAGATCCGAGACCAGAGGTTCGATCGTCTCCCTGAGCTTCTCCTGACCGGAGACATAGGCGATGCGGTTATTGGCCGAGAACTCCGAGACACGTCCCCCACCCCGCTTGAGGCCGCCGATGAGCGGCGTCACCGGATTGGTCTTGTTCTTGGTGGTGATGAGCGCGTCACGGACATAGGGCCGCGTCTCGTCCAGGGGACGCGAGAGGGTCATCACCCAGCCATTGCCCACCTGTTTGGCTCCGTAGTCGCCTCTCTGGAGACCCATGAGCCGCGCCCAGGTGTGCATCTCGGCCATGTTGTGGGCGCTGGAGAAGAGCTGACCATTGGGCTTGGTGGCCTCGAACTCCCAGCGACCGAGGTTCTCCTTCGTCTTCTCGGGACGCACGGTCCTGCCGCCCACCGTCAGATTGACGGGAGCCACGGGACCGACAGGCCTCTGGACATTGCCGGGGAGCCTGGAGGCGTTCTGGATGGCGTTGTTGAAGCTCTGGTTGATCGTGTTCTCGAACTCGACCTTCATACCGGCAAAGCCAGCCTGGAGGGCCTCTTCGGGCAGACGGTTCACACGGATGAGGGCCTCCACCTTCGCCTGCAGCTGCCCAGCCCTCTGGGCCACGAAGGAGGCGAACCTTCCGGTTTGCGCTCCTGCAAGGCCTGTAGTGGCCCCTGGAGCGGCCATAGGGTTGACATAGGTAGGGGTAGCTGCAGCCATCTGCTGAGGGCTGGGAGAGGCTCCCGGGGCCGCTGTAGCCACATTGTGGACAGCAGCGCCATTGATGTTGCCCATGGCGGCGTTGAAGCCGGGCGCAGTGGCGTTGGGACTGGCTCCGGCCCTGACCGCCTGCTGGAACGCCCTGCGGGCCTCCAGATGGTCGAGCGTCATCAAGGCCAGCTTCGAGGAGAAGACAGCCGTGCCGACAGCGGCGGCTCCGAGACCGGGAACATCCTTGACGTCGAGAACGCCGAAGAAATTGTCCATGGCCTCGTCGGTCGTGGAATAGGAGACAGCCGCCTCGGCCACCCTGACGGCCAGCTGGGGGTTGTAGGCGCCAATGGTGGTGACGGCCTTCTCCAGCCACTCCTTCTGGACGGCTGGGGTCTGGTCGTAGAGCTTGGTGACCCATTGGGCGATGGTGGTGCCGGGGAGGACGCCTGCAGCCTCCATGCCCGGAACGTCCATGACCATGTTGTAATAGTCGTAGAAGGGGACAGCCGACTTGCCGAAGTCGATGACTTTGCCGAAGAGCGACTCCTGGGCGTAGCGGGTCTCGGCCTTCTCGAGAATATCCTTGGCGTTCTCCTGATAGAGCTTCAGACGCTCCGCCTTCTCCATGGTGGTGAGAACGGAATCCTGGGCTTCAGAGACACGCTTCCTGCTCTCTTCATCGACCACCTTCTCGCTGATGCCGCTGATGAGGCGGTTGATCGCGGAGTCCTTGGGGCCGACATCGGGAACAGACTCGACAAAGCGTTTGGCGTAGGCTTCCTCCACAACCGTCATCGGATTGTTGGCGGGCTTGAACTTGCCCAGAGCCTTGACGTTGGAATACATGATCGACTGTTGAGACGGATCATCGGGCAGACCGCCCGAGAGGATATCCGTCAGCGTGACCTTGCGCGCCTGCTCGTCCTTCGTATCCTTGACGGCAGCCGCATAGTGGCGCAGCTGGTCCTCGTTCCCCGTCGAGAGGTAACGATGGATGTCGTCCCTGGAAAAGTCCTTGCCGAGGGCGAAGGAAAACTTGTCGACCTTTCTGGCCAGCTCCTCGTCCGTCAGTTGCGTGGGCTGGACGGAGCCGACGAGAGAGGTCAGTCCGGGATTGGGTTTGTCGTCAACAAGAGAAACTCCCGAAAAGCTCGTCTCGGGAGCCTGGGCAAGTTTCTCTCCGGGTTCCGTCATATCGATGGAAAAACCCCCAAAAGTGTAACCCAGAGGCTGATTGACGTCTTTCTGACCGGGGGTCTTGTTCGTCGTTTCTACCATTACTTGATATTGAATCCCCACTTGAGAAGACGGGTCAGCTGATCCGTATTGTTGGACATGAACTCGGCCCCGAGAGCTCCGTAATTCGGGGTTGTCGCCTTCTGTCCCTGCATTTGGTAGTTAAGTAACCCCATGGCCCTCTGGTTCGTATAGAGAGTGTTGCCGATCTCCTGATTCTGGGAAACGCCAAGATAATTGACCCCTGCCTGTCCGGAGATCCCTGCCCTTGCTCCTTCGATGCCCGAGGAGTTGATGGCTCCGCCGTTAGCGGCTGCATTCTCTGCGTTCGCCGTGGCCACCTGGGCCTGACGAATGATGTCTCTCTTGCGCCGTGTGGCGTCGAGGTTCATCCGCCTCTGTTCCAGTTCGTTGTTTTGCATTTCGAACTGGTTGTATGCGGCGGCCATCTGGGGGTTGACCTGACCGCTCTTCTTGTTTCCGAACATTCCAAAGAGGCCCGAGCCGACGCTCAGGGCCGTCATACCAATGGTAATTGGATCCATTTACTTAAATACCCGCATTGGCTGTTTGCCATTTGAACCATCCGGCAATATCGAATGGCTTGCCTGTAACCGAAGAAACCTTGAACTGGAGGACGTTGCCTGTGCCTCGAACTTTCAGTTTCTTCTTGTAGTAGTCGTAGTCTCCGATCTCAGGGAACGTCACCAGCTGGTTGGTTCCCCACCGGCCTGAATTTGCCGTATTGCCTGAGTCGAAGATTCCCTGAAAATAGAACTGGGGAACGTCCTGGAACCTTGAGAAAATGGTGACGTAATTAGCTTGCAGCTTTCGGGCTGCCTGATCGAAGTTGTAACCAGTGACAAGGTAGCTCGTATAATCTGTCGTTCCAAAATCGAGGTAACCGGAGTTCTTGGTCTCGGCAAAGGAAAGATTACCTGAAGAGGAGACGACAAATTTGGATACAGATCCCTGCATGGAGGTCACATCGGTTCTTGTTCCACTGACAGTCTGGCGAAAGGTTCCTCTTGTTCTTTGAGATGTCACGCCATGAATCTTGACGTTGCCTCCAAACGACCAGGGGTAGAAGGATTGGTTGATGGTCGAGTAGGTCAACACCCTGTCGAAAGCGTAATTGTCTTCAAAATTGGTGATGGCTGAAGACCGGTAGGTCCAGCTGATTTCCTTGTTCAGTTGATTGTAAGAGCCCCTGGCGTAAAGCTTGGAGGCGACTGGAATTTCTTCCTTGAAAAAGGTTCGGATGGACATCTGGGTCAGGGAGTCGATCTTGACGCCACCGGAGTAGTTGGTGTCCCCAACCTGGGAGACAATATAGATCCCGTCATAGTTCCACCAACAGGGCAAGCCTTCGACGTCAACAAAGGACGAAGCCGACACTGCCGGGATCGAAGAGATTTTACGTACGGCGTAATCGCCTGCAGAAAAGCCGATGTTCTGGTTGCCGGTGATGACCCAGACGCCATTGGTCGCAAAGACGATCAAACTTGTCTGAATAGAGACTAGCTTGAGGATGCGACCAGCCTCTGGGATGGAGACAAAACCGCCATCGGTCGCCAGAAGATCGAACAGATCCTTGTTGGTCGGATCATTGAGCTGATGGCAGCGTCCGAACTGTTCCGTGCTTTTGATGACCTGGGTAAAGAAGATCTTGTTGGCGTAGCCGTCTGCATTGCATCCGGCGTAGAAAACCCTGCCTGCAAAGAAAGCAATGGCGGAAGGACGGTTGACGCCGCTGGTGGTGGAGGCGATGCCGGTAATGCCCGAAGCCGTCGCCCGATCCATGTTCCAGGCGTTGAGGACGTAATAGCCCTTTGGAGCCGGGGTATTACCTCTTTTGTTCGATGTCGCAAGACTCGGCCAGAAAACATTGTCTGAGTTCAGGCACATCCACCATACGTCTGCGTTGGATGGATAATTGGAATTGCCAACGGAGTCTGTTACAGTATTTGAAACCCAGATACCGTTTCCTGCGTAAACAGCTTCTGTATGGGTAACATTTGTCCGCCAGGCCGTAATGTAGTCAGTTGGATTGGGTGACCAACCCTGGTTGTAAAGATTATATTTATGCGCATTTGTCAAAGACGTCGGGCGCGTATCGTAATCGTAGATCAGCTCATCGATAATCCCGTCCGTATCTCTGGTGTAGACGGTGATTGTTGAGGAAGTGAGAGCGTCCGTCGCTTCCGTATACTGGACGTAAAAAGGTTCGCAGTAAGGGTGAACGACAAAGAGATACCCCTGGCCAAAAGCAAACTGACATTCGTTTTGAGCCAGCAGCGTAGCCGTCGAAGTCTTGTAACTGTCCATGTCGATGACGGTTGAATGCGCCGAAGCCGACATGGCGGCGTCCTTTACCTCATAGAAGTAGAGGTAACGGCCTATCTGAATAACAAAATAGGTCTCGTCAGCACCGGCGGGATTTTTCCATGTCGTGTAAGACATGGCGTTGCCTGCAAGCGTGACAGACCTGGTTGTGTAACCGTCTTCATAATCGAGGCCTGGACGACGAGAAACGCCACCTTTTGGGGAAAAGATGACGTTGTCTGCAGCCGTGCAGGCGTTTTCGGGAAAATTGAGAGCAGTCGCCTCGGTAATGAGGCCACCGGAGAAATTACTTTCTACCTGATTGACAATCTGACGAGGCAAACTTTTCTGGTATCCTGTGTTAGGCAGCCTTTGGGGTGTTCTTCTCGGCCCGTCTCTCGAGGTAACTCAGAACGGCCTTTTCCGCTTCGTAGAAACTCGTATAGGAGCCAGTGAGTTCCGCGGGGACCGTGCCCTTTTCGTAATGACATAACCAAAAACCGTAAGGGTCGTGGCGACGAACATGAAGGACATTATTGTCAACCTTGAAAGAGCGATCGATTTCGTATTCGCTGACTTCAAATTCTTCCGTGTAGGCCATAGATTACCTGTAGTATCCTTTGTTGATGAAATGGGAGGGACCATAGCGCCTGCCGTAGTTGGGCGTATCGTCCGTGGCTGCTTCCCCGTAGGGAGCCGCCTTCTTGATCTTCTGTGTCTTGATCTTCGCAATCCTGGCCATCTTCTCGGCCCTCGGATTCATCTGCTGCTTGATCTCGGCAAAGGCAGTCGCTTTCGCTTCGTTGAACAAGTAGGAGGTGTATTTGTCATCGAGATCGATCTCCCAACCGTCGCTCAGCGTGAAGCTGGAAATCTTCTTGCCGTAGCACATGGTCTTTGAGGACTGCAATGTATCGTCAACATTGCTGTCGTAGCTGTCGAAAACGATAATGCGGTTGTCGAGAACCGTCCAGAAGTCGGGCATCTTGTCGTTACGGCAAAGCAGAGGGATGTTGTTCAATCCTTCCGTAATCGTGTAGGTGTCCGTAGTCGTGTCTTCGCTGTTGTAGTCCTGAACGAGATTGAGGAACTCTTCCCGCTGGAGGTAGGTGATTTCCCTGAACTGCTGGTAGGTGTCGCCTGTGGCGGCAGAACCGAAGTTGGCTTCCGAGGGACCGTAGTAGATGGTGATCCCGTCAGGAGAGGTCCAGCTGCCGGAGCCGGGGGTAGAAGGCGTTCCGTCCCCGTGCTTGTCGTAGCGGATCCACTCGATGTTGGACCAGCCTTCCGGAATATACATGACGACCGGTTTGGCCGTATCGCCGGAAGGATCGAGGGCAAGCAGGGAATACTGGTCGGGAAGCTCTACACTCGTCGTGATGTCGTTGTAGCAGTTCTTGACGATGCGGGCGACCTGCTGGGCCTCGATGGTGTCGTTGATGGAGTTGACCTCGTCGGAGTCCATTGCCGAGAGGATATCCTGAACCATTTCGAGAACGGTGTATTTCATTTACAGACTGCTTTCCGAACCTTGTTGTATTCCACGATTTGTTCCTGGGTCAGCCGAGTGTCCTTCCTGGACCAGGTGATCGGCTGGAAGGCCTTGCAGGCAGCCTTGACGTCAATCCCGTCTGTAGCCATCGTCTGGCAGGCTGTCAGACTCAGGGACAGCGCCATTAGCAATGCGAGCTTCTTGACGTGCTTCAATTGCTTTTCCGAGGACTTCTGTTTCCTGTTTGAGGAGAGCGTTCTCCGCCTCCTCTTTTCCTTGCTTCTTAAGGTTCGACTCCCTGATCAAGGAGACCAGGGAGCCAAAGCCTTGGGCGATTGTCGTCAGCAGCGCAAGGACCGCTCCGACAATGCTCAGCCACATCTTACGGGAAGAAGATGGCGAGAACGCCAGCCACAACGACGCCAACGGACGGCATCAGCACGCCCAATTCCGCAGCGTGGGGAAAGCTCAGGGCTGCGACAATAGCGCCGACGCCAGCCCAGGTGGAGCCTTCCTTCAGTTTGGAGACAATGAGGTCTTTCATGACTTCTCCGTTAGATGGTCTTGTAACCCTGGTTGTAACGGATGCGGATCGCCACACGGCCAGCCGTGAAAGCAGCCGTGCCGTACTTGGCCGAGATCAGACCCGGGAAAGCCGGGGTCGTGCCAATCTTGTCACCCACGCCGGTCGACCCAAGCGTGAGGGTAAGACGGGTACCGGCGTTGCCGATGGTGGCTACAGCCAGAGCCGACACAAAAGCCACTTCCGAGATGGCCGTGGTCGTATCCGACTTGTAGAGACCGACAGACAACGTAGCCGAACCACCGGAGGTGGCGCTGGTCAGCGTTTCAATCTCGACCGCCTCGATGAAGGCGTTCGATGGAATGAACTGCGTGTAGTCGAGGATAGCCGAGGTCGACGTCAGCGTCGTCAGATCCAGGATGACCTCTACTTCACGCTGCGGACCGAAGGTCTTGTTCTCGCCAATCGTGGCGGACGCGCCCTCTTCGGTGCCGAACTTGACGTAAAGACCGTCAGAATTATACCAACCCATAAAAATTAACTCCTATATTAAATCAGTTAGACCTGGGAGGCGTCGGAGAGGACCGTGACGAGGTTTTCCGGACGATACAGCTTGAAGCCATAGCGGCAGGTCGTCACATACTCCTCGCGCTGGAGGTCCTTGTTGTACTCGGAGTCAACCTTCGGGGGCTGACGGACGCTGCCGACGAAGGGCAGGACATCCGAAGACGCCGAGAAGAAGTAGTTTGCAACGCCGTTGGTGGACACCGTGCGGCTGTTGATGGTCTCGGTCTTGCCGTTGGGCAGGTTCTGCGAAACATAGACGTCGAAGCCGTAGATGTTGAACAGAAACTTCATGCCCGTCGAAGCGCCTTCACGCACCACGCCTTCCCACTTCGGGTTGTTCGTGAGCGAGACGATGTTCGTCAGCGTGGACAGCTGATATTCGGCAGAGGGGTCCACGATGGCGACGAGATTCGTCATCGGCACGTTGGCCTTCTGCAGCGAGAAGCGCGCCTTGGCGAAATCCTGCGGAACCAGGACATTGTTGGTGCCCGCGGCAACCCAGCGGTGGGGCGCACCGTTGATGTTGTTGAGGTTCGACGCCGTCTGACCCGCATAACCGAGATTCAGAATGTCGACTTCCATCGCCTTGGCGATAGCGCGATGCTGCTTGGGGACAAAGGACGAGACAAGGCGGGACATATAGAAACTGTCCTGCTTCATCTTGTTCGTGATGTAGGTGGCCGAGCTCTTGTACTTATTGATGGTGAAGGTGAAGTTACCGGTATCCATCGCCGTGTAACGAACCGCCTGACCCTCATCGTAATCGATGACTTCGGCCTGACCGATCGACGGGATGTTGAGCGTATCACCATCCGGGAAGTCGGTGATCATGTCCACGTATTTCTGGGCGAAGAGCTCGTCCAGCAGGACTTCCTTGATCTGCGAGGACCAGAGGTTGGAACGAACGAGATGTTCGTTAGTATTATAATTAAAACCAGCCATAGTTTAAAATGTTCTCCTTAGAGATCGATAGACACGTTGGTGTCGCTGATGTCGTCAGACATCAAAGAAGGACTCTCCAAGGCTGATGGCTT
>Ga0208783_10001228_pt1 | contig 15300 bp, 14 predicted proteins | sample DEB19_08_DNA_2_FD_184529 | JGI IMG/M metagenome (GOLD analysis project Ga0208783, IMG submission 184529) | Aqueous microbial communities from the Delaware River and Bay under freshwater to marine salinity gradient to study organic matter... | ecosystem: Environmental > Aquatic > Marine >... | reverse complement strand
GAACGGCAGGGCGGCGGGCGGGGCGACATCCGGGACCATCCAGGTGAGCGGCGAGTTCTGGAACGCCACCCTGGACGGCGGGCAGAAGGTGACCTTCGGCTACTGCGCCGACCGCGTGGCCGGCACTCCGGCCCCTGCGCCGCAGCCCACGCCCACGCCGGCTCCCACGCCCACGCCGGCGCCCGCCCCGGCACCGGCACCCGCGCCGACGCCCGCCCCGGCTCCCCAGCCGGTGGTTCCGGCACCGGGAGCATTCACGCTGACGCGCACGATCACGACCGACTGGGGCAGGGGCTTCTGCGCCGACGTCACGGTGCGCACCACCTCGGTCGTGCCCATCACGTGGTCGGCCCAGCTGCAGGTGGGTGGCACGATCACCAGCATCTGGAACGCCACAACCCCGGGCTCGACGGGCACGGTGACGGTGCGCGGGGCGTCGTGGAACCCCACGGCGTCGGCGGCATCGCCCGCGAGCTTCGGCTACTGCGCGCAGCGATGATCCCGTAGTACGGGCACGGGGCGGCGGTCTCGACCAGACTGCCGCCCCGTGAACGTCCCGCTCTGGGCATGGATCGCGCTCGTGCTCGGCACGGTCGTGGTCATCGCCGTCGACCTGCTGTTCATCTCCAAGAGCGACAAGGAGATGAGCCTGCGCAGCGCACTCGCCTGGACCGGCGTGTGGCTGGGCCTCGGCCTGCTGTTCGCGATCGTGGTGGGTGTCGCGTTCGACACCAAGTACGCCACCGAGTACCTGTCGGGCTTCCTGCTCGAGTACTCGCTCTCGATGGACAACGTGTTCGTGTTCATCGTGCTGTTCGGGTTCTTCGCCGTGCCCCCGGCCGCGAAGCTGCGCGTGCTCACCATCGGCATCCTCATCGCGCTCGGGCTCAGGCTCATCGCGATCCTCGTGGGCGGGGTGCTCATCGCGAAGGCCGAGTGGGTGCTCTACCTCTTCGGCGCGTTCCTCATCTACACGGCCTGGAAGCTCTTCCGGCACGCCGACGAGCCGGCCGACCCCGAGCACTCGCCGATCCTCAAGTTCCTCAAGAAGCGGCTGCCGCTCACCGGCACCTACGAGGGCCAGAAGTTCCGCGTGAAGGTGGACGCCAAGTGGATGTACACCACGCTCACCGTGGTGCTGGTGATGCTGGCCGGCACCGACCTGGTGTTCGCGCTCGACAGCATCCCCGCGGCCTTCGGGGTGACGCGCGAGCCGTTCCTGGTGTTCGCGGTGAACGCCTTCGCCCTCATGGGCCTGCGGTCGCTCTTCTTCGTGCTCGAGGGCCTGGTCGACCGCTTCCCGTACCTCAGCTACGGACTGGCCATCGTGCTGGCGTTCGTGGGCGCCAAGATGCTGGTGAAGGACTTCTGGCACCCGCCGATCTGGCTGTCGCTCTCGGTGATCGTGGTGGTGCTCGGCACGAGCATCATCTACAGCTGGATCAAGACGAAGCCCCCGCGCCCGGCCTAGCGCGCCGGCGGCGCGCCTGACACAGGTCCCGCGCACGGCGTCGTTCGGCGGGGCGGCGCCGGTACGGGGATACCATGGCCCACGGTGGACCAGCTCTCCGTCGTATCGCTCGCCGTCGCCTTCGCGGCCGGCTTCGTGTCGTTCGTGTCGCCCTGCGTGCTGGCACTCGTCCCCGGGTACCTGTCGTTCATCTCCGGGGTGCCCGCAGACCAGGTGGACAAGCGCTGGAAGGCGGTCATCCGCCCCACCGCGGCGTTCGTCATGGGCTTCGCGATCATGTTCGCGATGTTCGGCGCCAGCGCGGGGCTTGTCGGGCGCTCGCTGGCGCGCGATCGCGAGGTGCTCAACCTCGTGGCCGGGATCATCCTCATCGTGTTCGGGCTCGCCATGATCCTGCTGCCGCGCATCGGGTGGTTCCAGTCGGATCGCCACGTGCGGCTGTCGAAGCGCCCCGAGACCCTCATCGGGGCGGGGCTCGTGGGCGCCGCGTTCGCCGCGGGCTGGACGCCCTGCATCGGGCCGATCCTCGGGAGCATCCTCACGTACGCCGCCCCCACCGGATCGCCGGCCGCCGGGGCGCTGCTGTTGTTCGTGTACTCCCTCGGCCTGGGCATCCCGTTCCTGCTCGCGGGCATCTTCATGACCCAGACCCTCTCGGCCTCGAAGTGGCTGCGCGACCGCTGGTACGCGGTGAACGCCATCGGGGGTGCGCTGATGATCGTGCTCGGCATCATGGTGCTCACCGGTAACCTCGAGCGCATCACCCAGCGACTCGCCACCATCGGGTTCGCCGGCCTCTAGGAGCCTTCGTGCGCATCGTGTCCCTTGTCGGGAACCGGCCCCAGTTCGTCAAGGCCGCGCCCCTCTGCATCGCCCTCCGCGCCCAGGGGGAGGAAGTCCTGGTGCACTCGGGCCAGCACTACGACCCCGAGCTCGCCGACCTCTTCTTCGACGAGCTGGGCATCCCGAGTCCCGACCACGCGCTCGAGGTGGGCCCGGGGACGCCCGTGCACCAGATCGCCACCATCATGGAGCGGTTCGAGAACGTGCTGCGCGACGAGCACCCGGACGCCGTGCTCGTGTACGGCGACACCACCACCACGCTGGCGGGCGCGCTGGCCGCCGCCAAGTGCGGGATACCGCTCGCGCACGTGGAGGCCGGGCTGCGCTCGTTCGACAGGACCATGCCCGAGGAGCAGAACCGGGTTGTCACCGATCACCTCTCCGACGTGCTGCTCTGCCCCACCACGCAGGCCGTGGACAACCTCGCGGCCGAGGGCATCACCGGCGGCGTGCACCTGGTGGGCGATGTGATGTTCGACGCCAGCCGCATGTTCGCCCCGCTGGCGGCCGAGCGCGATGCCGGGGCCGCGCACGGCCTCGAGCCCGGCGGCTACCTGCTGGTGACCATCCACCGGGCGGCAGCCACCGACACGCCCGAGGCGCTCGACGCCATGGTGGAGGTGCTGTCGTCGCTGGGCGAGCCCGCGATCTTCCCCGTGCACCCGCGCACCCGTGGCAAGCTGCACGCGGGCGGTCGCTGGGATGCCCTCGACAAGGTGCCCGGCCTCGTGCTGGCGCCGCCTGCCGGCTACCTCGACTTCACCAGCCTGCTCATGGGCGCCCGTGCGGTGGTCACCGATTCCGGCGGCGTGCAGAAGGAGGCCTACTTCCACGGCGTGCCGTGCGTGACCCTGCGCGACACCACCGAGTGGGTGGAGACCGTGGACGGCGGCTTCAACACGCTCACGGGCATGGACGCCGACAAGGTGCGCGCCGCGCTCGCCGCGCTGTCGATGCCCGCCGAGCGCCCGCCGTACTACGGCGATGGCCACGCGGCCGATGCCATCGCGCGTGCCGTCGTCTCGGAACTCGGCTAGAGGTACGTGCCCGGGAACTCCGGCGGCTCGTCGTCGCCCTGCTGCCGGCCCCGAGGGAGCTCGTATGCATCCTGCATCCCCATGCGCGCGATCAGCGCGTTGGGCCGCAGCATGAGGAATATGCGCGACTCGCGCTCGTCCTCGGCACGCTCCCAGCGCCGCGCCTCGAGGCGGTCGATGATTCCCGCGCCGATGCCGGCCCCCGCCACCAGGGCGGCCGTGGCGCCGACGTCGCTCACCACGGTGTCGAGCAGCAGCAGGATTCCCACGCCCAGGAACATGATGGTGGCGGCGCGCACGCGGCGTTCGCGGGCGTCGGCCAGGGTCTCGTGCACCACCGATCGGGGCGGGCGCAGGGTGAGCATGGCGTGGGCGAATCGGCGGCGGCTGGTGATGCCCCCCAGCACCAGCGCGAAGAGCAGCGCGGCCGCGAAGACAATGCCCGCGAACACCGGGTCGACGGGTCCCTCGACCAACCAGAGGATGATCCAGTACGAGAGCGACGCGAGCCCGAGTGACGTGAGCACCTGCCCCCGCCATCGCACCTCGTCATCAGCTCGCACTATGCGCGGGAGCCCCGCGAGCGCCGCATCGGCCATGGTGACTACGATACCGCCGCTGCCTGTGCCGAGAACGAACATCCCCAAGGGCGCCCAGTGAGCGCCCCATCGCCGCGCATCGGCGTGATCGGACTCGGCTACGTCGGCCTTCCGCTGGCCGTCGTGTTCGCCGAGGCGGGCGTGCCCGTGGTCGGGCTCGACGTGGTCGACGAGAAGGTGGCCGCGATCAACCGCGGCATCTCGCACATCGAGGACGTCCCGTCCGAGCGGCTGGCGCCGCTCACCGAGTCGGGCATGCTGCGGGCGAGCACCGACCTCGATGAGCTTCCCGCCCTCGAGGCGATCGTCATCTGCCTGCCCACGCCGCTCGACGAGCACCGCGAGCCCGACCTCGGCGCGGTGCTGGGCGCCACCCGCGACATCGCCCCCCGCCTGCAGCGCGGCCAGCTGGTGGTGCTCGAGAGCACCACCTACCCGGGCACCACGCGCGAGGAGCTCGCGCCGATCCTCGAGGAGTACGGCCTCACCGCCGGCGAGGACTTCCACCTGGCATTCAGCCCCGAGCGCGTCGACCCGGGGCGCGAGGACTGGACCACCCGCAGCACGCCGAAGGTGGTGGGCGGGCTCACCCCGGCCTGCACCGCGAAGGCGCTCGAGGTGTACGGCCAGGCGTTCGACACGCTCGTGCCGGTGTCCACCCCCGAGGTGGCCGAGATGACCAAGATCCTCGAGAACGTCTTCCGCAGCGTGAACATCGCGCTGGTCAACGAGACGGCCCTGCTCTGCGACCGCATGGGGGTGGACGTGTGGGAGGTCATCGACGCGGCCGCCACCAAGCCGTTCGGCTACATGCCGTTCCGGCCGGGGCCGGGCCTCGGCGGGCACTGCATCCCGATCGACCCCTTCTACCTCACCTGGAAGGCCCGCGAGTACGACTTCCACACCGAGTTCATCGAGCTCGCCGGCAAGATCAACTCGCAGATGCCCTACTTCTGCGTGGCCAAGCTGGCCCGGGCGCTCAACGACCACGAGAAGGCCCTGAAGGGCGCGAAGGTGCTGGTGATCGGCGTGGCATACAAGGCCGACGTGAACGACATGCGCGAGAGCCCGGCGCTCAAGGTGATCTCGCTGCTGCTCGACCGGGGCGCCGACGTCAGCTACCACGACCCGCACGTGCCGCAGCTCGAGCCCGGGCATGGATTCGACCGCACCATGGCCGGCGTGGAGCTCACCGACGAGGCGCTGGCCGGGGCCGACGCCGTGGTGGTGGTCACCGCGCACTCGGGGATCGACTGGCAGCGCGTGGCCGACAGGAGCCAGCTGGTGGTGGACTTCCGCAACGCGGTACCGCGAGGGGAGAACGTGTGGACGCTGTGACGCCGATCCGCGTGGCCGTGGTGGGGATGTCCTACTGGGGCCCCAACCTCGCGCGCAACTTCGACCGCATCGAGGGGTCGGAGCTCGCGTGGGCCTGCGACCTCGACGAGGCGCTGCTCGACCGCCACCGGGCGGCATTCCCGCGCACGCGGTTCACCACCGACCTCGACGAGGTGCTGGCCGACCCGGACACCGACGCGGTGGTCATCGCCACGCCCGTGCCCACCCACGCGGCGCTGGCGCTCAAGGCCATCGCGGCGGGCAAGCATGTGTTCGTGGAGAAGCCGCTCGCGCTCACCACCGCCGATGCCCGCGCGGTGGCCGAGGCCGCCGAGGCCGCGGGGGTCACCTGCATGGTCGATCACCTGCTGGTGCTGCACCCGGGCGTGACCAAGGTCAAGGAACTCGTGGACACCGGGCACCTGGGCGACGTGCACTACCTCTACGGCAACCGGCTCAACCTCGGGATCGTGCGCAAGGACGAGAACGCCCTCTGGAGCCTCGGCCCGCACGACATCAGCGTGATGCTGCACCTGGTGGGCCAGCCGGCCGTGGAGGTGTCGGCCACGGGCGCCTGCTACCTGCAGGAGGGCGTGGAGGACGTCGTGTTCGGGCGCATCCTGTTCGAGAGCGGCGTCATCGGGCACCTGCACCTGTCGTGGCTCGACCCGCACAAGATGCGCCGCATGACGGTGATCGGCTCGGAGCGCATGGTGGTGTTCGACGACATGGAGTCGGAGCGCAAGATCACCGTGTACGACAAGGGCCCGGTGCCGCGCACGGGCGACTACGGCGAGTACATCCAGGTGCGGTCCGGCGACATCTTCAGCCCGAAGATCGACAGCGCCGAGCCGCTTCGCCTGGTGTGCCAGCACTTCCTCGAGTGCATCCGCACGGGCACGGCGCCGATCGCCGACGGCTGGGCCGGACTCGCCACCGTCGAGGTGCTCGAGGCCATGGACACATCACTGGCCGAGGGCGGCCGACCGATCACCCTGGAGGGGGCATCCCGATGAGCCGCGAGAACCTCGTGCTGGGAGAGGGCGTGCAGATCGCCGACGACGTCGAGATCGGTGCCAACGTGGTGATCCACGACGGCACGGTCATCGGGGCCGGCTGCGTGATCCAGGACAACGTGGTGCTGGGTAAGCAGCCCAAGCTCGCGCGGCGGTCCACCACCAAGCGCGAGCCGCTGCCGCCGCTGGTCATCGGCTCGGGCGTGTCGATCTGCTCCGGGGCCGTCGTCTTCGCCGGCAGCAGCGTGGGCGACAACACCGTGATCGGCGACCAGGCCTTCGTGCGCGAGAACGTGCAGATCGGCCGCGACTGCGGCATCGGCCGGGCGGTGTGCGTGGAGAACCAGACCACCATCGGCGACCGCTGCAACATCCAGAGCAACTCGTACATCACCCGCCTGTGCGTGCTCGAGGACGACGTCTTCATCGCGCCGTGCGTCACCACCACGAACGACAACTTCATGGGGCGCACCGAGGCACGGCACGAGCTGCTGAAGGGCGCCACCATCCGACGGGCCGCGCGCATCGGCGGCGGCGTGGTGATCCTCCCGGGCATCGAGATCGGCGAGGAGGCCTTCGTGGCCGCCGGCGCCCTGGTGACCAAGGACATCCCCGCCGGCAAGCTGGTGGCCGGGCTGCCGGCACGCGTGTGGCGCGACGTGCCCGACGAGGAACTGCTCGGCAACCAGTAGCGCAGGGGCGCGGTATAGTCCGCGCCGCCAAGGGGAGTACCCCGCGACAGGCACCGGTCGTCACTACGAGCCCGCAGGCTCCGGCCGTGCCGCCCACCACAGGGTGGGGGAGACCTCGGCTCGACATCCGGTGATCGAGCGGAGGTGCGCACGCGGTGAACGAGGCACTCGACTTCGCGGTTCCCCTGTGGGCGTGGTTCGCCCTGGGCGGCGGCATCGTGGTGATGCTGGCCGTCGACCTGTTCCTGCACCGCGACGACCACGTGGTGTCGTTCCGCGAGGCCGCGGTGTGGAGCACCATCTGGATCGCCGCCGGGCTCGGGTTCGGCCTGATCCTGCTGATGTGGCAGGGGGGCGACGCGGCGGCCACCTACTACTCGGCGTACCTCATCGAGAAGGCGCTGTCGGTGGACAACGTGTTCATCTTCGCGCTCATCTTCGGGTACTTCGCGGTGCCCGACCGCTACCAGCACCGGGTGCTCTTCTGGGGGGTGATCGGCGCGCTGGTGATGCGCCTGGCGTTCATCTTCGTGGGCTCGGGGCTGCTCGAGGCCTTCTTCTGGACCGCCTACCTGTTCGGCATCTTCCTCATCTACACCGGCTGGCACATGGCGTTCAGGCACGACGTGCCGAAGGACCCGGGCAACAACGTGATGGTGCGGCTGATGCGCCGCATGATGCCGGTCACCAGCACGTATGAGGGCAACCGCTTCTTCACGCGCGTGGGCGGCAAGCGCGCGGCCACGATGCTGCTCGTGGCCCTGGTGGCCATCGAATCGAGCGACCTCATCTTCGCCATCGACTCCGTGGCCGCGGTGCTGGCCATCACCACCAACACCTTCATCGTGTGGGCATCAATCGCCATGGCCGTGCTGGGGCTCCGGGCCCTGTACTTCTGCCTGGCCGGGCTGCTCAAGCGGTTCGTGCACCTGCACTACGGGCTGGCGTTCCTGCTGGCCTTCGCCGGCATCAAGCTGATCCTCTCCGAGACGCCCGTGGGCAAGCTGCCCATCTGGCTCTCGCTGTCGGTCATCGTCGGGGCGCTGGCGGTCTCGATCATCTGGTCGTTGTGGGCTACCCGAAAGGACGGACCTCGCCCGGGATCGCCGGCGGCGGGCTGAGCCGCTGATAGCGTCGCCCGCATGCGGAGGACGCTGGCGATCATCACGGGCATCCTGTCGCTGTGGGGCGTATCGGCAGCGCTTGGGGTGGTGGGGGGCGCCCCCGCCGACCCGGGCACGGGCGACCACGTGGTGGCGCTGCTCGACCCCACGCAGCCCACCACCCGCGCGGCCCAGTTCTGCACCGGGACCCTGCTCGACCCGCAATGGGTGGTGACCGCTGGCCACTGCACCCAGGGCCTGCGGCCCGACCAGGTGCAGGTGGCCGCCGGCCAGCCGGTGCTCTCCCTGGTTGCCGCGGAGAACCGCTACGTCGTCGACCGCATCGCCCAGTACCCGCTCTACGACCCGCGCCGCTGGGGACACGACATCGCACTCGTGCACCTGGCCCAACCGGTGCCGCCGTCGATCAGCCCGGCCACCGAGAGGTACCAGCGCGGCCCGCGGGCCTCATACGCCGCCAGCGGATGGGTGTCGGGCTGGGGCGCCACGGTGGAGGCCCCGCAGGGCAGCGACCAGCTGCTCACGGGCCAGATCTCGGTGTCCACGCCCGCCGAGTGCCGTGAGCAGGGCGCGCCCTGGGGAACGATCTGCGGCACCATGCCGTTCAGCACCGAGGCCGCGGCGTGCTGGGGCGACAGCGGCGGGCCGCTCGAGCACGAGGGAATCCTCATCGGGGTGGTCTCATTCGGGCCCGAGGGCTGCGACAACTCCGCCCCCACGGCCTACACCCATGTGGGCACCTACAGCACCTGGGTGGACTGGGTGCGCTCGGGCGGGGATGCCCGCGTGAGCCTTCCCGAGGTGACGTCCCTGTCCGCCCGCCAGGTGCCGGGCGGCCGGTGGACGCGCCTCACCATGCGCTGGTGCCAGTCGGGTGGGCTCGGGCACCGCGTGACCACGCGCTTCCGCGCCGCGCACTCGGGCGAGAGCTGGCACTACACGCGGGCCACCACCCGGACCATGCGCACGCGCTGTGGCGCCTGGTCGGTGCAGCACCGGCACACGCACCGGAGGGGCCAGGTGCTCACGGTGTTCGCCGACGTGCGCGACGCCACCACGGGCATGCGCTACTGGAGCACCTACCCCACCCGCCTGCGCATCAGGTGACGCGCAGGGCGGCACGCCACGGTCAGCGCGAGGCGTAGTTCTTGGCGTACCACTCCGCGTACTCGCCGCTCTTGATGGGCTCCCACCACGGGCGGCCGTCGCGGTACCACTCCACGGTGGCCGCGAGGCCCTCGTCGAAGTCCACCTGCGGGGCCCAGCCCATCGCGCGCATCCTCGAGGTGTCGAGGGCGTAGCGGCGGTCATGCCCCGGGCGATCCTCCACGTAGGTGATGAGGTCGTCCGACGCGCCGGTGTGGGCGAGGATGCGGCGGGTGATCTCCAGATTGGGCCACTCGTTGCCGCCGCCCACGTTGTACACCTGCCCCGCCTCGCCGTTCTCCATGGCGAACCAGATGCCCTCGGCGTGATCGCGCACGTGGATCCAGTCGCGCACCTGCTGGCCGTCGCCGTACACCGGCAGCGGCAGGCCGTCGAGGGCGTTGGTGATGAACAGCGGCACGAGCTTCTCGGGGTACTGGCGCGGGCCGTAGGTGTTCGAGCCGCGGGTGATGACGATGTCGTAACCGAAGGTGTGGTGGATCGCCAGGGCCTGAAGGTCGCCACCGGCCTTGCTCGCCGAGTAGGGCGACGAGGGCTGGATGGGGTCGGTCTCCCTGAAGGCCCCCGACGGGATGGAGCCGTACACCTCGTCGGTGCTCACCTGCACGAAGCGGCGCACCCCGGCCTCGCGCGCGGCCATGATGAGCGTGGCGGTGCCCACGACGTCGGTCTGGATGAACTCGGTGGGGTTGTGCAGGGAGCGGTCCACGTGGCTCTCGGCGGCCAGGTTGATGACCACCTCGCAGCCCTCCACCGCGGTGGCCGCCACCTCGGGGTCGGCGATGTCGCCGTGGATGAACCCGTAGAGCGGGTTGTCCATGAGCTCGGCGACGTTCGCGGGGTTGCCCGCGTAGGTGAGCTTGTCGAGGTTGACCACCTCGTGGCCCTGCTCGATGGCCACCCGGATGACCTCCGAGCCGATGAACCCGCACCCGCCGGTGATGAGGACCTTCACGAACGCTCCCTGATGTAGTCGGCGAGGGCATCCTCCCACGCGCGCAGGCGCGGGGCACCCTCGTGGGTCACCTCGAGCACGCTCACCGCCGGCCGCGGCGCCGGTCGCGCGAACGCCTCGGTGGTGGTGTCGCGCACCTCGCACTCCACCCCCGCCAGGCGGTAGGCCTCCCGCGCGAGCCCCGCCCAGGTGGTGCTGCCGCCGCCCGCCACGTGGTAGGTGCCCGCGGGCTGGTCGAGCAGGTCGACGAGCGCCGGGCAGAGGTCGCGGGTCCACGTGGGGCACCCCACCTGGTCGGCCACCACGTCCACGTGGTCGCGTGCCGGGTCGGATCCCAGCCCGATCATGGTGTCCACGAAGTTGCGGCCATGCGCCCCGTAGAGCCAGGCCGTGCGGCCGATGCGCGTGCCCTCCGGGTACTCCAGCTCGGCCAGGCGCTCGCCGGCGAGCTTGGTGCGGCCGTAGGCCTGCAGCGGATCGGTGGCGTCATCCTCGGCGTACGGGCCGCCCGTGCCGGGGAACACGTAGTCGGTGCTCACCGCCACGAGCGCGGCACCGGCCTCGCGCGCGCCGATGGCCACGTTGCGCGTGCCCTCGCCGTTCACGAGCAGCGCCTGCTCCTCGTTCTCCTCGGCGCCATCCACATCGGTCCAGGCCGCCAGGTGGAACACCGCATCGGGGGCGGCCTCCGACACCGCACGGATGACCCGGCGGCGGTCGGTGATGTCGAGCTCCGGCAGGTCGAGGCCCACGGCCTCGTGCCCCCCGGCGGCGAGGTGCTGCATGAGGTCCGTGCCGAGCATCCCCCGGTGCCCGATGACCAGCGCACGCACGCCCGCCGCCTAGGTGAGGCCGATCACCGACGAGTCGCCCAGCACGAAGCGGTAGGCGCGCGGCTTGGCGTCGGTGCGGGTGATCGTGACGTCGCGGCCGATGAGGCTGCTCTCGACGCGGGCGTCGAGGTCCTCCACGTGCACGCGCTCGAGCAGGATCGAGTGCTCGATCTCGGCGCGGCGCACCACGCACCCCGTGGAGATCGACGAGTAGGGCCCGATGTAGGCGTTCTCCACCACGGCGTCGCGGCCGATCACCGCGGGCCCGCGCACGTGGCTGTTCACCAGCCGGGCGCCGGCCTCGATCACCACACGGCCCTCGATGTCGCTGTCGATGAGCTCGCCGTCCACCCGGGGCTCGATGACATCGAGGATGAGCCGGTTGGCCTCGAGCATGTCCTCCACCTGGCCGGTGTCCTTCCACCAGCCGGTCACCACGTGGGGCTCCACCCGGCGACCCTGGTCGATGAGGTACTGGATGGCGTCGGTGATCTCCAGCTCGCCGCGCGCGGACGGCGCGATGGACTTCGCGGCGTCGAGGATGGACGGCGTGAACATGTACACGCCCACCAGCGCGAGGTCGCTCCTCGGCTGCGCGGGCTTCTCCTCGAGGTTCACCACGCGGTCGCCGTCGAGCACCGCCACGCCGTACGACGACGGGTTGGGCACGTGCTGCAGCAGGATCATCGCGTCGGGGTCGGAGGCGCGGAACTCATCCACCAGCGGCGTGATGCCATCGCGCAGCAGGTTGTCGCCCAGGTACATCACGAAGGGGCTGTCGCCCAGGAAGTCCTCGGCCGTCAGCACGGCGTGGGCAAGGCCCAGCGGCGCCGACTGCGGGATGAACGTGACGCGGATCCCCAGCGCCGAGCCGTCGCCGATCGCCTGGCGGATCTCATCGCCGGTGTCGCCGATGATGATGCCGATGTCGGTGATGCCGGCGTCGCGCAGGGCCTCGAGCCCGTAGAAGAGGACGGGCTTGTTGGCCACCGGCACGAGCTGCTTGGCCGACGTGTGGGTGATGGGCCGCAGGCGCGTGCCGGCTCCGCCCGAGAGCACCAGTCCCTTGAGTTCCCTGCTCACGACGCGCGACCCTAGCAGCGGGGCCGAATGCCCACGGGGATCACGACCGCAGCGCCACCACCGCGGCCGTGGCGGCGGCGAGGTCGTCGGCCGTCGCGGCAAGCGCCTCGGGCAGGGGACGCACGGCGCGGCCGATGGGCAGCGCGGCCACAAGCCCCATGCGCCGCGCGATGCCCGGCGGCACGTCCACCTGGCCGAAGAGCCCCACGCACGGCACGCCGGCGCGTGTGCAGGCGGCGGCCACCGCGGCGGGGGCCTTGCCGGTGAGGGTCTGCTCGTCGAGGCGCCCCTCGCCCGTGATGCAGAGGTCCGCGCCCACGAGGGCGGCGTCCAGCCCGGCCGCCTCGGTCACCAGCGCGCCGCCGTCGGTGAGCGCGGCGCCAAGCATGGCCATCATGCCGCCCGCCGCGCCGCCGGCCGCCCCGGCACGGGGCAGGTGGGCGATGTCGGGCAGTCCCTGCGCGACCAGCACCGACGCCAGGTTGGCGAGGCCCTCATCGAGGCGCTCCACGGCGTCGGGCGTGGCGCCCTTCTGCGGACCGAACACCGCGGCCGAGCCGTCGGGGCCGGTGAGCGGGCTGGTGACATCGCACGCCACGTCGATGGTCACCGACGCCAGCCGGGGGTCGAGCCCCGCCAGGTCGACCCGGCGCACGCGCAGCAGCGCGCCGCCGATGCCGGCGAGTTCCTCGTCGTTGTCATCACGCACGCCGGCACCGAGGGCGATGGCCAGGCCCAGGCCGCCGTCGGTGGTGGCGCTGCCACCCACCCCCACGATGACGCGCCCGCAGCCGGCGTCGAGCGCCGCCCGGATGAGGTCGCCGGTGCCGGCGGTGGTGGTGGCCTCGGGATCGCGCTCGTGGTCGGACAGCAGTTCGTAGCCCGACGCGCGCGCGAGCTCCACCACGGCGGTGCCGTCGGGGAGGATCCCGAAGGCCGTGCCGATGGGTCGGCCGAGCGGATCACGCGCCGTCGCCTCGACCAGCCGCCCTCCCCCGGCCGCCACCAGCGCATCGAGGGTGCCCTCGCCGCCGTCGGCCACGGGCAGCTCCACCACCTCGGCCCCGGCCAGGCGGGCACCCATGGCCATCGCCGCTGCGGCATCGGCCGGGCCCAGTGCCGCCTTGAACGGCGCCGGTGCCACGACCACCCGCATCAGGTGCGGGGATCCGGCGGGCGGGGGGCCCAGTCGAGGTCGAGGAAGCCGCGCAGGCGCTGCTGGAACTCGGCGTCGTCGGCCGACGTGCGGATGGCCTCGTCGAGCTCGGCGGCATCGTCACCCACCACCACGCGAATCGGCGGCGGGTCGGCGTGGATGGCGTCCCATATGGCCTCGGCGCACGTGGCGGCGGTGCTGGAGTCGGGGCGCTCGCGCCACTTCCCGAAGCCGGCGCGAAGGTCGCCGAACAGGGGCGCGTAGGGCGAGTCGGCGTCGGTGACCCCACCGGTGAGCCGGGTGGCGCTGGGGAAGTCGGTGTCGATCATGCCGGGCTCGATCATCACGACCCGCACGCCGAACGGGCCCATCTCCACCGACAGCGCCTCGGAGAGCGCGTTCAGGGCGTACTTGGACGCGTGGTAGAAGCCGACGAGCGGGTTGGTGAGGCGCGCGCCGATGGACGACACCGTGACGACGGTGCCGCGCCGGGCCTCGCGCATGGCCGGCACCACGGCCTGCACCACGGCCGCGGCGCCCCAGACATTGGTCTCGAACATCTCGCGGGCCACGTCGAGGTCCCCGCTCTCCTGCGGGCCCATCATCGCGTACGCGGCGTTGTTGACGAGCACGTCCACGGCGCCGCCGCCCGCGAGCTCGGTGGCCACGGCCGCGGCGGCGGTGATCTGCTCGGGGCGGGTGACGTCGAGCTCCACGAGGGTGAGCGCCGACGGGTCGTCGTACTCCTCGTGCGCACGATCGAGGTCGCGCACTCCGGCCACCACGGCGTAGCCGCCGCGCGCCAGGCGCTCGGCGGTGGCACGGCCGACGCCGCGGCCGGCGCCGGTGACGAGTGCGACGGGGCTGCTCACGTGGCGGAGCCTACCCCGGCGTCGCGCGGCAGCCGCACGGTGAAGACGCTGCCGCGACCCGGCTGGGAGCGCACCGTGATGTCGCCGCCATGTGCGCGCACGATGCCGCGGGCGATGGCCAGGCCCAGCCCCGCGCCCTGCTGATCGGACCGCTCGCGCGAGGCGTCGGCGCGGTAGAAGCGATCGAACACGCTGTCGATGGCATCGGCGGGGATGCCCTCGCCGGTGTCCGACACCGACATCACGGCGTCCGCGCCCTGCACGTGGGCGTCCACCGCGATGGTGCCGCCCGCGGGCGTGTGCCGGGCCGCGTTGTCGAGCAGGATGAGCAGCACCTGCTCCAGCCGCGCCGGGTCGCCCTCCATGGGCACGGGAGATGCGGCCTCGATGCGCAGGGTCACGCCCTCGCGCTCGGCAAGCAGCGCCCTGGGACGCGCGGCCGCGCGGATGGTGGCCGCCAGGTCCATGGGCTCGCGCTCCAGCGGCAGGCCGCCCGAGTCGAGGCGCGCGAGCTGCAGCTGCTCCTCCACCAGGCGCTGCAGCCGGGCCGACTCGGCGCTCATGAGGCGCACGAACTCGCGCCGGTCGTCCGCCGGCATGGAGTCGTCCTCCATGAGCTCGAGCAACCCGCGGATGGCGGCCACGGGCGTCTTCAGCTCGTGCGAGACGTTGGCCACGAGCTCGCGGCGGGTGCGCTCGAGCGCGCGCTCCTGGGTGACATCGCGGATCGTGAGGATCACCGTGCCAGCGGGCTCGGGCAGCGGCACCGCCTCCACGGCCAGTGCGCCCCCCTCCGGGGTGGAGACCTCCGGCCCCTCCACCGGCCGGGCCTCGGAGCGGGCACGGCCGATGAGCGCGACGAGGTCGGGGTCGAGGTCGGCGACGCGCGCCTCGCCACGGGCACCGAGGCCGATCATGCGCACGGCGGCGTCGTTGGCCACCACCACCACGTCGTCGGGGTCGATCATGAGGACGCCCTCGGCGAGCCCGGCGACCAGGCTGCGCGCGCGGTCGCGCTCGCCCGTGACGGTGCCGATGAGGTCCTGCACGCGGTCGGCCATCCGGTTGAGGCCATTCGCGAGGGTGGCCACCTCGCGCGGCGAGGCCTCGGGGG
>Ga0208783_10001226_pt1 | contig 15310 bp, 13 predicted proteins | sample DEB19_08_DNA_2_FD_184529 | JGI IMG/M metagenome (GOLD analysis project Ga0208783, IMG submission 184529) | Aqueous microbial communities from the Delaware River and Bay under freshwater to marine salinity gradient to study organic matter... | ecosystem: Environmental > Aquatic > Marine >... | reverse complement strand
TCCGGACGCCTCTGGCTTTTCTTCCGGACACTTCGCAGCAACCGGTCCCTTCGGGGGCCTCACGCAAGCGGGAAGGAAAAGACATCGCCATGGCTCAGGTCTCATTTATCCTCAATGGTTCGGCCAAGACCGTCACGGTCGACAGCATCAAAACGCCGCTGCTCTGGGTGCTGCGTGACGTCATCGGCCTCACCGGCACGAAATACGGCTGCGGTGTGGAGATCTGCGGTGCCTGCACGGTGATGGTAAACGGCCGGCCTGAGAAGTCCTGCGACACGACGATCGGCGAAGTTGCCGGCGCCAACATCATGACCATCGAAGGTCTGAAGAGTGATCCGCTGGGCGCCCGGTTGCAGAAGGCCTGGCTGCAATACCAGGTGCCACAGTGCGGCTTCTGTCAGTCCGGCATGCTGATGGCCGCCTATGGGCGCCTCAAGGCCGGCGAGTCGGTGTCATCCACCGCGAACGGTATCCCCAACCTCTGCCAGTGCGGCACCTTCCAGCGCGTCAAGGATGCAATCATGGCGATCCCCACCATTGCCTGACTCACCGCACACCAGCCCCAAGCCGCCAACAGCAGGACACTCCGACATGCGCGCCACATCAGCCAAGCATAATTCCCTGGTTCTCGACCGCCGCAGCTTCCTCGCAGGTGCGGCTGCCACCCTGTTCGTTCCAGTCACCCTCACCGTCACCGCGCGGTCCGCTGCAGCGGCTGCGACCGGCGTGGGGGCGTACATCCGCGTCGGTGACGACAACACCGTCACCCTGATCACCGGCCAGACTGAAATGGGCCAGGGCATCGGCAGCGGCCTCGCGCAGATCATGGCCGAGGAACTGATGCTGGACTGGGCGCAGGTGCGCTTCGAGCATGCACCGGTCCTTCCCGCCACCTATGGCCTTCCGGGCTGGGGCGTGCAGCTCACCGGTGGCAGCACCTCCACCATGATGTGGTACACGCCGCTGCGCACGGCCTCCGCCAAGGCCGCCCAGCGTCTGCGCGCCGCCGCCGCCCTCACCCATGGCGGCACGCAGGATCAATGGTCGCTCGCCGTCGGGGGCAAGCTGACGCACCCAACATATGGCCAGAAGACCTTCGCCTCGGTGCTGGGCCAGATCGCCAACACCAGCGAGCCCGCCAGCGTATCCTTCGCCGGAACCAGGCGCATCGTCGGCCAGCCGGTGCGCCGACTGGATCTTGCCGGCAAGGTCGACGGTTCGGCCGTCTTCGGCATGGATGTGATGGTGCCCGGAATGGTCTTCGCCAGCGTCATCCACTGCCCCACCATCACCGGCAAGGTAAAGAGCTGCCCCACCACCGCATCGGGCGCCTTGGCCGTGGTTAACCTCGGCGATGCGGTGGCCGTGGTCGCCAAGAATACTTGGTTGGCAATGCGGATCGCGCAGTCGCTGCAGTCCAAGGTCACCTGGAGTCTGCCCGCCAATCCTGCGCTGCTCGACTCCACCGCACTTGCCACCACCGCGCAGGCCTTGCAGGATCAAGCCACACCACCCAATCTGAAGGCCTATGAATCGGCCGGGGTGCCGGACGACAAGCTCGGACTGCTCGACGCCACCTACAAGACACCCTTCCTCGCCCACGCCTGCATGGAGGTGCTGAACGCCACCGTGTCGGTGACCAGAACCAACGGCACCGTCACCTTCGTCGAATTGTGGCTGCCCACCCAAGGGCAGAGCTTCATTCCCGCCACGGTGCGCAGCGTACCCGGCCTTTCAACCCTTACCGACGCCCAGATCAAGGTGAACTCCATGCTGTGCGGCGGCGGCTTCGGCCGCAAGATCGAGCAGGACTATGTGCTGCAGGCGGTCAAGATCGCCGCGGCCGTGGGCAAGCCTGTCAAGCTCACATGGTCGCGCCCGCAGGACTTCAAAAACGACAAGTACCGCCCCTGTGCGTCCATGCATGTTCGCATGGGGGCCGATGCAAACGGCATCAAGGCCATGGTCTACCGCAACATCTCGGCTTCGATCAATTTTCAGCACGGCTCCAACCCAGAGGATACGGGCGCCGTGGCAGGTGCGGTGAAGCTGCCCTACTCCATCGCCAACAGGCGCATCGAGTTCGCGCCGCTGCCCACCGGTGTGCCGCTCGGCTACTGGCGGTCGGTGGGCGAGTCCTACAACACCTTCGCGGTGGAGAGCGCCATCGACGAACTGGCGCTGAAACTCGGCCAGGATCCGATCGACTATCGCCTGCGCATGCTCACCAACGACCAACGCGCCACCCGTTTGCTGCAAACGCTGAAGGCAGCACCGGGCTACACCAGCATGAACGCGGCCCGGCGCGGCGTCGCCTTTCTCAAGGGGTTCAACAGCTACGTGGCCCTCGCCGTCGAGATCGCGCTCGACACGGCGGGCATGATCAAAGTCACCAAGGCGCATTACGTCATCGACTGCGGAGTGGTCATTAACCCCAACGCGGTGGAAGCGCAGATGCAGGGTGGTCTCGTTCACGGCATCTATTCAGCACTCTACAACCGGGTCACCTTCGTCAACGGCGTCCCGCAGGTGCAGAACTTCTCGAACTACCGCGTGCTGCGCCCGCGTGACATGCCCCAGGTCAGCGTCAGCATCCTGGAGGGCGACCCCACCACCGCCATGCCGGGCGGCATCGGCGAAGCGGGAGTGCCCTGCGTAGCCCCCGCCATAGCAAATGCCTACCACCGCCTCAGGGGCACCCGCGTGCGGGAACTGCCCTTCCACCCCGGCGCCACCATGTCGGAAGGTTGATCGGCCCACCATCCATCCTCCCGCTCTCCCCCGCGAAGATGGGAGAGAGGGAGGTGTGAGGGGTTGGATCAACAAGTTCCTACTCCCCTTGCCATCCGGTGAATTCACAGGCATCCCGGCCCTCTCAGTCTCGGAGTGCCCTTTCATGTTTACCCCCGCCCTGCTCGACGCCGTCCGCGACCGCTTCGCGCATGTCGATGCCTGTCCATTCTCAGGTCCCCGCGTGTTCTTCGAGAATGCCGGCGGTGCGCTGACGCTGAAGTCGGTGGTGGAGACGTCCGGCATCTACGCCGCGATCCCCGACAACCAGGGGCGCGACAACCCCGCCTCGAAGGCCCTGATGGCAGCAATCGACAGGGCAAAGGCCGACATGCGGCTGTTCTTCAACGCACCCCAGGGCCAGGTCTTCGTAGGCGAAAGCGGCACGGAGGTACTGTTCCGCCTCATCCGGACCGCCGCACTGGGGGCCGCACCCGGCGGCATCATGCTGTCGACCACGCTGGAGCACCCCGCCTCGCGCAGCGCCATGGCGCGCTGGGCGGAGGTGACGGGCCGAACCCACGTGCTCGTGCCGCATGACGATGCGACGGGCTGCGTGGACGCCGCCGCCTACGCCCGCGTCATCACGCCCGAGGTCCGCGTCGCAACCATCGTCCACACATCACCCGTCACCGGCATGAGCGTCGACGTTGGCGCCATCGCTGCAGCCATCCGCAAGGCAGCACCGTCGTGCTTCATCATCGTCGACGGCATCCAGCACGCCAGCCATGGCGCCGTCGACATCGCGTCCCTCGGCCTCGATGGCTATGCGATCTCGCCCTACAAGGTATTCTCGCGTCACGGCTATGGCGTGGGCTGGGCCTCCGACCGCCTGACCGCTTGCACGAAAGAGGCCGTCATCGGCGGCCCTGCCACCAACTGGGAAATGGGCACGCGCGACACCGGCAGCTACGCCACGTTCTCCGACGTCGTGGATTATCTTGTCTGGCTCGGCGGCAGCATCACCGAGAGCGATGATCGCCGTGCCCGCCTCGAAGCCGCGGCCCGCGCCATCCACGATCACGAGCACGGACTGGCGGAGGCAATGGTCAATGGGACCGGCAACCTGCGGGGCCTGAAGGACATTCCCGGTCTTCACATCATCGGCGGGCCTGACAATGCGCGGCGCGAGGGTGTCGTCTCGGTCTGGCTCGACGGCACCCCCAGTGAGGAGATCGTCACCTTCCTCAATGCGCGCGGCATCCGCACCCATACCCGCAAGGCCGATCACTACAGCGGCAACGTGCTCGTGCCGCTCGGCCAGAAGGACTGCGTGCGCATCTCCTTCAGCCACTACAATTCACTGGCCGAGGCGGCGCAGTTCCTCACCGCAATCAACGAGTTCACCTCCACCCGCTGATCGGCTAGCCTGACCGGGCAACCGAGACGGAGCGCCATGATCGATTTTCCCATCACCGACACCCATGTCCACCTGCTGGACACGCGCAAGTTCAAGTACGGCTGGGCCAGCGGGGCGCCGAAGCTCGGGCGCGACTGGACCATCCACGACCTCGAGACGGCGGCGAAGCCCTACGTCGTCGAGAGCATGGTCTTCGTCGAGGTGGACGTCGACTACCCACAGCACATGGACGAGGCGACGTGGGTGCAGCAGCTCAGCCTTGGCGACTCGCGACTGAAGGGTTGCGTCGCCTCGTTGCCGCTCGAGCAGGGGGCAAAGCTGGAGGCCGATCTTGAAAAGCTTTCCACGCTGCCTGTGGTGAAGGGAATCCGGCGCCTCATCCAGAACAAGAGCGACCCTGAATTCGTGTTGCGGCCAGACTTCATTGCCGCAACAAGATTGCTACCAAAATTCAACTACAGCTTTGATGTTTGCATCTACCATCACCAGTTCGGCAACGTCATCGAGTTCATCCGCCGCTGCCCCGAGGTGTCGTTCATCCTCGACCACATCGGCAAGCCCGGCATTCGTGACGGAATCATGGAGCCATGGAAACGCCACATTCGGGAGCTGTCGGAACTGCCCAACGTGGTGTGCAAGCTGTCGGGCGTCACCACCGAGGCCGATCACGACAACTGGAACCGCGAACAGCTGCGGCCCTACATCGACCACGTCATCGAGAGCTTCGGGTTCAACCGCATCATGTATGGCGGTGACTGGCCGGTGGCGGAGCTTGCCGGAAAATACACCGACTGGATCGGCGTGCTCGACTGGGCGACTTCGGGCTGCACCCCGGAGGAGAAGCGCAAGCTGTTCCGCGACAATGGAATTCAGGCTTACCGGCTGTAGCTCAGTTGGATGGCGGAGGTGACTGCAAGGTTACCTGCTTGCCGGTGCAGATGGGTGGCAAGTCCTTGTCGCCGAACCAGATTTCGAAGGTGTTCGGGCGCACCTTCTTGGCGCCGGACCAGCGGTTGGTGAGGTTCACCACCTCGATGTCGAAGCCGATGCTGCGCAGCCAGTTTGCGATCGCCTCGGCCTTCGGCACGTCGTCATCCTTCATGGCACGGATTTCATTCACCTTTCCGTCCCACTTCGCCAGTGCGATCGAGGGCACGGTGATGGCAGCGCCATCGGTGTCCTTGAGGCCCGTCAGCAGCTTCGAGAAGCAGGCACGCTGCTGCTCGTTCAGCACAGTGACGAAGACGCGCGATGGCAACCGCTCCACCGCCTCCTTGAATACGGCCTGGACGTTGGTGTTGGTCTGCGCGGCGGCCGTCAGCGCGCGCTCCATGGCACCCAGCAACTGCGGGTCGGAGGAGTTGTTGGCGTAGTCGAGCTGGGCGGCCACGAACTCAACCGGCACCTTGTCGTTCTTCAGCAGATACTCGAACATGGCCACGCCATACTTCTGGCGCTCCGGCTTTTCGTCGCTGACGAGGTCGATCATCGTCTTGAGATCGTTCACGTTCTGCTGCCAGCGCGTGTAGTAGAGGCCCATCCCTGCAATGGTCAGCGGGATCATGATGGTCGCAGTCATCTGGAGCATGATGTCGCGCCATGCACGACCGCGCTCACGTATCTCGGATGCCTTCTGCGATTCAGCCATGATGGTCCCTGATGTTCACGCCTGCCGTAACACCAAGTCATTGCAGCGAAAACGTGACGGAGCCCCGGTGGCCGGGGCTCCGTCAGAGACTTACACAGTCTGGGGGCGCATGTCCTTGGCGTCGATGCCGGCCACGGCGACCGGCTTCTTCATGGCGTCGCGGCGGAAGGGCTCGCCCAGTTCCTGGTTGATCATGGCCTCGATGAGCGTCGTCTTGCCATGCTTCATCTGGTCGTCGATGGCCTTGGCCAGCGCATCGCGCAGCTCGTCCATGGTGTAGGCGACAACGCCTTCGAGTCCGCAGGCTTTGGCGATGCTGGCGTAGCTCACCTGGGTGTCGAGTTCGGTGCCGACGAAGTTGTCGTCGTACCAGAGCGTGGAGTTGCGCTTCTCCGCACCCCACTGGTAGTTGCGGAAAACCACCTGGGTCACGGCAGGCCATTCCTTGCGCCCAATGGCGGTGAGCTCCGTCACCGCGATGCCGAAGGCGCCGTCGCCCGAAAAGCCCACGACCGGCACGTCCGGGCAGGCGATCTTGGCGCCGACGACGGAGGGCAGGCCGTAGCCACAGGGGCCGAAGAGGCCGGGAGCGAGATACTTACGGCCCTGCTCGAAGGTGGGATAGGCGTTGCCGATGGCGCAGTTGTTGCCGATGTCGGAGGAGATGATGGCCTCCTTGGGAAGTGCGGCCTGGATGGCGCGCCACGCCATTCGGGGGCTCATCCAGTCCGGCTTGGCCTTGCGGGCGCGCTCGTTCCAGGTGGTGCCCGGATCATCGTCCTCGTGATCCATCGAGGAGAGCTGCTGGGCCCAGCGCGATTTCGTCTGCGCGATCAGGTTCTTGCGATCCTCACGGCCGGCGTCGCCGGCGGACGGCGACAGCTTGGCGAGGATGCCTTCCGCCACCTTCTTCGCATCGCCGACGATGCCGACGGAGACCTTCTTGGTGAGGCCGATGCGGTTGGGGTTGATGTCGACCTGGATGACCTTGGCCTCCTTCGGCCAGTAGTCGAGACCATAACCGGGGAGCGTCGAGAAGGGATTGAGGCGCGTACCGAGCGCCAGCACCACGTCTGCCTGCTTGATCAGTTCCATGGCCGCCTTGGAGCCGTTGTAGCCCAGGGGGCCCGCGAACAGGGCGTGCGAGCCGGGGAAGGCGTCATTGTGCTGGTAACCGACGCAGACCGGGGCGGTGAGCCGCTCGGCCAGCGCCCTGGAGGCCGGGATGGCGCCGCCCAGAACGACGCCCGCGCCGTTGAGGATGACCGGGAACTTGGCCTCCGACAGCAGCTTGGCCGCCGCCGCGATCGCGTCCTCACCGCCCGAGGGGCGCTCGAAGCCGACGGCGGCAGGAAGTTCGATGTCGATGACCTGGGTCCAGTAGTCGCGCGGCATGTTGATCTGGGCCGGGGCCGACAGGCGCTTGGCGTTCATGATGACCCGGTTGAGGACTTCCGCCACGCGGGAGGCGTCGCGCACCTCTTCCTGGTAGCCGACCATGTCCTTGAAAAGAGCCATTTGTTCGACTTCCTGGAAGCCGCCCTGGCCGATCGTCTTGTTGGCCGCCTGGGGGGTGATCAGGAGGAGCGGGGTGTGGTTCCAGTAGGCCGTTTTGACGGCCGTGACGAAGTTGGTGATGCCCGGGCCGTTCTGGGCGATCATCATGCACATCTTGCCGGACGAGCGGGTGTAGCCGTCGGCCATCATGCCGCCCGAACCCTCATGCGCGCAGTCCCAGAAGGTGATGCCGGCCTTGGGGAACAGGTCGGAAATCGGCATGAAGGCCGAGCCGATAATGCCGAAGGCATGCTCGATGCCGTGCATCTGGAGAACCTTGACGAAGGCTTCTTCGGTGGTCATGCGCATGGGTTTGTCCTCGTAAATCTGTTGCCGTGTGGCGGTAGCGGGTTTCTAGCGCCCCGCCCCCGCCCCGGGCTAGAACCAGAGGGGCAGGACACCGGGGTCCACAACCGGCTGATGGTGCAAACGTGTTGCTGGATGATGCAGGCGGATGGCTTCTGGATGCAAAAAACGATGCTGCCGTTGACACGGGTGGGGCGGAGGACGTGCATCCGCCGCGGGTTGCGAAGTTTTGTTGCGCAACGGAAATATGTTCATTCTGGGGCAACAGTGGCCTTTGCGCGGCGGCAACCACCCGGTCCCGACGGAGGATGAACGACAGTTAGGCGTTGGCCTTCGCCCGGCGAGCCGCGCGGCCCACGGACGTCTTGCGTGGCGCAGGAGGCGCGCGCTTTGCTGCCCGGGCCTTCATCGGGCGGGCCGAGGTACTGGCGGGTTTGGACTTGGCGGTGACGACCGACAGCTGAAGCCCCATGCCCCGCATGATGGCCGCAATGGTATCGAAGCGGGGCTTTGCGCCCGCACGCAGCGACTTGTAGAGGCTTTCCCGGCCAAGGCCGGAATCCTTTGCGAGCTTGGTCATGCTACGCGCCCGCGCGATGTCGGCGAGGGCCGTCAGGAACAATTTTTCATCGCCCGACGCCGCGGCCTCGCTGAGGTAGGCAGCAATCATCTCCTCGCTATCGAGGTATTCGGCTGCATCAAAGGGGGCGAACGTCACGGCGTCCTCGCGCTTTACGGCCTTTGCGCTCCTTGGCGTCTTCATGGTTGTTCCTTTTTCGCTGCCGCCGCCAGGATTCTGGCTTTGGCGATGTCCTGCCTTTGGGTCTTCTTGTCGCCACCACAGAGGAGCGCGAAGACGATCTCGCCTATCCTCACGTAATAGACGCGATATCCCTTTCCGGCATCGATCCGCATTTCCCAAAGGCCTTCAGCAAGCGACCGGCAATCGCCGAAGTTGCCGCGCTCGGCCTGCCGCAACCGCGCGATGATCCGGGCCTTCGCCTCCATGTCCTTCAGGTGGCGCAGCCAATCGGAAAAGACGCTGGATCGCTTCAGCACGAACATGTCCTTATGTATCCATTTGGATACGGCCGGTCAACAGGAGCGGCAGAACAAACCGGCCCCCAACATTCGCTTGGGTGATGGACTGGATGTGTATGGGTATGACTGGCCAGTCGGTGGCGTGACGGACACTGCAGGGGCCAAGCTTCCGGGCCTATTGCCCTGCCCTGCACCCTGCCGTAGAGGAGGGGTTGAATTGACACCCGCGCCGGCCCTCGGGTCCGGGCGGTCTTTCACAGGAGTTTTCCGATGAAATTCGACCTTCGCGCCGGCGCTGTTGCCTTGGCCATGATGGCTGCCGTCAGCGGCACCGCCTGGGCGGATGCCTATCAGGACGGCATGACGGCGTTCCAGAGCGAGGACTACGGCAAGGCCCTGAACCTGCTGCTGCCCTATGCAAAGGACGGCAATGCGGAAGCCGCCTACCTCATCGGCGAGATGTATGGCCCGCGCAGCTGGGGCCAGAAGGGCGAGAACCGCAACGGCGTGGAGCAGGACAACAAGCAGGCCATCTTCTGGTGGGGTGAATCCGCCAAGAAGGGCTACGTCAATGCCCAGTTGAAGCTCGGCTGGTGGCTGATGAAGGGCCAGGACGTGGTGAAGCAGGACCAGGCCGCCGGCATGAACTGGCTGCTGATGGCGGCGAACCAGGGCGAGCCGCAGGCCCAGTACGAGGTTGGCCTCGCCTACTGGAAGGGCCGCGGCGTGAAGCCGGACCCGATCGCCGCCTACATGTGGCTGGACCTGTGCGCCAACGAGCCGGGCTTCGACAATGCCGCCAACTACCGCGACCAGATCGCCAAGGGCATGAATGAAGACCAGGTGAAGCAGGCCAGGCTCATGGTGCAGGCCTTCACCCCCAAGCTTGCGAAGTAGGGCCAGCCACCATGATCATGCATCAGTTCACGGCCAAGCACTGGGTCATCACCTGCATCATCATCCTGGTTGCGGTGGGCGCCTTCGCGGCGAGCTGGTCGTAGGTCAGGCCAGCGGCGCGGTGCGGTAGAGCCGCACCTTCAGCCCACCGTGCAGGACGGGCGGCGACGGCTCGCGGAAGGGCAGCGCCGTTGCCCGCGCCAATGACGCGTCCGTGGTCACGATTGCGGCGCGCCAGCCTGAGAACCGCGCCTTCAGCACCTGGCCCAGCGCCCCGTAGAGCGCGAAGAGCGGCTTCTTGTCGCCAATGCGGGTGCCATAGGGCGGGTTTACGATCACCAGACCCGGCGGGCCGGCGGGCGGCACGAGATCGCTGACGGATTGCTGCTGGAACTGCGTGAAACCCGACACCCCTGCCCGCCCGGCATTCTGCCTCGCCATGCGGATGGCGCCCGCATCGCGGTCACTGCCGAAGAAGGACACGGCGGGCACGCGCGGCACGGCTGCATCCTTCATCGCCTGCCAGGCAGCGGCATCGAAGGTGGCGAGCTGCTCGAAGGCGAAGGAGCGGGTGCGGCCGGGGTTCAGGCCCGCCGCGATCTCGGCGGCCTCGATGACGAAGGTGCCGGAGCCGCACATCGGATCGACGATGGGCTCGGTTCCGGTGAAGCCGCACTGACGGAGGAACAGCGCCGCGAGCGTTTCACGCAACGGCGCCTTGCCGATGCCTTCCTTGTGACCGCGCTTGTGCAGCGACCCGCCCGAACTGTCGATGCTGAGGGTGCAGAGGTCATCCTCGATGCGGGCCTTGACCACCACCTCCGCATCATCCGAAATCACCGCGCCGAACTCTTCCTGGATGGCGCGGGCGATGCGCTGGGCGGCAGCACCCGAATGATAGATGCGCGAGCGCGTGCAGCTCGCCTCCACCCGTACCGGCACGTCCTTGCGCAGCACGCCGGCCCACGGAAATTCCCGCGCGCGCGCGTCGAGCTGTGCCAAATGCGTGACCCGGAAGGCGCCGATGCGCGCCAGCACGTGGCCGCAGCCGCGCAGCACGAGGTTGGCGCGCCACACATCCTTCCAGGTGCCCTTGACGAGGACGCCACCGGGCACCTGCTTCACGGCCTTGAAGCGATTCTGGCGCACTTCGTCGTAGAGCGCGGCCTCGAGGCCGGGCGTGGCCATGAGGAAGATGTCGAAATCGGGTGATGGCGCCATGGCCACCGCTTATCGCGAAAGGGACGGGCGTGCGACTGTTTTCAGGACGCGGCCCGGCCGCCGCCCGTTGCGGCAGGTGCGGGTGCCGCCAAGCCCAGCACGCGGCGCATGTGGACGAGGATCAGGTCGCGGCCGCGGTTACCCGTTTCGGCGGTGGCGGCGCGGGCCGTGGCCGTGTACCAGCGCTCCTCCGAGAGCTTCGTCATGTCCACAGCCTCGGGGCACATCGACAGCATCAGCGACGTCTCGCCCTCGCCTGCGTGATCGAAGGGATATTGGCCGATGGTGTCGCCGGTCATCAGCGGGTGGATCTTGATCCAGTTGAAGGGATCGCCGCCGCCGGCCTGCTGGGCATAGTAATCCGCCATCTTCGCATCGCCCCACCAGCCTTCGCCGCGCGTCTTCTCGAGGAAGGCGAAGATCGCCTGCCTGGCGCCGAACTTGAAGGCGAGGTCGGTGGGCATGCCGGTGGCGAAGTTCTCGGTCTGGTGATGGATGAAGGCGTGGATGTTGCGGAAGCCCACCCGCAGGAGGCCGGTGAAGAGTTCGCGCGCGAAGGGGTTGAGCGCCGACGAATCGACCTGCACGGAGCCCGTGCCCTCGGGCGGCTCCACCGCGTAGCTGGCCGCGCCATAGTAGAAGGGCGGCAGGATGACGATCTCGGCCTCCAGCTCCAAGAGGTCGAGCGCGCGGGTGACGGCGAGCGTGTCCATGCCTACCGCCATGTGCTCGCCGTGGTATTCCAGCACGCCAAGCGGCAGCACCACGGGCGTGCTGGCGGCAATGGCCGCGCGGATCTGGTGGGGGAGCATCATTTCATAGCGCATGGGTGGGGCTCACGAAGCACGAGGCGGGGTGGAAAAGCGACCTTAGCGCATGTTCCGATCAGGTGGAATCACCAGATCGGAACGACCATGCGCAGGATGAAAGCCGGAGCATGGCCTTATCGCAAAAGTGGGTTTCACTTTTGCGGATCATGCTCTAGGCTCCGCCCTTCATCAGCGGGGCGCAAGACCCCGGACAACAGGGGGACGTGAGTGGCTTCGGTCGAAATCCTTGACGTGCGCAAGAGCTATGGCGAGCAGGCGGTGATCCATGGCGTGTCGATCCCCATCGCCGATGGCGAGTTCGTGGCGCTGGTGGGGCCCTCAGGCTGCGGCAAGTCCACCCTGCTGCGCATGATCGCGGGGCTGGAGGAGATCACCGGCGGCAACATCAAGATCGGCGACAAGGTGGTGAACGGGCTGCCGCCCAAGGACCGCGACATCGCCATGGTGTTCCAGAACTATGCGCTCTACCCGCACAAGACCGTGGCCGAAAACATGGGCTTCGCGCTGAAGCTGCGCAAGACGCCCAAGGCGGAGATCGACCAGCGGGTGAAGCGCGCCGCCGAGATCCTCGACCTGATGCCCTACCTCAACCGCTATCCGCGCCAGCTTTCGGGCGGGCAGCGCCAGCGCGTGGCCATGGGCCGCGCCATCGTGCGGGCACCACAGGTGTTCCTGTTCGACGAGCCCTTGTCCAACCTCGACGCCAAGCTGCGCGTGCAGATGCGCGCCGAGATCAAGGAACTGCACCAGCGTCTGAAGACCACGACCGTCTATGTCACCCACGACCAGGTGGAGGCCATGACCATGGCCGACAGGATCGTGGTGCTGCATGACGGCATCGTGGAGCAGATCGGCACGCCACTGGAACTGTATGACCGGCCCAACAACCTGTTCGTCGCGGGCTTCATCGGGTCTCCGGCCATGAACATGTTCAAGGGCACGATCCGCGGCGGCGCCCAGCCGCATTTCGAGATGGCCGACGGCACCAGGCTGCCGCTGGCCTCCGCACCGGCGGGCTCCGACGGGCTTGCCGCGGTCTATGGCATCCGCCCCGAGCACCTGACGCTTGGCGGAGAGCTGAAACCCACGGTCACGGTGATCGAGCCCACCGGCTCGGAGACACAGGTGATCGCCAAGCTGGCAGGCGAGAAGATCATCGGCGTGTTCCGCGAGCGGGTGAACGTGAAGCCGGGCGAGACCGTTGCCATGTCGCCCGATCTCTCACTGGTGCACCTGTTCGATGCGAAGACGGGCAGGAGGATGTAAGCGAATAGCGAATAGCGAATAGCGAATAGCGAATAGCGAATAGCGAATAGCGAATAGCGAATAGCGAATAGCGAATAGCGAATAGAGGGTCGGGAACAGTTTCGAGATGTCAACACGGGGCTTCGCCAGCCCTATTCGCTGCTCGCTCTTCGCTTCCCCTTCTATTGCACCGCACATATTGCGTTGCACGACAAGTTGACGACGCGCCTTGCGTTTCGCGCATCCCGTTCGTTGACATTGCAAATCTGTGTTGCATAGTCGGCGCAGCGTTCCACCACGACCCCTGCGAGCCTCATCAAAAAAGCGAGGCAGCCGGGAGAGATACCGCAACAACACGCAACGGACGCTCTACGGGAGGACCCAAGTCTATGAAGCTCGAACTCTACAACATGATGATGAGCCGCCGCAGCATGCTGAAGGGCGCTGCCGGTGCAGCCGCCATGGCTGCCGTCGGCGGCCCGGCGATGAACATCTCCACCGCCTTCGCACAGGACGACATCCGCGCCGCGATCCTGCAGATCCCGGGCGTTGGCAAAGGCCAGCCCACCGACGCCGACTGGCAGAAGGTCGGCGAGATGTGCCTCGGGCCGACGAAGGCCAACGTGCAGGAAGGCGAGTTCAAGGGCGTCGAACTGTCGTTCATGGGCCTGAACAATCAGAACGTGCACAACGTGCTGTTCCGCGGCCTGTCCAAGGCCTGGGCCGACTACACGGGTGCCACGATCAACTGGATCGACCTCGCGCAGGCCGACTACAACGCCCGCCTGCAGCAGTCGATTGCCACCGGCACGGTGGACTTCGACGTGATCGAGATGGGCGCTCCCTTCGAGGGCGACGTCTGCGGCAAGGGCCTCGCGTCCGAGATGCCGGACTGGGTCAAGAAGCAGATCGACATGGATGACTATGTCGGATACCTCAAGGCGCCGGTGGGCACCTGGGACGGCAAGACCTATCGCGTCTCGTGCGACGGCGACTGCCATAACTTCAACTATCGCTCCGACGTGTTCGCCGATGCCGCTCTTGCCGAAGAGTGGAAGAAGTCCGGCGGCGAGGGCGAGTGGGGCGTGCCGAAGACCTGGCAGCAGGTCAACGCCGCGACCAAGTTCCTCAAGGGCAAGAAGATCGACGGCCAGGACGCCTATGGCTATCTCGACCCGTGCAAGGGCTGGGGCGGCTTCGGCTTCTACTTCCTGGGTTCGCGCGCCACGGCCTATGTGAAGCACCCCGACTCGCGCGCCTTCCTGTTCGAGCCGGACACCATGAAACCGATGGTCAACAATCCGGGCTGGGTGCGCGCCATCCAGGACGTGCTGGACTGCCTGCCGTCCGAGCCGGCCGACCAGCTCAATGCCGACCCGGGCACCACGGGCTTCCAGCAGTTCCTCGCCGGCACGGGCTCCATGCTCTCGTGGTGGGGCGACATCGGCTCGAACGTCAACACCAATGACTCGTCGGTCATCCAGGGCAAGACCGCCTTCGACATCCTGCCGGGCTCGCCGGACGTCTATAACCATGCCGCCGGCAAGTGGGAAACGCTTGCCTCGGGCCCGAACTTCGCACCGAACATGGCCTATATCGGCTGGGGCATCTATGTGATGGCCCGCGTCGACGCCGATGCGAAGAAGCAGAAGGCGGCCTGGTCGCTCGCTGCCCATCTCGGCGGCAAGGACATCTCGCTGTGGATGGCGGCCTATCCGTCGGGCTTCCAGCCCTATCGCCAGAGCCACTTCAACATTCCGGAGTGGGTGGGTGCGGGCTACGACGAGGCCTTCATCAAGAGCTACCTCGACTCGGAGGCCAACTCCTACAACCACCCCAACGCCGCGATCGAGCCGCGCATCCCCGGCATCTTCCAGTACTACTCGGAAGCCGAGGACATTCTCTCCAACATCTACGCCGGCAAGATGACGGCGCAGGAAGGTGCGGACGCCATCGCCGCCGCCTGGGAGAAGCGCACCGACCAGCTCGGCCGCGAGAACCAGATCAAGCTCTACAAGGCTTCTCTGGGCATGTAAGCCACGCCCCCGGGCCGGCAGCGCCACGCTGCCGGCCCTTTTTGTTTTCGTGAAAGGCGCGTTCTCCGCTCCATGACCTCCGCTTCCGCCGCTGCATCGGGCCAAGAGGCCGTCGCACAGCATGTCTCGCCCGAGCGCCAGCGGCTGGGCAGCCTGCTGATCCGCGGCGCCACGCTGCTGCTCTGCCTCATCGGGCTGGTGCAACTGCTCTACATGACGGGCGCCATCTCCTGGGGCTTCAGCAACTGGCAGCCGGTGTTCATCGCCTATATCGTGTGGAGTGTCGCCTTCTGCTGGGGCCTCGTGCTGCGCGACGGAGAAGCGGGCTGGCGCGCGGTCTTCGTGCTGCCGGCCGTGTTCTTCACGCTGGCCCTCGTCG
>Ga0208783_10001225_pt1 | contig 15325 bp, 14 predicted proteins | sample DEB19_08_DNA_2_FD_184529 | JGI IMG/M metagenome (GOLD analysis project Ga0208783, IMG submission 184529) | Aqueous microbial communities from the Delaware River and Bay under freshwater to marine salinity gradient to study organic matter... | ecosystem: Environmental > Aquatic > Marine >... | reverse complement strand
TTGTTCATCCCGGGCGAGGATCCGGGCATCTGGTATTTCGCCGTCTGCTATTTCTTCTTCTATATCGCGTGGACCTTCTTCGACATCCCCTACACCGCCTGGTCGGCGGAGCTCAGCCGCAGCTATGAGGAGCGCTCGAGGCTGTCATTGTCGCGGCAGTTCTGGGGCAACATCGGCCTGATCCTGCTGGCGCTTGCGCCCTTGCTGCCGTTCCTACCGTCCACCGGCATGAACTTCGACACCTTGGAGGTCATGTTCTGGTTCATCGCCGTCGCCTATCCCCTCGGCGTCCTTTATGTCGTTTTCCGGGTGCCGAACGGCGATTTCGTGCCCGCGGTACCGCGCTTCAGCCTCAAGGAGACCGTGCGTGCCGTGCGCGCGAATCCGCCGCTGCAGATCTTCCTCGGCGTCGCCTTCCTGTCCGATCTCGCGCTCGGCATCGGCGGTGCGATTTTCTTCCTGTTCCTCGACACCTATCTCGGCATCGGCGCATCGTTCTCGCTGATCTTCATCACGGCGGTCGCCGTGTCGACCGTGGCGCTCAAACCCTGGCAGATGTTGCTGCGCAGGACCTCGAAGCGGAGCCTGCTGATCGTGAGTACCGGCGGCATGGTGCTCTGGGCGTCGTGGGTGCTGCCTGCCTACATCGGTTACATGGCGCTCTACTACACGCTGTCCGCCGGTCGTGATGTCGCGCTCTACGCGATCATCGGCGACATCGTCGACTACGGTGAATGGCGCAGCGGAACCAACCGCGCCGGCGAGTTCACCTCCGCGTGGATGGTCATCCGCAAGCTGACCTATGCGATGGGCCCGGCGATCGGCTTCTTCATCGCCGGCATCGCCGGGTACGAGGCGGGGGCGGCCGCGAACGATTCCACCGCCATCCTCGGGCTCAAGGCGGCTAATGGCTACCTTCCGGCGCTGCTGCTCGCCCTCGCGACCTGGTTGGCGCTCCGCTACCCGCTGACCTCTGAGAAGCACCGGGCCATCCAGCGTCGGCTCGAGCAGCGCGCTGCCCGTACGGCGCGTTGGCGCGAAGGGTAACGGCGCGCGCATCAAATCGCCCCGGCGCGTCGCATTTTCGCCACGGAAAGCGGTGGTGCGGGCACTTCCTCCCGGCGCACTTGAAGTATTAAATCTGTCGACGTAATGTCGACTTCATTAACAACGCCACCCAATCGGGGGAGAACGTCATGCGAGACCAGCGTCTGATCGCGAGCATTTTTTCGGGCCCGGGCGGCGCCAAGCCGCGCAATGGAGGGACCGTGGCGGCGGCCGTTGCTGCCGCGCTTGGTATTGGTATGTTGACGAGCGCGCCGCAAGCCACTGCTCAACAGGCCGCGGCCAAGCCTGCGGGGCTCGAGGAAGTGATCGTCACGGCGCGCAAACGCGACGAAGACGTGCAATCGGTGCCGCAAAGCATCGAGGTGCTGGGCGGCCTCGATTTGAAAGAGCTCGGCAAGGTCACGTTCAAGGATCTGCAGTTCGAGGTTCCCGGCTTTTACATTGAGAACTACGAGACTCGTGCCACGATCGCGGTGCGCGGCGTCGGAACCCAGGTGCCCGGCGGCGGACAATCGGTTGCCTCGCACATCAATGGCATTTACCAGGCCTCGACAGCTGCGTCGCTCAGCTGGGTGTTTGATGTAGACCGGGTCGAGATTCTCAAGGGACCGCAAGGAACTTTATACGGTCGTAATTCGACGGGTGGCGCAGTGAACATCATCACTCGGCGTCCGGGGTCAGAGTTCGGCGCGGACGTCAGCGTGGAGTTTGGAAATGACAATCGCCGACGTGTCGAGGCTTCGCTCGATGCACCCCTGAGCGACGACTGGGCAGTGCGCCTCGCTGGGACCTCGACCCAGATCGACGGTCGCATAACGAACCGGGTGACCGGCAAGAAAATCGACGGCAATGAGTTTACGGGCGGACGCATGACGCTCCTTGGCAAGCTTGGAGCGGTGGATGTCGAGTTATTCGGGCAGATCACCAATGAGTCCGGCGGCAGCGGCGAACTCATCGCGCTGGACGGCTCTGCGAAACGAGTGCCGAAGCCGCTTTACGGTTGGGACCAAGGCTACTACGACGAGCCAACGGTTCCCAAGCAGGAGCGTGACTATTCGGCGCTCGCTCTCACGCTCTCCGGCGATATCGGAAACGGATATTCGTGGAAGGCACTCACGGGATATCTCGACTACAGCGAGCCGAAGTCATTTTTGGACGTGAACCCTGTGGTGGCACCGGTGCGCGTGACCATTCAGTTCCCGCAATACGCTGAGCAACTCAGTCAGGAACTGCAGCTGCAGTATGCAGGCGATCGTGTCGACTGGATCGTCGGCGCGCTCTACATGGACATCGATGAAGGCGAGAAGCGCCGGGTCGATATCCTGCCGCCGATCCCCGGTGCGCTCAACAGCGACACCGATAACACCGTAAAGACCACAGCGGTGTTCGGCGATATCAACTACAAGCTCACCGATGCAATGCGAGTGAATCTCGGTCTGCGCTATAACCGCGACGAGGTCCGCAACAAGTTCGTTGGCCGGGGCCCGTTCGATGGCCAGACCTTCGACCTCTCGAGCACCCAGAGCGAACCGACCGGCCGTCTGGGCATCGACTACACGACGAGCGCCGGGACCATGTTCTATGCTTCGGTGGCCAAGGGATTCCAGGCGGGCTACAACACGGTCGGTTTTGACACGGCCGGCAATCCGAGGCCGGCTACCGTGAAGCCCGAATCACTGACCGCTTTCGAGGCTGGAATGAAGTCCTCGATCGGCGACGGTCGTGGGATCTTCAACCTGGCCGGTTTCTATTACGACTACAAGGACATGCAGATCCGCGTCGGTCGTATCCCGATCGGTGCCAACGGTGCACCGATTCCCGGCGGTCGCCCGTTTTACACCACGCTCAACGCCGGCAAGGCTGAGATCTACGGTGTCGAGACCGAGTTGTCGGCTTATATCACCGACCACCTTCGCTTCGATCTCAACGCCGGCTACCTGCATGCGAAGTTCGATGAGTACAAGTCGATTGGCGATACGGGCGCCCCGGTGGACTACTCGGGCAACACTTTGCCTCGTTCGCCGGAGCTCTCCGGCACCGCAGCACTGGTGCTCGGCGACCTAGAACTCGGCAGCGCCACGGGCTCGTTGCGCCTTGAATACCAGTACCGCGGCGACGCGTTCGACAATGCGGACAACCTGTACCTGCTGCCAGAGACAAAGTTCCTCAACCTGCTTGCCAGTGTCGACGTCGGCCAATGGCGCCTCTGGGCGGGCGGTCGGAACCTGACCAACGAGAAGTACTTCGCGTTCTACGACGGGCGCAACTTCGGCTACCCGGGGCAGTTCCGCACCTGGAACGTCGGCGCGAGCTACAGTTTCCGCTGAGAATCGATGGGGCGGCCGGGCTCCTTCGGGGGCCCGGCCGTTTTTTTTCGCGTTCACATCTTCGGGGGCGATAGGCGGAGGCCCAAGTTGCCTGCCTATAATGGCTGAGAACTGGTTTCTCCCCGGGGAGCTCACATGGTACGCAAGCGCACATCCGAAACGACCGGCAAGGTCGGCCGCCAGACGCGCAAGCGGGCGCGCGGCTCGGGTGCCGTCGCGGTTTACGATGAGTTGAGACGGGACATACTCGAGTTGAGGATGGAGCCCGGCACATTGCTCGATGAGACCGAGCTCGCAGCGCGGTTCAAGCTCTCCCGCAGCCCGGTCCGTGAAGCTCTGATCCGGCTGTCGGCGGAAGGGTTGGTGCAGACGTTGCGCAACCGAAGCTCTATCGTCGCGCCGTTCGACATCGTCGCCATCCCGAGTTATCTCGACGCCGTAGAACTTGTCTACCGTCTCACCAGTCGCTTAGCGGCAAAGAATCGGACGCCTGCGCAACTTGCCGAAATCGAGTCCATCCATCGCGAACATACAGCGGCGACGCGCCGCGCGGATATGGCCGAGATGATCCGTCTTAATCGCGAGTTTCACCTTGCGATTGCCAAGGCAAGTGGCAATTCGTTTTATACCAACTGGACTCGTCAGTTGCTGGATCAAGGTCAGCGCATCCTTGGGCTCTACCTGCACGATGTCGGCAGCCCCAACGATGAGATGTCGGGACATTGGACACGCACCCATCTGTCCATGCTGAAGGCCATCGAAGCGCAGGATGCGAACGCCGCGGAGGTCGCGGCGATGCGTGACGCCGAGACCATCGCCAACCAGATGCGCGACAAGTTCGGCTCGCGGCCCTCGAGCGGGCTGGCGTTGACGTCGAAGCTGCCCTGAGCGGCCGTGCTAGGTGGCTGTCCGCGCCGTGACGGTCGTTCCGGCGACGGCGCGTGCGGTCAGATAGCCGAAGGTGAGCGCGGGGCCGAGCATCACGCCGGCCGCCGGGTAGGTGCCGCGCATTAGGCTTGAGGCGACCGTGCCGACGGCATGCAGGCCTTCGACCGGCGTGCCGTCGCCGCGCAGCACCCGCGACTCCGCGTCGACCCGGACCCCGAGCATCGTGCCGATGTCCCCCGGCAGCATCTTGATCGCGTACCACGGACCTTCATCGAGCGGCGAGACACAGGGGTTCGGCTTCACCGCGGGGTCGCCGGCCGCGCGTTGGTAGTGCGTACTGCCTTTGCCGAAGTCGGGGTCTTCACCCCGTACGGCATGCGCGTTGAAGCGGCGGACCGTGCTCTCCAATGTGTCCGCGTCGACGCCCATCCGGCCGGCGAGTTCGGCGATCGTCCTACCGTGCAGCAGATAGCCGTTGTGCAGGAACGGGCCGATGCGACCGGGGGAGGCCGGTACGCGCCCGAGGCCGTACTTGCGCAGCGACCTGTGGCTCGTGACCACATAGGCCTCTGCATCGCGGCGTCCGTCGCGCTCGGCCGCGGCGAGCATCGCGCGAAGGAAGTCGTGGTAGTCAGACGCTTCGTTCACGAAGCGTCGCCCGTCGGGACCGACGACGATCACGCCGGGCTTGGCCCGATCGCCGAAGTGGGGGAATACGCCATCGCCATGCCGGCCGAGCGGCACCGCCGACATCGGCGCCCAAGCCGCAGGTTCGGCGATCGTGTCGTCTAACACCCCGCCGCAGGCGAGCGCGAGGTCGAGTCCGGAACCGTCGTTGGTCGCGGGCAGTGCGGTCAGATGCGATCGGCCCGCGCGGACATGAGCGAAGTGCCGCTGTCGCATCGCAGCGCTGCCGGAGAAGCTGCCGCTCGCGAGGACCACTGCGCGCCGAGCCGCGATCCGGCGCGTCGCGCCGTCCACCGCGATCGTCGCGCCCGTGACGCGTCCGTCCTCGACGAGCAACTGCGTGACCTTGCAGCCGAGCAGCATCGGCACCTGCCGCTCGAGCAGCGAGCAGACCAAGCGTCCCACCAGCGCGTTGCCCATGACCATGCGCGTGCCGCGCGCATGCCCCGTGAGCCGGTCGCGAGCGTGTCGCGCGAGCATCTTCGCCACATGCACGAACGAGCCTGGCGAGCGAGCCACGTTGTAGAGGTGGGGGAAGTCCTCGCGGCCGATCGCCATGCCGCCGAAGATCGTGCCGGTGGCCAACGGCGCGCGGATCGAGGCGAAGTGGCGACCGAGCTTGCGGCCATCGAAGGGCAGCGCGCCGAGCGTGCGGACGCCGTTCTTGGCGCCGGGTGCACCGCTGCGGTAGTCGACCACATGCGCGAGGGCCTCGTACTCGACCTCGCTGTGGTCCTCGAGGAAAGCGAGCGCCTCGGCGGCGTTGCGGACGAAGGCCTCCGCACGCGGGATCTCCAGACCGGGGCCGATGGCGGCACGCAGGTAATCGAGCGCTTCGGCGTGGCTGTCCGAGGCGCCGCCGCCGTTCTGGCGGTTGAGGGGGATCCAGACCTCGCCGCCCGATAGGGCGCTCGTGCCGCCGAGTACATCGGCGTGCTCGCATACGACGACATCGAGATCCAGTGCTGCCGCGGTCAGCGCAGTCGACAGTCCCGCGGCACCCGATCCAACGACCAACACATCACATTCTTTCGGGGCGCTGCGCATCGTCGATGCACTGTATTAATCTTGTCTACATCGTGTCAACATGATTTCGGCACGGCTTCGCGCTGTGGAGTCCGCAGCGCACGGAGGTGGTCATGGTGAAGGTTGTCTGGTTCCTGAAGAAAGCCGATCACCTGTCGATGGACGAGTTCCGTCGTTGGTGGCTCGAGGGGCACGCACCGATGATTCGCGAGAAGCTCGGTACGCTGCTGTACCGTTACGTTGTCGACATTCGTACCGATCGCGACGAACTGCCTGCCGCAGCCGGCACCCCCTGCGAGTGGGACGGCATTGCGGAGGAGTGGTTCGAAAGCGAGGACGTTGCGCGACGTGCGTTGTCGCTACCGTCGGCGCCGGAAACCCGCGCCGATGTCATGGCCCATGTGAGCCGGATGGCGCGGATGGTCGTCACCGAGCATCCGATCGTCGATCGCGGCTGACCTCGGCGGCAGGCTCGATGTCCGGTCCGACGCCTGAGATCAACGGGCGCGCCAGCCGTCCCCGATGACGACATCGATGTAGCCGGCGACCTCCGACAGATAGACATCCGTGGCCTCGTCGCTGCTGCCCTCCAGCAGAACGGTCGCCGGGAAGAGCTTGAGCGTGCTGCCGGTCTGCCCCTTCTCGGCGAGGAGCGCCACCGGCGTGAGCTCGAGTCCCGTGACGAGCGTTCGGCGCATGCCGCCGAGCATCCCGGTCGACAGCCGCAGACGGGCGACCAGGCTGGCGACGTTCGACGGATGCGAGATCAGCGAGGTGAGATTGCCGAGGCTGTAGAGGATCGGCACCGTGCGTGAGGGGTCGATCTCAGGCCGGTAGATCTCCACCGGCTGTGCGACATGGGGATGATGGCCGATCACGGCGTCCGCGCCGGCTTCGGCGAAGCGGTGCGCCCAGCGCAGCTGGTCGGGATGCGGGTAGAGCTCGAACTCGAGCCCCCAATGCAGCGAGACGAACACGAGGTCGCAGCCCGCCTCGCGGCAGGCGCGCACCTGCGCCTCGATGCCGGAGACATCCGGGTCCGGCATCAGATGCATCGGCGTCATGTTGACGATCCACGGCTTGTCCGCCGGGAAAGGCTTGAAGTTGACGCTGAAGGTGTGGGCGACCCAGCCGATCCGCAGCCCCGCGATCTCGGTGATGCGCGGCTGCATCGCGTCGGCCTCGGTCTCGTTCACCCCAACCTGTTCGACCCCGTCGGCACGCAACTGCGCGATCGTGGTGCGGATGCCTTCTTCACCGCAATCGAGGATGTGGTTATTGGCGAGCTGCACGACATCGAAGCGCCGACCGCGATGGCCGATGATCGTCTGGTACTGCCGCGGCGTGAGGTTGATCTTCGGCGTCTCGTCCTCGGTGAATGTGGTCGCCGCGATCTCGCTCGTGGTGAGCGTCGACTCGAGGTTCGCGTAGGCGATGTCGACCCCGAAGATCAGGTCGGACACCTCTTCGTAGAAGCGGTCCTGGGCATCATCGAGGCCCTTGGTGCACATCAGGTCGCCGGACAGGCTCATGCTGCGCTCCGACATCGGCTCGAAGCCGTCGGGTGTGAGGTCGAAGCGGGTGCGACGGAACGGTTCGAGTTGCTCTTCGATGTCGCTGCCGGGCATGGCGCGGACGATCGGGTTCCAGGACTTGTAGGTCCAGTAGGCGAGCGGCAGCGCAGCTTTCGTGATGTGGATGTCCTCCGGCGTGCGCCAACGACCGGCGGCGACCGCTTCCTCGGTGATGCGCTCGATCTCGGCGCCGAGTTCACCTCCGAAGGCGATGAACGACCGCGGATCCGGCGGCAGGGGTGCACGAGCGAGGGTGCGCGGGCGGGGAGCGTTCATCGGAATACCTCGCGCGTCCGCGTCACGAACCCCATCAGCCGATCGACGACGGCCTGTTTCCATGCCGGGTCGTCGACGTAGAAGACATCTTTGAGCCGCTGCTTGATGCGGGCGGCCTCGGGCGAGGCCGTCCGACCGCGTGCCACGAGCCAGGTCTCCGCGCGCAGCGCCTCCAGCGTTTCGGGGATGGGGTAGGTGCCGTACTCGAGCCCGATCATCGTCAGCTTCCCCGGGCCGAGTTCCGCGTGCGCCGCGTGCACCAGCGTGCCGCCGATCTGCGCCGAGACGGAGGTCCCTGCGCCGGTCCACTTGATCTGGTCTCCGAACATCGCGACCGCCCGACGGTGCTCGTCCTCCGAGGCGACGCACAGCGCTTCACCGACGCCCCACGGACCGAGTCCGGTGTGCAGGTCGATGGCGACGATCTCTTCCGCGCGCGCGCAATGCTCGCGCAGGATGCGTCGCCAGGTGAGGTTGGACCAGGCGGGTGCCTGACCACCGTAGAACAGGCCGTCAGGGTGGTTGTACTGCCCGCCGGTCATGGCTTCCTGGAACGCGCGCATGCCGCGTTCCTGCTGGTAGCGCGTGATCTCGCGGTCCGCTTCCTCGCGTGCCGGACCGTCCCAGGACTCGGGCACGAGCCAGCCGTGGATCTCGTCATAGCCGGGATTCGCGGGTGCCCGGCTGTGATCGATGAAATTGCGGTTGAGGTCGATGTTGTCCTCGTTGGTCCGCCGCAGGTGGGCGAAGCCGTAGGGGTTCACGGCATGTACGAGCAGCACCGCGGCGTCCGCCGGCATCCCGTCGAGCGCCCCGGAGGCGAGCAGGGCGGCCTGCGCGCCCGAGCCGCAGAACCCCTCCACGCCGTGCGTGCCGGAGCTGATGATCAGCAATCGTGAGGCTGCGGCCGCACCCGACCATGCGACATCGCAGGCGAGTTCGCCACCGTCGGGCGCCCGGTGCGCCGGGTGTATAAACGAGGTGGTGGAGAAGCCTGCGGCTTGCGTGAGCGCGAGGAATCGGGCGCGCCCGTCGGCGTAGTCGCGCGGGAAGAACTCGTCGACTCGTTGCATACAGTGAGACTAGCGACCGGTGGGTGCTCCGTCAAACGGGCGGCGACCTACGAGTCGACATGGTGTACAAAACAAGTATACTGAATGGGCATGCGGGCCTCGGCTCGCGCTCTGGCGGCCGAGGATGATGGGGACCCGACACAGCATCGCAGCGGAGGAGCGGCCCGGCACCGATATGTTCCTGTCGGGTCTCGCGCCGTTGCTGGACGGTCACGGCTTGCTGACCGAACCCGCTCTGCTCGAGCGTCACAGCCGCGATTGGGCCGGCAAGGAGCGTTGCCCACCGATCGCGGTCGCGAGGCCCCGCATCACCGCCGAGGTGGCTGCGGTGCTCAGGTATTGTCACGCCCGAGCATGGCCCGTGGTCGTGCAGGGCGGACTGACCGGCCTCGTGGGCGGTGCGACGCCGCGGCCGGGCGAACTCGCCTTGTCCCTCGAACGGATGACCGGCGTCGAAGAGTTCGATGCCACCGCATCGGTCATGGTCGTCGCCGCGGGGACGACGCTCGCGACGGTGCAGGACACGGCGCTCAGCGAGGGGCTCTGTTTCGCGCTCGACCTGCCGTCGCGCGGCAGCTGCACCATCGGCGGCAACATCGCCACCAACGCGGGCGGCAACCGCGTGATGCGCTATGGCATGACCCGGAACCTCGTCCTCGGTCTCGAAGCGGTGCTCGCCGACGGCACCGTGCTCAGTTCGCTGAACACGGTCCTCAAGGACAACGCAGGCTACGACCTCAAGCAGCTCTTCATCGGCACCGAGGGGACGCTCGGCGTGGTGACGCGCGCTTCGCTGCGCCTCTACCCGGAGCCGCGCGAACGCATGACCGCCTTGGTCGCGATCGGCAGCTACGCCGACCTGCTGTCGCTGCTCGGTTCGTTGCGACGACGCCTTGGCCCGCGCCTTTCGGCGTTCGAGGCGATGTGGGACAGCTATCTCGAGTGCGCGCTGTCCGTGTTGGGCCTGCCGCGACCGTTCGGAACCCGTCATCCCTACTACGCGCTCATCGAGGTCGAACTGCTCGACGAGCGCTCCGATCGGGAGGCGACCGAAGCCGTGCTCACCGAGGCGCTGTCGAGCGGCGGGGTCACCGATGCCATCGTGGCGTCCTCGGGGGCCGAAGCCGCCCGGCTTTGGCATATCCGTGAATCGGCGGGCGAGATGCTCGGCAAGCTGGCGCCCACCGCTGCACACGACGTCTCGTTGCCGATCGGGTTGATGGAGTCCTACGCCGCGACGGTGCGCCATCGCTGCAACGCGGAGCTCGGCGTCCGTGCGTTGTGCGTCTTCGGGCATCTGGGGGATGGCAACCTGCACTTCTTCACGGCGTTGCGCTCGGCGGAGGATGCCGAGGCGCTCGACGCCATCGTCTATGGTGAGTTGCCGCGGGGCGGGTCAGTCTCCGCGGAGCACGGCATCGGCACCGGAAAGAAGGGCTGGTTGGGGGTGACGCGTTCCGACGCCGAGATCCTCACCATGCGCGCCCTTAAACGACATCTCGATCCGCGGGGCATCTTGAACCCCGGTCGGGTCATCTGAACACGGTTCATCCGAGGGTCTGGAAATGCAGGAACACGACAAACTGCCGTTGATGGATTACCGCGAGCTGCCGCAGCCGGATATGGTGCGGCGAGCGCAGGAGTTCTACGCGGAGATCCGCCAGCGACACACGGTCCGCCAGTTCTCGGACCGTCCGGTGCCGCGCGAGGTCATCGAGAACTGTCTGCTCGCAGCCGGCACCGCGCCGAGCGGCGCCAACCACCAGCCGTGGTTCTTTTCGGTGATCGGCTCACCCGAAATGAAAACACGAGTTCGCGAGGCTGCAGAGCGGGAGGAGCGGGCGTTCTACGCGGGCAAGGCCGGCGAGGAATGGCTTGATGCACTGAAGCCTCTCGGGACCGATGCGAGCAAGCCTTACCTCGAAACTGCGCCGTGGCTAATTGCGATATTTGCGCAGCGTCAAGGCGGCGTACGCGCTGGCATCCAACGCCAAAATTACTACGTCACTGAATCGGTCGGCATCGCCACGGGATTTCTGATCGCTGCGCTGCATCATGCGGGTCTGGTGACCCTCACCCACACGCCGAAGCCGATGAACTTCCTCAATGAAATTTGTGGTCGCCCTGATACGGAGCGTCCTTACCTGCTCTTGGTGGCAGGCTATCCTGCAGCCGAAGCGACCGTTCCCGTCCACGCGACGATCAAGAAGCCGCTCGCCGACATCGCCGAATTCATCTAGGGCTGATCAAGAATGACGTACGCCGTCACCGATCAATGTATCCGTTGCAAATATCAGGACTGCGTTGATGTTTGTCCGGTCGATGCTTTTCGTGAAGGACGTAACATGCTCGTCATTGACCCTGACGCATGTATCGACTGCGGGGTGTGTGAGGCAGAGTGTCCGGCAGGCGCCATTCTTCCTGACACGCTGGTGGATAAACGATGGGTGGATCTCAATGCGGAATTCGCCAAGCAGTGGCCGGTCATCCGGAGTCGCGGCAAACCGTGTGGAGACGCCGATGCGTGGTCGGGAGTGAACGGAAAGTTCGAACAATACTTCTCCGCCGAGCCGGGCATCGGCGGATAAGCGACACGCGGTTACCAGCCGTTTGACCATGGACCGAATCGAGCGTATCCGGGCAGCCATCAGGGGCGAAAAGGTCGATCGAGTTCCTACGGGGTTCTGGTCGCACTTTCCAGCCCACGCCGTGACGGGCATGGCGATGGCCGAGGCGCACCTCGACTTCTACCGACGATCCGAGGTCGATTTCATCAAGGTAATGAACGACAACCCGTATCGTCTCGACGGCGTCTCGCGTATCGATCGGCCGAGAGACTGGCGCAAACTTCGTCCAGAGCCCCCCGACTCACCCGTGCGAAACGACTATCTGGACGGTCTCAAGCGCATCCTCGATGCTGCAGGCCACGAAGCGCTGATCATCGTCACGATTTTCAATCCGTTCTCGACTGCGAACGACAATCGCAGCGGAACGTTAGACTTCAGCGATGCGGACTTTCGTGCCATCACGGCTGACTTGCGCGAAGACCCGGTATCAACTTTTGCAGGTCTCAAGATCATTGCGGAGAGCTTGGCCGTATTCGCCGAGCGATGTGTCGAGACGGGTGCGGCCGGCGTGTTCTTTTCCGCCAACGGTGGTGATACGGATCGATTCAATGCCGAAGCATTTGATCAATGGATTGGCACGACGGATCGTATGGTTCTCGATGCGGTGAGAGCGACAGGCGCGGAATTCAATCTACTGCACGTGTGCGGCTACAACCAGCGACTTGCCTCGTATGCCGACTATCCCGTCGACGTGGTGAACTGGGCTCCACAGATGCGGAATCCGTCGCTGAAGGAAGGTGCAAAAATTCTCGGTCGAACCGTCTTGGGCGGAATGAGTCAGGTCGGTCCATTGGCAAGCGGTTTGCGCGAGTCGATCGAGCAGGAAGTGCATCGGGTTCTAGATGAGTTTGGAGCCGATCGATTCATCCTCGGTGCCGGCTGTGCGGTGAGCGATGAAGCACGACCAGAGAACTTCGCGGTGGCGCGCGAGGCCGCGTTAACTTGGTGCCAGCGAAGCGTCATGTAGACCAACGGACAACTGAACGTGAGTCCGTCATTTGCGCGAACATGCTTAGCGAATCAGACTGGACCCATCTGGCGGGGCAAATCGGACACGGCCATCCCGGTCTCCGCCTGCTTCAGCACCGCCACGATCTGCTTGACCGAAAATCTTTTCCTTTTCATGGCAAATTCCTCGACCCCTAAGGGCCAGTTTGCCGGAAAACTCACTCCCCCTATGGTCCGAGTTCCTCATAGCGGCTCATCGTCAAAGGATAATTTTGCTAACCGCCATTTGGCAGTCGATTTTGGGATGGGCAAAAATGGATGGGCAAAAACAAAGCCCCTTGCGATACTTAACGGAGGAGGTATCGAGGAGTACGCAGGGTGAGGCTATACAGCTATTGGCGAAGCTCTGCGGCTTATCGAGTCCGCATCGCGCTTGCCTTGAAGGGATTGGCCTACGAATACGTGGCGGTACATCTCGTCCGTGACGGTGGCGAGCAGCGACATCCTCAATATCTCGCGATGAACCCGGGCGGGCGTGTGCCCACCGTCGAAGTAGGCGGACGGTTCATTTTCCAGTCCATGGCGATCATGGAATGGATGGACGAGGCTTATCCGGAGCCGCCGCTTTTACCGACGGAGGCAGTGGCGAGGGCGCAGGCGCGGGGGATTGCACAGATGATCGTGGCAGACATTCAGCCCCTTCAAAATATTTCCGTCACAAACTATCTAAAATCTGTTCATCAATTCGACGAGGCGCAGGTAGCAGCGTGGTTGCGGCATTGGATTCGTCAGGGCATGACGGCGGTCGAGCAGTCGCTGCAAGCGACGATGAGTTTCGACTACGCCTGCGGCGATCATCCCGGGCTCGTCGACGCCTGTCTTATTCCGCAGTGCTACGCTGCACGTCGATTTGGTGTCGACGTGGAGCGATTTCCGCGAATCCACGCGATCGAGAGAAAATGCCTTGACCTGCCTGCGTTCAGGTTGACCGCTCCGGAATGCCAGCCTGACGTCGAAGGTGCTGCCCCTTGAGCGGCCGATGGTCAGCCGACGACGGTTTGATGAATTTCGCCAAATATTGAACGCGATTCGCGATCACGCATGCGAATGCATATTTGGTCCCCGACTTTCATGAACGCCGTGCGCGCTGCGCCGTATCTCAGTGTTTCGACCGTGCGTTGCTCGGCGATACAGGAATAGCCGACGCCTCCTTCGGCGATCGGTCGGCCGGGACCGCCATCGGCATCGCGATTCGATACGGTCCCCGAGCCGATAATGCTGCCGGCGCACAGGGCGCGCGTCTTCGCGGCGTGTGCGATCAGAGTCGGAAAGTCGAACGTCATGTCCTTACCGGCATCGGCGCGACCGAATGCGCGATTGTTGTAATCGACTTCCAGCGGGCGGTGCAGTCGTCCGCCGTCCCAGGCGTCGCCAAGTTCATCGGGTGTGACGGCGATCGGCGAGAACGCGCTCGATGGTTTGGATTGAAAAAATCCGAAGCCTTTGGCGAGTTCGTTCGGAATTAGATGGCGCAAGGAGACGTCATTCACCAGCATCAAAAGTCGAATGCTGCGAGCCGCATCCGCAGCCGAAGTACCCGCGGCGACATCACCTGTGATCACGGCCACTTCCCCCTCGAAATCGAGACCCCAGGATTCGTCCACGAGCGGGATTTCTTCGGTTGGTGCCAGAAAGGTATCGGAGCCGCCTTGATACATAAGCGGGTCGATCCAGAAAGAGGCCGGAAGTTCGGCGTTGCGGGCCCGGCGTACGAGCTTGACATGATTCACGTAGGCCGACCCGTCGGCCCACTGAAAGGCACGCGGCAGCGGCGACAGACACTGCTTTGGATCGAAGGGAACGCCATCGCCGGACTCGAGCCTCGCGGCGAGTCTGCGAAGTGCAGACTCGTGACGCGACCAGTCATCGAGCGCCTGCTGCAGGGTGGCGACGACGTCTTCTGCGGGCAACATCCGTTGCAGATCCCGCGACACCACGACGAGATGGCCATCGCGCAGTACGCCTCGCAAAGAAGCGAGTTTCATGACTGCGGCTCCGTAGCGCGTGGCATGAATTCGGCTTCGTGCAGCCACGCCGCATGGCGCGGAGCACGCTTGGTTCGGCTCCACTCCTCGAGCATCGTCGGGGCGATCTCGCGAGCGCGACGCGTCATGTCGGGCGTGGCCGTGTCGACCGTGAGCTCGAGTCGATGACCGTTCGGATCAAAGAAATAAATCGACCTGAATAGGCCGTGGTCGGTCGGGCCCACCACCTCGATGCCGCGATCGATGAGGCGTCGTCGCGTCGCCTCGAGGGTGTCGAGGTCCGCCACTTCGAAGGCGATGTGCTGCACCCAGCTCGGCGTATTCGGATCGCGACCCATCGGATCCTTGGTCGGTAACTCGAAGAACGCGAGCACGTTACCCATGCCGGCATCGAGGAAGACGTGCATGTAAGGATCGGGCTCGTGGGTGGAGGGGACGCGATCCTCGGCAAAGGCGGTCGTGAACGCCATGCCGAGCACGTCGCGATAGAACTCGACCGTTTCGCGGGCGTCGCGACATCGGTAGGCGACGTGGTGGATGCGTTTGATGAGGCTCATCGCTTGAGCACCCCGCGACGCATCTGATCGCGTTCGAGCGATTCGAAAAGTGCCTTGAAGTTGCCTTCGCCGAAGCCTTCGTCGCCCTTGCGTTCGATGAACTCGAAGAACACGGGGCCGACGAGACATTCGGAGAAGATCTGCAGCAACAGTCGACGTTCACCGCGCGTGTTGCCATCAAGCAGGATCCCGCGCTCTTGCAGCGCAGCGGTCGGTTGACCGTGGCCCG
>Ga0208783_10001222_pt1 | contig 15347 bp, 10 predicted proteins | sample DEB19_08_DNA_2_FD_184529 | JGI IMG/M metagenome (GOLD analysis project Ga0208783, IMG submission 184529) | Aqueous microbial communities from the Delaware River and Bay under freshwater to marine salinity gradient to study organic matter... | ecosystem: Environmental > Aquatic > Marine >... | reverse complement strand
AATTATCTCCACCCGAGAAGCCTTACTCCTTCAAAAACAAAAGATCGACCGTCAAGCGCGTTCCAATTGCGAAAAAAGCAACGAGGCGATTGGTGTCAAAGCAGGGAAAGGACGCAGTTCTGAACAAGGAGATATGGCATCATAGGAAGCATTGCTGCTACGAGTGCCTGAAACCGTTGGAATTTCCCGGATTCCCTCCGAAATGGGTGTTTTCGCATGTCCACGGGAAGGGTTCGAGGCCGGATCTGCGCCATTTGAAGGCAAATGTTGTATTTCACTGCTTCTGTTGTCACCAGGAGTGGGAAACAGGCGGAAAAAGAGACGAGAAAACGCCCCGCACCCTGCAACTTTTCGAGAAGATCAGCGTAAAATACCCTGATAATCGCAACGGAAGATGAATTCAAAAATTGAAGCACTAAAGAACCAAGGCAAGTCAAACATCCTCCACAGTGCATTGACATGTAGCTACAACGCTGGATTTCCGAAGCCAGATAGGAAGGTTCCGATACTGAAAGGCTGCATGGCTGCCAAGAATGGCGGATGCTTCTGTAACGGCTCTTGCAAGGAAATCATCGGCTATCGTGACAAGTTGCCAAATGAGTATTGACGATGAAGATTGATTGGAGAAAATACCCCGACGAATCAGGCTTCTACGCCTATGTGAAGGAGACAGAATGCACGTTGGAGGTGACGTGCGGGCTGAACGGCTTCTACACAGGCAGGATTTTCCAGAAAGCGCGGGAAATACACAAGGATTCAGGCTATCCAAGCAAGTATAGGTCTCAGATAGCCGTACAGAAGGCAATGATTGAAAAACACACGGAAAAGTTATGAAGCACGTACCTCAGTCAAGGCGTTGCAGTACCCGCGCAGCCCTCGGCGGCGGGAAAACAAAGGTTGGCAAGGGAACTGGTGACAATTGGGTTGCCGGTTCTTGGATGCCTTTCAACAACCGTCCCAACTACACCGACAAAAGCAAGTAGCCCAAGGAATAGTTACTTCATTTCCGTTTGTTGTTTAGAGCAAGCCCCGCGCCGAAGAAACGCGGGGCTTGACTTGTAGTGACTTTTTTGCGTACCTTGCGTCCAGAAGAAAAATTTTGACGTATGGATTTTAATTTCGAGGCACCGGACGGGATGGTATTCTTGAAGTACCGCCAGCCGCCCAAGGTCGAGAAGGCCGAAACGGGGATTTACAAGATCAATGAACGCAAGAACAAGGCCGTCACTGCGGAAGTCCACTCAGTCGGGCTGAACGTGGAAGGCATCGGGCGCGGGGACACCATCACCGCCGAGCTTGCGACAATATGGGAGGTATCCGACGGCATCTACTGTATCAAGGAGGAAGACATCCTGATCGTCGGAGGGGGTCTTTACGTACCAAGTGGACTCAAGCACCAACCAATGGAAACGGAATGAGGATGAGGATGCAAGGACAATGGATGCTCGTGAAATTCGGCAGGCCACAGGAGGTCAAGCTGGCTTCAGGCATCATCGCCGCCCCGGTGAACGGTGAGAAGGGCGACGGCACGGAGAGGTTGGCCGGGGAATGGTGGCCTGACATCGGCACCGTGGTTCATCCGCCATACTCCCACAAGGCCATGCGCCAATCCAAGGAAACTGGAAAGCAGGAGGATTACTTCCCTTCATGGAGGGTGCCATTGGAAGGTGATAAAGTCGTGTTCGGGTTCAAGGACGTCAATATCGAAGCCCTCTTAAAGGATGGCAAGGTGATTGAAGACACCCCTGAGCATGTCCACATCATCATGGACGTGGCGAAGGCAGCGTATGTCCTCCCGTGTGACGGATCGGCCCCGTATGCCATCGGGGAATGGGTTGTCTTGGAGCAGATACCCAAGACGATGTTCTCCGGACAGTTCGTGTCTTCGTTCACGCAGGAATACGAGAAGGGGATCGGGATCGTGAGGATGACAGGTGACGGCTTCAAGGAAAGGCATCCGTCAATCACCACCGGCAAGGTTGTAAGGTACATGTCGGTGTCGTCGAAGAACCCCGAGTGCCCGAACCATGTCGGGGATTACATGATGTCCAGGGTGAAGGCCCCGCTGATAACGGGGGTTGATCACGGCGGCTTCGATGAGGCATGGCTTGAAAGGTTGAAGTCCGAGGCACGGGAGCTCGAAGGCATCACATCCGGCATGAAGGAGAGCATCCGTTCGCTCGGCGTTGGGAAGGCGATACCCATCAACCACGACATGTCCGAGATCGAGAAGGCCCAGGTAAGCGAGCACAACAGCGCCATCACGAAGGAGCGTGTGGCCGAATCAAGGCGGAACGCTGAAAAGGCCGTAAAAAGGCAGCAGGGGAAGAAGATGTTGGGCAGCAGACGTAAATATTTCTGAAATGGCAAAGCTGAGATTCCCCGTCGATACCACAGAACCCGCCCTCATAGAGGAATTCGGGGCGATATACATGGCTTTCGCGCCAATCATCCACGACCTTGACGGCATGTTGAAGTACCTGTGTTACAGGTTCGACCCGAACAGCCATGTCCAGAAAGCCATAGGAGGGGTTTCCGAGAAGGACAGGATTGCGTCGGAGATGTCCGAATGGTATCCGCCGGAAGCCAGCATAAGCAATGACGAAAACGGGGACCCCATCCTTACGGCTGAATACGGGCTTTACAGGGAGGTCATGGGAGAGTTCTTCTGGCTGCTTGATGACGAGAGCTTCGAGTTCCTTTGCAGCCTTGACATCACGAGCCACAATGCCAACATGATCATGCGCGACCCGATCATGGGCAACTCGGAGGTCCAGGGGAAGATATTGCTGAACGTGCAGAAGGCGACCGAGAACCTTGCCAAGGCGAGGGAATTGAAGAAAGCGCTCGTGGCTGAGATGTCCAGCGGGGACCCCACCGCAGCCATGGCCATAACCTCGAAGAAAAAGGCGGTGCGCGGGGGAATATCACCGGAGGGGCAGTTGCGGGGAAATGGTTAGCCATGCCCCCATATCGAAATACTTCAAGGTTGTATCGTTGCAGCACAGCACCGACCTGTCCAGGGTTTCCGAGCGGGACATGCTGCTCGGGTACGCCGAGGACGAGGACGGAATGATACGGTACTCGAATCCGGACATGCCGTTGCAGGATGTGTATTGGGTGAAGCCGTGGGACGGAAGCGACATGGACGTGAACGGTATCGAGTATTTCTACGAGCCGTTCGACGGTGCCATACGGATGGAGGTCATCAATCACGATAAGGACCGCAAGGACCAGAAGTGGAACCGTACACCCCTGCCGTCATACTGGACGCTTCAATACCTCACCGATACTGCCATACGGAACAAGTGGACGATACGCAGGGCCGGGAAGACGATCCCCGACCTCGACAAGTTCAGGGATGCGAACAACTTGACGGAGGCGCAGTATGATTTTGCGGTACGTGAATGGCACAGGCGCATCTACGGCGTGTGGATATGGATCAACGGGGCCCTCACGCACATGACCGGCAGCAACTACTACTACCTCACGTATTTCAAGATAGACACAGGCTACCCCGGCTACCGCGACCGCGACCGCAGGTGGTTCTATGTCGCGCAGGCCGTGACATACTCGGAGGACTGCCTTGGACTTGTGTACCTGAAGCACAGGCGGGACGGGGCGACATACCGGTGCTGCTGCCTTGGCCTTGAAACGGCAACTCGGGGACACCTTCCGGAGGCTAATTTCGGGATCATGTCCAAGGACGACGACTCCGCCAAGGATGCCTTCAAGAAAAAGACGGTGAACCCGTTCCAGTCTATGCCGTTCTTTTTCACGCCGATGGTCAAGGACAAGACCGACGTGGAGAAGACATTGGAATTCAAGGCACCCCCGCGCAGCGTTTCCGAGCGGCACCTAAGCGACCATCACGGCCTCGGGGCAACGATAGAGTACAAGGCCAAGGGGAAGAAGGGCGTAGCCGGATTCGACTGTGCAAAGCTGCACTTCCTGTTGATGGATGAGGTGGGCAAGAAGAAGGACGTGAGCGTCATGGGGGAGCTGGGGCTTGTAACCCCGACGATGGACCTTGACGGGATATACGGCAAGATATTCGCAGCCACCACGAACGAGGAGCTGGACGGGGACAACAAGGAGGAGTTCCGGAAGATGTGGGACCGGTCGGACCCAGCCATGATGCTCACTTCAAGCAACGGGGAGACAAAGACGAAACTTTGGAGATACTTCACCCCAGCGTATGACGGTCTGCATTTTGCGTGGATAGGACCGTTCGGTGAATCCATAATCGACATGCCCACGGAGGATCAGATGGAGTACCTGATGTCCTTGGGCCGCAAGCATGTGAAGAAGTGGGAGCGACATTGGCGGCGCGGCGGTGCATACGCATACCTCATGCGGGAGCGGGCAGACAAGGTTGGCGGCGCCAGCAAATCGTCCATAGACGACGAGGATGACGATGACAATTCCCTTTCCGGGTTCATTCGCAGATACCCGTTCACCCCAACGGAGTCGTTCACCGAGACGAACCCTTCATCCGACTACAACCTTGAGAACATAAACAGGGTCCTTCGGGAGCTTCGGGAGATAACTTCAAGCGGCACCAACCTTTTCGATGAACTGACCATCCGTGGGAACCTTGAATGGGTTTCGCATTTCAAGGGTGACGTGAAGTTCGTCCCGCACAAGGAGGGCAGGTTCCTTTTCAACAGGAACTACATGCCTGGTGGGAAGTTCGCGGAGGAGTTGGGCATAACCGCGAACGCTGTCCAGCGTACGGGACCCAGGCAGGGTGTCGCCGAGGATGTAGGGATCGTCAGACCGGGCAGGCATTCCATGATCTTCTGCGGCGCCGACCCTCAAAAGACCGCCGACGTGGACAGGAGGGTAGGCAAGAGTTATTCCAAGGCGGCAACCCACGCATTCTACCCCTACAACTTCGAGGTGGAGAAGGTTGCATGGGACCCGCAGATGGAGTCGGACCCGGAGTTCGCGAAGAACTGGAAATCCCATGCGTTCATTGTGGAGTATCTGTGTTACCCGAAGGACCCGAGGGAGCACCACACAGACACATTGAAGCTCTGCATATACCTGAATGCGAAGTTGTTGTTCGAGAGGCAATTGACGGAGCTGGGCCACTATTTCAGGAGGATAGGGTGCGGGGCTTTCCTGATCACGGACGCTGCATGGATAAAGAATCCTGAGCACGCCGTCCCCGGAATACACTCAAGCGACGAGTTCATAGACATGTACAAGGGAAGGACGAAGGCGTTCATCGACTACCACTGCTATCCGCAAAGGTGCCCGTTCCCTGCAACCCTTGGCCAATGGGCAGCATTCAAGCGGGAGGACATAGGGAAGCTGGATGCCCAGGTGTCCAGCGGACTCGCTCTTTTGGCCGAGCAGCCGGGGCCAATTCGTAAAACACAGAAAAAAGCCGATATTGCAACCCAAAGCAAGAAGCCGCCAGTGTCCGGCGTGTCTTCCCTAATGAAGTTGTACGTATGAATAACCCGAATTCTGTATCACCCAATGTCGCTGGATTTCCCAGCAAGGAGCGTCCGAACAAGGAAAAGGACAAGGCATACGTCGCTGCGTGGATCAGGGCCATCTACAACAGGGGGCAGGTAGCGCTGTTGACCAGCAACGGGGAGGTTTCCCCAGGCTATGGCGGATACGGGCAGAACGAGGGGCGACCACTGGACATATACAACAATATCACGAAGGTCAGGGAAACCCGCCTCTGGACAAGGGGGCTCAACGATGTCAGGAAGTACAAGCAGGTGTTCGCGCTGAACGACCCCGAGGCGAATACGATCCTGACGGGCCGCAAGATGGATTGGTCGTCGCCGATGGACCATGTACCTTACATGGACAGGCTCAGGAACATCCTGACGAACCGCGACACGTCCGTTCAGGTGGAGATACTGAACAAGGCCGCGCAGGACAAGCACCTGAACGAGCGCATGAAGCTGTTGGCGAACGCCACATTGAACGCCGACCCTGAGATCAAGGCGGCAGCGGAGGCGATGGGGGTGAATGTCACCCCGCCGGCCAACGAGCCGCAGACGCCTTCGGAGTTCGAGATACTTCAGAGGATGGGATCCAAGCCCGCGATTGCGGCGACAATCAAGAAATCCATCGGTGCCATCAAGCGCCTCACGAAATACGACAGGAACGTGAGGCCGTTCATAGCAGACGCGCTCATAGACGACGGCGTATTGGTCATCGTCTCGCTCGTGAACAACAGGGGCGTACCCGAGCCGGTGGTGGTGAGGTACGAGAACTGCCTGATCCCGAGGACTGCGGACAACTGGAAGGACGCCCCGTGGTTCGGAGTCCGGATGTGGATGACCCCGAGCGAGATCATGTCGAGGATGGGCGCGGAATGCACCCCCCAGATACGGAAGCGGCTGGAAGCCATGAAGACCACGCAGCAGGCGATGCCGTACCGCGCTATCAACACGGTCGGCAACCCCAACTCCGTCGAGGACGGCATAGAGGTGTGCGTGGGATATTTCAAGGATTACCATATCCTGACGACGGCCACCAGGAAGTCCGACGGGATCACGAAGGAATACGACGAATCGATGGATCCGTCCGAGTACGACATCGAGCGGACGCAGTACGAGGTGGTCTATCAGGGGATGTGGGTGGTTGGTACGTCCGACCCTACGGACCTTTCCCAACTGGACTACTCCGACAACTCGAAGGGGGCGATCTACTTCGGTTGCCGGATGTCGTACATGCAGTTGCGGATGGAGGATGCCATCTGGCGCACGAGGCTCCCCGTAGTGATCTCATCCTACGGGATGACGGACATGATGGTGCAGTCGATAGGTGCGAGGATGATGACGGCATACGAGCCGATCATCATGGCGAGCCTCCAGTTGAAGGCGCTGCTGCTGAATATCATCCCGCCGTCGGTGGTGGTTGACCAGGCATGGCTCGACAATGTGGGCGGCCTGGACGGGACAGGCATGACCAAGCGCAACGACTTGATGAAGGCGTTCCTCCAAAGCGGGGTGCTTGTCGGCAGGTCGAACAACTTGGAGGACCCAGAGGACAGGATTATACGCAGCGTGAGGGACAGCATCCAGATCAACGATGCGTTCATCCCTGAATTCACCCGCCTGAGCAACTTCATAGCCACGGAGATGGCGAGGTTCGAGCGGATCGCGGGATTCAACGAGGCCAACAGCGGCGGGACGATAGACGAGCGGCAGGCTGCGCGGAACGTGCAGGTCATGGCCACGGCACAGGCTAAGGCGCTCAAGCCGATCACCGATTGCATGGATTGGGCTGAGGGCGACCTGGCTGAGATCATGTACATGCAGTTGCAGTGCGTGCTTGCAAGCGGCAAGGAGATCGACTGGCTCGGGCCGTTCCTCGGTGACGGCACGGCGCGGGTGATCGAGCTGACCGCTGAGACGGACCCCGGCACGGTCGGGATAACTGTACGCCAGATGGCGACGGAGGAGGAGCGTTCGGAGATCAGGGCGATGATCGACGGGGCCGTGGCGCGGGGTGAGATCACACCGGACGACGCCCTGTTCATCCGAATGGAGGAGGACTACTACTGGGCTTCCGAGTGGCTGCGCAAGCGCCGCGAGACGAGGGCCCAGGAAGCCCACCAGCAGCAGATGGAGCTTGCCAAGCAGCAGTCGGAGGGCAACATGCAAGCGAGCATGGCCACCAGCGAGACGGCGATGAAGAAGACCCAGGCGGAGGGCGAGTTCCGGATGGCGGAAGTCCAGGCGAAGGCGCAGGCCGAGATGGAGAAGATGGCCGCGAAGGCGCAACTGGACGAGAAGCTGCAATACAACGACGCGGCTGCCCAGATGGCGAAGATGATGGCGCAGCTCCAAGCGATGATGGACATGCAGGACGACAAGCTGGCTGCGATGGAGAGGATCGCTGCGGCCAGCAACAAGACGAAGCTGGAGGTTTCCGAGGAAGCCAATGAGACGAAGGAAGAGGTCGCAGGGATGTCCAATGAGAAGGCAGAGAAGGAGGACGAAGGCGAATAATTTGTTTTGAAGTATATTTTGTGAATATTTGTAGCAATAATTTGATATGGAGACGGAACCAATAGTAGAAGATCAGTCCACCCAGGTGCAAGAAGACGCCACGGGTGGTCAGCACACACCCACCATCTTTGAGACTTTCAGGGAGAAGTACGGCGTTGAAATCGCAGACGAGGGGGCGCTTGTGTCCCATTATGGCGAGGTGTTCGAGAAGTCGAAGGCAGCCGACGATTTGAAGGCGCAACTTGATGCCGCGAACGCCAGGCAGCCGGAATACCCCACGGAGGCCGCAGCGGAATTGGCTGCGTTCCAGAGGGCGTTGGTTGCCGAGGGTGTCACCGACAAGGTGGAGGTATTCCGCCGGACGCGGGAGTTCCTTGAGGAGAATTCGACGGTGTATTCCGAGCTTGCGGAGTCAAACCCCGCCATGGTCATCGAGAAGGGCATCCGCATGGCGAACGGGCATCTCAGCGAGGCGGAGGTCAAGCATCTTGTAAAGAGGGAGGTTGGCGCATTGCCAGCCCCCGTGAACGAGGATGACTTCATCGGCGACCCGGAAGGGTTGGCCGAGGCGAAGGCGGAGTACGATGACAAGATGCTCGACCTGAGAATCCGTGCGAAGTCCATGCTTCCGAAGCTGGAGGAGAACAAGAAGAACTTGGACTTCCAGCCAAAGGGATTCAAGACCAAGGAGCAGGAGGCTACGGAGCAGCAGGCGTACAACGATGAGATCAAGAAGTCGGCGGAGGCGTTCAAGGCAGGGTTCAAGGGGTTCAAGGCAGGTGATGACCTGATCGAGGTCCCGAAGGAAAGGTTTGAAGCCCTGTGGGCCGAGTTTGCGAAGCCGCAAGGGTTGGCCGATCAGGTGTACGGAAGGATCATGGACCCGTCCAATCCGGAAGGGTTCTCCGAGCTGGCGACATTGGTGATGCTGAAGGAGGAGCTTCCCAACATCATCGCAAGGGTTCGCGAGAAGGCGGAGTCGGACGCATTGCAGAAGCACAAGGGCAACCTGCGGACTGGCGGCGGAAGCGGGGTGGACTTCTCCGGCGACCAGCTCGGGTCGGAGGAATTCAAAAGGGCGATGGCCGCCTATCAAAGAGCATAAAACGCATATTCATTAATCAATTGATATAAAGAGTTATGGCAGCAACATATTTGCCAACGTATGGCACCGTAGTAGGAGGGCTTGCAAGCCAAGTCGAGGTCGAGTCCGATTTCCTTCGGGAGCAGGCATGGCGCGACCAGGTATTGCTCAAGAACGACAAGCCGCTCGACCTCATGATGCAGCTTGAGATCATGGACATGGTCAGGACAGTTGGGACGAACATCCCGACATGGTTCCACATCGAGAAGGATGTGTATTCCAACCGTTTCACCGTTGATGCGCAGGCGGCACCGGCAATCGGCGTCGGCTACACCCTGACGATCAGCGCTGGCGGGCAGAACTACAACAGCGCTGGAGAGGCCATCGCATTGGAGGGCAACCAGGTGTTGTTCCCTGACGGCAGCCTCGGAATCATCGATGCGGTCACCGTTGTCGGCCCCAACAACTGGACGCTTGACATCGTCCCCCACAACCCGACGCAGCTTCCAGCCGTCGCCCAAGGCGACATGCTGACGATGCTGATGAACTCCAAGGGCGAAGCCGCCGCTGCGGATCCAAGCTACCTCTTGACCGACGTGTATGCCTACGACCACAGCACGCAGGCAAGCTCCTACAAATGGACCGCCACGGACTTCCGCATGGCCTACGACGGCAACGGCAAGTTCACCATCGGTTCCGGAACCATCGACGTACCGAATCCGTTTACGAACGGCACGACGAAAAGTTGGGTTTCCTACAACCTTTCCGAGTGGAAGCGGGCACGCATGATGGAATTGTCGAACACGCGCCTCTTCGGTCGCCGCAGTGCGATGGGCGGTGCGCTGGACCTGTCCGCAGCACGCTACTCCGACGGACTGATTCCGTTCATCGAGGACGGCGGCATCAACCTGATCACCCCTGCAACGATGACCCGCCCATGGCTTGAGGCTGTCGCGCAGGCGTTCATCGAGGCACGCCACGGTTCGGTGTCGCACGACTTCCTTGTGGGTCGCGGATTCTGGAACATCATGAACGCCTATCTGGAGTCCCTCCCCGGCATGGACATGCAGCAGGGTGTCGGCACCACGGTTTACAAGAACCAGGTGACGGGCATCACCGGCATCGCCGGTCACGACTTCACAATGCGCCTCTGCCCCGCGTTCGACGACGCTGGCTCCGCGCTCCCATACCAAGGTTACAGCAACGTGGCATTGATCCTCGCCAAGGGCAAGGACGCCATGGCCGACACCCTTTCCGGGGAGAAGGCGCCGCTCATCAGCATCGTCTATCAGGACGCATACGCAGGCATGGGCGGCAACCTCGGCAACGGTCGCGAGAAGTGGGTTACCCGCAAGGGCCGCGACTTCTGCGCCCCAGGCGAGTCCGCCACGCTGGACACCAACGAGCTTGAGCTTGAGTTCGGAATTGTGACTGGCATGGACTTGCGCCAGCCGGACCGCCACGCGATCAGCAAGTAATCGAATTGTATATGTCCATAGAAGTAAAAAACGTGACCGCCGTGGAAGCGGCCAAAGCAAAGCCGAAGTCGCCCGAGAGGGTGGCCTTCCTCCAGAATTGCGCCGACATGGGAGATCCCGACCGCATCCGTGCGGTCGGGGAATTCCTCTCCATCGCGTGCGGAGTCCCCATCCCTTCGAGGCCGGTGACGTTCAACTGGGGAAGGTACAACAAGTCGTCAGGAGCCAACACGACGGCTCCGAGGTCCCCCGTGCAATACGTGCCCCCCGGTCTTCCGAGGGGCACGCAGGTTGCCGTCGGGAAGACGCCTCCTGCAAGGGGCGGCTGCCAGGTGGAGGGTGAATACGTCCTCACGATTGACGGCGAGAGCCTGTCGTTCGCACTTGGGAGCAAGACGATCTCTGAGTTCAGCCCGAAGCTGGGCAGGAACATCGTCCGGACCCCTGCCGAGTTGCAGTGGTTTAGGGAGAGGGCGAGGACGGTTGACCCGTACAGCAACCTCATGGAGTACCTGTTCTTCTGGATGCACCCGACGAATGTGGGTTCGCCCGCGAGGATGTCCCCCGACGAGCAGAAGGCTGCGGGTGTCACCGTCGCGATGGAGCCCAAGTACAACCAGTCTCACGTCCTTCCGATGATCTCCCAGGGGACCACGAAGAAGAAGCGCGAGGCGGAGGTGGCCATATCTGGGGAGGCGATGGCAATGAGTGCGAAGGTGCTTGGGGCCGACACGGAGACATTGAAGCGATGGGCGAAGAACACGGGTTTCAACTCGGGGTTGTACGTCGGGATCGAGAACATTTCCGATGCGTTCCGCGACCACCTGCACAAGGTCATCAACAACCAGGCGAACACGGCGCTTTCTACGGGCTACAAGGAATCCCTCAAGACGATGATGGAGGACGGGCATGACAGCACGAAATCGCTTGTGCTGGACGCCATCATGATCGGCGTGCTTGTCATGGACGACCTTGAGTGGTATGCGGACAGGAAGGATGGCAAGGGCCTCGTCCCGTTCATCCCGCTTGCGAAGTACATGGTCCCGATGCCGCAGGCCGAGGTCGCCGCAGACTGGCTGTGCGTTGAGCTTGACCGCCGACGCGACCAGCAGGCAATCATGGCAATCGAGGCGTTGATGGGCGAGGCCGGCAATGCGAAGGTTGGCGCCGACAGGGAGGTGGCCCCGGACATGCAGTCCGCAGTTCTCAGGGCGATTGCCGACGGGACGGTGAAGGTTGTCAAGCGGGACAACGGAAGCTCCTTTTGGCAGAACTCCACAGGCGGTGAAATCTGCAATGTGAGGGACGGGAAGGGCATAACCGACAAGATGAAGAACGACACGCTTCTGCTGTGGGCTTCATCCGTGAGCCGTGCCACGGTGCTTGCCAACATCGGTCAGATCGACGACGCTTCCTGATTTTGAATCAAGGATTAACATTGGAAGGGGAGGCTTTGCGGCCTCCCCTTCTTGTTTTTTGGGAAATAGGGTTTAAGTGACTATATTCGCCCCATGCCAGTTACGCTATCATACACAGTAGGTTTTTCGTCCAATGAGGCGAAGACCATCGGATCCATACGGGTCACGGATACTACGGATTGGGTCGGGCAGGGTATTGCCCCAGCCGACATCGAGATAGGCGTCGGCATCACCGGACCCGACGGGTATGCTTACAGGTACGACACCGTCCCGCAGATCGGCAACATCCATCCCGCCGTGCAGCTATGGATGGAATTTCCGCTTCCCACGGATGTCAACGGGCTGGTCCAGACGGGTGATTACATCGTCACGTTCCATGCCGTGTCGTCCGCAGGCCCAGCCGTTGACCAGACCGAGACGAGCACGAACAACCTATGCACGGACTTCCCAGACCTCTGCCTTGAGACGAACCCCGACTGCCTTCGCAATGTCGTGAGCATAACTGACGCGACCGGCTGGGCCTCTGCTGGCTGGACGGTCAACTCTCGGTCGATGATCCTCCAGTACCCGAGCGTGACATACCACGCGAACATCACCGGCGCAGGGCCTACGATCTCCACGTCGGGCGAACCCATCTGGGCGGGTACATGGACGGGCACCGTCACGGTGAGCGTCACGAAGGACAACTATACGGTGAGCATCACCACGGTCAAGCAATTCGCAGTGAGCTGCGACTTCGACGGTTGCAGGCTGCTGTGCCTTCTGGAGCAGACATACACGGACTACAAGGAGGCGAAGGCCCGAGGCGACGTCATGCAGACGGGCAGGGTGCTTGCCAAGCTCGGGCAGATGGCGGCGATGTCGCAGATCATATCGATGTCCATCGGCTGCGGTGACGACACGTTGCTCAACACGCTGATCACCGACTTCAAGACACTCGCTACCGGCAACAGCTCGGGGAATTGCAGTTGCTGCGACGAATGCGACGAACCGCGTCCCATCGTCCCGATCTGGAACTCAGGAGGCGACCAATGGACGCCAATCGCTGGCAGCAACATCACGATCACGGCGGGTGTGAACACCTACACCTTCGAGGTGTCGGACGCCTTCATCGCGTTGGTGAACTCGCTCTACAACACGGAGATCATATCCTCGGACGGGAGCGTAACCATAACGGACTCTACCGTCGGTATTGTCAAGACGTTCGACCTTTCTGTCACTAAGGTTCCGACCGACTCTATGGAATTTGTGTGGACGGTGACGCCACCCGCGACTTTCGCGCTGTCAAGCCCCCGGATCGTGGGCACGGAGTTCCAGTCACCGAGCATCAACCCGGTCGGCGGCGGGTTCTATCAGGTGACGAACTTCTTCACTGGGGTTCCGTTCCCGGTCAACGTGCAGGTATCCATCCTTGAGGTCGAGCGCAAGGGGGTCTACGCCACCACGCACCGGTACAACATCCTCGTGGACCCGCAGGTCTATACTGAAAGCAATTCCTTCACCATCGGCCTGATCGCGGACGACAACCTGTTCCTCACGAACCGGGGCGTGGCCAAGGATGCGAGCTTCTTCTCGCCCTACATCCTTTCAATGCAGATACTCTTTTCGATAACCCGGAAATAAGACATGGGAGCTTCCACGGCATATACCAATTTGTTCAACGGTTCGGGGATGGTCTATGTGACCGGCCCGAGCGGAGTGTTCCCAGCGCCCGTCGGCGAACGGAACTATTACTCGTACCCCGACCTCGCCTTCCTGAACACGCCGGAGAATGCGGAGGCCATCAAGGTGTGGGCGACGCTCAACACGCCGGAGAACGCCAGCGGGTATGCGAGCTTCCAGATCGAGATCACGAACGCCGCTGCGGACAACTGCACAAGCGTATTGGTGAACGGGGTTGGGCAGACTGCCGGGTCTGTTGCGATGACCGTGGGTGATACCACAGCCAGCGCAGCATCCATCGCCGCCGCCATCAGTGCGCATGTGCCGGGTGCAGGGCCCAATTACAGGGCGGTCAACATAGGCCCCTTGATCATCGGGCTTTCCGACATAATCGGTACGGGGACGAACGGAGACATCGTACTGCCGGCTTTCTCGGGCGCGTCCACGGCGACTTCCACGGATGTCGGCGGCGGTCGCGACTCGGGTGTCGGCCTTGTGAGGGTCTTCATCGATTCGTCCGCAGGTGCCTCTGAAACGGTCATGGCGGGATCTGCAATCGAGATCACCGAATGGGTCGGCTACCGTGGCTTGCAGTCGGGTCGGTTGGTGACTTCCGCCTCCGTCGTCGCCTCTGCGGTCCAGTTCGAGCGGTCTTCGCAGGACATGACCGTTGTGCTGGGCAACAACGCGACACTAACCAACGTGGTATCCCTCGGCGTCTTGGACGGGGACAGGATCACGCTCCAAGGCAACGGTGCTGACACGCAGGTCGTCACGGCAAGCGCAACCATCGGCCTTGCTTCAAGTGCGGCCTACACGCTTACGGGCGCGGACACGAAGATCACCCTTGAATGGGACGCCACGGGTTCATCATGGAACGAGCTGTCCCGCTCCTCCGTTGCGGATGCCACACAGATACGGGCCGCAGGGGTAGCAGTCCCCTTGCAGGCGGGAGTGTTCTCAATGACACCATCGGGAGGGACTGCAAGCCTGCTTCCTGGATTGACAGGCGTATCGGCCTTCCCCGGCAACGTGTACGAGGGTGGGATAGCCATTGTCGGCGCACCCGTGATCCTTGGTGGGAGCCTTGAATTTTCCATTGATACCACGGACGCCATAAATGGGGATACCGTTACGGTTAGCGGCAACGGGGTATCCATAGACCTCAATGGAAACGCCGTCAATTTCAGCTCCGTCGGGATAGGCGTCATTGCCTCGTTGACCGCCGAGGTTGCATTGAGCGGGCTTTGGAACGCATTCGGGAAGGTGGAAGACACGGCAGCCATCCCGCCGCTGGTGTCATGGTCGGTTGTGCCCGTATTCAGTGACACAAACACGGACTTCATCATCACCGATTGGATCGCGCCATTGGCTGTCACGGACGCAAAGATCGCCACTGGCATCGACGGCGCGAAGTTGTCGGCAGGTACGGTTCCAGAGACAGCTCTAGACACAACTACACAGGCGAAGCTGAATTCAGTATCAAGGTTCGCGGTGAATTCCCTGAATAACGTCGTAGCCGTGAACGGCGGGACATACTTCATGGATGCCACAGTGGGGAACCTTACCGCTACGTTGCCAGCAATCGCCACCAATACATTCCAGAGACTGACATTCATCAAGACGGATGCTAGCGTGAACACCATTACTGGCTCGGGTGACGCCAACGTGAACGGTGCCGTGAACTTTGTCCTTGCCGCCCAATACGATGCCATCA
>Ga0208783_10001221_pt1 | contig 15350 bp, 12 predicted proteins | sample DEB19_08_DNA_2_FD_184529 | JGI IMG/M metagenome (GOLD analysis project Ga0208783, IMG submission 184529) | Aqueous microbial communities from the Delaware River and Bay under freshwater to marine salinity gradient to study organic matter... | ecosystem: Environmental > Aquatic > Marine >... | reverse complement strand
TGAGCGGCATCTTCGTGTACGAGAAAGATGGAATATTGAGCGGGCTGGAGGTCTACGGACTAGCAGGCGATGCCCCCAAGTTGCTGCCCGAGCCCGGCGCTCTGCGCCCGTCGCCCGACGCATAACCACCGGATGCAATGGACTCGCGGCAGCGTCCCGAGTGATGGATAATCCAGTGGCCGCGAGCCATTGATCGGAGCCGTTCGTCGAATGGCCGGTGTTCTCAAATGATGCCCTTCGTCCCATTGTTCGCGATGCCGCCGCCGTACTTCCCTGCAAGTTCGCTTGCAGTGATGCTGCTCTTGGCGGCTGTCGCGACCGTCCCACCGCTAGCGCTGCACTGCTTCCGGCATCGCGGCCCCTACGCCCTGCGGCAGAAGGTGCTCGCTGTAGCCGTGGGCGCGGTGTGGGCCGTCTTGACGATTCCGGAGCTGGTGCGGCTATCGAACTTCTCTGAAGCCATGGCGTGCTGGATTCAGTATTCCGCTTTCGTGCTCGCGGTTTCGGCGATCTGCACTGTCGTTGTGGCGATCGGTTCTCGCGGCACAAGTCGTGGCCGTGGGAGCGACGAACCACCCGATGCAATGGCCTCGTGATGATGCCCAGCGGTGTGGATAATCCAGAAGCCGCGAGCCACTGATCGCGACCGTTCGCAACATCCACAGGTAGCGCCATGATTCGCCATAACGGTATCGTCGCGGGTGCTCTGGGCGTTGCTGCGGCTACGGGTTTGGGCGTAATCTTTGGCTGGGCGATGGATCAGTCGCATATGCCCCCATTTGGCGGAGGCTGGCGGTGCTATGCCGTGTGCATCGCATTGGTCTGGGGACTCGTGTTCGTCGTGTCGCTGCCGGTGCTGGTATCAAGATTCGGGAAGGCTGTAGCCCGCCGATTGGTTGAGTGATGAAGAGTTGCGATCCACTCGATGCAAAGGTCTCGCGGGCATCGTCGTGGATGATTGCTGGCCCGTGGGTCGCGAGCCTTTGATCTTTGCCGTTCGGGGCATCCAAAACTTATGGCAACCGTTCACTTCGATCCGGAGGCTTACGCCAAGGCGGGTCGTTGCCCTTGGACGTTCTTCGCGTTTCCTCGTTCGCTTGCCGATCATGACGGCCTGCCGCGGGATCCTGATGCCCGGGGGTTACTGGGGGCTGTTCGCGATCTGGGCGTTCCGGTGGCCGTATGGGCAAATGCAGCAACGCCCAGCACCGTCTACTATGCCTGCCCATACGAATCCCGCGACGCTCTCGATGACGCGCTCGTGACTCTGGCCGCGCAGGGCCGCTGGGAGTCAGGCTCCGTATCGCAGTTGTCCGAGCGGCTGTTTGAAGTGGCGGCCCAGAGCCCTGAGCCACCCGATGCAATGGACTCGCGATGAAGCCCAGCGGCATGGATAATCTGCTTGGCGCGAGCCATTGATCGGGGACGTTCGCCGAACTAAAGCCGATGGCTGAGTACCTCATCCAGTTTGACGACGGCTTCTCACGAGTCGATCGAGACGACCCTGCGGTTCTACGTGGGCACCGACGCCCAGCGGACGGCCGAGGCGGCATGGGCGGCGTTCGAGGCCGTCCAGCGGGTGTTCGTGGGGCCGTTTGCTAACAGTTTTGCTAACAGTGCCACTTCCGGGGGTGGTGAGACCGCACCCCCCGAGAAGCGTCCCGCACAAGAAATCAAGGAACCAAATCGAAGTAGGCCCGGTGTGATTCGAACACACGACCAAGGGATTATGAGTGGAGACGAGCCCGAGGAATAGGTCACGGTCGTATCGTGGTCATGCGAATTCTTCGGTAACGGCGCATGTCGATCGGCGCGGGATTCCGGCGCCGAGAGGCCGTTTGCTAACAGTTTTGCTAACAGTGCCGAGGCTGTTCTGAGCCGCCGTCACGCCGCCTCCCGGATGACGTCCAGGTACGCCCGCCAGACCCGCGAGTAGGCGCAACCCCAGGCCTCGTCATGGCAGGCCCGCTCGAACTCCACAGGGTCGGTGTCGGGCGCGTTGATGAGCCGATCGACGGCGAAGTTCCAGGCCAGCGCGTGCGCCCATTCGTGGCAGAGCACCTCGACGGCCTGCGGCTCGCCCATCTCGTCGTTGAGAAGGACCACGAACCGCCTATCGCGACGAAGGCACTGGCCCAGCACCGTTTCGGGAAGCCAGGAAGCCCGAACGACGACGGGGAGGGCCGGAGGGCATTCCCGTCGAAGGCCCGCCAAAACCGTCTGAAACTCTCGCCAGCCAGAGCGGTTCCCAAAACTGCGGCGCGGGGCAGACATCGACGCAGCGTGAAGGTGGCCGGTGCTGGACAGGGATCCGCGATGACAGCACAGAACAGGCACGGTGGCGGCAGGGTTGGGACTCATCCGTGCAGTGTAGCGCCGACGACACTCGCGCGCTACCTTGGAGCATATGGACACACCGCAACAACCAGCGCGAAACACCGAGGCCAACATTCGCAAGGCCGCCGAGGCGATTGCCGAGGTGTTGGAGATGAAGCAGGAGTTCATTCGCTGCCACGATTTCCTTGCCAACAAGACGTACCGGCTCGTGGAACTCCTCGGTCAGGCGGAATCACGGGGGTACCTTCTCGAAGACTCCCTCACGCTCGTGGACACGGTGTATTGGCTGCAGATGATCGACTGGCAGACGAAGTTCTTGTCGATGGTCCTGAACTTCACCAAGGACCCCAGCCGCAAGACGCTCCGGCCACTGATCGAACTCTACGGCCGTGATCGCGACCGCATGAAGGTCGAGGCGGAGATCCTTGAGCGCCAACTGAAGCACCGGCTGGCTACGTTTGCACAGCCCGATGACGCTACGGTCCGGAAGGCCATCACGAAGAACGAGCAGCGAGTCTTGGCCGTCTACTTGCACGTCCGCTCGGGCTATCGCGGCATCGATGTGGCCCGGTTCTTCAAGGTGCCCAAGACGACTGCCTACGGGTGGCTCGATTGGTTCAAGATGCTGCCCGAGGGCCTGCGCGACGGCATTCTGGCATTCATGGATACGCAGGCGCCGATCATGGCCGCGTGTCAGGTGCCTGCGCCCAAGCCCAAGCCCAAGCCTGCGGCGGCACAAGAAGGCAGTCAGTCGGATAGCGCGGCCCCGGTGGCACAGACGGCGTGATGGGGAGAGTGGGGAGTGGCGCTGTGGATCGTTTTTCAGCCTCCCATGAAGCCTCGATCTGGTGGGTACATTTTTGGCGGCCACAGCATTTTGCAACACTCGCGGTCTTGGGCGTGGTTCAGCGCAGATTCAGTGGCGCGCGATGGCAAAACATGCCTGAACGGGCACCTTGATGCGCTAAAATATGGGCTGGCTCGATGCGGAAACCATCACGGAAGTTCAAGGTTTTCGACGTCCACCAGCATGTGAAACGCGAGAAAGTACGGATTCTCGCCGCGGTCAGGAGGCCCGGCGCACCAGACGCATCAAGGAGGATGCCCATGTCAGCAGCAAGTTCGTTCAACGATCCAGCAGGCCGGGAACTGCTGGCCATGCTCCGGAAGGCGCGACGGAACACCTTCGGCGATCCCAAATATCACTCGGGTCGCAAGAAGAAGGAGTTCGCATCGCCATATTTGGAGTTCCTCGACAAGCTGGAGAAGGCCGCCCGGAAGATGCCACAGATCTATGAGTTCGATCTGCTTCACGCCGACGGAATCAGGCACGCGGATTTGGACGCAGGCGTGAGGGTTCTGAACGAGTTGATCTACGAGTGCCAGCGGAGTCTTGAGGGCATCGAGCACGCGCGGCTGGATCTGGAGGCGCGGGCGTGGGCGAGGGGGCAGGGGTTGAGGGAGTGACGTGAGGCCATATGCACAACCTCGTCGCTTTTCTTTCCTGCACACCCAGGCCACCCCGCAACTGGGGCGAACACGTGTAGGAGCATGGCGACAGGACAATCATTCCGATGTCCCCCGACGAATCGCTGGTGGGTGATTTTCATAGCCCGTGAACGCTGCCACATCAAACCGCGGACGGCTGGCGAGAGCGGCGAATCAAGGGCAGGTGTGCGCCGAGGTTGAAAACCATTGCGCGGCGGCAAGGAATCCGTGGAGCGATGGGGGCGGGGGCAGATCTGAGCCTGTGGATCCGAATCAGCCCTTCGCTCGCGTCGCCCGCCGCCCGTCATCACATTCCCAACAGCATCCCCAGTCCGATCACCCCCAGCAGGATCGTGACGGACCGCCGAAAGGCCTCCACCGCCATGTGCTCAATAACCAGCCGGCCGGCCAAGGTGCCAGCGACCATCGCGATGCCGACGGCTGCCGAAGTCATCCAGAACTCGGCCCCCAGGGCAAGGTGTCGCTGGTAGACGCCGGTTTTCAAGGCATGAAGCGACAGAGCCGTGAAGGCTTCACTGGCTACATAGGCAAGCGGCGATAGATCGAGCGAGTGAAACACCGCTGCGCCAAGCGGGCCCGCGCTGCCCAGATAGCCGGACAGAAAACCGACAACCGCTCCGCCCGCCAGCACTGCCCATGTGCGTTTCGGGACCTGCAACACATCGAACCACTTCAGGGTGGCGAATACCACGAGCGCCACGCCGATGCTTCGCGTGATGTCCCGGTCGGGGCGCCGAATGAACAACAGCGAGCCGACGAAACCGCACGGCAATGCCGTCGCAAGAAACGCGGCGACCGGCACCCATCGGATGTGCCGACGGCCCAAAGCTGCTCTAGATGCGTTGCCGATCAACTGGGCGACCGTGAGGAGAGGTACCGCCTCGACCGGCCCGACTGTCACGGTCAACACCGGCAGGAAGAGGAGAGCCCCACCAAAGCCAGCGGTCCCCGAGATGGCCGCCGCGAGAAAGGCAGCAACGATGAGCACGAAGAACATTGGAAATCAGCCCAGACGCCCGGCGACCTTGTCCCGGCTGACTGCCCATTTGTGAGGTCAAGCGACGGGCAGCAGACCGAGATCGCTATGCGGCGTCGCCTGCTCGTCATCGTCGTGATTCGGTGGATGGCGTATATGCCTGTAGTCGTACAAAAAGTGGTTGTTGGGAGCCCCCAGCAATGTTCCGAGTGACTAATACACAATTCGCACCCCCGCCACCGTGTTGATGCGGAGCGAGGCGCGGCGGAGCGAGATCAAGGCGTCTCGGTATTGCCGTACAATGTCGACGTATTCCCGGTGGGTCGCCAAATAGGTGAGCGTGTCGATCTGCCCGGCCTTCAACTGCTTAGCCGCCAAATCACGGATGCGACTGCTCCGCGGCAGTAGGACTTTCTCCAGGCGTTCCGCCTTGTCGCGGGCCGCCTGGAAATCAGCCGCCGTCTGTCGAACCTCCGACTCGATCCGACGCTGCAACAGCTCCCACTCGATGCGCGTCTGGTTGCCCGTCAACTGGGCCCGCCGGATGTTTCCTTGATTCCGGTTGAAGAGCGGGACGCTCGCCATACCGCTGACCCCCCACGACTCCGCGTTCCGACCGCCGATCGCAGAGTTGTCGGTCAGGCCCCACGGGGTGTAGAGCACGAACACATCCGGGTACCGTTCCTTCACCGCCAGATCCACTTCGGCTGCCGCGCGGCTCATACCGAGATGAAACGCCCGTAGGTCGGGGCGGTTGACCATCGCAAGATCGACGAGCTGGTCCGTCACTGGCACGGAAAAAACGTCCGTGAGAATGGTGCCCCGGACATCGAAGGGCATGACCTCGGGGGCGGGGCGGGCCAGAATCTCGGCCAGGCTCTGCTTGGCCTTGGCGTGGGCCGTCAGAGCTTCCTGCTTCGCGAGCGCGGCAGCTTCGATCTGAATATCAATACGGTCCAACTCCACCGTGGAGAGTTCCTTGGCGGTGACGAGTCGCTCGACGGCAGTCCGCACCTCCTGCAGTCCAACGACGGCCGCGTCCACGTACCGCAAGGTTTCTCGCGTCGCGAGCACGTCCACGTATCGCGTGTAGAGGTCGTCGATCTCCACGCGCACGGCATCCTGATACTGCGCATGAACGACGCACCGTGCGCGCTCTGCGGCGATCACCCGGTAGGCACGCTTGTGGTTAATGTCGATCGGCTGGATGACCGTGATGCCATATCCAGTCTCGCCGGGGCGGGACGGCGAGTATTGGCCATACGGCGCATTATCGACGCTGGCAAAGACGAGCGGATTTCCGCGCAACCCGGCGGTGAGCACGTCGGCGGTGGCCTTCGGGATCTCCTGAAACTTCGCTCGAAGCGACAGGCCGTGGTCGACCACCGCCGTCACGGCAGCATCGAGCGTCAGCCCGTCCTCTGGGCCCTCGTCGGCCGGCTGCGGCAACTCGAGCGGACCACCCGCCGGCAGCGCGGCTGGCGTCAGCCGCGGCTGGGTTGCGAGCAGTTCCGGTTCGGAGCGGGTCGCAAGACCGCCTAGGGGGTTGGCAGCCGCGCTCAGCACATCCCGCTGTTGCGCTACTCGTGCTTCCGTACCGGGCAGTGGCTGTATGACGGCATGTCCACTGCCCGGTGACGGCCCGAGACGGTTGTACGCACCGCCCGGAGCGGCTTCGCCTGCGGACGCGCGCCGGCCCTGTGCCTCCTGGCCAGCCCCGAGAAGGAGCAGTTCGTCAGCCAACTGCTTTTGGGCCAGCGCCACGCAGGGCGCACACGAAATCGCCAACGAAAGCAATCCCACTGCCTTGGCACGGAATCGCATCCGAGAATCCCGGAAAGATGCTGTCTTCGTGGCGTTCATTGGTTTCTCAACACGTAAGCGCAACCGAATTCCTGCCTTCGCCGGCTATCCACAACCTCTCGCTCAGTGCTGGTGGCCGTGGGAGTGTCCACCCACCTTGCCGACGTACATCTTTCCGCCGATCTCCACGTTGAGTCGCCCTGTCGCGCCGTGCGCGTCGATCGCCTGGCAGACTGGCTTGCCCATTGCGGCAAACGCAGACGCCGAGCCTTCAGGGTCGCCCTCCTGTCGCACGGCCGTCAGGGTAAACTGCTGAGGTTTGCCGGCCGCCCGCATATTGAGCGTGACCTGCTTGGCCGGAATCGGCACAGCCTTCGCGGCCGCCCCGTCGAGGATGTAGATGGTGACGGTATCAGCTTTGTCATCATGGACGAGTTCGGCGTGGTAGTCCTCTTTGCCGAGTTCGATGAGCGAACCGTGATGGGGGCCTTCGGTTGGATGGGCGTGGGCATGGCCGTTCGCGGCGGGTGCCGCGCTCACGCAAGCAGCCCCGATCGCCGACATTGCGCAGATCGCCGCGGTCACAAAGAACAGTTTTACGAGACGCATCAAGTTCTCCTTCTTAATTCAGGTATCGACCCTAAAGGGGGGTAAGCATCAAACAGGGACCGTTCATTCATCCGCAGTCAGTTCGTCATGCTCCTTCGCCGCCATGGCCTTCTCCGCCTGGGCCCGCCCGAAGCACCAGAAGAGTGCCGGGTGGACGAAGAAGTCGAGAAGCGTGGAACTGATGAGGCCGCCAAGGATCACGGTTGCGACGGGATAGAGAATCTCCTTGCCGGGCTCGCCCGCTGCGAGCACCAGCGGCACGAGTGCGATCCCGGCCGTGAGCGCCGTCATGAGCATTGGCGCCACACGCTCCTTCCCGGCCCGCTCGACCATCTCCGGCGTGAACGTCTCACCTTCGTGCTGCACGAGGTGGAGGTAGTGGGCGATGAGCAGGATGCCGTTGCGGGACGCGATTCCTGAGAGCGAGATGAACCCGACCATGCTCGCGACCGTGAGCGACTGCTTGGTAAGCACCAGTGCTGCCACCGACCCGATCGCCGCCATGGGCAGAGCCGACAACACCTGCAGCGCCAGGTTCGTGGAGCGGAAGAGGGTATAGAGGGCGAGGAACATGCCGGCGAGCGATACGAGGCTCAGGATCCCGATCATCCGCGTGGCTTGTTTCTGGCTCTCGAACTGGCCGCCATACTCGAGGAAGTAGCCCGTGGGGAGTTCAGACTGGATCGGTGCCAGCCGCTTCTGGATGTCGGTCACCACGCCGCCGAGATCGCGTCCGGACGTATTGCACTGGATGACGATCCGACGGCGGACGTTCTCGCGGTTGATCGTGTTGGGGCCGCTTCCTTGGCGGATGTCGGCCACGGTCTCGAGCGGCACCCGGCCGCCGGCTGGCAGGTTGATCGACAGCCGCCGCAGGGCGTCGAGGTCCACGCGGTAGGGCTCGTCGAGCCGGACGACGAGGTCGAACTTCCGCTCGCCATCGACGATCTCGGACACGATGCGGCCGTTCATCGCGGTTTCGACGAACTCGTTCACTGCGTCGGCGGTGAGCCCGTACTGCAGGAGCCGGTCGCGGAGCAGGCGGATCTGGAGCTGGGGGATCTCCGTCTGCTGCTCAACCATCAGATCCTTCACGCCAGGCACATCAGCGATCGCCGCCTTCATGCGGTCGGCCGTACGTCTGAGGACGCTGAGGTCGTCACCATAGAGCTTTATCCCCACCTGGGCCTTGACGCCGGAGAGCATGTGGCTGATGAGGTGCGCGAGCGGCTGCTCGACCGACACCACGACGCCAGGCACCTGCGTGAGCTCTTCGCGGAGTTCCTCGAGCACCTCCTCGCGGTCGCGTCCGGCCTTCGGGTCGAAGCTGACGATGATCTCCGACGCGTTGACGCCCTCGGCGTGTTCGTCGAGTTCGGCCCGGCCCGTCCGCCGGCTGAAGTTGGCGACGCCGCGCACTTTGCCGATCCGCTCGTCCGCCATCGCGGCGATCGCGTTGGACGTCTCGAGCGACGTCCCCGGGGGGAGCAGGACGTTGACCTGCACGCAGCCTTCGTTGAAGGGGGGCAGGAAGTCGCGGCCGAGCCCCATGACAACGGCGACGCTCGCCCCGACGGCGATCGCCACGGCGCCGAGGATCGGGACTGGGTGCCGTACCGAAAGTCGGATCGCCCAGCCCGCCAGCGCCTTGAGCACCCGTAGCAGGAGGCCATCCTTCTCGTGCTCCATGAACCGGGCGTTGGGCAACAGCCAGTAGGAGAGCACCGGCGTTACGGTGAGTGACACCACGAGCGATGCAAGGATCGATACGATGTAGGCCACGCCCAGCGGCGTGAAGAGTTTCCCTTCCATGCCGCCCAGGGCGAACAGGGGCACGAACACAAGCACGACGAGGATCGTGCTGAAGACGATCGAGTTCCGGACCTCGCTCGAGGCCTCGTAGACGACGCGGATCGCGGGCTTGGGGTCGGGGCGATGGGCATTCTCGCGCAGCCGGCGGAAGATGTTCTCCACATCGACGATGGCATCGTCCACGAGCTCGCCGATGGCGACTGCGAGGCCGCCGAGCGTCATCGTGTTGATCGACATCCCCATCCACTTGAAGACGAGCCCCGTGATCACGATGGAGAGCGGAATCGCCGTGAGCGTGATGAACGTGGTGCGGAAGTTGAGCAGGAACAGAAAGAGCACGATGACGACGAGGATGCCGCCGTCGCGGAGCGCCTCGATGACGTTTCGGATTGACAGGTCTATGAACGTCTTCTGCTGGTAGAGCTCGGGGTTGAGGCGGATATCGGTTGGCAGCGAGGGCCGCAACTCTTCGAGCGACCGCGTGACGTCGTCGGTGAGCCGCCGCGTGTCGGCGCCCGGCTGCTTGGCAATGATGAGGATCACGGCGGGCCGGCCATTAACGGCCGCGTCACCCCGCTTCACCTGCGGCGCCTCCGCCACGCGGGCCACTTGGCCGAGGACCACGGGCCTGCCGCCCGACGTCTTCACGACCACCGACGTGAGGTCGTTGACACTCTGGATGCGGCCAAGCGACCGGACGAGCAGCTCGTTTCCGCCTTGGTTCAGGTAGCCACCGGTGGCGTTGGAGTTGCTCGCCTGCACCGCGGCCTCGACCTCGCCGAGCGTCAGGCCGTACTTGAGAAGCGACTCCGGATCGACGAGCACCTGGAACTGCTTGCGTCCGCCCCCCATCGTCACTACCTGCGCCACGCCGGGGATGGTGAGCAGTCGCTGACGCACCACCCAATCAGCCAGTGTCCGTACTTCGATCGGCGGTGTGGAGCCATCGTCACTCCACATGCCCACGTGCATCACCTGCCCCATGATCGAGGAGATCGGGGCCAACTGGGGCCGGATGCCCTTCGGCATCCGGTCGAGGGCGACGGCGATTTTCTCGGCCACAATCTGCCGGTCGACGTAGATGTCGGTGCCCCAGGCGAACTCGACGTTAATCACCGACAGGCCCACGCCCGAGGCACTACGGACGGCCTGCACTCCGGTAGCCCCGTTGAGCACGCTCTCGAGCGGGAACGTGACGAGCGTCTCGACCTCCTCCGGCGCTAGCCCCGGAGCCTCCGTCATGACCGTCACCCGAGGCCGGTTTAGGTCGGGGAAGACGTCGATCGGCAGCCGCCAGAGCGTGATACCACCGTAGACGAGCGCCACGAGCGCGAGCACAATCGTGATCAGGCGATACCGCAGGGCGGCTTTGATTACGGCATCGAGCATGGTGCGTCGTCGTGCAGCGAGTAGGCTGCTGGTTCCTAGTGGTTGTGGCCGGCGTGCGGGTCGATGCCGCCGCCGGACTTGTTCTTGAGCGCCAACTGCAGCTGCTGCGCGGCCGACAGTGCCACCCGGTCGCCTGGGAAGAGCGTCCCATCGTTGGCGACGACGACCCACTGCGGGTCGCGGTGCTCGACGTGCACCGGCTCGCGGTCGAAATGGTCGCCGTTGGCCCGGAAGACGTAATTCTCGACCCCGTCCTGGGCCACGGCCTCGGCGGGCAGGACGATTCGCTCGGTCCACTCCTCAACCGGCACCTTGACCTGCATTCGCTGCCCCGGCTTGTACCGCCACGCGACGAAGCGGCTTGCGCCCTCGACGCGAGGCTCGCCGACCGTCTCGTTCGGCAGGGTGACGAAGAAATGGAGGGTGCGCGACTCTGAGGAGACACGGTCGGCCACGTAGGCGATCCGTAGGTCCTCGATTGTCTGAGATGGGCCCGCCTGCGCCTCGATCACGGCGGTAATCGGCTTTCCGGTGGTTGCTGCCTCGGTGATGGCAGGGATGTCGTGCTCGAAAGCCTCTCCCTCGATGAGCAGACTGCTGTGGTCGACGAGCACGGCGAGCGTGTCGCCAGCGGTGACATGTTGGCCACGCTCAACGGCGAGTTCCTGAACGACCAGTGCGCTGCTGCTAGGCGGAGAGGAAGCCGTGGGGGCACGCACAGTGACTGATCCGAGCAGCGTACGGGTCGTGACGATGTCATCGACCTGCGGCTCGGTGAGGCCGTGCAGCAGGAGCGCCTGCCGCTGGGCGAGTCGCACCGCCTCGAGCTTGTCGAGTTCGTATTTTCGCTCGATGATGGTTTTGACAGGGATCAATCCCTCGGGGCCGATGGCCTCCAGCCTGGCGATTTCACGGCGAACGACATCGACCTCTGCCGTCGATCGCAAGAGGTCGGCTTGGGCCTGCACGAGTTCCTCGTGTGTGAGGCGGATCTCGAAGAGCGGCTGATCCGGGGCGAGAGCTTCTCCCTCGGCGACGAGAATCTTCGTCAGATAGCCAGTCATGGGGGCGATGATCGTGAATCGCGACCGTCCGCGGCGTTCGACGACCATTCCCGGCACAGTAATCGACCGCTGAAACGTCGTGATTGCGATGTCGCCCTCCTTCAAGCCGATGCTTCGTCGAGCCTGTTCGGAGAGCTCGAGAGAGTTCTCTTCGGCATGGACTTCGTGGTCGTGGGCATGCTCGTCAGTATGGTCGTGCTCCGCTGCCGGGGCCTCTTTGGTGGCATTGTCTTCTGCCGGCACTCCGCCAAGGCTACGCAGGGCGAACTCACGTACCGGGCGGGGCCAATGGCGGTTGAGCGCCAAGGCCGCGACGACGCCGATCAGACACACGCCAACCAATCCGAGCGAAAGGGTGGCATTCGGCTTCTGCTGGAGAGCGGAGGTCATGGTCATTCCATGGGGAGTCTGGGACTCGAAGCACGGCCGCGACGAAGCGGATCCGGTTGGATGCGCGTGCCCCATCGCAGGCGGCAACACGTATCACAGATTCACGACACGGCTGGGACAGCCGCGCGTGGCGGCTCAGACGAGCAGACGCTCGAACAGCGGTGACCGCAAAGCAGAGGTGTCCGGAGGGTGGCCACCAAAGTGGCCGCCCCAAGCCGATTTCATCCCAGCGGATGTTGCATCGAGCACGTGGCCGATCCAGCACACACAAGTCGGGCCACAGTCATCATTGCCCGGCTCCAAGGTCGTCGCGGCGCAGGAGCAACCGTCACACCCACAGTCAGAGGTGGCGAGTGACGATGCGCAAAATACAACAGGTGGATTCGAGTCGTGGCACGCGACCGCGGCGGCCGTGGAATCGCGATCGTGATCATGATCGTTGCAGCAGGCATCAGCATGAGCCGGCACCGCCTGGCTGCCACAACAGGCGTCGCCGCCTCCGAAGTGTGAAGCGTGCAGACAGCAACCAAAGGTGAAATGAATCACCGTGGTAAGCGTCGTGATTAGGCTGATGGCAGGCCGCACTGGGATCCTCTTTCAAAAGTGTATCGGTTGTATCGTGATCCAACATCAAGTCGCGGTGATAATGCTCACCAGCCCCAGCCCCCTCGATCCCGCCCCCTGCCCATCTTGTGGTTGCCCGCGAATGACGCTCGCGACTGTAAAACGCGGTGGAAGGCTCATCTCCGCATGGCGACTGTGGATTTCACCAGACCCGATCGAGGGCAGGGCCATTGGCTCGGTAGTCTGACCGGATGGTGGAGCGATGGCGAACACCGAAATCAAATACGTTTTCAGAATCGATGGAATGGACTGCGCGGAGGAAGTAGCGGTTCTGAAACGGGAGGTGGGGCCTCTCGTTGGCGGCGAGGGCCGCCTCGGGTTCGATATCCTGAACGGCAGGATGACGGTCACGACGGCGTCTCCGAGGGTCTCGGCCGAGTCCATTCGCCTCGCTGTCGCGCGGACCGGAATGCGTGCCGAGGATTGGCGGGATGCCCAGGCGCGGCCCAAGGACGAGGGTTTCTGGCACCGCCACGGCCGGACTGTCCTTACGGCCGCCAGCGGCCTTTGCACTGTCCTGGGGTTCGTTGTGCATGTGTGGCTCGCTGGGGGATACCAGACGGCGCTTCGGACGGAGGGCGTGGACGCGGTAGATGGTGTTCCGCTGGCCGCGCGAGCGTTGTACTCCCTGGGTGTCCTCGCCGGCGGTTGGTACGTCTTGCCCAAGGCATGGTTTGCCGTTCGGCGAATGCGGCCCGACATGAACCTTCTGATGGTCGTCGCGATTCTGGGCGCGACGGCCATCGGCGATTGGTTCGAGGCGTCCACGGTCGCGTTCCTCTTTGCGCTATCGCTGGCATTGGAGGCATGGAGCGTGGGCCGTGCCCGGCGGGCCGTTGCCGCACTGATGAACCTAGCACCACCCGTTGCCCGCCTTGTTTTTGAGAATGGCGGCGAGGAAGAGGTCCCGCCTGACCGGGTGCCGTTGGGCCATCATTTCCTGGTGCGGCCTGGTGAGCGCATTCCCTTGGATGGGCGAGTGGTCCGCGGCGCGAGTGACGTCAATCAAGCTCCCATCACCGGCGAAAGCGTGCCGGTCCCGAAGACACCCGGCCAAGAAGTCTTCGCCGGTACGATCAACGGCGACGCTACGCTGACGATCGAATGCACCAAGCCTGCCGAGGAAACCACGCTGGCCCATATCATCCGCCTCGTGGGAGAAGCGCAGGCTCGGCGTGCCCCCTCGGAGCTGTGGGTTGATAGGTTCGCCCGCGTCTACACACCGACAGTTATGGCAATCGCTTTCGCTGTCATGGTCATTCCTCCGCTTTTCTTCGGAGGGACTTGGCAGGAGTGGTTCTACCGCTCGCTCGTCCTGCTGGTCATCGCGTGTCCATGCGCGCTGGTGATCTCGACGCCGGTGAGCATCGTCGCGGCTCTTGCTGCGTCGGCCCGTAATGGCGTACTCATCAAGGGCGGGCTGTACGTGGAGGCTCCCGCACGGCTGGCGGCCATTGCCATGGACAAGACCGGGACGCTTACGGAGGGTACACCCACAGTCGTAGAGGTCGTTCCGCTCAGTGGCCACGACGAAAACGAGTTGTTGGAGCGAGCAGCCGCTCTGGAGGCTCGCAGCACGCATCCTCTCGCCCGCGCGATCCTTGCTCATGCGCACAAGCGAGGCATCACCATCCGTCCCGCGGAGGACTGTCAAATCACCCAAGGCAAAGGGGCAACAGGTCGCTTCAATGGGCAGGATTATTGGCTGGGATCACATCGCCACCTAGAGGAACGAAGGCAGGAAACTGAGGAGGTTCATCGGAGGCTGGAGGCGCTCTCAGCAGCGGGCCGAACAGTCGTCGTGGTAGGAAATGCGAGTCATGTCTGCGGCTTTATTGCCTTGGCCGACACCGTGCGGCCCGAAGCCAAACAGACGCTCCAATCGCTGCGCGACGCAGGCGTGAAGCACATCGTCATGTTGACCGGGGACAACCGGGGGACTGCGGAGGCCATCGCCCGTGAGGTGGGCGTGGATGAGGTCCATGCTGACCTGCTGCCCGCGGACAAGGTGAACGCCGTGGAAGATCTCGTTGCCAAATATGGCCGAGTTGCGATGGTCGGCGACGGCGTGAATGACGCCCCGGCGCTCGGCCGGGCCACACTCGGGATCGCGATGGGGTCGGCAGGCAGCGATGCGGCAATCGAGGTGGCTGATATCGCCCTCATGTCCGATGACTTGTCGAAGCTTCCCTGGCTGATTCGCCATTCCCGTCGGACGCTCGCTGTGATTCGACAGAACATTGGCTTTTCACTGGCGGTCAAGGTGCTCTTCGTGATCCTGACTTTTGTGGGCTATTCGTCGCTGTGGGCCGCGATTGCTGCCGATACCGGCGCTTCTTTGCTGGTCATCTTCAACGCCCTGAGGTTGCTCAAATAAGAAGGTGCCATTCTTCGGTACATGCCGGGACAATCCGACGGACAACAGGCCTCTTGGCCTGCGGCGAATATGTTTGGCGACGCGACGGCCACCGATATCTAAAAAAAGCGGCACAGGGTTTCGCCCCCCATGCCGCTCTTTCCCGCCTGAGCCAGCGCGTCACCCCATCCAAGCCCGGCACGCCGCCCGATAGCCGCAGCCAGAGCAGTTCATCGTGCTGGGCGCCGGGTAGAACACGCCGCTCTCGATAGCCCGCCAGACACGCTCCACGCCCGCCAAGGTGCGTTTAACGGCGGCAGGCTCGACCTCACGGACATGCTCCTCGACGACCGGCTCCTTAGTCTTCGTCAGGACCAGAAACCGGGTCGCGATCTTCTTCCCCGGGCTGATCTCCGAGGCGAGGTGGCTGTACAGCAGGAGTTGCTCGCCTGAATCCTCGACTTGCTCCTGACTCCACTTC
>Ga0208783_10001220_pt1 | contig 15356 bp, 12 predicted proteins | sample DEB19_08_DNA_2_FD_184529 | JGI IMG/M metagenome (GOLD analysis project Ga0208783, IMG submission 184529) | Aqueous microbial communities from the Delaware River and Bay under freshwater to marine salinity gradient to study organic matter... | ecosystem: Environmental > Aquatic > Marine >... | reverse complement strand
TTCGATACCGAGCCGGGAGGCCCCATCTACCAGTGGTCGCCCACGACCAGCTTTCAGAATGCTCAGATCATCCCGCAGGCGCCCGTGTCGAACCACAGCGTCTTTCTGGCGATGCCGCAGCGACAGATCGTGGCTCTCGGGTCTACGTTCACTGGTGTACAGGATCACCTGCTAATTCGTTGGTGCGACCTGAACAACTTCAATTCGTGGGTCGCCACCCCTGTGAATCAGGCGGGTTCGTACCGCCTGACCAAGGGCAGTCGGATCGTGGGCGGCCTGCAGGGTCCGCAGCAGGGCCTCATCTGGACCGATCTCGCGCTCTGGTCGATGCAATACGTCAATCTGCCCGACGTCTATAACTTCAACGAGATTGCGACGGGATGCGGCCTGATCGGCAAGAAGGCGATGGCTGTTCTGAACAACACCGTCTTCTGGATGAGCCAGTCGCAATTCTTTGTCTTCGCGGGCGACGGCGTAAAGCCGCTGCCCTGCACTGTGTGGGACTTCGTGTTTCAGGAACTGGACACGACGCAGGTTTCCAAAATCCGCGCGGCGGCGAACTCGCGCTTCAACGAGATCGCGTGGTATTTCCCGACGCAGTCGGGCGGCGGCGAAGTGAACGCCTACGTCAAGTATTCCTTGTCAACTGGCGGCTGGGATTTCGGGTATCTGTCGCGCACGGCGTGGATCGACCAGTCGGTGCTCGGGCCGCCCATCGGCGGTGCCTCAAGCGGCGTCATCTTCCAGCACGAGACGTCGCCCAACGCCGACGGCCAGCCGATGACGGCCAGTTTCCAGACGGGCTACTTCACGCTGCAGGACGGCGACCTGCTGTCCTTCATTGATCAGGTCTGGCCCGATTTCAAATGGGGCTACTACAACGGCGCGCAGAACGCATCGCTGCTGATGACGTTTTACGTTGCGGACTACCCCGGCCAGACCCCTCGCGTTCACGGACCCTACACGATGACGCAGGCGACCCAGTACATCACCCCGCGCCTGCGCGGCCGCCTCGTGTCGATCAAGTTCGAGAGTGACGACATTGACACCTTCTGGCGCATCGGCGCTCCGCGCTACCGCGTCACTCCCGCCGGTAAATTCTGATGGCCTCGTTAGACGATATTCTCACGACGCAAAAGAACGGCGTCGTCGCGATCAACGGCATCCAGCGTCTGATGGCGGATTTTCTGGCGGTAGTGCAGCCTGCCCTCGGAACCGTATTGAAGGTCAAATACACGCCCGTCAGCGGCACATACACGATCAAGACGACTGACTGCGTTGTCGATTGCACGGCCAACACTTTCACCGTCACATTGCCCACGGCGACAGGTATCCAAGGACAACTTTTCACCATCAAGAACAGTGGCACGGGTGTCGTCACCATCGCGGCTGCCGGTGGCGAGTTTATCGATGGCGCGGCAACGCGCATCATAGCCGTTCAGTACGAGAGCCTCACAATCGTGTCGACCAACACCGGGTGGATTGTCGTCTAATGTCATACATCATGCCCCCGGTCCCGCACATCACGGTGCTGGATTTGACAACCCAGACCATCGCCGCAATCAACACGGCGCAGGTCATCACGTTTTCAACGGTTGGCGAGGCTCGCGGCATCTCGCTCGTGTCTTCGTCGCGCATTACACTGCCGGTGCCGGGAGTGTATCAGTTCGCCTTCTCAGCGGTCGCGCAAGCCTCAACCTCAAACAAACTTCTGTCGATCTGGTTCCGTAAGAACGGCAGCGACGTGGCGAACACCAACACGCGCATAGTCTGCCTGAACGGCGAACCGACCATCATGGCGGCGGTCATAAACCTGCCCTGCACTACGGCAGGCGACTACTACGAACTGTGGATGGGCGGCACCGCCACTTCAGCGGGCGTGTACACTACCGCCGCTACCGCAGGCCCCCCGGCTGAACCTGCGGTGCCATCGATTATCGTGACAGTGATGCAGGTGTCCTGACATAGCGTCATCTTTAGACCCCCCACGGTGCGCGATATAATGCCCCGTTACCCGGAGTGTCTGAGTGCCCTTGAAGCGCGGTTCCTCGCAGGCCACGATCAGTTCGAACATTCGCGAGATGGTTCGCGCTAACCATCCGCGCGAGCAAGCCATCGCCGCCGCTTTGAGCACCGCGCGCAAGACGCGCGCCACCGGCGGCAAGGTTCACACCGGCGCGATCCACAGCGCCGTTGCCGGGCGCACCGACCACCTGCCTATGCACGTCCCGTCGGGGGCCTACGTCATTCCGGCCGACATCATCTCGGCCATGGGCGAGGGCAACACGACCGCCGGGTTCAAGGTAGCGAAGTCGATCTTCAGTTCGCCTTTCTACGACGCCAAGAAGGCGGGGGCTGGCGCGCCCTACGGCCAATCCGGGGAGCCCTACGGCATGGAGGGTGACCAGCCCTATACCGAGAGCGAGCTGCCCTACGACGCGCCGCCGCCGGGCAAGGCCGAGGGCGGCAGCGCGACGGTCCCCATCGTCGCCGCCGGCGGCGAGTACGTAATCCACCCCGAAGACGTGGTGCGGCTTGGTAAGGGCTCGCTCGACGACGGGCACAAGATACTTGACGAGTTTGTGAAGAAGTTCCGAGCGAAGACGATCAAGACGCTCGCAAATCTTCCGGGTCCAAAAACTGACTAGGGGGAAGCTATGTCAGACATCAGAGTGCGTGTGGGAACACCGCAGGACGTTCATCAGTTTATGGATTTGTGTTTGCAGGGCAGCGCCGAGAACGGCTTCGTGCAGCCCGACCCGCAAAAACTTCTTGAAGAAGTCTGGCCCGCGCTCAATCGAGACGGCGGCATCTGCGGCGTGATCGGGGCTCCGGGTTCCGAGCACTTCGAGGGCGGCATCCTGCTCCGCACCTGCAAGCTCTGGTACAGCGACCAGATCGTGCTGGAAGAGCGCGGCGTGTTCGTTCACCCGGACTATCGCAGCGCCAAGGGCGGCCGCGCTCGCAAACTGTGCGAGTTCGCCAAGGAAGCCGCGAAGAAACTCGAAATGCCGCTCATGATCGGCATCCTGTCAAACAGTCGGACGGAAGGAAAGGTGCGCCTGTACGAGCGCATCTTCGGAAAACCCGCCGGCGCATATTGGCTGGTCGGGGCCGAAACCGGCGTAACCAACAAGGCTATTTGAACATGCGCTCTGCTTGCCCTTGGCCGTGGAAACTTCATAACTCTTCCCTAGCACGGGGCGGCGCCGTCTTCGGCGGCGGCAAGAGCGGCGCGGGCGGCACGACGTACCAGACGCAGCAGACCACGATCCCGCCGGAAGTGCGGGCGCGCTACGACGCGGTCAACGCCCGCGCCGAGCAGGCTGCGCAGCAGCCGTTCCAGCCCTACACGGGCCAGTTTGTTGCGCCGCTGACTGCCACCCAGCAGGCGGGCGTCGGGCAGATTGCCGCCGCCGGGCAGGGCTACCAGCCCTATCAGCAGGCCGCCACGGCGGCCCTGACGGGATCGGCCGAGGCCGCGCTCCCCTACTACGGCATGGCGGGGCAGAATATCGAGGCGGCGCAGGCGATGGGCGCGCCGTACACCGGCGCGGCTACACTGGCGGGGCTGGCGGGCGCGCAGTCGGTGAACCCGGCGCAGCTCAACATCGGGCGGTACATGGACCCCTACCTGCAGTCGGTCGTCGCGCCGACGATGCAGGGGCTCTACCAGCAGCAGCAGCAGCAGCAGAGCCAGCTCATGGGCTCGCAGGCGATGCGCGGGGCCTTCGGTGGCGACAGGGGCGCGATTGCGGCCGCAAATCTGGCCCGCCAGCAGGGTCTGGCGGCGCAGCAGGCTCAGGGCGGCCTCCTGTCCCAAGGCTACGGGCAGGCCCTGCAGGCGGCCCAGCAGCAGCAGGGCGTGGGCCTCGGGGCCGAGCAGGCCAACCGGGCGGCTTACCAGCAGCTCGCGCCGCAGCTTCTCCAGATCGGGCAGCAGGCATTCCAGCAGCCCATGGCGGCCGCGCAGGCCCAGCAGGGCCTCGGGCAGGGCCTCCTCGGCTACGGGCAGAATGTGGCGCAGGGTCTGTCAGGGATCGGTCAGCAGGGCGCCCAGACGGGGCTGGCGGCCGGGCAGGCGCTCCTCGGGGCGGGCACGCTGGAACAGCAGACCCAGCAGCAGCTCAACGCGGCGCTGTATAACCAGTACCAGCAGCAGCAGGGGTACCCGTTCCAGATCGCCCAGTTCCTCGCGAACATCGCCTATGGTGGCGGGCCGCTCTACGGCAGCACGACGTCCGGCGTCACCGGACAGCCGACGCCGTTCTTCTCGGACGAGCGCGTCAAGGAAGACATTACCGAAATTGGCCGCACCCACGACGGCCAGAAGATCATCAAGTTCAAGTACAAGGGCTCGAACCAGCCGCAAATCGGTCTGTCGGCGCAGGACGTCGAGAAGCACCACCCGGAAACTGTCAGCGAGACGCCCGAGGGCATCAAGGCCGTCGACTACGACGCCGCCACGAAGGACGCCGAGCGCCCGCATGCTTACGCCGGCGGCTTGATCCCGTCGTCGGAGGGCGGCGCCGTGCATCCGAGCATGGCGGGGCTCGGTTTCGCTTTTGGCGGAACACCCGGCGTTGATAATTACTCACGACAGCTTCTAGAGCAGATCGCCAACCCCATGGGCGGCACGACGCCGCACGACAGTTTTGGTAAAACGCCATATGCTCGTGGCAGTTGGTCGCCGAGGCTCGCGGTCAAGCCGCCGGCCCCGCTTGGTTCGGGCGTTCAGCTTCAACGTCCCGCGCCTGTGCAAACGGGACTGTCGCAGGCTCTCAGGGAGGTGCAGGGCGGCCTTGGCGCTGTCGAGAGTGGCGAGAAACTCTACAAGGCTGGTGAGAAGGCTTACGACTGGGCAAGAAAGACTGTTGGCGATGTTCGCGACAAACTGGAATTGCCGGGGCTTACCAAGCAAGCTGAAAACTACGCAGCAGACCCGAACGTCAATCCGACAGCGGCACGAGGCGGCCGTATTGGATACGAAGGCGGCGGCGAGGTTGACGAGACGCCGGCGATCCCCGGCGGCGGCGACGATACTGTGCTCGGCCAGCTTACAAAGAAGCAGATAACGCCCGCTAAACTACCCACCCACACTCTTGGCGGCGGCGGCGGCGGCGGCGGCGGCGGCAACGGCGCAATGGGCGACATCAAGGCTGGCCTCGGCGCTGCAAACTCGGCCGTCAATATTGCCAGTTCGCTTTCGAAGATGTTCGCCGCGCATGGCGGGCGCATCGGCTACGACGAAGGCGGCGAAGTGGCTGCCGCTGTCGCGACGCCGCCCGACTTACCCATTCACAAACTTGACATGAGCGACAGCGCAGGCGGCGGTAAGAAAGACACCACTGCAAAAGATGCTCTTGGCCTTGCTGGGACTTTTGCCAATCTCATCCCCGGAGTTGGGCCTGTAGTTGGCGCAGGTTTGAAAGCCGCGTCGATGTTCGCAAAGGACGGCGGGCGCATCGACATCGAGCACGCCAAGCGCCGGATCGCGGGCATCGAGAGCGGCGGCCGATATGACGCCATGGGCCCGCTGGTTCGCGGTGACCGCGCGCACGGCAAGTATCAGGTCATGGGCGCGAACATCCCGAGCTGGACCGAGGAGGCCCTCGGACGCCGCATGACGCCTGCCGAGTTCCTCGCAAGCCCTGAGGCGCAGGAGCGCGTCTTTGAACACCATTTTGGCAAGTACCTCAACCAGCACGGCAACCTCGCCGATGCCGCCTCGATGTGGCACAGCGGTCGCCCGCTGGCGGAAGCTCGCCGCGCTGGCGCGCGCGACGTGAACATGTCGACCGAAGACTACGTCGCCAAGATCATGGGCGGTGCGCCGCCTGCTGAAGCGCACATGCGTCCCAAGGAGCCTCCTGTCCGCAGCGCGGGTCTCGCGCCGGCGGTCACTGACGTTGAGGATACGCACAAGGGGCTGGTTCCCGTTGACACCGGCGATGATTTCGAGATGTTCAACGACTTTGAGATGCCCGACCGTTTCAATCGGTTCGCATCAGGCGGGCTTGTGTCGCGGCGTGGTTATCAAGACGGCGGCGAGCCAACACTGCCGCCGTTTGAGCCTCCCGGCGCAGAAACTGATCGCTACATGCCGCTGGATAACGCTGAGAATAGCTTGCGACGTGGCGTTCGCGAGGCCCCATATGCGCAACCGACGGGTGTCGGTGGTTTGAATTTACCGCAACATCAACCGGCGGCACTGGACGAACATGCCCGCGAAGGGTTAGCGGCTGAGAGGCTCAATCGCACTTGGCGTGGTGAATACGACACTCCGGGCGCGATGCCTTCCGTTAACCCACCGACGCCTTCCGCAGCTGCCCCGCCGATACCCCCTTCGCGCAATGTTGCTACGGTCGGCGGCAATAGCCCGCCTGTCGCAGCACCTGTCGCGCCGGAAATACGCAGCGCGGTGCCGCAAGATCAGAACGCCACGGGAGTGGTTCTGCCGCTGAAGTCTGCGGGCGCGCCGCCGGAGGATCGCGATTTCTTCACTCGCGCCGGCGACTGGGTGGGCCGCAATCAGAACTGGCTTTTGCCTCTGGCTGGCGGCATCGGCAAGATGCTTGCGTCACCTTCGCCTTATCTCGGTGTTGCCATCGGTCAAGGTCTTGCTGAAGGCGCGCAGACGGGCTTGGGGGCCAGCTTCAAGCAGCAGGGTCTCGATATAAATAAACAGCAGGCCGACCTAGCGTCTGCGCGTCAATTCTATGATGTTTACAAGGATACGTTGGGGCGGCTCAATGCGTCTGATTTTGCGGGTAACTCGGCTGCCAAACAGGCGTTACAAGTTCAGGCTAACAACCTGTCCGGCTACATTACTAAATTGCTTGGCAAGTATGTAGGACTGCCCAAAGACGCGCAGGATATTTTGAACGACGTTAGCGGTGGCGCTGCGCCAGCTACTTCGGCTTCCGCGCCGGAATCGACACAGGCGGGCGCCGCGGCACCGGGGGCGACACAGGCGGGCACCGCGGCACCGGGGGCGACACAGGCGGGCGCCGCGGCACCGGGCGCTACAACGGCAACGTCAGCTCCCGAACCGCCGAAGGCTCCTCCGATACCTGTAACGCAACGCGCTCAGGCAGTTGCGCCGCGCATGTTTGACAACTTGCCGGATGAGCGCAACCCGTTGAAAATTATTGAGAAGGCTAACCGTGTCTCCGGAACTGTTCCGCTTGAACAGGTAGTTGCGCTCTATAATCAAGCGTCTCAAATTGAGCAGAACTGGGCCCAGTCGGGGCGCTATCAGGATCGTGATGGTGTCGACCGCCTCGTCCCCGGATGGCTGGAAAATAAAATGCAGGAGCTGCGCGGCACCGGCAACATCAAGTATTTTAGCGAAGCTGAAGGCACGGCTCGTGCGCGCTCGAACGCCATGGGGACGCTCGACGATATGCAGAAGGCGTTGGAGAACTACCAGAGCGGCCACTTCGATGCATATCTTGCGCAGGCGAACGGCGTCCTTTCTGGGCTAGGGCTGCCGCCGCTCTCCGACAAGAAAGACCTCGCTGATTATCAGAGGTTCCTGAAAGATTCCTACGCTATGATCTTCAATCAGATGGGGGCGATGGGCGGCCAGCCGATGAAGATTGCGATGGAGGGGCTGTCAAATACGGTTCCTTCGGCATTGCTGCAGCCCAAGGCAAATAAGCAGCTACTGACAAATATCAAAGCAACATTGAGCCGCGAAGACAAATTGTTCGCGGATCAGGTGAACGCGGCGCTGACGAGCCCTGCCGCGTTTGATCCTGCGGCATTCTATGCAACATGGAGCAAGGCACCGGAGAACAATCTGGAAACATTTAAAGAGCGCGTTGGCCGCGAGATGGCGGTGCGCGGAGTTCAACCCGAGAGCATGGATGACATCGGCAAGAAGTTCATTGTAGAGCCGTCCAAGACGAATGGATTGTCGCGGCCCACGCCAATGTACCTTCTTCGGTTTGAGCCGACGCCTGATGGGCGGGCATATATCCCGGTCTACGGAGCGTCCCGATGAGTGGTCCTACGGAAGTCAAAGGCGACCCTATCCAGATCACGCCGCAGACACCCACACCCGCTGAAGCGCAAGGTGAAGCGCTGTACGCTCCCGCGCCGTCGCAGGAGCCGGCGCCTCCGGGGCCTTTGACGCGCCCTGAAGGGCGCAGCGACGCGCTCTCGGACCTTGGAAGGTTCGTAGGCACCGTTGGCTTGAAGGCCGTCTCGGCTATTCCGGGGGCGGTGGGCATGCTTCGCGAGGGCGCAGCCATGCCCATCGACTACGCAAGGAGCAAGATTACTGGCGTCCCTTATGACGTTGTGGAGGCGCAGCGCCACGAACGCTGGAAAAAACTGGGTGAGCAGGGGTTCGGGGGCTGGGCCATGAGCGCGCCGACGCCGGACGATGTCACGAACTGGATAGCAAAACAAGGGACAGGCCGCTTCGATCCTCAAGACACTGTTGGCCGCGCCGCTATGGCGGGGCTTTCAAGTGCGCTGGTTCCGGGTTCGCCATTGGTGGGGGCTACGCGAGTTGGCGGCGCTCCTTTAAGGGTGAAGCCGCCCACGGCAGTCTCGGAATACACACGCATCATGGCACCCGCGGGTGTCAGCGGAACCGTGGCAAGTACTGCTGGCGAACTTACCGGCGATCCAGTCATTGCCATGTTGGCGGGGCAGGCATCTGGCGTCGGGACGTCCGGCGGCAGCCGCGTAATTGGTGCTAACATAACGCACCCACATGATTTGGCAGAACGTACCGCTGGACGTGTTACTCGGGAGGCGGCCGAGCGTGGCCCGGAAGGTTCCGCATATCTGGAAGAGCGCCTCGCCGGCATGCCGGGAGAAGACGCGCGGATCGTAAACGAGCGGCTCCGGAAAGATGAAGCCGCCCGTCAGGCAACGGCCCGCGGCACGCTGGCGGGCATGGCACCGGACGTCAAAGGCCAATACGCCCTCACCGGCAATACGCCCAAGGAAACCGCCGCCGCCGATGTGCGCACGGTTTTCAACGACGCCTATGACATATCAAACACCAACGTGCGGTCTATGTGGGGGCAGCCCCAGCTCCAGAGCGCGACAATGTACCGTAACAAGTCCATTGAGCCGCTTAGCACGCATATTGATAGTTTGAGCACGCCGCGTCAGCAGGTCATTCCTAAAGAAGTCCGCGACACCATCACCGCGATTAAAGAACGCCACGGACGTGATATCCCATTGCTTGAGATGCAGGATTTACGTTCTCAAATCTTATCGGCCGCACGAAAGGCTGAGCAAGACGGCAATGGGTTTGGCGCGCAAGTGCTCGGAGAACTTGGCGAAAAACTTCGGGGCACGCTGTCCGATGAGAAGAATATTGTTTTTGGTGACACGACAGGCGCCGCGCGCCAGCAGTGGGCTGACGCCGTCGCCGCCACCAAATCACTGCATGAGACGTTCAAAGTTGGCCGTCTAGCTGATATCGTGGGTTCCGACGAAGCCAAGTCAAAGGTCGCGTTCAACGACACACTTCGGTACCTGCTGAACCGCCCTGACGGCGACCGTAATGCGGCGCTACTGCAGAAGGCGCTAGGCCCAAATATAGATCCTCATCTGACCGACTATCTAATCGGCGATTTGACAAACAATGGCGCACGCATTGTCACGCCAAAAGAAGTAGCCACATATCTTGGCAAAAAAGGAGCCCTCGTTGACCAGATACCCGGCGCTCGCCAGAGGTTCGAGGCAATCGGCACGGCGTCGGCAAAAGATCAACTTCTAGGCAATCTTGACAAAAATGTCGGCGATCCGGCGGCACTCATAACTATCGCCAATGCCAACAGGTCGTTGATCAATAATCTGCCGCCGAATGAGCGCGCGCAATTTGATATGCTTGAGCGCAGCGCGCGCGCGGCCATGCGGGTCGACCCTGATCGAACAACACCGATGAAGACATTGGACGCCCTCGCAAAAGGGACTACGTCAGACGTGTTGTACGGCGCGGCTACAGGGCGTATTCGCGACACCGCTATGGCATACGGCGCAATTCAGTTGATTGCGCATCAACTTGGCATGGGCGAATTGGTCTCGGGGCTCACCGGCCATTTAGGCACGGGCGTAGCCGCCGCTGTCAGCGGATCGGCAATCGGACGAGCAGCACGTAGCCTACCGATAATGTCGAACTTACCTGAGAACATTCTGTCCGGGCATGTTCAAACTTTGGCGCTTGAACTGCTGCAACGCGCTCGCGTCGACCCGCAGCTCCGCGCGCGGCTTGCGGCAAAGCCCGATCTCCGGGGGCTTACTTACCGCGCGCCTGCACTCCCGGCACTTGAACAGGGGGTGGAAGGTACAGAGGAACATGGCCGCAAACGTCCCGCGCTTGCCCGCGCCAGCGGCGGCCGGATCGGGGGCGTCAATCACGGTGCCATCGCGATGTCGCTGATTCGCGCCGCAGAGAAGGCCAAGAAGGGCCACAACACGACGACGCAACCTCTCCTTGAGCAGCCTGATGAAGCCATCACCAAGGCGCTCGCCATTGCTGACGAGGCTTTGTCATGACCACAGCCAACAAGGGCCTGAACCAGCCCGCCTACAACAGCTACGTCAATACGTGGGGCACCGGACCCCTCAACGATAACTTCGGGTACATCGATCTTGCGCTGGGCGGCAGCACGCTGCTGAACGCCACGGGCCTCGGCGGCACGACGGTCGTGCTGACGGCGACGCAGTGCGTGCCGCTCACGCTGGCGATTTCGGGCGTGCCTGCGGGCATCGTCACGTACTCGGTCCCCGCCGGCATCGGCGGCCAATGGGTGGTGCGCAACGGCACGACGGGCGGCTTCGCCGTGCGCGTGCAGTCCGCCGCCGGGGGCTCCTACGTCACGATCAACGCGGGCGACAACGTACAGGTTTCCTGCGACGGCACGGCGTCCGGCATGGTCCGCAACGATACGACGGCGACGGCGGCTGGTTCCAACGCGCAGGTTCAGTACAATAGCTCGGGCGTGCTGGCGGGTAGCGCAAACATGACGTTCGACGGCACCACACTCACCGTTGCCGGGTTCAGCAACACGGGCGCGACGGTGCTGGGCGACGCCGCAGGCGATGCGTTCACGATCAATAGCAGCGCGATCTCGATCCCCAACACAGCCAACTTCGGCAGCGACACGCTCTACCTCACGAGCGCCACGAAGCAGGTGGGCGTCGGCACGACGACCGTCGGCGCGAACACGCTGACCGTCGCGGGCACGGTCGCCTCGACGACGGGCGGCTTCGTGTTCCCTGACGCCACGACCCAGACGACGGCGGCGATCACGACGACCGTATTTCAGCAGGTGTTCACCGCCAACGGCACCTACACGCCACACGCCGGCATGGTCACCTGCATCATCGAGTGCGTGGGCGGCGGGGGCGCGGGTGGCGGCTCGAATGGCACCGGATCGCAGGTGAATGTCGGTGGCGGCGGCGGGTCGGGCGGGTACTCGCGAAAGCTGTCGACGGCGGCCGCCGTCGGCGCGTCGAAGACTGTTACCATCGGCGCGGGCGGCACGGCCGGCGCGGTGGGGCCGAACGCAGGCGGCAACGGCGGCGACACGTCAGTGGGGTCGCTCTGCATCGCCAAAGGCGGCACGGGCGGCGGCGGTACGGACGTGAACGTGTCTGTCGGTGCCGCTGGCGCTGGCGGTGTCGCCGGCACGGGTGACGTCACTGCGGCGGGGTCAAGCGGCAATTCGGGTTACGCTGCAAACACGGCGGGGGTGTCCGTCTTCGGCGCCGCCGGCGGTTCCTCAATCTTCGGCGGGGGCGCGGCTCCCGCCGCCTTCTTCGGCACCGGGAGCGCCAACGGCGCCGCCGCCAGCGCCTACGGTTCGGGTGGCGGGGGCGGCTATACGTCCAACGCGGTCACCGACGTAGCGGGCGGCGCGGGGTCGTCGGGCATCGTGATCATCACGGAATACTGTAACTGATAGCATGTCGATCACGCCGGCCATCGCGGCGCGCTCATCGAGCGTGTAGCGCCACGACTTGGCACACCGCGCCATGACTTTGACGGCGGCGTGCCGTAGCGCGTCAGCGCGGCCTGACATGCCAGCGGGAGGCATTGCGGATGTACTGCCGCGTCCACCCCCGGTACTTGTAGTCGTCGGTGCGGCTGCTCCGGGATATCGGCATGGAGACGACGAGGCCGTCGGGCATGTGGAAACGCACTGTGAGGTGCTGCTGCGTTTGCAGCCATTCGACCCGGAGCGCGCCTTCGAGATGGGCCGTCTGCTCAATCGTCCGTCGCATCTTTGAGTTCATCTGACGTTATCCTATGCCATAAAACCGAAGCTAGAAGCCTGACACGCTCGTGCGGGCTGTGCAAGAGCCGTGTAATCAGCAATGTTGCGTTGTCAGTCCAGCGGCGATTTCGCTGGACGTGACGGCACAGCGCCCAGTAGAGGGCGCTGTGCTGTTCCAGTTCGGTCACCGTCGAAAACTCGGCGCGGGGCCGGCAAAGAACGCCGGATGAGTAGCGCGACCGGGCAGACGGCCGTTGACGAGCTTCGACACCACCACGGGCAGTGTGATCGAGCCTTTGACGCGGATGAATGTGCGGTCTTCCACCCACGCCACCTTCTCGCCCCACGCCGCATTCACCATTGCCGCGATGCGCTCGTTCTCCGCGCGTAGACCAGTGCTCATGTCATTTCTCCTCTTCGGGCAGGTGCGCCCATTTCCATCGATTGCGAATATTCGACACATGCGACACCGATATTCCGTACTCGTACGCTATCAACTTGTACCGGCGGGTGTCGCGCCGGATAGCAAGCACCTCCTCCGCAGTCAGCCTCGCCGCCGCGTTTTCTTCACCCTTCCCAGCCGACATCGGTAGCAAACTCCCCTGCAAAAGACAGGTAGTTGATGGCGTCGGCGTAGCTGTCGAGATACTCGGGCGACTGCGCGATACGCGAAAGCTTCACGGCCACCAAGACCAACGCAACTTCGCGCGCCGTCAAAGGCTGTCCAGTCAACTCAGTGGCGATTCGCGCAATGCGCTCGTGGTTCTCGCGCACCGTCCCGTAAGTATCGCCACGAGGTTTCAGGAGGCCCAGCGCCTCGTTAATGATGTCAACGTGCTTCATGTTCTCCCTCATAGTACTCGGCAACCTTGCCGACGTGGGCAAGGTTCACGGCCATCGGCCCGCGAGTAATCCAACGCTTGGTGTCGCCGGTGCGCTCGTAGATCAGGTGGTCCCCTCGCAGAAAGCCCCCTCCGTCAAGATACGTCAGGTCATCGAGCGATTGCATCTCGGGCACATCAAGAATGAGTTGATGCGTTCCGTCGTTCCTGCCCGACGGCATATTCATGTGAAGCAACAGTTTCATGACGATCCCTCGGGTGGAATGTACGCGGAAAAGCCCGCCCTGAGTTCAGACTGTTTGATGGGCACTTTCCACCCTTTCCTCTCGTTGTTGCTGACCCTTTCGCCAAACATCTTGCGCAACACGCCGCCAACGGCGCGCGATGTCGCGTAATTGTCGGGCAAATTGTAGTACCGCGCGAGGTCGCTCGCCGTTGCAAAGGTCCACTCAAACTTCGGGATGTGCACCATGCGGGCGCGCAGTTCCTGCAGGCGCCCCTCGGCGGGGCTCTCGACGCGGTGCTCTTCTACGATCACGGCGTGAAGCTGCATTTCCTCGCGCGTCAGGTTCCAACTCGTTCCCTGCCGGAACAGGTGCAGTATCTGCGCCCAGTACTGTTGCATGTCTATTCCATGGAAAGCGTTGCATCGCGTCACATCAATCGGCAGGAAACGACGGGCACCAGTCGGGTCGTTCAGAAACTGGCTGTCGTTGACACTGGCCCAGAACGTCGTGACCCGCGCACGCACGGTGATCAGGCGGTCGTAGGGCAGTCTGATCTTGTCGACAGGGCGCGACAAAAAACTCTTCAGGTGCCCCGCCTCGATGCGGCTGATGATCGATTCCAGCTCAGCCATCTCGACCAGAGGGGAACTCGTGAGCCGCCTCTCGTCGTCCTTGCTGCCCGCGTGCCCAAGGTTCGCGCTCTGCTCCAGCAGACGCCACGCCGAAGGCAACAGCGAGCCGATAAAGGTGGACTTCCCGCAACCCTGCGGGCCAACCAACACCACGACCTGCGGTATGCTGATGGGCGTCTCCCGCGCCCAGTTAGTCCACGCCACAATGGCCTGAATCGACGCGCGCAGGAGAACGATGTCGCGCCACTTGGGGTTCGGCGTCTCTATCGCGTCGGCCAGCGCACGAAAGCGGTCTACGCCATCCCACGGCTTTGAATTGATCCAGTCACACACCGGGTGGTAGCCGTTGTTGGCGGCCAGCGTGTGCAGCAATTCGTCAAGCGTGGCGCGCAGCGAGATGCCGACGCGGTTCGCGAGAGATATCAACAACTCGCGGGTCATCAGGGCGCGCTCGGCGGGGTTCTCGATGTTGTCGAATGCCTCGTCGGCATGCGACAATTCAATTTCGCCGGTCATGTGGTTTTTTAGAACGGAGAAGCCGCATTCCGCGACGACATACTGCACGTTTTCGACGGTGGCCTTCTGAACGTCTTTTGGCGCCTTCGCCTTCAACGTCATTTCGAGCGACGGCAGCATCTCTTTCTTCGCGCGCCCGGCGTACTTCAGCACGAGCCCAGTAAGGATATCCCCCGCAGCGGTTCCCCTCGGCGGGGGCTGCAAAGGGCCCGGCGGGGCAAACGCTCCCTTCGGCAGCGTCGCCAGTTTCTGGCCGATAGCAGTAATCTGGGCAGCCTCTTCCGCCTCAAAATCAGGCGCGCCGTTTTCGGTACACCAGAGCCGGAAATCCTGCTGCGTGCGATGCTGGCACCCGCCGTGGAAGCAGTGATACGAGCCCGTCGCGCCGTTCCCGATCTGCCACTTGGCGTCGGTGCGGCCGTCGCTGTGCTCGTCGGCCCACGGGCACTCGATAAACATCCAGCCGTCGGAGTTGGGCTCCGACAGCGTCATGCCCTTCTCGGTAAGCCACTTCAGGATGACATCGCCCCCCGCGTCGCCGTTCCACGCGCGCTTCGTAGCTCGCAGGCTCGTCGGCTCTCGCGGCGTCAGGCCAAACTCCTCGCACAACTCCTTGAACGTCCACGCGGGCTGGTCCCAGTTTTCGGCGACGAGGCGTGCAACGAAAGGCGGATTGGACTTGTAGTTCAACGAACCCGGCAAACGAACGAGGCGATGAACGTCGCGGGCGCCGGGGTCGCTGTATCCGGCCTCGATCAGGGCCTCGATCAGTACCTGCGCCTCTTCGACCGTGCCATCGAAGAGCAGGGCGTACTGATAGTTCCCTGCCGACGTTTCCATGACGTAGTGCGGCTCGGCCTTGCCCTTGAACTTCTCGGCGTTGATCTT
>Ga0208783_10001217_pt1 | contig 15368 bp, 11 predicted proteins | sample DEB19_08_DNA_2_FD_184529 | JGI IMG/M metagenome (GOLD analysis project Ga0208783, IMG submission 184529) | Aqueous microbial communities from the Delaware River and Bay under freshwater to marine salinity gradient to study organic matter... | ecosystem: Environmental > Aquatic > Marine >... | reverse complement strand
GAGCAGGGCCGCCAAGCGGTCGATTTCTACACTGCCATCAAGACGGCCTATACGCTGGCCTGACCTCGAAGCGGCCCCTTCCCCTGCGGGAAGGGGCACGGCCGCGCCTCATGCCAGGGCGATGCCGTGTTCCTGGAAACTCTTCCGCGCCGCCGCTGCCGAGCCGTCGAGGTCGATCGACCGGCAGGCCGCCTCGATCACTTCGGTCTCGAAGCCCAGCCGCCTTGCATCCTCCGCGGAGAAGCGCACGCAGTAATCGAAGGCGAGCCCGACGCAGACCACCTTCTCGAAGCCACGCTCCTTGAGATAGCCACCGAGGCCCGTGGGCGTCCTGCGGTCATTCTCGAAGAAGGCGGAGTAGCTGTCGACTTCTTCCCGGAAGCCCTTGCGGATGATCAGTTCGGCGTTGGGAACGTGCAGGTCCTTGTGGAACTCCGCACCGTGGGTGCCCTGCACGCAATGATCCGGCCACAGGGTCTGGTGGCCATAATGCATCATGGCGACCTCGAAGGGGTTCCTCGCCGGGTGCTGGGCGGCGAAGGACTTGTGCTCGGCCGGGTGCCAGTCCTGCGTCAGCACCACATGCTTGAAACCCTTGGCGATGCGGTTGATGAGCGGCACCACCGCGTCGCCGCCGGGCACTGCCAGCTTGCCTCCGGGGCAGAAGTCGTTCTGGACGTCGATGACAAGAAGAACGTCAGTGTCTTTCCACATGGCTTCACCTCATGTCGGCAATGGCGGCGGCGCATCCTTTGAACGCGGGAAACTTGTCGACGATCACATAGACCGGGATCGGCTTCATCACGAAGGCGAGCCGCCCCTTCTCCTCGAAGATGGACCTGAACGGCCCGGACTTCAACTTCCCGACGATGGACGGCGCAATGCCTCCCGCCAGGTAAACGCCACCCCTGGCCTGCATGGTCATGGCTGCATCGCCCGCCACGCGCGCGAGCCAGATGATGAACTGGTCCAGTGTCTTGACCGCCGCCGCATCGGTTCCCGCGAGGGCTGCCTGCAGGACGGCTTCCGGGGTCTCCAGAACAGGCCTGTCCGTCGCCGCGTGATACATGCGCAGCAATCCGCCGCCGGTGATCGCATCCTCGGATTCGAACAGCACGCCGGGCTTCGACATTCTCTCGCGCCAGTCGAACTCATCCTGCGTCACGACGGGCAGCGTGATGTGCCCCACCTCGCCCGGCAGCGCCATCCAGCCGCCCTGCGGCAGCGGCGCCAATGTCGCCATGCCGAGCCCCGTTCCGGGGCCGAGCACGATCTTGACGGCCGGTTTCTGCGGCACCGCGCCGCCGATCTGCACCACGTCCTCGCCATCGAGGTGGGGAAGCGCCAGCGCCAGGGCTTCGAAGTCATTGAGAAGGCGGAACTGCCGTGCGCCTGCCGCCGTCCGCAGCGACTCGCGGGTGAAGCTCCAGTCGCGGTTGGTGAGGTGCACCGTCTCGCCCTCGACCGGGCCTGCGACCGCGATGGCCGCGCCGGCGAGGCCCGGCACGCCCCTGGCCTTGACGTAAGCCGCGATCGAATCTTCCAACGAGGCGAAATTGTCGTTCTTCTGGACGGCGACGTGCGTCACCCGCGTGGTTCCGGGCTCGACCAGCCCGAAGCGCGAGTTGGTGCCTCCGATATCGCCGACAAGTGCCAGTTCCGTCATGGCTTTTCCCCCGGCTCCTCAACTGCCACGAAGGCGCGTTTTCGGCAAGCTTTACCAGCCTCCAAAAGCCGTCTAGGAAGCCCCCGACCCTTCAATTCTCAGGATTTCCGAGTGACCAATCCGCTCGAACGGGAAGTGGCGCGCCGGCGCACCTTCGCCATCATCTCCCACCCGGACGCCGGCAAGACCACGCTGACGGAAAAGCTCCTGCTGTTCGGCGGCGCCATCCAGCTTGCCGGTCAGGTCCGCGCCAAGGGCGACCGCCGCCGCACCCGCTCCGACTGGATGTCGATCGAGCGTGCTCGCGGCATCTCGGTCGTCACCTCGGTCATGACCTTCGAATATGAGGGAACCGTCTTCAACCTGCTCGACACGCCGGGCCACGAGGACTTCTCGGAAGACACCTACCGCACGCTCACCGCCGTCGATGCTGCCGTCATGGTCATCGACGCCGCCAAGGGCATCGAGGCCCGCACGCGCAAGCTCTTCGAGATCTGCCGCCTGCGCGACATCCCCATCATCACCTTCGTCAACAAGATGGACCGCGAGGCGCGCGATCCCCTGGACCTGCTTGACGAGATCGAGAAGGGCCTGGCGTTGTCGGTTGCCCCCATGGTCTGGCCCATCGGCCAGGGCAAGGAGTTCGCCGGTACCTATGACCTGAACAGCCCCCGCGTCCGCCGCCTCGAGCAGGACCCCGAAGGCGTGCCCGTCTCCGGCCCCGACGATCCGCTGATCCCCACGCTGGTGAAGCCCGAAACCTTCGCCAAGTGGCGCGACGAGATCGACCTGGTGAAGGACCTGTGCACCGGCTTCGACCGGCAGGCCTTCCTCGAGGGCCATCTCTCGCCCGTGTTTTTCGGCTCGGCCTTGAAGAACTTCGGCGTACGCGACCTGCTCGAGGCCTTGATCGCCTATGCGCCGCCGCCGCGCGACCAGCAGGCGGCGGGCCGCGTGGTGCACGCCACCGAGCCCAAGATGACCGGCATCGTCTTCAAGATCCAGGCCAACATGGACCCGAACCACAGGGACCGCATCGCCTTCATGCGTCTCGCCTCCGGCAAGCTCACGCGCGGCATGAAGGCGAAGCTGGTGCGCACCGGCAAGACGGTGGCGCTCAACGCGCCGCAGTTCTTCTTCGCGCAGGACCGTTCGATCGCGGACGAGGCCTTCGCGGGCGACGTCGTCGGCATTCCCAACCACGGCCTGCTGCGCATCGGCGACACGCTCACCGAGGGCGAGGACGTGGTGTTCACCGGCGTTCCCAGCTTCGCGCCGGAAATCCTGCGCCGCGTGAAGTTGGGCGACCCGATGAAGGCCAAGAAGCTGCGCGAGGCGCTGCAGCAGCTGGCGGAGGAGGGCGTGGTCCAGCTCTTCATCCCCGCCGATGGCTCTCCGGCCATCGTCGGCGTCGTCGGCGCCCTGCAGCTCGACGTGCTGGCCGACCGGCTGGCGAATGAATATGGCGTTCCCGCCAGCTTCGAGCCGGCCCGCTACGAGGTGATGCGCTGGATCTCCTGCGACGATGCCAGAAAGCTCGACGAGTTCATCACCAACAACCGCTTTTCGATCGCGCATGACCTTGACGGCGACCCGGTGTTCATGGCGCAATCGGCCTTCAACCTGAACTACACGCTGGAGCGTGCCCCCGAAATCCGCACCACCGAGATCAAGGAGATGCACAAGCCGCAATGACCGCGCTGGCCGTCCAGTACCTGCCCTCGGGCTTCGGTGCCGTGCATGCCGCGGCCATCGCCCTGATCCTCGCGCTCTGGGCCTTCTACACGCCCATCCTCGGGCTGCTGGGCCGCGGTTCGCTCAACTCGCAGCTTCACGCCGTGCGATTGCGCTGGTTCGAGGTGCATCAGGGTGCCGACCGCGAGCATCGCGTCTTCGATGCCATCATGCTCGGCCACATCTCCAACTCGATCTCCTATTTCGGTTCGGGGACGCTGCTCGTGCTGGCCGGTCTCGTCGGCGCGCTGGCCAACGTCAACAGCGTCTACCTGCTCACCCGCGGCCTGGCCTTCGTCGATCATGCCATGTCCCTGGAACTCTTCACGCTCTGCGTGTTCCTGCTGGCTGCCATCCTGGCGCAGTGCTTCTTCTCATTCACCTATGCGCTGCGCAAGATGGCCTACACCTTCGCCATGCTGGGGGGACTGCAAGCCACCAAGGCGGATACACCGCAGGCCTGCATCATGGGAGAACAGTCCGCCGTGGTGCTGACGGAGGCCGTGCGATCCATCAACACCGGCATTCGCGGTTACTATTATGCGGTGGCCGCGATGTTCCTGTTTGCCGGCCCGTGGCTCTGCATCGCCGCCACGCTCACCATCACCGCACTGCTCTACTATCGCCAGCTGTTCTCGCCGACGGCGGTGGCGATCGCGAAGTATGTGGATGTGCTGAAGGGCACGAAGGGGTAGATGCTTTTCTCCCTCCCCGCAGCGGGAGGCGGGACTTCATCCCTTCAACCGAGCCGCCTCAGCAGCCAGTTTCTCGATCCCCGCCCAGTCCTTGGCCTCGACCAGCGTCTTCGGCGCCATCCATGAGCCACCGACGGTGATCACGTTGGGCAGCTTGAGATATGACACGGCCTTCTCCGGCGTGATGCCGCCCGTCGGGCAGAAGCGGACCTGCGGCAGGGGCGACGCGAGCGACGACAAGTAAGCCGTCCCGCCCGCAGGCTCCGCCGGGAAGAACTTCTGGATCTCGTAGCCCCACTCCAGCAGCGCCATGCATTCCGACGCCGTCACGCCTCCGGGCAGCAGTGCGATGTCGTAATCCTCGGCCGCCCCCAGCAGCCGTCCGGTGGAGCCGGGAGACACCGCGAACTTGCAGCCCAGCCTGTCGCAGTCGCGCAGCTGTTCCGGCGTCAGCACCGTGCCGGAGCCGACGATGGCGCCCTCCACCTCGGCGATGATGGCGCGGATGCAGTCCATCGCCTTCGCGGTGCGCAGCGTGATCTCGAGAACCGGCAAGCCGCCTTCCACCAGCGCGCGGGCCAGCGGCACGGCGTCTTCCACATTCTCGATCACCATCACCGGCACCACCGGCGCCAGGGCCAGCGCCTCGGCAAGGCCCTTCTGGTATTCCTTCGTCATCATGCGACCTCGAAAATCGATGCGCCCTGATCGGCGCGGCCCGCGTTGCGGCGGAACATCTGGAACAGCTCGCGCCCGGTGCCCACGTCATTGGCGGAGAGGTCGGCCTTCACCGCCTCGCGCGCCGAAAGATCGGCCAGCACCTCCAGCGTGCCCGCCTCTGCATCGAGCCGGATGATGTCGCCGTCGCGGATCTTCGCAATGGGTCCGCCATCGACGGCCTCGGGCGTCAGGTGAATGGCCGCCGGTACCTTGCCGGACGCACCCGACATGCGGCCGTCCGTCACCAGCGCCACCTTGAGGCCGCGCTCCTGCAGCACCGCCAGCGGCGGCGTCAGGCGGTGAAGCTCCGGCATGCCGTTGGCCTTCGGTCCCTGGAAGCGCACCACGGCCACGACGTCGCTGTTGAGCGCACCCGCCTTGAAGGCGGCCTGCAGCTCCTCCTGCGAATGGAACACCCTGGCCGGCGCCTCGACCACGTGGCGGTCCGCCGGGATCGACGAGGTCTTGATGACAGAGGTGCCGAGATTGCCCGTCAGCACGTTGAGGCCGCCTGTCGGCTGGAACGGGTCGGATGAAGGGCGCAGCACCTTTTCGTCGGCGCTCTTGTGAACCGCGTCGGCATAGATCAACTCGCCATCGGCCCCGAGCTTCGCTTCCTTGGTGTAGCCCGAAAGGCCGGTGCCCATGATGGTCTGCACGTCCTCGTGCAACAGGCCTGCACCCAGCAGCTCGCGGATCAGGAAACCCATGCCGCCCGCCGCGTTGAAGTGGTTCACGTCCGCCTTGCCGTTCGGATAGACGCGCGCCATCAGCGGCACGGCCTTGGAAAGCTCGGCGAGGTCATCCCATGTCAGCGCGATGCCCGCCGCCGCCGCCATGGCGATCAGGTGCATGGTGTGGTTGGTCGAGCCGCCGGTGGCCAGCAGCCCGACGACGCCGTTCACCACGGCCTTCTCGTCATAGATGCGGCCGATCGGCTGGTAGTCGTTGCCGAGCGCGGTGATCGACAGGGCGCGGCGCGCCGACTCGCGCGTGATCGCATCGCGCAGCGGCGTGTTGGGGTTGACGAAGGTCGAGCCTGGCAGGTGCAGGCCCATGATCTCCATCAGCATCTGGTTCGAATTCGCCGTGCCGTAGAAGGTGCATGTGCCGGGGCCGTGGTAGGACAGGGCCTCGGCTTCCAGCAGCTGGTCGCGGCCCACCTTGCCCTCGGCATAGAGCTGGCGGATCTTCGCCTTCTCGTCGTTCGGCAGGCCGCTGGTCATCGGTCCTGCCGGAATGAACACGGCCGGAAGGTGCCCGAACGAAAGGGCACCGATGATGAGCCCCGGAACGATCTTGTCGCAGACGCCGAGATAGACCGCCGCATCGAACATCTGGTGCGACAGGGAGACGGCGGTGGAGAGTGCGATCACGTCGCGCGAGAACAGCGAGAGTTCCATGCCCGTCTCGCCCTGGGTCACGCCATCGCACATGGCGGGAACGCCACCCGCCACCTGTGCTGTCCCGCCCACGGCGCGCGCCGCGTCGCGGATCATGTGGGGGTAGGTCTCGAAGGGCTGGTGCGCCGAGAGCATGTCGTTGTAGGCAGTGACGATCGCCAGGTTCGGCGCATCCCCGTTCCTGAGCGCATTCTTGTCATGCGGCCCGCAGGCGGCAAAGCCATGCGCGATGTTGGCACAGCCCAGCGCCTTGCGCTTCGGCGTCAAGGCAACAGCCGCATCGATCTTCTCGAGATACCGGCGGCGGGGCGCGCGGCTCCTGTCGATGATCTTCTCGGTGACGGCGGAAATTGTCGCGTTCACAGCCATGGCTTCACCTTCTCAAGGACACCAGTAGAGCGTCACGGGGGCAGCGCTGCGCAGCACTGCGCGCACCGGCATGTCGGCTTCCGGCCCGGCGGCCAGCGCCTGCTTCAGCACCTGCTTCTTCTCGTCCCCTTCGATGTGGAGCGCAAGGCGGCCCGCTGACTTCAGAACGGGGAGCGTGAAGGTGAGGCGCGGCTCGCCCGCACCGGGTGCGGTGATGGCGATCAGGCGCTTGGCCGTCCCGCCGTCGATGGCCTCGGACAGCGTGTCGCCGCCGGGGAAGAAGGACGCCGTGTGGCCATCATTACCCATGCCCAGCACGGCGACGTCGAAGGCCGGGATCTTCTCGGCATCGGGGTTGCCCACCAGCGGTACGAAGCGCGCGGCGGCGGCCTTGTTCTGCAGCAGGTGCTGGCGCACCAGGCGTGCGTTGGAGCGCTCGGACGTTTCCGGCACCTGGCGCTCGTCGACCAGCGTCACGCTCACGCGGGGCCACGCGATATCGATCTGCGACAGCTTCTCGAAGAACAGCTTGGGCGTGGTGCCGCCGGAGACGGCGAGCGTCGCCTTGCCCTTGGCCTCGATGGCGCGGGCCAGCTCGTCGCCCACATCGCGCGCCAGGCCCTCGGCCAGCGCCTCGCGGGCCTCGAAAATGCGTTCGGCTTCAATCAATGTCCTGGTCCTCGTACCACGTGCGGCCATCGCGCTCGATCAGCGCCACGGCGGAAGAGGGCCCCCATGTGCCCGCGGTATATTGCTTCGGAAGCTCGGAGGAGGCGGCCCAGCTTTCCAGCACCGGGTCGATCCACGCCCATGCGGCCTCCACCTCGTCGCGGCGCATGAACAGCGCCTGGTTGCCGCGCACCACGTCCATGATGAGCCGCTCATAGGCATCCGGGTTGCGCACGTTGAACGCATCCGCGAAGCTCATGTCGAGCGGCACGTTGGACAGCCGCATGCCACCCGGCCCCGGGTCCTTGATCATCAGCCACAGCTTCACGCCTTCGTCGGGCTGCAGCCGGATCACGAGGCGGTTGGGCGCGATCGGCCCCGCCTGCCCGTCGAACACCGAATGCGGGATGGGCTTGAAGGTCACCACGATCTCGGACACCCGCGATGGCAGCCGTTTTCCCGTGCGGAGGTAGAAGGGCACCCCCGCCCAGCGCCAGTTGTTGATCTCGGTCTTGAGCGCCACGAACGTCTCGGTCTTGGACGTCGACGAACCCAGCTCCTCGAGATAGCCCTTCACCGCCTCGCCGTTCGCCGCACCGGCGCGATACTGGCCACGCACCGTGGCATTGGGCACGGCCTCGGCGGTGATCGGCTTCAGCGACTTCAGCACTTTCAGCTTCTCGTCGCGCAACGCATCGGCCTGGGTCGAGGTCGGCGGCTCCATGGCCACGAGGCAGAGGAGCTGCAGCATGTGGTTCTGCACCATGTCGCGCAGCGCACCCGCAGTATCGTAGTAGCCGGCACGGCCCTCCACGCCCAGCGTCTCGGCGACCGTGATCTGCACATGGTCGATGTGGCCCGAGTTCCACACGGGTTCGAACAGGGCATTGGCGAAGCGCAGCGCCATCAGGTTCTGCACCGTCTCCTTACCGAGGTAATGGTCGATGCGGTAGATCTGGGGCTCCCTGAACACCTTGCCGATCGACTCGTTCAGCGCATGCGCCGAGGCACCCGACTTGCCGAGCGGCTTCTCGATGACGACGCGGGTCTGCGGCGTCACCAGGTTGTAGGCGCCCAGCCGGTCGCAGATCGGGCCGAACAGGTCCGGCCCGACGGCCAGGTAGAGCACGCGGATCCGGTGCGCCTCGGGCTTCAGCAGCTTGCCGAGCTCGGCCCAGCCCGCGTCCTGCGCGGCATCCGCCGTCACGTAGCTCACCCGCTCGAGGAAGCGCGCCATCACGTCGGCGGGGCGGTCGGACTCCCGGACATGGTCCTCGATGGCCTTCCGCGCGAAGGCCTGGAATTCTTCATTCGACATCGCCCGGCGCGAACAGCCGATGATGCGCGAGCCGGGCGGGATCTGGCCCTGCAGGTCGCGGTGGAACAGCGCGGGCAGGAGCTTGCGCTGCGAAAGGTCGCCCGTGGCGCCGAAGACCACGAGGTCGAACAGCTCCACCGGGATGATGCGCGGGGTCATTGAAATTCTTTCCGCCGTGTTTGATGTGCGCCACTCAAATAGCGACTTTGGATTACGAGTCAATGAAGGCGGGAATACGTCAGGGCAAGTGATTTATTGCAATTGTCTCTGATCTGGCGCATAGTTGCTGGAAAATCAGCAGTTTGGGAGGTTGGCATGATCCTGTGTTGCGGCGAGGCGCTGATCGATTTCCTGCCTCGAAAAACGGCAGATGGGGCAGCTGCCTATGAACCGGTCTGCGGCGGCTCGGTCTACAACACGGCCATCGCGCTCGGCCGTCTGGGCGTGCCGGTCGGCCTCTTCACCGGCCTCTCGACCGATTTCTTCGGCGACATGCTGAGGGACGGACTCAAGGACTCCAAGGTCAGCCTGTCCTTCATCAAGGACTGGGACAGGCCCTCGACGCTGGCCTTCGTCAAACTCACCAAGGGCCACGCGCGCTATTCCTTCTTCGATGACAATTCCGCCGGCCGCATGCTGACCAGGCGTGATCTGCCCAAGCTGGCCAAGTCCATCCAGGCGCTGCACTTCGGCTCCATCAGCCTGATTCCGGAACCGGGCGGCGACACGCTGGAACAGCTCATGAAGCGCGAGGCGAAGTCACGCGTCATCTGCCTTGACCCCAACATCCGCGCCGGCATGATCAAGGATCGCCGCAAGCACATGGCGCGCCTCACCCGCATGATCGCCATGGCCGACATCGTGAAGGTGTCGGACGAGGATGTGCTGTGGATGACGGGGAAAGACAATGCCGCCGCCGCCGCGAAGAAGTGGCTGAAGCTGGGCGCCAGGCTGGTTGTCGTCACCCGCGGCGCCAAGGGCGTCGAAGCTTTCACCGCGCAGGGCTTCATGACCATGGCTGCCCAGAAGGTGAAGGTGGCGGACACGGTCGGGGCAGGGGACACCTTTACTGCAGGCCTTCTTACCGCACTCCGCGCCATGAAGCTGCTCGACAAGAAGAAGCTTGTCGCGCTGGAGGCCGAGGACCTCGCCCTCGCCCTCGGCTTCGCCGCCAAGGCCGCCGCCATTACCTGCTCCCGCCCCGGTGCCAACCCGCCCTGGGCACGGGAGATGGTGTAACCACCCCACAGCCGCCATATCGGCTTTTGAAGCCGTTTGGAGGCTCATGGGCTGGCCCCTTGGGGGGTGTAGCGGCTTGCAAAACCGTCTAAAATCAATCGTTACGAACTCGATGGCAGGCCCCTTAACGCCGTCATCCCGTCCTTCGCCGGGGTGACGCCACGGGTTGGGTGACGGCATCAGTGGGTTGACATTCCCTCCATCCCCGCCGAGGTGATCGCACCATGGATTTCCCGGTCGACCAGATCATCCCGCAGCTCTCCGCGGCGCTTGCCGAAGGCCCCGCAGCACTGCTCGTTGCGGAGCCCGGCGCCGGCAAGACCACGCGGGTGCCGCTGAAGCTGCTCGATGCCCCGTGGCTGAAGGGGCAGAAGATCGTCATGCTCGAGCCCCGCCGCCTTGCCGCGCGCAATGCCGCGCACCGCATGGCGGAAACGCTCGGCGAGGAGGTGGGCGGCACGGTGGGCTACACCGTTCGCCTCGAGCGCCGCGTCTCGGCGAAAACCCGGATCGAGGTCGTCACCGAAGGCATTCTCACGCGCCGCCTGCAGCAGGACCCGGAACTGGCGGGAACCGGCCTCGTCATCTTCGACGAGTTCCACGAGCGCTCGCTGGACGCCGATTTCGGACTGGCCTTGACACTCGACATCCAGCGGGCCTTGCGCGACGACCTGAAGATCCTCGTCATGTCCGCCACGCTGGATGCCGCCCGCGTCGCCGCGCATCTGGGGGATGCGCCCGTCATCGACGCGCCGGGCCGCGTCTTCCCCGTTGAGACACGCCATCTCGACAAGGCCCAGCGCCAGACCATTTCGGTGGATGCCGTGCGCGCCGTGCACCGCGCGCTGGACGAGACAGACACGTCGATCCTCGTTTTTCTGCCCGGTGAAGCCGAGATCCGCCGCACAGAGGATGCGCTCAACGGTTCTGGCCTGCCGCGCAACACGGTCGTCCGCCCGCTCTATGGCGCCATGAGCTTCGCCGAGCAGGACGCCGCGATCCGCCCGTCGCCGCCGGGCGAGCGCAAGGTGGTGCTGGCCACCACCATCGCCGAGACCAGCCTCACCATCGATGGTATCGGTGCCGTCATCGACTGCGGCTTCAAGCGCGTCCCGCGCTTCGACCCGGCCTCCGGCATGACGGCGCTTGAAACCGTGCGCGTGTCGCTGGCCTCCGCCGACCAGCGCCGCGGCCGTGCAGGACGCTTGGGCCCCGGCATTGGCTACCGCCTGTGGCCCGAAGCCGAATCGCGTGCGCTGAAGCCCCATGACGAGCCGGAAATCTTCGTGGCCGACCTCGCCCCCCTGGTGCTGGAACTCGCCGCCTGGGGCGTCACCGAACCGAAATCCCTGCCCTGGCTCGATCCGCCGCCCGCAGCCCCCTTCGCCCAGGCGCAGGACCTGCTGCGCCGCCTCGAAGCCCTGGATGCGGAGAACAAGATCACCGCCATGGGCAGGCAGATGGTGCGGCTGCCGCTGCATCCGCGGCTTGCCCACATGGTGGTGAAAGGCGACAGCGCGCTCGCCGCCGACTTGGCCGCCATGCTGTCGGAGCGTGACGGCCTGCCGCGCGATGCTGGCGCCGACATCACCGCGCGCCTCTCTGACTTGCGCGGTGGCGCGCGGGACCGCATCCGCCAGACCGCGAAGCAGATTCGCAATATCGCCGGCATCAAGGAGGACGAGAGCGACGTCAGCGCCGGCGTGCTGGTGGCCCTTGCCTTCCCGGATCGCATCGCCCAGCGCCGCGGCGGCGACCGGCGCTACCGTCTCTCGGGCGGTGGCGGCGCGGTGCTGCCGGAGCACGATGCGCTGGTCACGCAGGACTTCCTTGCGGTGGCCACCACCGACGGCGCCTCTGGCGACCAGAAGATCTTCCTTGCCGCGCCCCTGTCGCTGAAGGAGATCGAGGAACATTTCCGCGATCAGATCGAATCCCGCGACGGCGTGTTCTGGGACAGCCGCGCGAAGGCGGTGAGCGCATCGAAATCCCGCCGCCTCGGCGCGCTGGTGCTGGAGGAAAAGCCCTCGACCACTGCCGATCCGATGCTTATCGCCGGGGCGATGAGCGAAGGCGTGCGCGACATGGGCCTCGCCGCCCTGCCATGGACCGACGGCGCCAAGATCCTCCGCGCGCGTGCGATGTTCCTCCGCCGCCTCTATCCGGAGGAGGGCTGGCCCGACCTTTCGGACGAGGCGCTGCTGGCGACGCTTTCAGACTGGTTGACGCCCTATCTCGCCGGCATCAGCCGCAAGGCGCATTTGGACCGGCTGGACATGCACCAGATCATCCAGTCGCTGATCCCGCATGAGCTGGCCCGCAGGATGGACCGCCTCGCGCCTGTCCGGATCGAAGTCCCCTCCGGTGCCGATGTTCGCATCGACTACGAGACCGAAGGCGACCCCGTGCTGCGCGTGCGCCTGCAGGAAATGTTCGGCCTCGCCCGGACGCCTGCCATCGCCGAGGGCCGCAGCCCGCTCCGCATCGAGCTCCTCTCGCCCGCCGGCCGCCCGCTCGCCGTCACCCAGTCGCTCGAAACCTTCTGGACCAATGGCTATCCGGGTGTCCGCTCCGACATGCGCGGAAGATACCCCAAGCATTCCTGGCCCGAGGACCCGCTGAACGCCGCCCCGGTGAAGCCGCGGCGGCTGCGGTAGGTTTTTCGGGCACTTCCCCGTCTGTGATCCGTCATTCCGGCGACGGCCTGAAGGGGTGCGGCTGCCCCTCTTGCTGTGACCCCGGCGCCGCTTGACCTCCCCCCCTCCCAATGCCAAACACCGCCCCAATCATGATTGACACCGCGCACATTCGGAATTTCTCCATCATCGCCCACATCGACCACGGCAAGTCCACCCTTGCCGACCGGTTGATCCAGCTCTGCGGCGCCGTTTCGGACCGCGAGATGGTGGACCAGATCCTCGACTCGATGGACATCGAGCGCGAGCGCGGCATCACCATCAAGGCCAATACCGTCCGCCTCGACTACACCGCGAAGAATGGCGAAAAATACGTGTTGAACCTCATCGACACGCCCGGCCACGTCGACTTCGCCTATGAAGTCTCCCGCTCGCTCGCCGCCTGCGAGGGCTCGCTGCTTGTCGTTGACGCCTCCCAGGGTGTGGAGGCCCAGACGCTGGCCAATGTCTACCAGGCGATCAACAACAACCACGAGATCGTGCCGGTCCTCAACAAGGTCGATCTTCCGGCGGCCGATGCCGACCGGGTGCGCCAGCAGATCGAGGACGTGATCGGCATCGACGCCTCGGATGCGATCCCTATTTCCGCCAAGACCGGCATCGGCGTGCCGGACGTGCTCGAAGCGATCGTCCACCGCCTGCCTCCGCCCAAGGGCGACCGCGACGCGCCGCTGAAGGCGCTGTTGGTCGACAGCTGGTACGACCCTTATCTGGGCGTCGTGGTACTCGTGCGCATCATCGATGGCGTCATGAGGAAGGGCAGCAAGGTGCGGCTGATGTCCACCAATGCCGTCTATCAGCTTGAACGCGTGGGCGTGTCGCGGCCGAAGAAGGAAACGGTGGACGAGCTCGGCCCGGGCGAGATCGGCTTCTTCACCGCCTCGATCAAGCAGGTGGCCGATACGCGCGTGGGCGACACCATCGTCGACGAAAAGAACATGACGGCCACCCAGCTGCCGGGCTTCCGCCCGGCGCAGTCCGTCGTCTTCGCCGGATTCTTTCCCGTCGATGCGGCGCGCTTCGAGGAGCTGCGCGAGGCGATGGGCCGGCTGCGCCTCAACGATGCAAGCTTCACCTATGACATGGAAACCTCGGCCGCTCTCGGCTTCGGCTTCCGCTGCGGCTTCCTCGGCCTGCTCCATCTCGAAATCGTCCGTGAACGGATCGAGCGCGAGTTCAACGTCGACATCATCACCACCGCGCCGTCGGTCATCTACAAGGTCAACATGCGTGACGGCACGCATATCGACTTGCACAACCCCGCCGACCTGCCCGACCAGACCCTCATCGAGACGATCGAGGAGCCGTGGATCGAGGCCACCATACTCGTTCCCGATGATTATCTCGGCTCCATCCTCAAGCTCTGCGAGGACCGTCGTGGCCGACAGAAGCAGCTGACCTATGCCGGTTCGCGCGCCATGGTCGTCTATGACCTGCCGCTGAACGAAGTGGTGTTCGACTTCTATGACCGGCTCAAGTCGGTGTCGCGGGGCTATGCTTCGTTCGACTACAAGATGATCGGCTACGAGGAGGGTGACCTCGTGCGCCTCGGCATCCTCGTTAATGCCGAGCCGGTCGATGCGCTGGCGATGATCGTGCATCGCGCGCGCGCCGAACAGCGCGGCCGCGTGATGTGCGAGAAGCTGAAAGACCTGATCCCGCGCCACATGTTCCAGATCCCCATCCAGGCGGCGATCGGCGGCAAGATCGTGGCGCGCGAGACGCTCTCGGCGCTGCGCAAGGATGTGACGTCGAAGTGTTACGGCGGCGACATCAGCCGCAAGAAGAAGCTTCTGGACAAGCAGAAGGAAGGCAAGAAGAAGATGCGGCAGTTCGGCAAGGTCGAAATCCCGCAGGAAGCCTTCATATCCGCGCTGAAGATGGACGAGAACTGACGGCGTCGCCGCGCGTGGCGGACACGATGGCGTGCAGGCGGACCAGAACCCAAGATCCGGCCCCGGTTGTGGCGCTCTTCAAGGCTGTTTCGGAAACTGTCGTCATGTTCACCCACCCCTGATGATGGATTAAGACAGGGCTTCACACCTCAGGATGTGTTTTCCAGATTGTCTGCCGGCCTCCCCGGACCAGGAGCTGGAGTGATTCTGAATTTGCGTCTTGCAGGTCGGATGACTGCTCAGGAGGAGCATTTTCAGTTCGGCAGCGCGTGATCCTCAGGCAAGGCGAATGAGCACTGCGCCGACCACGATGAGAACTGCACCCGCGAGCCGCGGAATGCTCACCGTTTCCTTCAATACCCGCATCGACAGCAGCATGACGACGAGAATGCTCGTCTCGCGCAGTGCGGCGACGCTGGCGATGGGCGCCTTGGTCATGGCCCATATGGCGATCCAGTAGGCGCCCACGGACAGTGCCGCGCCCACCACGCCCGTCTTCCAGTAGGGCGCCACGTCCCGGACGATCCCGGGTCCGCGCAGGGAGACGGCGGTCGCCGCAAGGAAAACGGCATCGAACAGGAACACCATGCCGGCATAGGACGACGGCTGGCCGGACGCACGGCCACCCATGCCATCGACGATCGTATAGGCCGCGATGAACACCGAGGTTCCGATGGCGAAGAACAGCGTGAGTCCATCCAGCCTCACCCCGCGATGGCCGAGCAGGCTGATCATCCATATTCCCGCAACGAGGATGGCGACACCCACACTGCCCATCAGCGTCAGGTTTTCGTGCAGGAAGATCCAGGTGACTGCCAGCGTGAGCAGTGGAGCTGCCCCGCGCGCAATCGGATAGACTTGGCTCAGATCGCCCGTGCGGTAGCTTCTGGCCAAAAAAAGGTTATAGCCGAGGTGCAGCACGCCGGAGGCGAGCGCATAGGACAGGCTGGCCAGCGCAGGCAGC
>Ga0208783_10001216_pt1 | contig 15386 bp, 17 predicted proteins | sample DEB19_08_DNA_2_FD_184529 | JGI IMG/M metagenome (GOLD analysis project Ga0208783, IMG submission 184529) | Aqueous microbial communities from the Delaware River and Bay under freshwater to marine salinity gradient to study organic matter... | ecosystem: Environmental > Aquatic > Marine >... | reverse complement strand
CGCTCGATGTCGATGACGTCGCGGTACTTGGTGCACACCCAGAACCCGGGGGCGTAGTCCGTCGACTCGTGCCACCACACGGGCGCGTTGTTCCGCAACCACGTGAAGAACTCGATCGGCGGCCCGGCGGCGTAGGTGCTCGGGTCGTCGAGGTTGACGGGGGTGACCTGGCTCGACATCGGTGTTCCTCTCGCGTGGTTCGACACCGTCGCGGATGGGACGCCCGAGCGCGCGGGGCGCTGCGGACACCGCCCCCCGACCCGTGCTCCGCCCCACTCCGGCGGATCCCGACGAGGGTAGCGCGGGAGGGCCCTCAGGTAGAATCGGTTCTCGCACGTCGCCGAGACCGAGGGGAACCCGTGCCCGAGATCCTGCCCATGAGCACGCAGCACTGCACCGTCGAGCGGGACGGCCACGTCGTGACGCTCACGATGAACCGCCCCGAGGCGAAGAACGCGCTGAGCCCCGACATGCTCGTCGGGCTGGCGCAGGGCTTCGACTACGTGGACGAACAGGACGACGTGCGCGTCGCCATCCTCACCGGCGCGGGCGGCTGCTTCTCCTCCGGTGCCGACCTCAAGGCCATGTCCAAGCCCTCGGAGGACGAGCGCGTGCGGCAGGCCATGGCCGACACGCCCAACCTGCACTGGAAGGCCCTGCTGCGCGACCACCGCCTCTCGAAGCCGCTCATCGCGGCGGTGGAGGGCTACGCGGTGGCCGGCGGCACCGAGATGCTCATGGGCACCGACATCCGGATCGCCGCCGAGGGCGCGATCTTCGGGGTCTGGGAGGCCAAGCGGGGCCTGTTCCCCCTCGGGGGCTCGGCCGTGCGACTGCCCCGCCAGATCCCCTACACCCTGGCCATGGACGTGCTCCTCGCCTGCCGGCCGATCACCGCCCTCGAGGCCAAGGAGATCGGCCTGGTCGGCCGGGTCGTCCCCGACGGCGAGGCCCTCTCGGTGGCCCGGGCGGTGGCCGCCCAGGTCGCCGCCAACAGCCCCGTCTCCACGAAGGCCATCCTGCGGGCGTTCCGGGAGACCGAGGGGCTCTCGGACGCCGAGTCGATGGCGATCCAGGACGGCATCGGTTGGGAGGTCTTCGCCTCCGAGGACGCCCAGGAGGGGCCGCGGGCCTTCGCCGAGAAGCGCCCGCCGAACTTCACCGGCCGATGACCGACGAGGCGCCCGGAGCGCCGGTCGAGAACGCCATGCTCGCCGCGCTCTCGTTCGACGCCGAGGCGACGGCCGAGTTCGCGAGCGACCCGCGTCGCCGCCTCACGGCTGCGGTACGCCACGTGATCGACGCGATCCTCACCCGGGACGACGTCGAGGACGCCGTGCTCGCGCAGGCCGCGGACGCGGCCGACGCCATCGCCGCTGCGATCGCCGGCTCCCCGCACGCGGCCGCCGAGCGCGGCCGGCGTCGCCTCGAGGCCCGGTCGCACGGCGACTACCTCACGCGCTCGCCGATCGTCGGCCCGGTCAACCCCGTGGCGCCCCCGCTCTCCTGGACCATCGTCGACGGCGCCGTGGTCGGCCACGGCGTGTTCCACGCCGCCTACGAGGGCCCGCCCGGGTACGTGCACGGCGGCTGGATCGCGCTCACCTTCGACGAGATCCTCGGCATGGCCAACGTCGCGAGCGCCAACCCCGGCATGACCGGTTCGCTCAAGGTGCGGTACCGACGTCCCACGCCCCTGCACACCGTCATCGAGTTCCGGGCGTGGACCGAGGCGGTCGACGGCCGCCGGGTCACCGCGCGCGGCACGATGTCGGTCGACGGCGTCGTCACCGCCGAGGCCGAGGGCCTCTTCGTCATCATCGATCCCGAGAAGGCCTGGGAGTACTTCGGCCGGGCCCGGGGCGAGGCCGCGCCGCCCGGGGTCGACGGCCCGGAGGGCGACCCGTCCTGAGCGCGCCGCCGACCGGGCCGGGTCCGGCGGCGGAACCGCGGGTTGGCATAGTGGGCCCGTGGTGAACGTCGCGCTCGTCCTCGGTGCCGGTGGCCTCACCGGACAGGCGTTCCACGCGGGCGTGCTGTCCGGGCTCGCCGACGCGACCGGCTGGGACGCCCGCGACGCGTCGCTCATCGTGGGGACCTCGGCCGGATCCTCAGCGGGTGCCTACATCCGCGCCGGCCTGTCCCCGGGGGATGCGGCGGCGACGCTGCGCGGACGACCGCGCTCGCCCGAGGGCGACGAGATCATGGGACGCCTGGGGGAGCCCGGCGACTGGCGCACGCCGGTCGGGCCCCGGACCCTCCCCCGCCCTCCGCACCCCCGGCTGCTGCGCCGACTCGCGACCCGACCGTGGCAGCTGCGACCCGAGACGGTGCTCGCGGTCTCGCTCCCGGAGGGGCGCGTCCCTCCGGAGACCTGGACCGACGCGCTCCACGGTGTCACCGGACCCGGATGGAGCCGGGACCCGCTCTGGATCTGCGCGGTCCGGATCGAGGACGGGCACCGCGTCGTCTTCGGCCGCGAGGGCGCGCCGGCCACCGACCTCGCCACGGCCGTCGGTGCGTCGTCGGCCATCCCCGGGTACTTCCGGCCGGTCGAGATCGACGGCCACCACTACGTGGACGGCGCCGCGTACTCGGCGACGAACGCGGACCTCGTGCTCCCGCTCCGGCCCGACCTCGTCATCATCTCCTCGCCGATGTCCGTGGCGCGCTCGGCGATGTCCTTCGACCTGCGCACCGCCCCGCGCCTGCACTTCCGCCGGCGTCTCGCCCAGGAGGTGCGCAGGCTGCGGACCGCGGGCATCCCGGTCGTCGCCTTCCAACCCTCGCCCGAGGACCGTGCGGTGATGGGCGGCGACACGATGGCCGAGGGTCGGGACGGGGCGGTCGTCGAGCAGGTGCACGCGACGACCCTGCGCCGGGTGGCCCGCGCCGAGGTCGCCCGACGCCTCGCCGCGCTCAGCTGACCGGAGGCCCCCGACCGCCGGGCCGACCCGAGCAGTCGCGACCTATCGTGCCCCCATGGGTCTGCCGCAGGACGGGATGAGTCGGGACGAGGTGCTCGCCGCGCTCGAGGCGATGCGCACCGACGACAAGGACTGGCGCAACGGTCGATGCTTCGCCCTCGTGTTCCACGCGGGGGACGAGGTGGAGGAGGTCGTGCGCGAGGCGAGCGTGATGTACCTCTCCGAGAACGCGCTCAACCCACTCGCCTTCCCGAGCCTGGGGCGGATGCAGGAGGAGGTCGTCGACGCGGTCGCCGAGATGCTGCACGGTCGCGACGCGGGCCGCGAGGCCGCCGGCTTCATGACCTCGGGCGGCACCGAGTCGATCCTCCTCTCCGTGAAGTCGGCCCGTGATCGAGCACTCGCCGAGCGTGGGATCACCGAGCCCAACCTCGTGCTGGGTCGCAGCGCGCACGCCGCCTTCCACAAGGCCGGCCACGACTACGGCGTCGAGGTGCGTGCCGTGGACGTTCGCGAGGACTGGCGTGTCGACGTCGACGCCATGGCCCGGTGCATCGACGACAACACGGTGCTGCTCGTCGGTTCCGCGCCCCAGTACCCGCAGGGGGTCATCGATCCGATCCCCGAGATCGCCGCGCTCGCGCACCGCCGCGGGATCTCGTGCCACGTCGACGCCTGCATGGGCGGGTTCGTCCTGCCGTTCATGGAACGGCTCGGCTTCACCGTCGCTCCGTGGGACTTCCGGGTCGAGGGTGTCACCTCCATCTCGGCCGACATCCACAAGCTCGGGTACGCGCCGAAGGGCGCGTCGGTGCTGCTGCATCGCACCGCCGAGCTGCGGCGCCACCAGATCTTCCTGTTCGACGACTGGCTCGGCGGGTTCTACGCGTCCCCGGGCATCCAGGGGACGCGATCGGCGGTGCCGATCGCTGCGTCGTGGGCGGTCCTGCACTTCCTCGGCGAGTCCGGGTACCTGCGACTCGTGCGCACCACCATCGATGCCACGATCCGCCTGGTCGAGGGTGTGCGCGCGATCGACGGGCTCCGCGTGCTCGGCGAGCCCGACGCGCACCTCGTGGCCATCGCGGCCGCCGATCCGGAGCGACTCGACATCTTCCGGGTGATGGACGACCTCGGGGCCCGCGGCTGGCACCTCGACCGCCAGACCCCGCCCGACTCGATCCATGCGACGGTCTCGGCCGGCACGGCCCCGGCGATCGACGCGTTCCTGGCCGACCTCGCCGACGCGGTGGCCCGGGTCGGATCGGCCAGGACCGAGGACCGTTCGACCGACTACGCGCCCCTGCCCGAGGAGGGCTGAGGCGTGGCGAACGCGAACGCGCCGCGCGCGGTGGAGACGGCCGAGCGGCGCCGTCGGCTCGTGGACGCGGCGATCGAGCTCGCCCAGCAGGGCGGGTACGACGCGGTGCAGATGCGCGACGTCGCCAATCGGGCCGACGTCGCGCTCGCCACGCTGTACCGCCAGTACCCGTCGAAGGACCAACTCCTGCTCGCGGCCCTCGCCGACCAGACCGGGACCCTGCGCGACATCCTCGGCAAACGCCCGACCCGGGGCGCGACCCCACTCGAGCGGGTGAACGGCGTGCTCGAACGGGCCACCCGTGCGCTCACCCGGGAACCGCGCCTCGCCGGGGCGATGGTCACCGCGCTCGGCTCCCCCGAACCGGATGCCGCCGCGATCAAGCAGGAGATCCTCGAACTGCTCCGGGGCATCCTCGGCGACGCCGGCGGGTTCACCGAGGTGGCGGATGCCGACGCCGCGCTGCGGACGCTCGGCTACGTGTGGTTCGCGGCGCTCGGGGCGTGGAGCAGCGGCATGATCGACGACGAGCAGATGCTCGCCGACCTCTCCGAGGCGGCGCGCCTGCTCCTCGCGGGCACCCGCTGAGGCCTCAGCCGGCGAGGCGGGCCCGGACCTCGCCGACGAGCGGGGCGTTGGCCGGGTCGGAGGAGTCGATCGGCCCCAGGACGATCCAGTCCGCGCCCGCATCGACGTAGGCGCGCAGGGCTGCGGCCACCGTGGCGGGCCCGCCGACGAGCGTGCGGGGACCCGCGCCGAGCCGGACCGCCTTCGCCGCCGCAGCGTCGTCGGAGGCGTCGAGCACGCACAGCCCGCCCCAGTGCGGCCGCCGTGATCATGGTGCGGCCCGCGGCGAACGCCGGCGCGTCGCCGCCCCAGCGGTTCCAGGCGCCCGCCCGCCGGGCGGCACCGGCCACGAACCTCGGGTTGCCCCCGACCCACACCGGCACCCCGGTGGCTGCGACCGCGTCCACCGCGGCGTCGAGCGCGGCGAGCCGTGACGGCAGGTCGCCGAACTCGTACCCGAAGGTCACCATCTCGTCGCGGCTCTCCTCGTCGCCCGCTCCGATCCCCGCGATGACCCGATCCCCCGCGATGCGCCGCGCCGTGTCGAACTCGTTGGCGAGCACCGCCGGCGGTCGGAGCGTCGCGCGGGCCACGAGCGCTCCGATCGCGATCCGGGAGGTCCCGGCGGCGAGAGCGCCGAGGACCGCACCGAGCTCGAGTGCGGGGCGCACCGCACCGTCCGACCCGTACCGGAACAGGTGGTCGTAGGCGAACACCGCGTCGAGTGCTGCGGCCTCGGCCGCCTCCGCGACATCGAGCAGGGGGACGATCTCGTCGCGGAACGACGGGAGGGTGAGCCCGACCCGGACCACCGCGCTCACCCGACGGTCGCCGCGGCGAGGAGCGCCGCGCCCACCACCCCGGCCCGGGTGCCGAGTTCGGCGGGCACGATCTCGAGGCCGGCGCGCGCCGCGGCCCCCTCGATGTGGCCCACGAAGTGTCGGCGCACGGGTTCGAGGAGCAGGTCGCCGAGTTCGACGAGTCCGCCCGAGATCACGATGCGATCGGGATCGAGGATGTTGGCCAGCCCCACGAGTCCGATCGCCACGTACCCCGCGAAGGTGTCCACGAGCGCGAGGGCACCGGGGTCACCGGCGGCGGCCGCCGCCGCGACGTGCTCACCTCGGATCGCATCGACCGATCCGGCGCGGGCCAGCACCGCATCGCCCCGACCGAGCGCCGCCGCCTCCCTCGCCTGCACTCCGAGCGCGTTCCCCGACGCGAGCGCCTCCCAGTGACCGGGCTCACCGCACGCGCACATCGCGCCGTTCGGATCGATCTGGAAGTGCCCGACCTCGGCGGCGAACCCGTTCGCGCCGCGCAGCACCCGGCCGTCGACCACGATCCCGCCACCGATCCCGGTGCCGAGGGTGATGACGAGCGCGTGGTCGCACCCTCGGGCCGCCCCGACCCGCACCTCGGCGTAGGCCGCGACGTTCGCATCGTTGTCGACCACCACGGCCAGTCCGAGCGCCGACTCGAGGTCGGCGCGCACCGGCGTGTCCGAGAACGCGTGCACGTTGGGCGAGTACCGCACAACCCCGTCACGACCGACCATGCCCGCCGCTCCGACACCGACGGCCACCACCTCCGGATGCTGGGCCCGCACGACACCGACCGCGTCGACCATCGCGGCCCGCAGCGCCTCCCACCCGGTCGGGGCCGGCCGGCGGTCCTCGACGAGGATCGTTCCCGAGTCGTCGACGACCGCGGTGCGGAGGTTCGTCCCCCCGAGGTCGATCCCGACGGAGGTGGTCATCCCTGCTCGGTCATCCCTGCTCGCGCGCCTCGCGCTGGGCGGCGAGCTCCGCGCGCTGCTGGGCCAGGGCCGCCTCGGTCGCGTCGACCACCGACTTCACCGCGAGCACGACCTCGTGCGCCGCGGTCACCAGGTGCTCGACCGCCTCGGGCTGGGCCTCGGTGAGCGCGGCCACGATGCCCGTGATTCCGGCGAGCGGATCGGTCGGGCCGGGCGCACCGTGCGCGAAGGGATCCCCGGGGCCGAACTCGGCGTCCCGGGCCGCGTACGGGTCGGCGAAGGGATCGTCGTCCCAGTCGAAGTCGTCGCTCCACGCGCTCGGATCGTCGAGGGCCCGCAGTCGCGGCTCGGCCCGATCCTCCGGCGCGCCGGCGAAGGGCACGGCACCCTCGTCGGCCTCGTCGAAGGTGTGGTCGAAGAGCGGATTGCGCCGCGGCGTGCCCGGATCGCGCATGCCCGCTCCCTCCCTCGCTCCGATCGGCTCCGTCGGCCCGAGCGTACGGGGCGGACCGGACCGGCGTCCACGTGTGGCCGACACCGGCGCCGCGGTCAGGCGCGTTCGACCGCCTTCTTGAGGTCGCGCAGGGCGGTGCCCGTGATCATCCCGGCGGCCCGCCGCTTGATGAGTCCCGGCAGGGGGATGGTGAGGTCCACCGTGAGGTCGTAGTGCACCCGCGTCGCATCGCCGTCGGGCTCGAACCGGTAGGTGCCGTCGAGCGACCGCAACGAGTCACCGTGATCGAGCACCCAGGAGAGGCGCTCGGGCATCCCCGAGTAGTCGTAGGCGAGCACGTAGGTGAAGGACTTGCCCATCCCGGCGGCGCGGAACTCGACCTTCGCCGCCCGGCCCTCGGCGTCGCGCTCGACGACGGTGACGGCCTTCAGGTCGCGGGCCCACCCCGGGTACGCCTCGAAGTCGAGGACGACGGCGATGCAGGCGTCGCGGTCGGCGTCGATGCGGATCCGTTCGTGCACGGTCTCGGACACGTCACCCTTCCTCGTCCGGTTCGGCGGCGGATTCGTCGGGCACCGGCTCGGGCCGTCGGACCGGCGCGGTGTCCCGCCGAGCAGGGTACACACCGTGGCGGGCCCCCCAGAGCCCTACGAATCCGAGCGGCAGCATGGGCGCGAGGACCACGAAGGGATCGGTGGCCGCTGCGATCGCCGTGATGGCGATGCAGCAGGCCAGCGAGAGGTACAACGAGCGACGCGGCGTCGCCTCGACCGCACCCTGGACGAGGAACAGGCTCGCGATCTGCACGTCGTCCCCTCGGGTGGTCCGCGCCGCGGCGAGGCCGAGGGCCCAGGTCCACACGACGAGGGCGACGAGGAAGGAGACCATCGACGCCCCGATCGAGACGCCGTCGAACGCGTCGAGGCCCGCCACCGGCCCCAGCACCGCGATGGCCAGCACGAGGTTCGACCACCACGACACGAGCACGATCCCGCGGCCCTCACGGGATCGATCGGCGGGCGCCGCCGAGGCCGACGAGGTGCTCATGACGGCAGCGGCGCCAGGTCGGAGCGATCGCCCGCCACGAGCCGGGCGAGCGGGGCGACCCGGGCGTCGTAGGAGCACTCCGCCACCGCCCAGGCCCGCGCCGCGGCGCCCATGGCGCGTCGCCGTCGGTCGTCGGCGAGCAGGGACGCGATCCGCTCGCGCAGCGCGGTGACGTCTCGGGGCTCGACGACGAGGCCCGTCTCCCCGTCCCGCACCGCCTCGTGGCTGCCGCCGCTGCGCCCGGCGATCGCCGGGACCCCGCTCGCGGCCGCCTCGAGGAACACGATGCCGAAGCCCTCGGCCTCGAGCCCGGCCCACCGATCGCGGCACGGCGCCGCGAACACGTCACCGACCCGGTACAGCGCCACGAGTTCGTCGAACGGGATGCGTCCGAGGAACCGCACCCGCCCCTGACGCAGCAGGTCGTGGCGCTCGGCGATCCGACGCAGGCGCTCGGCGTCGCGCCCCGCGCCGGCGATGGCGAGCACGACCGAGGGGTCGAGGCCGGCCACCGCCTCGATGAGGACGTCGAAACCCTTGCGCGGCACCAACCGGCTCACCCCGACGACCAGCGGACGATCCGGGTCGAGCCCGAGCGCCGAGCGCGTCGCCGCACGCTCGGCCTCGTCGGCCACGGGTCGGAACCGGTCGACGTCGACCCCGGGGGGCACGACGATGCCCTGCAGCGCCCGTCCCGCGGCGTGCGTGCACTCGCGGGCCGGGTACGCACCGGCCGCAATGACCGCGTCGGCGCCGCGCAGCACCTGGCCGAGCAGGCGTCGGGTTCCGGGCAGCCGTCCGGGCACCGTGATCTCGGCGCCGTGCGCGATGACGACGTATGGGGCCGCGTCGAGCCGGCGGCCGAGTCGTCCGAGCGGCAGCGCCGGATCCAGGAGGATCACCCCGGCGCCGACCTCCCGGGCCAACGCGTCGATCCGCCCCGCCAGCGACCCCGTCGGCAGCATGACGCGCTCGCCCACCCGTTCGACGCGGAATGGCTGCTCGGTGTCGAAGTCGCCCGCGCCCGCGTACGGGGTCGTGAGCACCGTCGTGTCCTCCGGCGGCAACCGGCGCCAGAGTTCGTGCAGGTACGACTGGATGCCGCCGACCTTCGGCGGGAAGTCGTTGGTCACGAGCAGCGACGGCACGGTCGCATCGTACGGGCGGCGACCCGACCCGGGGCGCTACTGCAGCGCGGTGAGCGCCTCGTCGAACGGCGTCCGAGCGCCGATGAGCCGCCGGTACTGCATCACCCGGCGCGGCTCGGAGCAGCCGAGCACACCCGAGACCCGCCCCGCCCGCTCGAAGATGGCCACGAAGCGGTGCTCGTCGATCGCGCCGTGCACGACCTCCATGCGATCCGCCCCCGAGAACCGGCCGGCGCTCTGGATCTTGACGCCGAACTGGTCCGACCACACGAACGGCACCGCGGCGAAGGGCGCACCATCCCCGTCCGCCGCGAGCAGCCGGGAGGCCGCGTGCATGCCCTGCTCGGCGGCATTCGTCCAGTGCTCGATGCGCATCGACTCGCCGTCGAAGGTGGGGTTCGGCCACCGAGCGACATCACCGGCGGCGACGACCCCGGGTGCCGCGAGCAGGGTCTCGTCGCAGACCACCCCGTCGTCGATCACGAGACCGGATCCGTCGAGCCAGTCGGTGCAGGGCGCCGCACCCACCGCCACGAGCAGCACGTCACAGGCGACCACATCACCGCCGGCGAGGCGCACCCGCTCGACGCGCCCGTCCCCCTCGACCGCCTCGACGGTCACCCCGGTGCGCAGGTCGACGCCGTTCGCCCGGTGGAGCGCAGCCAGCGACGCACCGATGCGCGTGCCCACGCCGCGCACCATCGGGGCCTCGAGCGCCTCGAGCACCGTGACCTCGAGTCCCCGGGCACGGGCCGTGGCGGCGACCTCGGCGCCGATGAAGCCGGCCCCGATCACGCACACGCGCGCCCCGCGCTCCATGTCGGCGCGCAGACCCATGCAGTCGTCGAGGGTCCGCAGCGTCCGGATCCCGTCGAGTGCGGGCAGGCCCGGAAGGACGCGCGGCGCCGCACCCGTCGCGAGCACGATGCCGTCGGCCACGACGGTCCGCCCGTCGTGGAGGGTGATGGCGCGGGAGGCCGCGTCCAGGGCAGTGGCTCGGAACCCGAGCAGCAGCTCGAGGTCGAGCTCGTCGTACGGGGCCTTGCGCAGCACGACGCGATCGTGGTCCCACTCCCCCGACAGCAGCTCCTTCGACAGCGGCGGCCGGTCGTAGGGCAGGTGCGACTCGGCCCCGATGAGGGTGAGGCGACCGGCGAACCCGAGGCGCCGGAGCGTTTCGACGGCCCGCAGGCCGGCCAGCGACGCGCCGACGACCGCGATCGAGTCCATGGCCGGGTTCAGCCCTCGAGGGTGATCGCCTGGGTCGGGCAGGTCGCGACGGCCGCCTCGACCTCGGCGCGCAACTCCTCGCCGGGCTCCTCCTGGAGCACGTAGAGGTATCCGTCGTCCCGCACCTCGAACACGGTCGGTGCGGCGTCCATGCACACCGCGTTGGACTTGCACAGATCGAAGTTCACGCTGACCCTCACGGCACACTCCTCCTCGTCGGCCGGGCGCCCACCGGGGGCATCCGGTTCGCACGTCGCCCGATACGGGCGCCGACCCGCACGGTACCGCTCGTCGGACCCCGGATCCCGCCGACCGGCGCGCCCCATATGCTCACAGCGCCCGATCGGCCGCACTGGAGGACCCATGCCCGAGGCGCCCGCGCCCGACACCGACCGCGACCTGCTCGTCGAACTGCGCGGCGGCGTCCTCACGCTGACGATCAACCGGCCCGACGCGTCGAACGCGATCCCGTACACGGTGCGTGACGCCCTCATCGAGCAGTTCCGCCGCGCCCACACCGACCTGGCCGTCCGTTGCGTCGTGCTGACGGCCGCCGGCGAGCGTCACTTCTGCACCGGGGCCGACCTGCGGGTCCGCCCGCCCGCACCCGAGCGACCCGAGGGCGCGCCCGACTTCGTGGTCGGGCAGGCGGTCGAGATGATGCGCGCAGGGTTCCAGACCCTCATGACCTCGATCCAGGACTGCCAGAAGCCCGTGATCGCGGGATTGAACGGCACCGCCGCGGGTGGCGGTGCGATGCTCGCACTGGCCTGCGACCTCGTCGTGGCCGCCGACACCGCCCGCTTCGTCGACGTGTTCGCATCGAAGGCGCTGCTCCCGGACGGGGGGTTCGCCTACCTGCTGCCACACATCGTCGGCATGCACCGGGCCAAGGAGATCGTCCTGCTCGGCGACACCCTCTCCGCCGAGCAGGCCCGCGAGTTCGGGATCGTGAACCGGGTCGTGCCCGCCGCCGACCTCGCCTCCGAGGTCGGGGCACTCGCCACGCGGCTCGCCGCGAAGCCCACCAAGGTGCTCGGGTGGGCCAAGCACCTCCTGCACTCCGCGGTCGACAACCCGCGGGCGGTCGTGCTCGAGCAGGAGGGGGTCTACGTGGAGCTCAACCTCGGCACCGCCGACGGCCAGGAGCGCACCGCCGCCATGCTCGAGCAGCGGGACCCCGACTTCAGGGGCTGGTGACGCGCACCCCGGACGCGAGGACGCCTCCGGGATCGGCGGGGGGACCGACGCCGGAGGCGTGCTCGCACACTCGATCCGATCGCCCCGGGGGGAGGGCATCGGATCCTCGTGGGGGTCAGGCGGCCCGAGCGGGCCCGTCTCCCTCCGCACCACGATCACGGTGGGCGGCCTCGTCCGATTCCCGCAGGGACTCCAGCGAGTGCTCCCACTCCAGTTGCCGGACGATCCAGTTCCGGACCGCCGTCGCTCGATCTCGCTCCTCGTGCTCCACGATGGGTCTCCGGTCCTGAGCCCGTTCTCGGATGGGGGAAGCGTGGCGGGCTCGTTCCTTTCTGAGAGTATCCTCTCTCAGAGTCACCGCTCGCACGATGTGACGGACATCACAACCCCAGGACCGCCCGGAGGACCCGTGACGACCCGACCCACCGAGTGGAGGATCGACGACCTCGCCCGCGAGTCGGGGCTCACCGTCGACACGATCCGCTTCTACCAGCGTGAGCGGCTCCTGCCCCCGGCCACCCGCGTCGGCCGCACCAAGGTCTACGGCACCGAGCACCTCGACCGCCTCGAGCGGATCCGGGACCTCCAGGCCAGACGGTTCTCGCTCGCCGCGATCCGGGCCCTCCTCGACACCGACCGCGGCGCCGACCTCGTCGCGCAGGTGTTCGACGGCGCCGGCGCGCTCGCCTACACGCTCGATGACCTCGTCGAGCGGAGCGGCCTCGAGGCCGGCGTCGTCGACGCCGTCCGCACCGAGGGCCTGCTGCGGGCCCCCGAGGAGTTCGGCCAGCGGGACTACGACGCGAACGACCTCGATGCGCTCCGGGCCCTCGCCGAGCTGCGTCGCATCGGCATGCCCACCGAGATCCTCCTCGAACTCGTGCGCATCCAGGTGCTCCACATCGAGGCCATGCAGACCGAGGTCGTGGAGGTGTTCGCCGGACGGCGCGGACCCGCGCTCCCGGAGGAGGAGTTCACCGAGTTCCGCAGGCGGATCGACGCGTCGGCGGCCCGGATGGCCCCCCTCGTGACCCGCGTCGTCGAGTACCTCCACCAGCGCACCACCCAGCGCCTCGCCCTCGCCGCGATCACGCGGCGGGTCGCCGAGACCGGCGAGACCGGCGAGACCGGCGGGACCACCTGACCGACCCGCTCACGAGCCCGCGTGCGTACACTCCCCGGCGCCCGCCCGGGCCCGACGACGAAGACGAGGAACGCCGTGCAGACCGACTTCGAGACCCTCACCTACGAGGAGCAGGACGGTGTCGCCTGGGTGACGCTGAACCGTCCGGAGAGCCTCAACTCGTTCAACCTCCAGATGCAGCGCGAACTCCACGGGCTCTGGCGGGCGCTGCGACGCCACGACGCCGTGCGGTGCATCGTGCTCACGGGCGCGGGCGACCGGGCGTTCTGCACCGGCATCGACCGCATCGAGGCCATGGGCGATGGCAAGGCCGAGGTGACCGACATCGAGGACATCGTCGGCGCGGGCGATGCCACGCCGTTCATGTTCAACGACCCCGGCGACAAGCTCGGCCCGAAGTCCTGCGACCTCTGGAAGCCGGTGATCGCGGCGGTGAACGGCATGGCGTGCGGCGGCGCGTTCTACATGCTCGGCGAGGTGGACTTCATCATCGCCGCGGAGCACGCGACCTTCTTCGACCCGCACGTGACCTACGGCATGACCGCGTCGTTCGAGCCGATGCACCTCGCCGGCATCACGCCGTTCGGCGACATCATGCGCATGTCGCTGCTCGGCAACCACGAGCGGCTCTCCGCCCAGCGCGCCCATCAGGTCGGCCTCGTGAGCGAGGTCGTCCCCGGCTCGGAACTGCGCGAGCGGGCCGACTGGGCGGCGCGCATCATCGCCTCACAGCCCGCGCTCGCGATCCAGGGCACCGTGCGCGCCCTGTGGGCGGCCCGCGAGATGGGAGCCCGGCAGGCGCTCAAGCTCGGCTACGCGTACGTCGGACTCGGCACGAACCAGGAGTCCCTCGCCGAGGGCCAGCGCGCGTTCGAATCCGGCCAGCGCATCGAGTGGCGCCTGCGCTGACACCCCCGGCTCCCCGCCAGGTCGCGGCCCGCTCGCAGCGCGGCGCCACCGGTGACGCGACGAGGGCGCCCCGTGGGGCGCCCTCGTGCGTCGAACGACGGAGCGCTCAGGCCAGGATGAACTTGTACAGGCCGAGCTGGACCACGAGGTACACCACGCCGGTGACGATCGCGGCCTTGTGGGTGTCGTAGATCTTCCGGGTCCCACCGGGGTCCTTGCCGAACACGCCGAGCGCGTTGAGTTCGAACAGGATCCAGATGAGGGCGGTGATCCCCCAGTACAGGGCGCGCTGAGAACCGTCGGCACCGCCGGTCGCGCCGAAGTGGCTGGTCCCGACCATGAAGGCGAGCATCGGGAGCGAGTAGATGGTGTTCTGCCGTGAGGCGAGCAACGCCTTGCGGCCCGCCCCGGCCGCCGCCGGGTCGGCCTCGCCACCGGCCTGCACGTTGCGGGCGTTGGCGATGACCACCTTCTGGTTCCGCCAGATGATGCCCCAGACGTTCACGAACATCGTGAGGGCGAGCAGGATGCCGGTCGCGATCGCGATGCCGGCCGGGGACTTGAAGTACTCCCCGCCCGAGAGCTGCTCCTGGGCCCACAGGATGAGGATGCCCGACACGACCGTGGCCACCGCGGCCCACCGGAACCACCAGAGCGCCCGACTCGCCAACTTGTCGATCGCGTTGTTGCGGGCCGCGGCCTCCATCTCGGCGAAGGCCGGCACCTGCACGAAGTTGAAGTAGTAGAGGAGCCCGATCCAGGCCACACCGAAGACCACGTGCGCGTAACGGGTCAGGTACGCGAGGCCGCCACCCGGCCCCATGCTGAAGAAGTCGATCTCGACACCTGTCATGACTGCCTGCCTTCCGACGTGCTCCACCTGTGGGAGCGGCGCGCAAGGTACCACCGGCGTCGGATTTCCCCGGGGATGCCGGGCGCCGCCCCCGCCCGGCGCGCCGTGCCCGAACCATTACGGTGCGGAACCGTGACCGACGCCCCCGCCCCGCCCGAACCCGTCTGGGTCGCGACCGACCCCGATCTCGAAGCGGCGGTGGAGGTGCTGCGCCGGGCCGACCGCTACGCGCTCGACACCGAGTTCCAGGGCGAGCGCTCGTACTACCCGACGCTCGCGCTGCTCCAGATCTCGGACGGCGAACGCATCTGGCTCGTCGACCCCCTCGCCTGCGACGTCCGCCTCGTCGCACCGCTGCTCGAGGGGCCGGGCACGATGCTCGCGCACGCGGCGCGCCAGGACCTCGAGATCCTCCAGCGCGAGGTCGGCACCGGACCGGCACGTCTCATCGACACCCAGATCGCCGCCGCGTTCGCGGGCGCGGGCAACCAGTCGTTGCTCACGCTGTGCAAGCGGCACCTCGGGGTGACCCTCGAGAAGGGCGATCGCCTCACCGACTGGACCGCGCGCCCGCTGCGCGAGTCCGCACGGCGTTACGCCGCCCTCGACGTCGCCCACCTCCACGAGCTCACGGACCGCCTGCGTGACGAGATCGGCGAGGAGCGCTGGGGCTGGGCCCTCGACGAGTGCGAGGCCTCCCGCGTCCCGCCGGAGCCCGCCGACCCGTCCCGCGCGTGGTGGCGGGTGCGCGGCGCCCGGTCCCTGCGCGGCGACCGAGCGCGGGTCGCCCAGATGCTGTGCGCGTGGCGCGAGGAGACGGCGCGGGC
>Ga0208783_10001214_pt1 | contig 15398 bp, 19 predicted proteins | sample DEB19_08_DNA_2_FD_184529 | JGI IMG/M metagenome (GOLD analysis project Ga0208783, IMG submission 184529) | Aqueous microbial communities from the Delaware River and Bay under freshwater to marine salinity gradient to study organic matter... | ecosystem: Environmental > Aquatic > Marine >... | reverse complement strand
CTACATCTTCGGGGCGGTCGCTGCAGTGCTCGTTCTGATTGCCGGCGCGGTCTTCCTGGTCACCAGCGTCATGGGCAACGAGGGCATGAAGGTGCCGAACGTCGTCGGCAAGCTCTACACCGACGCAGCGAAGGAGCTCACCGACAAGGGCTTCATCGTCACGCCGAATGCCGTCGCGAAGGAAGGCGTCGGCGACGACATCGTCTACGAACAGACGCCCGAGGCGAATGCCCCCACCAAGGCCGGCGACACGATCACCATCACGTACAACCCGTCGAAGCCGCCGGTTGCGGTGCCCGCGATCCAGGGCCTCACGATCGCCGAGGCAACGGCAAAACTGCAGCAGGTGGGCCTCTTGCTGACCGTGGTGGAGACACGTCTCGACCCCACTCTCGGCAATGGCCAGATCATCAGCCAGGACCCGCAGGCGACCACATCGATGCCCGCGGGCGGAACCATCAAGGTCGTCGTGTCCGGCGGTGCCGGCCAGGTGATCATCCCGAACGTGTCCGGCCAGACATCGTCGGCCGCGCAGACGTTGCTGCAGGGAGCGCCCTACAAGTTCGTGGTCACGGTGGAGAACGAACCCAGCCCGACAGTCGCGAAGGGAATGGTCACCCGCACGGACCCGGCGTTCGGCATGCCCGTTGACTCCGGGACGCCCCTCAAGATCTACGTCTCCTCCGGTCCGCAGCAGGTTGCCGTTCCGTCCGTCGAGGGAGCGAAGGAAGCAGACGCCGTCACGGCACTGAAGAACGTGGGGCTCGTCGCGGACATCCGCTACGCGAACGTCGCCGCGGGCGACGCGAATGACGGCAAGGTCATCTCGCAGGGCACGGCTTCGAACACCATGGTCGACCCGGGCGCGAAGGTGGTCCTCACCATCGGCAAGGCCACCGCCGCCGTCACCACGCTTCCCGGCGGCTGACCCCGCCCGAAGCGATCAGGCGCCGCAGCGCGCCAGGAAATTGCCGAGCAATTGGTGCCCGGCCGACGTCAGAACGCTCTCGGGGTGGAACTGCACTCCCTCGATGTCGAACTCGCGGTGACGCAGGCCCATGATCATTCCGTCCGCTGTCTCCGCTGTGATCTCGAGCGTCTCGGGCAGGCCCGCGCGGTCAACCACGAGTGAGTGGTAGCGAGTGGCCTCGAGCGGGGTGGGCAGACCCTCGAACACCCCGAGGTTGTGATGGTGGATCATCGACGTCTTGCCGTGCATCAACTCCGACGCGCGGATGACTGAACCACCGAAGACGTGGCCGATTGCCTGGTGACCGAGACACACGCCGAAGACGGGAACCTCACCTGCGAACGACGTGATCGCCTCGCAGATGATGCCCGCCTCTTCCGGTCGGCCGGGGCCGGGTGACAACAGGATGCCGTCGGGCCCCATCGCACGGACCTCATCGACGGTGACCTGGTCGTTGCGCACCACCACCGGCTCGGCGCCGAGTTCACCCAGGTACTGCACGATGTTGTAGACGAAGCTGTCGTAGCTGTCGATCACGACGATGCGTGCTGTGCCCTTCCCTGACATGGCCCCAAGCCTGCCGTGTCCGCACGCCCGAGCCACCACGAATTGACCGATCGGCCCGGAATCAGGGCCTCCGGGCGGTGCGGTCTACACTTGCCGCGTGGCAACGAAGAAGAAGCAGGGCGGACGCGTGACACCGAAGGGCGGCCACAAGAAGGCAGTGCCCACGAACGAGGCCGGCGTGCAGGCCAGCAGCCGCTACACGCCCCCGGTGCCCGAGTTCAAGAAGCACAGCGCCCCGTGGGTGCCCTACGTGATGTTCGCGTTGCTCGGTCTCGGCGCGTTGATCATCCTGCTGTACTACGTGGGCGCCGTACCCGGTGGTCGCAGCAACTGGTACCTGGCACTCGGCCTGACCGGTGTTCTCGGTGGTCTGTACACAGCCACCAAGTACCACTAGAACCGGTTAATGCCCATACGGGGCAACGGATAGCAGAATCACACTGCTGTCGTTTTCACCACTGTTGTCCACAGTCTGTGGACATTGTGGATTTGCTCACTCGAAGCGCGGAGTCATGAACTCCATGTCCTCCATGCAGTGGCGCGGCGGGGGCGGGTCCTCATCCGGGGCGACAACCACACGAACCTCCGTGCCGCAGACGACGCAGCGGTAGCGCACGTCGATACGGCGCATCTCACCGGCCGGTGGGGGCGGCGGGGGCGGGGTCGCCATGCTCTTCAGCATGCCGAGGCCGGTCTTCCAGATCATCCGGAACAGCACCGCTGCCCCGAGAAACCAGATGATGGTCCCGAAATCCGGCATGTGCTCAGCCGAGGCGTTCGATGATGGTGGCGTTCGCCATGCCGCCGCCCTCGCACATGGTCTGCAGGCCGTAGCGACCGTCGGTGCGCTCCAGCTCGTGCAGGAGCGTGGTGAGCAGACGGGTGCCGGATGCGCCGAGTGGGTGACCGAGGGCAATCGCACCGCCGTTCGGGTTCACCGTGGACATGTCCGGGTGCAGTTCCTTCTCCCACGCGAGCACGACCGAGGCGAACGCCTCGTTGATCTCGGTGACCGAGATGTCGGCCATGGTGAGACCGGCCTTTGCGAGCGCCTTCTGTGTCGCCGGGATCGGTGCAGTCAGCATGAAGCGCGGGTTGTCACCGGCAAGACCGAAGTTCACGAAGCGAGCGCGCGGCGTGAGACCGAGCTCGTTCGCCTTCTCCTCGCTCATGATCAACACGGCCGATGCACCGTCGGTGATCTGGCTCGAGTTGCCGGCCGTCACGCGACCGCCTTCCTCTTCCGGGCGGAACGCAGGCTTCAACGCGCCGAGTGACTCGCGCGTTGTGTCGCGGATGCCCTCGTCGGTGTTCATCATTTTCCCCTCGGCGTCGACCACCGGCAGGATCTCGCGCTCGAAGCGGCCTTCCTTGGTGGCGCGTGCCGCGTACTCCTGCGAACGGACACCGAACGCGTCCATGTCGTCACGGGTGATGCCCCACTTGTCCGCGATCAGTTCGGCCGAGATTCCCTGCGGCACGAGACCGCCCTCTGACGCGTAACGGGCGGACACACCCGGGCCGAACGGGAAGCCGTACTTGCCCTCTGCGACGGCCGAACCCATCGGCACGCGCGTCATCACCTCGACACCGCTCGCGATCACGATGTCGTACGCACCGGCCATCACGCCCTGTGCCGCGAAGTGTGCCGCCTGCTGGCTGCTGCCGCACTGGCGGTCGATGGTGGTGCCGGGGATCGTCTCGGGCAGACCGGCCGCGAGGACGGCGTTGCGACCGATGTTCAGGCTCTGCTCGCCCACCTGCATCACGCAACCCATGATGACGTCATCGATCAACGCAGGGTCGAAGTTGTTGCGCTCCACCAGCGCCTTCAGAGTCTGGGCGGCGAGGTCAACGGGGTGCCATTCCTTCAGGCGACCGTTGCGCTTGCCGAGAGGTGTGCGGAGGGCATCGACGATGACTGCGTTGTGCATGGCGCAAGTCTGCCCGTTCGGGGGGTGGCGCCCGTAATCGGGCTAATCGGCCTCCAGCACTTTGCCAAATATACGTTCCAGCGCGGTGACGTCGGTCTCCGTCAGGCTGTTGGTGAACACGCGGCGAACGATGCGGTAGTACGCCGGGTTCGCCTGGCGCCACATCTCGTGTCCGCGCGGAGTGAGGACCAGTTCCACTGCGCGTCCGTCGTCCGCGGTGGCCTTCTCGCGCGCGACGAACTTCTTCTCCTCCAGTTTGTCGAGCTGACGGGAGAGCGAGCTGGGGTTGGTCATCGTTCGCTCGGCGAGGTCGTTGAACCGCATCGAGCCTTCGTTCGCGGCGAGTGCATCCATGATCTCGAACCACGGCAGCTGCAGGTCGAACTCCTCCATCAACTCACGAGAGAGCATCTTCTCCATCGCTGCGTGCGCGGTGAGGAACGCGCGCCACACCGCGAGTCGTTCTGGATCGGGAAGCATCGCTCCCTATTGTGCGGGCTTTGCCGGCGGAGGCGGTGGATTCTTCAGCCGCTCGAAGTGCGCGAGTGCCTGCTCGGTCGTGGTGGGCGACATCAACAGCACGCGCGACGGCATCACCATCTTCGGCATCGTCACGCCGAGCACGGCGATGACGCGGTTCTCCAGCGTGTACATGGCCGCGAACCGGCCTTCGTCAACCGAACCTGCCACCACGGTGACCTTCGCATCCGGGTGCGAGCGCCCGATGAACTGGATGCGGGCGTCGAACTGGTCGCTCCAGAAGAACGGAACGGCGGAGTACGCAGTCAGCGGTTCGCCGCGTGACTCCGCGAGCAGGTTCTGGGCGGCAATGGCGCCCTGTTCCGCCGCGTTCGTCCAGTGCTCCACGCGCATCTTCGGTTCCACGTGGGCGAACAACTCGTTCGGCCAGCGCAACAGGTCGCCGGCGGCATACACGCCGGGCACGCCGGCGTTCAGGTTCGCGTCGCACACGACACCGTCGTCGAGCGTGAGCCCGCTCCCCTGCAGCCACGCAACGGCCGGCGTCACGCCGATGCCGACGAGGACGACGTCCGCGTCGATGATGGCTCCGTCACCGAGTCGCACCGCGGTGACGTGCCCGTCGGATTGTTCGATGCCGTCGATCGTCACCGCACAGCGGATGCTCACCCCGTTGCGTTCATGGATCCGAGCGATTGCCACGCCCATCTCCGCGCCGAGACCGCGGATCAACGGCGCGGGCGCTCCCTCCAGCACCGTCACATCGGCACCGAGCTGCTTCGCCGTCGCTGCGGCTTCCAGTCCGATGAAGCCGGCGCCGATGACAACAAACTTCCTGCCGGGGGCCAGCTCCGCCTTCAGGGCATCAGCATCGTTCTTCGTGCGGAGTGTGTGCACCCCACCGATCATCGGGATGTTCGGCAGGGTGCGTGCATCGCCACCGGTGGCGATGATGAGACCGTCGTAGTGCACCGACGTGCCGTCTGCCAAGGAGATGGTCTTTGCTGCCGTGTCGAGGGCCACCGCGGCCGACCCGAGTCTCCAGGTGATGTCGAGGGCATCGACCATCTCGGGCTTGCGCAACGCGATGCGCTCGGCATCCACCTCGCCCGAGAGGTACTTCTTGGAGAGAGGAGGTCTGTCATGGGGCATCCCCGGCTCGGAACCGACGACGGTGATGGTTCCCTCGTGGCCGTTCTGGCGCAGGGTCTCCGCGGCACGAACCGCCGCCAGGGACGAACCGACAATCACGACTTCACGCACACAGACAGGCTATTCATCGGGACTCGTCGCTGTTCAAACGATGTCCTCGTCCCGTAGCGTGTCATCGTGCTCCAGCCGAACGACACCTACTCCATGATCCTCGCGGAGGCTCGCAAGATCGTCGAGGAACGCGGTGAGGCAGGACTTCGCGTCGCCGAGTTAGCCAAGCGCTGTGATGTGGCCGTCGGGCTGTTGTATCACTACTTCAGCGACCGCATGGCGATCATCAGTGCGGTGCGCGAGACCCAGTTCGTCGCCCGCGTCGAGTCGGACATCCAGAACCTGAAGCAGTACAGCACGACCGGCAACAACGCCGACATCGTGGACATCATCGTGAACCAGTTCGCCGACCCGCGCGCCGACGAACGCAACAAGTACCGGCTCGAGCGCATGGAGGTCCTCGTCGCAGCGAGCCGCAACCCCGAACTACTCGAGAAGCTGAAGACCGTCGAGTCGCGGTTCACGCACGAGATCCTCGAGACCATCCGCAACGCGAAGAACTCCGGACTGGTCGCCGAGCACGTCGACGAGAAGTCGCTCGCGTTCTTCCTCGAAGTGATCCCGCTGGGTGTCACCCTCGGCATCGTCTACGGCGACAACCTCCCCGATGCGGACAAGTGGCAGGAGTTCGTCCTCACCGTTCTTGCCCCGCTCATGGGCCCCGGCGCCTGACCTTCGCTCCTGGTTGCCCGCGCCCATCTGCACCCCCACACATGGGGACATGTTCTCGCTCATCAAGTCCCAAAAGACTCAACAAACACGATGTGTATGTGATGTGTATGATGCCTCCATGGCTCGCACAAACATCGACATTGACGAAGAAGCCGTTGCCAGGGTCATGGAACGGTACGGCTTCACCACCATGAAGGAAGCCGTGAATTACGCGCTCAACCGGCTCGCACCCCGCAAGGCCACCCGCGAGGAGATCCTGGCCATGGAGGGCATGGGCTGGGATGGCGACCTCGAGCAGATGCGCGGTCAGAAGTGACCGTCCTCATCGACACATCGGCATGGGTGGAGTACTTCAGAGCCACGGGCACACCGACGAACATCACCCTTCGTGGGATGAATCAGGACCACCAAGAGATGCTGGTGTGCGGACCTGTCTCCATGGAACTGAAGGCGGGCGCGAAGGATCAGAACATGCTGCTGCAGATCGACAGCGCTCTCGCAGCCGCTCAGATGCTGCCCGTCGAACCACATCACTTTGACGAGGCCTCAACCATCTACCGCACATGCCGCAGCCAAGGCATCACAGTGCGCTCATTGATCGACTGTCTGATTGCCTCCGTCGCCCTGTCAGAGGACGTCGAGGTGCTGCACCACGACAGAGACTTCAATGCCATCGCTCGGGCGGTGCCGCTGCGCATTCATCCCGAATCACTGACCGGATAGGAGCCTCAGGCGAGGAGCCGGGTGACGAACTCGTCGGGGTCGCCCTCGCAGGCGCCCAGTTCGTCCGGGCCCATGACCCTCACCCACTGACCGTCACGGAAACCGATCACCGCGGGCAGGTCCCCGGCGACGATCAATTGTTCGTCGGTCACCTCATCCCGGTGACGCAGGTCGATGTGCACCCCGGCCCGCGCGCACGCCTCGTCCCATGCGGGCTTGCGCCTCAACGCTCCGTGGGTGATGTCGCACAGTTCGCAGTGTCCCCGGCCGGTGTACTTCGCCAGCACGTACGCGATCTCGCCCAGAACCGTCCCGTCCGCGTTGTAGATGCCCAAGTACTGCATGCCTGCTCCAACAACACGCAGGCCCCCGTTGTTCCGACGGGCCGTGTTCAGCCGAAGACGACGGTGCGGTTGTTCCACGCGAGCACTCGGTGCTCGACGTGCGCCCGCACGGCACGCGCCAGGACGACGGTCTCCAGGTCACGGCCGATCCGTGTGAGATCCTGCACGTCATCGCGGTGGGACACGTGTGCGACGTCCTGTGCGATGATCGGGCCCTCGTCGAGGACCTCGCTCACGTAGTGCGCCGTCGCACCGATCACCTTCACGCCGCGGTCGTGGGCCTGCCGATACGGGTTCGCACCGATGAATGCGGGCAGGAACGAGTGGTGGATGTTGATCATGCGTCCCGACCACTGCGACACGATCGCGGGCGGCAGCACCAGCATGTAGCGGGCAAGGATCACGAGGTCCACGTTCATCGACTGCAGGACGCTCGCCAGCATCTCCTCCTGCTCGGCACGTGCACCCGCGCCGCCACCGACCGGTGCGTGCATGAACGGAAGGCCGAACGCATGAGCGAGAGGCTGTGCATCCGCGTGATTCGACACGACGGACACGACGTCGAGCCCGAGGTCGCCGTACGTGGTGCGCGACAGCAAGTCGGCCACGCAGTGCAGATGCCTCGAGCAGAGGATGGCAGTACGCGGCCTCCACGGCAGTGAGTTCAGCGTGAAGTCCATGTTCCAGTTGGCTGCCACGGCCGTGAACCCGGCTCGGAGCGTGTCGATGTGCACAGAGTCCGCGTGGGTGAACTCCACGCGCTGGAAGAACATGCCGTCATGGTGGTCCGTGTGCTGCTCGGCGTGCACGATGTTGCCGCCGACGCCGGCCACCCACCCGGCAACGGCCGCGACGATTCCCGACTGGTCAGGACACGAAATGAGAAGGACGGAAGTGTTCATGAGACCGGGATCTGCGGCGTGGACCGTGTGCGGGAGCAATGGTGGAGACGATGGGAATCGAACCCACGACCTCCTGCTTGCAAAGCAGGCGCTCTACCAATTGAGCTACGTCCCCGTGTTGTCTTCAGTTGTGTGCTCGGGGGCCATCCCCCGACCGTTCCGTCAGGCGAAGGTCACGCCGTACTTGTTGAGGAGGGTCTTGCCCACCTCGAACGACGAGAAGTCAATGATGTCGTCGATGTCCATCTCGATGGAGAACTCGTCTTCGAGAGCCGCCATCAGAGCCATGTGCCCGACCGAGTCCCAGTCCGGGATCTCCTGGTAAGCGAGATTGTTGTCAAGCGCTGCATTCTCGACGTCGAAGACGCTGCAGAAGATCTGACGGTATCGATTTTCGTTTTCGCTCATGACGACTCCGGTCAGTCGGTGAATTCCAGACCCCGAAAGGATACTGCTCGCCCCGTGTGAACCAACAGGTTCAGCCACTTAGGCCAGGAAATCCCACTCAATTGGGTCGCCTTCTTCCAGGTCCCTCGATACCGACCGACCGATGACTTGTGCCACTGCATCGGGCCCGAGACCGGTTCCGGGGCGCTTCAGCTGGATGCTCTCACGGTCGATCACCTCACCGGACTTGAGGGCTCGTGCGGCGAAGATGCTCCGCCGCATCACACCGCGCTGCTTCATTTCGGACTCCGAAACGACGCGGTCAGCGGAACCCAACATCGCAGACGAGAGCCTGCAGGCCGAGGCGAGTTCGGCCAATTGGTCCACGGTGAGTGCCATCGCGTTGTCGAACCCGGGTTTCGTCTTGTCGAACGTGAAGTGTTTCTCGATGAGCGCCGCACCCATCCCGACAGCGACCGGCGCCGCAAGAAGACCGAGGGAATGGTCCGAATAGCCGATCACGATGCCGGGGAACTCCCGGCTGAACAGTGTGATGTTGCGCAGGTTGAGCTCGTCATCCGCTGTCGGGTAGACGGACGTGCAATGGAGCAGCACCAGCCTGTCGTTCCCTGTGGCGAGAATCGTCTCCACGCCGCGGCGTACTTCATCGATGTCCGCCATGCCGCTGGACAGCACGATTGGAGCCTTCGTCTCCCCCGCGTACCTGAGGAACTCGAGATTGTTGATGTCCATCGACGCGATCTTGATGAACGGGACGTTGTCCAGGCTCAGAAGTTCGTCGATTTCGGCGAATGAGTACGGCGTGGAGCAGAAATCGATGCCGAGTTCACCGCATCGGGAGGTCAATTCCCGGAACTGCGAGATGTCGAGGGACAGTCTGTCGAACATGCGCCGTTCGATTCTGTGTTCCACCAGGTACTTCTCGGTGAAGAGCGACTCCGGCTTCCAGGACTGGAACTTGATGCAGTCACTTCCGGCGGCGCTTGCGGCCTCGACTGCCTTCATCGCAAGATCCATGTTCCCGAAATGGCCGGTGTTGATCTCGGCGGAGATGTACGGCGCGAGGCCGTCGCCGAGGACCCTGCCTGTCTTCAGTTCTACGGTTGGCACGTCTGGCACCCTACTAATCGGCGTTGTGAGTGGGGACAATCATCTCGGCCACGAACAAATCCCGGTCAAGGAACGGCAACTGGTCCTCGAGCGGGCGGATGACCGATCGCCCCGACGACGACATCGCCCGCGACGTGCGCACGTATTCCTGGTTGGGGTCCGTGAACACCTCGACGACCATCGGCCCAGGGGTCGACAGCGCCGCGCCGAGTTCGTTCACGAGACTGGATCGCTTGTCGATCCGCACGTAGGGAATCGCGAAACCTGCCGCAACTGCGCTGAAGTCGGGGCAGGACACGCCGTTGCTGACGTCCGTACCGATCGTCCGACCCCTGAACAAGTCCTTCTGTCGCTTCCGGATAACCGCGTAAGCGTCGTTGTTCGTGATGATCACCTTCACGTTGACGTTGTGGTGGCGGATAACCTGCAATTCCTGCAGATTCATCATCACCGAACCGTCGCCGATGGCAGTCACGACCGGGCGTCCCGTCGCAAATGCCGCCCCGATTGCCGCTGGCATGGCGTATCCCATTGCGCCCTGGGAGAACGGATGGACGCACTGTTGCTCCGGCGCGAACCTCGTGTTTGTCGGGACGATGAGTTCCGTCAGGCCGGAGTCAGTGACGAGGACGGCATCGTCAGGCATGGCGCCGCCGATTGCCTCTGCCAGGTCATGCAGGTCGATCATTTCGTCACCTGCATCGCGCGACGGCAGCGACCGAAGGGTCTCCTTCCAGTGACGGCACTTCGCCGTCCATTCCCGACGGTTCCCTGTCATGGTGGCGCCCGCAACTGATGCCAGGAAGTCGGCGACAGCCATGTCAACGTGCATCTCGATATGAGGATGGTTCGGACGCAGCTGGGTGCGGTCACTGTCGACCAGAACGAACTCCGCCGTCCTGCAGAAAGAGCTGGGGTCCTCACCCGTCAGCGTGCTGCGGAGAGTCGACCCGAGGGCCAGCACGAAGTCGGCGTTCTGCAGCGCGAAGCTCCCTGCCCGTGAACAGCCCATGGCCCCGACCGAACCGACGTGGAGTGGGTCCGACCACGGAATCACATCGACCGATGCAGCCTCGTAGACGACCGGTGCCTGCACCTGACTCACGAATTCGCGCACGGCCTCCCTGATGGACGGACTGTTCGCGCCCTGGCCGATGAGAATGACCGGGCGTTCGGCGCTGTTGAGTTTCCCGAGTACAGAAACAACATCAACTCCGGTGCGTGCCGGCGCATGAGTGTGTCGCTCCCTCGGCGCCGGGTTCACCTGGGCACTCTGAAGATCCAACGGGATGTCCAGCCACACCGGGCCCATCCGGCGCTCGTAGGCGGCACTGATGGCTTTGTCCATCATCTGTTCGATGTCTGCCGGGTTTTCGAGCATTGCCGCGTACTTTGTGATGGGTTCAACGACCGCGATGATGTCGGTCTCCTGCTCGCCGAATGTCCTCAAAGTGCCCGGCGTGTGTCGTGTTGTTTCCTCGAGCAGATTGTTGCCCGACACGAAAATCGCGGGCACCTCGTCCTGCCACGCACTCAGTACGGCGGACATTGCGTTGGTGGAGCCACAACCGGTGGAGAGAAAACAACTTCCAATGCGTCCCGTCACGGCTGCTTCCGCAACTGCGGCATATCCGGCGGATTGCTCATGGTGCATGGAAATCGCATTCAGGTCCTTGCGACGCGCAAGTGCATCCGAAAGGTAAATCGACCCTCGACCCGTGACCAGGTAAATGTTCGAGATTCCCTCATTGACCAGGCGTTCGACGATGTAGTCAGCAACTCTCATGTTTGTCCTCTCGGGTGCGCACCGTCGCTGGTGCTCATTTGCGGCCGACCGGCGACATCTTGTTGAGAATCTCCGGAATCGCAACGACCATGCTTGCCTCTGTCACGAGTTCGCCTCCAATCAATCCCCGGCAGCGTCCGGTCGCAATCCCGAATCGAATGGACGTGAGGTCTGCCACGAGCGACATCGTCTCGCCCGCATGCACGAACCGATGGACCTCCATGTCGTCAATCGACACATCGGCGGTCTGCATTCCCTTGTACTTGTCCGCTGACAGGAAGGTGAGAATGAAGGTCTGGACCATGCATTCGAAGAGGATGAACGACGGGACCGGTCGGCCGGCCTCGATCTCGACCGGGAAGAACCATTCGTTCAGGGAGAAGTTCTTCGTCGCAACAACCCTCTTTCCGGGTTCGCATTCGTCAATCCGGTCCACCATGAGCCAGGGGGACCGATTCTGCTGGATCTCCTCGATCAGGGAAATCCCGTCGAATCGCTCGCTCATGTCGGTCCTTCCGTCGTTGTGACCGTTGCCCAATTTAGTTCTCGGGAACCCCACCACTCCGGGGACTCACGCGCCGATGGGGCATTGTGCGGAGGCCAGACAGGGGCTGAAAAGCCTCCTCTCCCCTGTGGATAACGGGGGTACCCTTGCTGCCATGGCAGGCGACCTCCTCTATGCATTCCGGATCATGCGCCTGCCGTTGCTGGACGCGGGCGGTGCGGCAATCGGTCGGGTCGACGACATCGTCGTCATTCCCGGCCGTCTCGGTGCTGCCCCCAGGGTCTCCGGATTCGTTGCCACCAGCCAGCGCCGCCGCATCTTCGTGAACGCCAACCGCATCTCCGCGGTCGATGCCGACGGTGTGCGCCTGCGCTCCTGGGACGTCGACCTGCACCCCTTCAAGCCGCGTGACGGCGAGCGTCTGCTCGGCGCCGACGTCATCGACAAGCGCATCACAGACGAGACCGTCAGTGACGTCGCCCTTCGCCCCACGATCACGGCACGCGAGAGCGGCTGGGAGGTCGCGAAGGTGCGTCTCACCCGTCGCGCAAAGTTCGGCACCAAGGCCTCCTACCGGCTCGTTGACTGGAACGGGGTTCCCGGCCTCTTCGCCGCCGCCACAGAGATGGCGGCCGAGGCCGCTCGTCTGCGCGACCTGCACCCGAGCGACGTGGCGACGGTCGTGCGCAGCTTGCCCGCCGCGCAGCGCCAGTTGCTGGCGAAGGAAATGGACGACGACCGCCTCGCCGACCTGCTCGAGGAACTCCCCGAGAGCGAGCAGCTCGCACTGATCTCCGGTCTCGACATCGACCGCCTGGTTGACGTGCTCGAGGAGATGGAGTTCGACGACCTCACCGACCTCCTCGCAGAGATGCCGGCACAGAAGCGCACCGAGGTCCTCGAGGCCATGGACGAGGACGACGCAGAGGTCGTGCGCCAGCTTCTCTCGTACCAGCCGGGCACGGCGGGTGCGTTGATGACGCCCGAGATCATCATCATGGGTCCCACCGCAACGGTTGCAGAGGCACTCGCGCAGGTGCGCGACCCAGACTGGCTCGTCTCCATCGCGGCACAGGTGTTCATCACCCAGCCACCGTTCAAGGCACCGACCGGTGCGTACCAGGGTGTCGTGCACCTGCAGCGCCTTCTGCGCGAACCGCCGAGCACGGAACTCGGCCGTTGCCTCGCGAAGGAGCCAACCGTCAACGTGAACGTGAGCGACCGCGAGGTCGCCGAATTCCTCGCGTCCTACAACCTGCTCGCCGTGGGCGTGTGCGACGATGCCGGCCGACTTCTCGGCGCCATCACCGTTGACGACGTTCTCGACCGCATGCTGCCCGCCGACTGGCGCCAGCGCCGACGTCAGGCGGCAACGTCATGAAGCGCCGCAACGACCTCACCGCGCCTCGCCAGCGCCGCCGCATCGGCATCCACTACGACCCGGATGCATTCGGCCAGTTCAGCGAGGCAATCGCCCGCTTCCTCGGCACCGGCCGCTACCTGATCTTCCAGACGGTCATCGTCGTCACATGGGTGCTCGTCAACGCGATCGAACCTCTCCAGTTCGACGGCTACCCGTTCATCTTCCTCACGCTGATCCTGTCGCTGCAGGCCTCGTACGCCGCGCCCCTGATCCTGCTCGCGCAGAACCGCCAGGAGGACCGTGACCGCGAGCAGACAGAACGTGACCGTCAGATGGCCGCTCGCACCCAGGCCGACACTGAATACCTCGCACGCGAGCTCGCCGGTGTGCGCCTCGCGTTGGCTGACGTCGTGACCACGCAGGACCTGAAGGACCAGCTGGAGCACATCACGGAGATGCTCGAGAAGCTCAGCGAGCAACAGGATTCGCGACTGAATCAACAGCGCGGCGCGTAGCAGCGGCGTACTCGCGCGGCGACACGAGCGTCACGAAGTGGTCACCGTCGAGTTCCACGATGTTCGCGCGCACGGTCGTCGCGAGCGCGTACTGCTTCACCGGCGGCACCAGACGGTCGCTCGTGGTGATCACCATCGCCGTCGGGACGTTCACTGATTCGGCGAACGGTCGTGCGTCGAACCGTGAGATGGCGTGGCCCGCTTCGCTGATCATCCACGGGTCGTTCCGGCGGATCTCGCCGATCAGCCACGGCGCGAAACGTGACAATTCATGACCGCGCGGCACTGACCTGCCCACGACCCACCGCAACGAACGCGGCGTGACGAGACGACGGACGAATGGTTGCATCAGGCGGCTGACGCGCCAGCGTGCACGCTCGCGGGAGGTGCCGCTCCACTCCATCGCCGTGGCCTGGAACACCATGGCGCTCACCAGTTCCGGGTGACGCCTCTGCACGAGGAAACTCACGGGTCCGCCCATCGAGTAACCGACGGTGATGACACTGTCGATGCCGAGGCTGCGCACCACGTCGGCTGCGTCATCGGCACAATCCTCCAGGGAGAACTGGCGGTTCGGCCGCAGACCCCGACCGTGACCGCGGTGGTCGACACCCACGATCGAGTACTCAGCCGCGAGCGTTTCGTACGCGGTGAAGAACTGCGTGTCGCACGACGCGGTCCAGCCGTGCAGCAGCAACAGCGTGGGCCGCGAGGCATCGCGGTGCTGGTGGTGGCGTACGAACATCTCGCCGCGGCCCGGCAGGCGCACGATGCGCCCCGGCAGAAGTTCCGGCGTCTGCATGGTGCTTGCGATCCTCATTGACATGCGCTGCACACCCCGATCAGGTCGAGACGGTGGTGCTGCAGGGCGAAGCCGGCGCGTTCCGCGAGGACCTCAAGCGCGCGATCGAGATCTGCTTCGACATCATCGGGCACTCGCACGTCGTTCACCGCACCGCACTTGCTGCACATCAGGTGGTGGTGGTGGCCGGTCAACTCCTCGCTCAGTTCGTAGCGGGCCCACTCATCGGTGGTCACCACACGTGCCACCACCCCCGCACGCTCCAGCAGCGAAAGGTTGCGGTAAACCGACGACTGGGCGAGCCCCTGGCTCGATTCCAGGATCTCGGGGATGGACAGCGGTCGGTCCGAGGCGGCAAGGGCCTCCACGATCGACCGGCGCGTGCCCGTCAGGCGCTGGCCGACGGTGGCCAGGCGCGCTGCCACCTCGTGCGCAAGACCCGCCGGGTCAATGTGCTCGTGGGTGTGCTCGGCCATTCAGGCAGGCTACCGAGAATGATTGAGAATCCGCCCGAAGCGGGTCTGGTCAGTTCCCGACGTAACGGTGCAGGCTGATCCCGTTCGACAGCACGGCGTCCAGGATGTCCGCGTTCGGCAGACCCTCGGCGCCGAGGATCCGCACGCCGGGTTCGATCCCGCCCTTCAGCAACACGTGCACGCATTCGGCGGCCACCGCCCCGGCCACCGTGGCCAGACGGTCGGCGATGCCGACGACCTCGTCATGGCGGCCGCCCTGGCGCGAACCGCGGAGCTCGACGCGCAGACCACCAACGCCGCCCTCGGCATGGGGCGGCGACATCATCGGCAGGCGCGCGGTCAGACGGTCGCGGCGTGTCGCCGAGACGCGGGCCGTGATGCGCTGCAGGCTCGGCACCACACGCTGCAGCAACATCGGCTCGGCGGTGCCGAACCGGTAGCAGTCGCGCGGGCCAACGGGGTCGGGGAACCAGCAGAGTTCGCGGCCGCTGCCGGCGGGACGCTGCAGCCATTCACCGTCGTGCCATCCGACCGACGTTCCCGACAGCGCATCGTGGTGGTTGCGCGCACACGACGGT
>Ga0208783_10001213_pt1 | contig 15402 bp, 19 predicted proteins | sample DEB19_08_DNA_2_FD_184529 | JGI IMG/M metagenome (GOLD analysis project Ga0208783, IMG submission 184529) | Aqueous microbial communities from the Delaware River and Bay under freshwater to marine salinity gradient to study organic matter... | ecosystem: Environmental > Aquatic > Marine >... | reverse complement strand
GGTTTTGGAGGGATAGTGAGGTAGCCATTGATCATCGTAAAACACTTGCGACTAAAGCTGAACTTTCGCGAGAAGAGGTTCGTGCATTACAACCCGTCATCGATAAGAGTGATCAATCAACTGCATGGAATGAATGGTCAAACGACACACAAGATCCAACCACAAACAAATCAAAAGCCCGAAGAAGAAATAGAAGAGGAGAAGAAGGAGGTGGTGGTAGTAGCGACTCAGATTGAAGTAATTGGCGACCCATATCACTCAGACCAGCCGGCATGTCTGACGTTAGTCCTGGTAGGCATTTTGGGTATTTATTATTATTCTGTGATTGCACGTGTATTGTATGGTATTGTGTGGGGTATTGTATGGGGTATTAGTCGGGTGTTTGTATCGTGCATGGTGTGCCTCCCCCGCGTTCACATCCCGCTGAGGCGGATGCCGACGAGCGCGCGGTGGATGACTTGCGACGAGCGCAGGCCCTCTGTGAGGTTGCGTACCGAGTCTATAATAAAGAGCGGGTTCTGTGTTTGATTGTCTGCGCGTGTGATGGGGAGGGCGATGTGCTCGCCCGGGACGAGGCGGATGGCCTCCTTGGCGTCGCGGGTGGAGACGAGCACGGTGTAGGGGGCGACGTAGCACCTGCCCGTCTGCTCGCGGCGGCACTCGGTGTCGTAGTCGGTCTTGCGCATGCGTAGGAGCAGGCGCGGGTGCTGGCGCGCGGAGACGGGGAGCTTGACGCTCTCGGCGTGCGTGAGGTGGTTGAGGTGGAGGGGGGAGTGCGGGCGTGGTCTGCGCCCGCCGCCCCTGAGGCGGAGGACGAGGTGCAGGGTGCTCTCCTTCTGTATGTTGTAGTCGTCGAGGGTGCGGCCGTCCTCGAGCTGCTTGCCGGCGAAGATGAGGCGCTGCTGGTCGGGGGGCACGCCCTCCTTGTCCTGGATCTTGCTCTTGACCATTTCGATGGTGTCGGCGGCCTCGACCTCGAGCGTGACGGTCTTGCCGGTGAGCGTCTTGACGAAGATCTGCATGTGGGCGTGCGCTGCGTGTCCTTTATAGCCTTCGGGCGCCTCACGCGGGGCTCGGGCCCGCACGGCTCGACGGCGAGGAGGAGGGCGAGGCGGAGGATGTGCGCTGCGTGTCCTTTATAGCCTTCGGGCGCCTCACGCGAGGCACACGCGGGGCTCGGGCCCGCACGGCTCGACGGCGAGGAGGAGGGCGAGGCGGAGGATGTGCTCGTCCGTGTCGCGGAGGCCCGAGCGCGCGCCGAGGCGGGGGTGCCTGGCCATGAGGAGGGCGAGCTGGTGCAGCGGCCATGCGCTCCTCGGGACGAACAGGATGGTGGGCGGGGAGATCATGGCGTAGAAGCTGGTGTGCATGAGTTCGCGCAAGACGCCGGGCCCGGTCCAGCCCCAGCAGCAGTCGGGGTAGCCGAGGAGGAAGTCGAGCTGGGTGTAGAGGAGGTCGAGCAGGTCGGAGAGCGCGAAGCGCGGGTGGTGCCAGGCGTAGGCGCAGGCCGACGCCCGGAGGGAGAAGACGAGCGCGTCGTTGGTGTCGCTCGCCCACGCCGCGGCGCCCTCGGCGTCGCCGACGACCTGGCGGAGGAGGGCGGCGCCCTCCCGGCGCGCCTTGGGCCAGGAGCACATGCGGACTTCGAGGCGGCTGCGGGAGAAGCACGCCGTCTGCTCGACGCGCATGAGGCGCCTGTAGTCGTTGCGGGCCGTCATGCTGAGGGTGATGTACCTGTCGAAGCTGTCGAAGGCCGCGAGCGGCGCCGGGGCGGCGAGGCGGAAGCCCAGGGCGGTCATGGGGTGTGCGGCGGCGGGCCCGGGGCCGCATCCAAGTGCATTGTTTCTGCAATTTCGTAGAGCGATTCCGGCCGGTCTGGAACGCAAACCGGCCGGTCTGGAACGCAAACCGGCCGGTCTGGAACGCAAACCGGCCGGTCTGGAAATCCAAACGGCGCCGCGAGCGATTTTAAGGGGCGGCACCGCCGGAAAATGGCGCTGGAGTTCACCAACGAGCACGTGGTGGGCGTCGTCGTGTTCGTGATTGTGCTCATGTGCTGCAAGTCCATCCTCGAGTGCATCCAGATCCTGCTCGCGCTGCTCAAGGACTGCACCTGCATCTGCGACTACAGCTGCGCGTACAACCTGCGCGTCTACAGCCAGACCGCGCTGCTCTTCTTCAACGCGGTGCAGCCGATCGTCATGTGCCTGGCGGGGGCGTTCCGGGCCGCCTTCACGGGCCAGCACCCGCAGTCGCGGGTGGGCCTGGTCGAGCTGAGCTTCAATGCGTCCGATCCTTCGCAAGCGGGGGGGCTCTCGGTGAGCCTGCAGAGCGTCGACCTGCATTTCGCGGCGATCCCCTTCTCGATGCTCGCGTGCATGTCGACGGCCGCATGGGTGAACCTGGCGAAGGCGCACCTGTTCGACAAAGACCCGGTGTGGGACGAGTCCCTGTTCGAGCACGACGAGCGCATCTGGATCTACGAGACGCTGTACTACGCGGAGATCTTCGGCATGTGCGTGGCGCTGCTGGCCGCCTCCTCGGTCCCCCAGCCCTCGGCCACGCTGCTGTACATGAGCACCACCGTCACGGCGCTGCTCGTGGTCTTCACCTGCGCCTCCCGCTACCCCAACCACTCGCGCGCGGGGCTGTGCATCACCTCCACCACCTTCGCGATGCTGTGCGCGATCGTGTCGACCTTCGCCTACACCGCGCTCGACACCGCGTGCGCGTGGTCGGTGCTCTGCGGGGCGACCTTCGTGCTGACTGTCATGGCGATCGCGATCTTCCACCACATCGCGGCCGGGAACCTGCCGGCCGGCAGCATCATCCTCCTCCGCACGCTGCTCAGCAACGCGTGCTCGCTGGTGCTGATAGCCACGCTCGCGGGGGGGCGCACCAGCGGCTGCGGCGGGTTGGACTCTCCTCCGTGGCAGCTGGACCTTGCGTCCGGGCACTAGTGAAAGGGCTTGCGCCAGCAAAATATAAAGCGCTTGGTGCGCGGCGGGAGGGGGGGCGGGCAATGCTGTGGGGGTACTGCGACAGCTGCAGCGCAGAGATCCACACGGGCGACTCCTGCTGGGTCGAGCAGGGCTACGAGATGGACGAGGCCAAGACCTTCTGCGCGCCGTGCTGGGACTCGAGCCCGGCGTGCATGCGGCAGCAGAGCAGCTGCCCGTCGGGGCAGCAGTTGCGCAGCGTGCAGCTCGAGGGCCACCGCGGGCGGACGCCGATCCGCGCCCGCTGGGCCACGATCTCGGCGGGCGACTGACCCTGCCTGGGGGCAGGTAACATACACTCTACTCCATCGTACTTCATCGGTGTCTTTACTTCATCGGTGTCTTTACTTCATCGGTGTCTTTACTTCATCGGTGTCTTTACTTCACCGTACTTCATTAGCGTCTTTACTTAATCGTACGTCATCAACTGCTTCATAATACATCACTTCATCATACTCTTTACTCCGTTTGAAGCTCTGTGCGCAGAGCAAGGATCCTCTCGCGAGAGCTCTAGGCCTCGCACGGGAGGTACACCTGGTCCCAGGCGTGGTTTCGGAAGATGTGCTGCCTCCAGAAGGCCTCGTCGGCGAGGCTCCACCTCGCCCCCTTGCGCAGGTTGTCCTGTGCCGACAGCGGCTGGATGTTGGTGTAGTGCAGCACGTCGGGGTCGAAGTGGCCGGCCGGGACCGAGGCGATGGGCTTGATGTGGTCGAGGTGGATGGTGGCCCAGGTGAGCGGCTCCCCCGGGTGCGCCTGGTTGTACACGTCCATCTTGTGCTGGATGTGTGCCTTGAAGTCCGCCTCCGAGCAGCCGAGGAAGAGGTGGGAGTCGTCGTTGATGAGCCTGCCGAGTGCGCGCTGGTGCTGCATCCGGACGAAGGAGTGCACTCCCCCGAGGTCGGACTCGGCGGCGAGCTTGCGGCGCTTGGCCTCCGGGCAGTCGCTCATCGGGATGTCGCCGGCGAGGACCTGGCGGTACGCGGAGTGGATCGGGGCGTCGGAGGCGGCGTTGGCCTCGACCTCCGAGATCATCGACGTGTCGCCTGCCATGTAGCGGTTGAAGACGGAGCGCATGGCTTGGCGGAAGCGGTCGGCGACCTTGCCTTCCATGATCTGGAGCAGCACCTGCAGGCCGCACATGGTCATCGCCGGCGTCGCCTGCTGGCCCCGCCCGTCGTAGCGGACATACCGCGTGATGCGGAGGAGTTCGTCGCGGTGCAGCGAGCGGGGGTGGATCAGGCGCTGCCAGGTCACCCGGGCGTAGCTGTTGGTGCGGGTCTTGCCGCACACGTAGTTGACGAAGTCGAACACGCTGAAGACCAGCACCCCATCCACCGTCTTGCCGCGGAAGGCGGCGTTCCCGTCGATGTTGAACAAGGAGACGTGCATCGGCTCGGCGCCGCATGGCCTGCCCCGCCACTGAGGGAATTGTTTATTTTTTTGGGCCTCACGGCCAGACCGGCGCCCCCCTCCACCCGTTTCCGAAGAGGCGCCGCGCCCGCGTGGTCCGTGTGAAATGCTCCCAGCTCTCGCACTCGAAGTGCCGGCACACCTGCCGCCTGGTGATCCACGTGACGAAGTGGCCCATGCCGATGGAGTAGAACCGCAGCGCCTGCTGCCGCAGGGCTGCCATGTCGTGCTTGGCGACGTGCCAATCGCGCACGAGCGTGCGCTCGGTCACCAGGCTGTCGTGCGCGCACTTGGTGCACACCTTGCGGAGGTACGGCTCGGGACAGTCCACGGCGCAGAAGGTCGCGAGGCGGGAATTGCACAACATGCAGGCGTGGTGCGCCCTCAGCGCCAGCAGGCAGCGCCGCTTGAGCATCTGCTGGTGCAGCTCCACGTTCTGCAGGACCAGTAGCACCTGCTTGTTGCTGCGGATGTTCGGATCGATGCACGCGAAGGTCATGGTGTACACCCCGTACCTGTTCTGAGGAGGGATGTCTATCTCCGAGTGCACGTAGATGCACCTCCAGCTCCGCACCCGGGTGCTCGCCACCTTGCTCTGGTAGGTCTCGTCGGTGTGCATCCCGTGTATCTCCACCCCCATCCGCAGAAACTCCCCGCTCCGCCCCGTGAGCACGTTCAAGAGCATCATGCGCAGCCGCTTCGACTTGGCGCAGTCTAGGCGCACCACTACAGAGTCGCTGTACTCGAACACTGCGAGGTCGATGGAGTTTTCGTCCCAGTTGCTGATGCCGAGGTCCTGCGCCATCCGCTCGTCGTCGGCGTCGATCGCGTTCCGAAACGCCCGCGATGTCATGCTCAGCCTCAGAAGAGCGGCGATGTTGAGACTGCGGGTCAGGAGGCCGAACACGTCGGGTTGCTGCGCGATGCTCAGCAGGCTGCCACGCATCTCCTCCCCCGTCTGCAGCGACCCAATTGCGGAACCCCGCTCCCGCCCCACTTCAGGTGAAATATCACACTGCGCCAAAAACACTTAACGGCGCATGCCACGTCACTCGCCACGTCACTCGCCACAGTGGCCAGCGTCTTTTTTGCAATATAATGCCTGAAAGAACGGCGCAGGCCAGCCTTCCACACCATGGAGTCCTGCACGCCTGCCAAAGACACGAAGCCCGCCAAGCCCTTGCGAGTGGTGAAGCCGCGCGCCGCCGCGCGCCCCCACAAGAAGCTGCCCGCCGACGTGCTGAAGTTGCGAACCTCCGAGACCAAAAAGCGCTTGCTCGTCTTGCAGTCCAAGTCCGTGTTGATGGAGGATAGGCTAGGGGCGTATGTCCGAGAGGCGGAGATGCGCGAGGCGGAGGCAAAGTAGGGGCAGGGAGTAGAGTTAATCAGGTGGAGTGAATAAACGAAACATGTTCTTTCGATGTTAACTTGCATCGTTGTAGCGTATAAAACACAGTGGTGTAATGGAAAATGCAATCAACGATAGCAGTACACGAGACACCGGCTTGCGCCGGGGATGACAGGACTGACAGTAAACTGAACACAGGGTTTGGATGGAACTCCGACAATAATCAGGGATTGATGAATGAAGTCGAGCATTTAAGGAAAGAAAATGCACAGTTACGTAATTTTTGTGCACATGTATATGCGCTACATCAAAAGGTTATTGAAAACGCAGAGAAGCTGCTCAAGCATTGGCATGATCTCCATAAAATGTATCAAGAAAGTGTGAACCCCGAAGAATTTCCATCAACCCGACAGGACAAACCTCCACTCCCGCTTATACCCTCATCGAAAATCGAAGAATATAATCAACAAGAGCCGAGCAGCGTGGTTCCTTACCACGGCGTGGTTCCTTCCAATATCAAGGGCGGGGGTTCTTGTCCAATATGTGCGCATAGAGCAGCTGCGAGATTGTGAATAACAGTTGCTGATCGGAAGTAAGTTATAGTTGCCGACTGGAAGTAAGTTATAGTTGCTGAATGGAGAAGTAAGTGTGGGGTGCCCAATGTTCTTGAACCACTCCTCGCCGTGGACTCTGAAGGCGTTCGTGGTGAGCCTCCTATGGATGTCGAGGACGGCGTCGCCCCTGGGCATGCCGCAGGTAATCCAGCAAGCGACGCTCGCCGTTGCGGTGCAGGCCGTGATGTTAGGGCCCTCGGTGCTCCTCCCTGTGCGGGACCGGGTCAAAACGACCCGCCTGGTGTGTGAGACGGCGATCATGGTCAGCCTGGTTTGTCTGGTGTTGTATGCCGGCGCGACACAGCGCGTGAGGTGTGTGGACGCGGCGGTCGTGCTTCACATGTGCACGCTGCATCTGTTCTACCGGCAGGCCGTGGAGATGCAGAAGAGCCAGCGGCTGGTGGTGGGCGAGCAGATGCTTGCGTGGGTCGCCCTCCTGTGCAGTGTCGTCCTGCCGGCCTTCATGGTGCAGCAGACGCCGGGAGGCATGCCGGGTCTGGGGAGCACAATCATCGTGCTCTTCAGCGGCGAGTTCATGGGTTTGGTCTCGTCGCTGGTGGCCTCTGTCGTCGCCGCGTTGGCGACGGAGTACGAGGCTGCCATGAACGGGCACAGAGACTGAGATCGGTTAGTGATAATAGTATTAAAGAATGTCATTAAACACGACAACATGATTTTTGCCTCAGAGCAGACTCTGCAGATTAAACAGTATGAAGGAGGTGGAGAACATGGGGGGGTGAATCCCTATCTCACACAAAGAAAAACCCCATGGAAAAAGGTTGTTGAAGCTGATTTTTTCTATCATAATGGCGAATTTCTCTGTAAAAAGACAAGAATAGTTCCTCCCAGCTTATGTAATTTTCAGCGAAGGCCATTTGCTTCCTTCGACTGCAACATGGCTGCATGCGGATGCGTGGGCTACAATTCCGGCTCTTAGAAACAGACCCATGATTGAAAACAGCCAATTTGATTGGGATTTTTACAAGTGGGTGCTCGACAACGATCAGTCTTTTAGAAATATGCACGTTGCAAACAGAGATCCCATTGAGAAGTGGTTGCGAATGCAGAGTGAATACTTCCAGAATCTCAGCAACCTCGATCAGATTTCATCCTTCACCGCGGCTTACCATGGAGACATGATATACCATAAGTTTATGAATGATTACACTCCTGACTTCCAGCATAAACACGTGACTGCAGATCACAAAGAAAGGACGGAAGTTGATGCTGACGGCTATCCCATCGAATGTGAATTTTATTTACATAACGACAACTCAAAGACAATTCAATGGATGCTTTTCGAAAAGCAGGTCCGAGAGGTGATGAAAGATTATCACAGTGAACCGCGCGTCCTGGTCGATCGCATGCTGGAAAAGCATGGAGAAGACCGCAATAACTTTTGGAAAACTGTTGTCGGCAAATGGAGCGAAGACATGGATAAGACCATCGCACACGCTCCTAGGTGTGAGGTCCCGGTGGTCACCTTTTGGGGATTGCCTAACGCGGAACGCGTGGATCCACTAGGGGAAGCGCATGCTTTGCATCATCGATATCATGGCATCTCGCTCTGTCCCGCCACAGCCGCCATGTTTTCTAGGAAGCACCGCCACCTTCACGAAAAGCGACAGATATGGAGGGTCACTCTTCCGAAAGGCACCCCGATGCTGACGCATCTGGGGGCAACCTTCCTGCCGTGGTACGCACTGTGTGAGATGTTCATACCCAGGGGGATTCGCCTAGTAAATGTCAAATCTGAAGACATTGTTATCGGAGGTGAGAACGTTTCGTTTTGCACCGCGGACGCAGACATCCGGGACGTTTTGAAGGCATTGGATAAATAACGAAACGGGCGATGAGCCCGCTCTGCCAGCGAGTGAATCGACTCTATCAGAACCAGCGGGTTCGCTTGGTGAGCCGCACGACCTCGAGCTCGGAGCACGCCAGCGGCGTCTGCTCGTTGCAGATGTCGATGCGCAGGAAAAGCGCTTTCTCTCCCCACCCGACGCGGATGTCGTGCACGCGCGCCGGGTTGTAGGTCTGGATCATGCGCAGCTCGCGCAGCGTGACGCTCGCGGCAGCTGCCGTGAAGGGCACGCGCAGGAGGTACTTGCCGCCTTCCTGCGCGATCGTCGCCTGCGAGAGGTTCAGCGCGGGCATCGCCTCCTGCGCCACCAGCCCGATGTTCTCCACGATCACGCGGTCCGCCTCGCTGCACTGGTCCAGGACCGACTCCGGCACGTGTTGGTGGCTGCGTGTCAGTGCCGTGGCAAGGCTCATCGTGGCAGCGCTCTCGCGTTTATATACCCCCGTCCGCCCGCCGGTCGAACATGCACCGTCAAACCTCGTCTTCGCAGAGCAAGCGCTGCGTATTTAGGAGTCCCCGGGGACGGGCAATGTCTCGAGGGTTTCGAACGGGTATTAAGGTTCCGCCTTATCCGGATTTTCATGATTGGACTAAAACTGAGCCCTATGATCTAAAAAATAAAGAATTGGAAGATACAGACATTTCACAATGGACACCCTTGTATATACCAAGCCAATCGAGTAGTGCAGACGATGAGGATAGCGAAGAGAATCAAGACCAATTCAAACTGCATGACGTCGACCGTTTTCTTGCGTTCGTGAGCCTCGTGATGCTGGGGGTGGCCATTATTGGCTGGTGGGCCGTAGGAAAGAGCCTGACGGTGCCGCTGTGGGACGTCATGGTGGTGTTCGACTCAGGACTGGGGAGCTCACCTGCACCTGCCTCCTCGGCCGTGAACGCTTTGCGGCAGAAGCTCGTGGAATGGTGCCCTGACAACACCATGAAAGACCTTGCGATGGTTCCCATGTACGGCATGAGTGCAATTCCCGTTACCACGATTAAGCATACCGCGATCGACCTGTGGCTGCTCATTTTCGTGATGATTGGCGTGACGCTCGGCTTCCAGTTCTACAGGTCGCATGACGGATACAACCCGAAGGGACCTTCGGTGGGCCGGTGGTTTGAGTATGCCTTGACGTCTCCGCTGATGCTGATTGTTGTGGCTTTGTCCTTCCACATTCGTGAGCAGTCGACGCTGTATTGCCTGGGTGCGCTGCAAATACTCTTGGTGGCGGTGGGGTTCAGCATCGAGCGCGAGATCCAACTCTTCTTCAACAAAGAAGAATCGAAAGAGAAGAGCATCGTGAAGCAGAGAGGATTCCAGCTGCTGTACGCGGCGTCGTTATTGGCACACGCTTGCATCTGGTACACCATCATCGCGCGTTGGTTGCGCGAGAGCCAGGCAGTGGACGATTGCACGTTCGAAAACGTGCGCAAATTCTCCAACGAAACGAAACACGAGCAGCAGTACAAGCAAATGAACGGTATCATCCAGGCCCTGGTCTTCTCTCAGTGCGCCCTATTCTCACTGTACGCCTTCATGCCCTATGTGACGTGTACGTTACTTTCGAAGTGCGAGCGTGATATGGTGTCACTAGAAGAGGCATGGCGAAAGAGTGCAAGGAACTACTCGTGTCTGAGTGTTTTTTGTAAGTCGGTCCTCATCATCATCTTTATTGTGTATGCATCCAAGGTGCCGGAGATATACTCGCACAAACTGGACGTTGAAGTCGACCCGAGATGCCACGTTGAGTGCGCACCTACCCCCGCGCCGACCCCCGCGCCCCCCCCTCCAGCACCTCCACCTCCTTGGGGTGGCATCACCATGAGATGAGCCTGGCCTCAGAACCCGGCATCGAAGATCTGCTGGATCTGGACGCCGACCGCATAGTCGCGCTCGTGGCGCGTGAGCGCCTGCAGCAGCGTCGTCTCGTGCGCCAGCCACGTGAGCTGGCGGCAGCTCCTGCAGTAGGTCGAGCACCCCGGGACCGCCTGCCTCCGGGCGCGCTCGAGCACCGCGGCGAGCACCTCGGGGAGCGGCCTGCCGTCGAAGGCAAGCACGAACGCGCAGGTCGGCGGCGGGCTCCCGGCGTCCCGGAACCGGCACACGCCGCAATCCGCCGGCATGGCTGTGGGATGGGGGCCTTGTATTGCCGAGCCGACTGTGCTCGGCGCCTGATATCGGCGGCAGCCGCCACGTCACGCACTGCCCGAGAAACACGAACGGGCCGCCTCGTTGATAAGAGACACCCTCCCCCGGTGCAATGGCGTGCGTGGAGAGATGCGCGGAGCTGTGCGCCGGGACGCCGCACTGGGCCCGGGGGTTGGTGCACCTGGGGGGCGCCGCGGCCCTGTTTGTCGGGTTCTACCACAGCGTGGGGCTGCTGCAGGACCCCCAGGCCGCGCGTGTGCTGGCCTCCGCCGCTGTCGCGGTGACCTTCTACTCTGCGTGGCTGGCGAGCGACTACCAGAAGCTCGGGCGCTGGGACTGGGCGGGCTGGCTGTGGCCGTGCGGCGGCATGGCGATGCTCTCGGTCGCGGTCGTGTGGCTGCAGGCCTCCCCATGGGCCTCAGCTCAGTGCGATGGTCTGGCACTGGTTGCACTGGATGAGCATCACGTGCCCGAGGAGGAGCACCCCCGCCAGCACAAGGCGCACGCAGAGCACCGCGTCGAAGTCGTACAGCACCACCGAGCTGCAGAACAGCACCATGGCCAGGGCCACCACCAAGTCAAGCGTGTGTCGTTTCTGGATCGAAAGCAGGGTGATGTAGATGCTGATGAACTTGAACACCGGGGAGAGCAGGAGCAGCGTGAGAATGGACATGTGCGGGAGATTCGCCATGAACGCCTGCACCATCGTCAGGTCGATGCGCGTCCAGTAGAGGGGGAAGGTGAGGGAGATGAGCAGGAACGTCACGATCGAGCGCCTCGCGTCGAGCACGACGTCGCACTCCACCGAGGATGCCATGACCACCCAGAACGCGCCGGTCAGAAACGGGAGCACGCAGATGTTGAAGTAAAACTGCACGCGGCCGGCCAGGGTGAGGTACTCGTGCGCCGGCATCGCGGTCGTGAAGACGTGCTCCTCGCTGAGAATCAGCGCGCACATAAGCGTCGCGTAGTACACCGCGCAGAACAACTGCAGACAGCCGTGCTGCCGGCGGCGGACGTTGACGAAGAACCAGCCCATGACGAGCCCGGTGATGAAGCAGATGTCGATGTCTCTCGAGGTGCAGTCGAAGCTTAGGAACGTCTGCCACAGCGCCAGGCCGACCGCGTGCACACGCAGGATGTACACGTCGAGCCGCTCCTGCGAGTCGAAGTGCACGCCTTCCTTGGCGGTGAGCACGCAGGATATGCTGTCGATGTCCATCTCAGGGCAGCCGCCGGCCTCCGAGGCCTCCTTCTCTTCCTCGGGCTCCTTCTCGCACGCCTGCGAGGGGGTGCTCCTCGCCCGGCTGCTGGTCGAGCGCTCCTCGTCCCCGACTTTCGCCTGCGCCCGCCCCGCCCCCTCCTCCAGCCGCGCGAACCGGGGAGGGCTCGTGTGTCGGATGATGTGCAGAATGCTGTCCACGACTGTGTAGAGGATGTAGATGCACGCGAGGACCAGCACCTGTAGCGCCGAGATGGAGAGTCGCAGGTTGCGGTCGACCACCAGGTCCTCGGTCGGAATGACCATGAATCCCACGGCCGTGATGAGGGAGAACACGACCCAGCGGGAGAAAAAGGCTACGATTCGCATCATTGCCCTCGGTCGTGCGCCAGGAAATACGCGGATGCCTGGTGTTGCAGATTCCTGGCCTGTTTGGGCCTCGCTAGGTATATTAAACACACCGAGAGCCCGCGTCATGGACTCGGACGACGCGTGGCTGTGGGTGGAGAAGTACATCAACCGCGGCATGGCGGCAGGCAGCCGGATCCAACGCCACCTGCCGGCGAGGCTGACGCTGTGCTCCTACGCCCGAGTGAGTCAAGACGCCCCGCAGGGGCATTCCAATCCCACGGTTATTAATCCCAACCCTCCAATGATCAATTCCAACCCCCAGTAATCAGTTCCAACTCCCAGTAATCAATTCCACCTGCAGTAAGTAATAAAACACAACCCCCAGTAATCAATTCCAACCCCTCCCTTGGTTGATTCAAATCCTCTTGTTATTAACTTACGGGAAGCAAGGTATTTATACCCTCCCCCTGCCCGTGCAATGCCTGAGATGTTTTTGTGTGTGCCGGAGGACTACTACTCCTCCGAGATGCAAGCGATTATAGCCAAGAGTATATCAGATTCCAAGAACAGGTGGATCTACAACATCATACAGGACAGGTGTCCGCACACCGAGATCGTGCTGAAGCGCACGCCCGAGTGGACGCTCTGCCGAGACGGCGGGTCGATGGACGGCAAGTGGCTGGTGGTCCTACACGACACCAACATACACAGCCTGCGCGACCTCCGCAGCTCGCACGTGCCCATGCTTATCGACATGCGGGAGCAGGTGCGAGAGACGCTCGGGAAGCACTACGGGCGACCACTGGGCTCGCTCGTGTTCTTCCTGCACTACATGCCCAGCGTGTTCCAGCTCCACGTTCACGTGCACATCCCGGAGGTTTTCCCGTCGCTCGGCAGTGCCACGGAGGGCCAAAGGATACACAGCAGGCGACACATGCTGAAGCACGTCTTGCGCAACCTGGCGTCGGATGACTTGTACTACACCAAGTGCATCCTCCTCGCCAACCTATGCAAGAACTCCAAATATGCTCAGGTATACTCGGCCATGTCTTTTCCAGCCTCCGAAAGCCTGCTATTTAAGTAGCGCCCTACCTCGCCAATGTCTCATTTCCACAGTCTCGCTGCCCACACCGGCACACGGCTCGACTCGGCCGCCAAGCACAACATGGCATGCAAAGTCGACACCGCCCTCGTCAAGGCCTGGATGAGCGATGGGGATCTGAGCAATGCCGACCAGCGCCTGCACGTGGAGAAAATGCGCTACTGCGTGCACAAGGACGAGCTCGTGTTGAGCACCAACCAGAAGGTGCATTCTAGCTCCAAGTTCTCCGCGTACCCGCTCATAGTCAGCAACGTCATCGACATCCCGCCGATAGTCAAGGCGCGCATGTTCCTGTTGTACGCACAGCCCACCTTTCAGAGCTGGAGTGCATACTTGACTGCTTTGAAAAACGAAATCCCCGGTGCTGTAATAGGAAATCCTTATAGACCTCGCCTAAGTGAAATCCTGCAGAAAACCCATGGAATGGATGCCGCGGTGGCTGATAACTTGGTGGCCGAGGATCTAGGAGATAATGCAAAACGAATGCTGCACGAAATGCCCGTGTTCGTGGCCAAGGGGTACGCGCTGGGGGTCGGGTACGCGAGTCATTTTTCCGGAGACACCGTGTGCACCGTCCAGATCGGGGGCATGATCACAGTGATGAACGGGGCGTTCACGTGCCACACCGGCGACCTGGTGCAGTGGTACTTTACGGGTGAGGAGCACTTGTTTTACCGGGAAAACACAGCCAACAACCTGGAGGGGGAGCGCATCGACTTGGCCGTTCTCGGAGCAGCAGCACGCCATAACATGCCCAGGCGCGACGAGCGCCGCATGGACTTCAACGATCACAGGATGTTCGGGATGCAGAAGGACTCGGACCAGCACAAGCGCCGCGCAGTGTTCCGCCCGAAGCCCTACCGCCGGTTCCGCGCGAATGCGGAAGTGCCCAACATGGAGGACCACTTTGGCGACAAGATTCGGGTGTTTGCCAAGTGCATCGGCGGCGCGAAGCCGTACGAGATGATGGACATCATGCTGTTGACGCAGAGTCTTTGAGGGGTATAAAGGACGGATAGTATGTCTGTGATGGATCCGTTTGGCGAACAAGTATTAGAAAGTTTAGATCTTCGTGGCGTTGACGTTAGTGAGCGACGTGTCGCATCTTTCTTTGAAAGATACCACGACAGTCATAAACTTGCTACAACCAATAACCTGTATGACATTTTACTGAAGTTGATGAATCAAAGTCTGGGATACCAAATACAACTACATGCATTTTCAAACAATCCCAGGTATATCAACTTTCTTGATGAGCGTGAATACATTCTCTATTGGTTTATAACATTGTTTCGTAGGGATCAGCAAGTGGACGGTGGCAAAGTGTGGTGGCCAACATTATTGGAATCCAATTCTCTGCAGCCTATCACAAAAGAAGCTTTAAAATCAAGCCACGTGCAAACAAAGCTCATTGCAATTCACAAAACAGAAAAACGTCTCGTACCAGACATCAATGCGTCATACCTCGAAAATTTCATCAAAAAGGTACAAGGAGAATCGGATTTTTCTAGGTCATTCTGGGAGGTAATGAAAACATTCAATAAAATGATAACAGAGTATAATCATGGCAATGGAGAAGCATGGCATGCCATGAGTTTCGTAACGAACTCCAGAGCAGATATATTAAGACGACATGAGAATAGAGTAACGAGACAAGACCACCCGCGAAACCTAGGTAGACACCCGTGGAATCACCGGGCGAACGCATGAGCCATACTCCCTACATCTTGTGCGCGCCTGCGAAGTCGGCGACGATGGCGGCCACCTCTGTCTTTGGCATGCCGAAGATGGCCTCGCACTCGCGGTCTTTCAAGGCCTCGATGTCGTGCTCGGCCATGCCGAGCTTCATCCACTGGCTCAGGCTGAAGTTGAAGTAGAACATGATCTGCGGGTTGAGCCCGCGCTCGACGAGCTGCCTGTAGGTCACGCCCATCTCCCTGAGCTGCTCCGGGGTGCACTGCAGGTTCCATAGCTCGGCGAGATCGGCGCGATAGTCGGTGAGCGGGTTCACCGGGAACACCGTCATGTCCAGGATGTCGTGCAGCTGGAGGCCGCCGCGCTGGATCCACTGCATCTTGTCCGGCTGCACCAGCATGAGCTCCTCCGGCTTGAGCCCGAGGTCGCGCAGATGCCGCCACGAGAGGTTTTTCTGCTTGATGTCTTCCCACGCGAGGGTCAGCCGCGGCTGCGCCCACCACCCGAAGATCCGCACGGACTGGTGGGGGTCGAGCTCCATTGGCTGTGCGCGCTGCTGCTTAAATTGCGCCGACCGCGCTTCCGGCTGTTTTCGTAGATACTGATCCCCTGTGCATGTATGGGAATAGTTGCGAGTTGAATGGT
>Ga0208783_10001211_pt1 | contig 15411 bp, 16 predicted proteins | sample DEB19_08_DNA_2_FD_184529 | JGI IMG/M metagenome (GOLD analysis project Ga0208783, IMG submission 184529) | Aqueous microbial communities from the Delaware River and Bay under freshwater to marine salinity gradient to study organic matter... | ecosystem: Environmental > Aquatic > Marine >... | reverse complement strand
ATCGTGGATGGATTTTCCGAAATACTGCTACCGGAAACGTTGCTTCTGTAAACAATGCCGGATATGCCCGTTTCCAATCTTTGGGAATCAATACAAATGCTTCCGGAACGGCTGGTGAAATCCGTGCTACAGACAACATCACCGCCTACTACTCCGATGAGCGCCTGAAGACTAAGCTTGGACCTATCGAGAATCCTATTGAGAAGGTCAAATCGCTTTCTGGATTCTACTTCGAGGCCAATGAGACTGCGGTGGCTCTAGGCTATCAGAAGAAACGCGAGGTCGGCGTCTCTGCTCAGGAAGTTCAGGCAATTCTGCCAGAAATTGTGGTGGCTGCTCCTATCTCTGACGAGTATATGACCGTTCGCTACGAAAAGCTGATTCCGCTGCTCATCGAGGCCATCAAGGATCAACAGAAACAGATCGACGAACTCAAGGCACTTCTAGCATCAAAAAGTTAAGCCATGTCTGTACTAAGTTTTCCAAGTTCACCTTCTAGCGGCACGCGGTATATTTCGCCGAATGGCCATGCGTATTTCTATGATGGAAAGGTATGGACCTCTGATGGATCAACACTTAGCCCGAATCCAATTACCGCTAATACTTTTCTTTACCGTACAATCTATACTCGCGGCTATACTCATTGCGGATACCAGAATAGTTCCCCTTGGAAAAATACAAATCGCACAATCCATGTCTCTGACACCACGACAAATCTGGGAGATATGATGGACAATAATTCATCGTACATTGACGGCGGATTCAGTGATTATAATACTTACGTTTTTAATAATTCAGGCGGAGTTGGAGCAGCGTCAAACATTACTTCATCGATGAGTATGGTCACTGAAACACTTCGAGCTATTAACTCGAATCGTTATTTGACAGTAAATAGAAGCAACTGCAAGGCATTGATGAATCCAGGATTGACAGCAATTTACATTACCGGAGGAGCAAATTCTACGACCGATAAGTTTGATTGTGTTACAGATACGATGAGATACTCGGGTTATGTTCCGAGTAGCGGAAATAGCGGAGGAACCGGCGGAGGGTTGAGCGGATTCTGGGGTCAGACCTATGGTATTGTTGGCGCTAACGGAACTTCAGGCTGGATGGCGTGGGCCACAGAAACTTGGACAACTGCAACCTGGAGCTGGTCATCGAATACCGACGGACAACCAAAAGGATTATCAAGTAAATGGGGTGTTGGATATAACTCAAATGGAAGTTATCCAGGAACTACGACGTACTATAAGTTCAATGATACAACAGGAGCAAATCTAACAAGTTTTGCTCGTCCATTTAAGGCCGGTGAAGAAAACTGTCAGGTCGGCCAAGATTGGGGATATACTTTAGGATGTTACAACGACGTAGGTGATGGCCAGAACAATCGTTCCACGAAGCAATCATATCTAACCGACTCATGCGTTGAACTTGGATCTGCTGGACAGCCAAAGGGCCACGGAGGAATGTCTTCTGGTTGTTGTGGAACTGGCAGTTCTATGCTTCTCGGTGGTACGATGGGAACAATGATATAAACTATGAAGTATTATCTGGCAAAATTCTTTCGTTATATTCCTCAGATCAACGGAATGAACGTGATCGGAGGAATCGATAACTTTAGTGTTATCACCGCAACTGATGCTGCAGTTGCCGAATTGCGAGCTCATCCAGACGGAATTCCTCTGACCGAAATTACCGAAGATGAAGCTAACTCGCGCAACTTTTATGGAGAAACTCGAGGATACCGAAAGGCGTATTCAGACTCTGAAAATCTTCCACCTGATGCAGATGAATTGGCAAAGGGAAAACGCAAAACTAAGGTCTATATCACAGACGCGCAAAAAGCATCAGTCGCCTCGCTCATGAAGAAAGCAATGCATTTCCATGTGGACATTGAGATGGATGACCGCAAGAAGGAAAAGAAAGAGCTGGATGGAAAGCCGCGACCAAAGCACGATAAGAAAAAGCACGACGATCTGAAGAAAGACATCGATAAGCTTAAGACCATCGACGAGATTGTTCAGGCACGCGAAGAAATTCTAGGCATTGAAATGTCTAAAGATCTAGCCACGCGCTTGAATAAGTGGGATAACGTGAAGGACCGCAGAAAAGACTTTCCGTTGAAGTTTGGGTACAAGTTCTGACCCGCTAAATAGACTATATGAATGATTCAGAAATTTTGGAATTTATCGGTAATAATGAGAACTCGCTGGGAATGTCGGATTTCCAGTCTCGGTACTTTGTAGTCAACTCGCAGGTCACCGATTATCGCCGAGTTCGTCAGGCCATGATCGAGCTTGATACTCGAATCGGGATGAAGAAGCAGATCGACCGTGAGCGCAAGAAACGGCAGATTCAGCGCCAGATGATTCTGCGTGACATCGAGAATGAGAAGGATGATCTCAAGCGCCAGATGTTTCAGGTCGATCTCGAGCAGGCCGATTGGGACATTCTGATGTACGACAAGAAGGAACGGATGTGCCAGAATGAGATCGATAACTTTATTCGGATGATCCGAGACCTGGTGCCGAACATCGACGAGCTGAAGAACTACGCGAAGCACGACGAACTCCAGGAGCGTAACTATTGGATCACGCGTATGGCCAAGCAGGCTTCTCTGGACATCAATACTATTGGCCGCATCAGTCAGGGCAACATGGATTCAATCCTGATGATGCCGATGGAGGATGTCAAGCAGACTCTCGGCCTGGCGATCAAGTACAACCTGGCTCTGGGTAAAGGAGTCGATGCGATTGGAAAAGAAGCAGTCGAGCAACTAAAGCTTTCAGATGGTAAGATCACTTATATTGATGCATTTGCCAATGAGCAATTGAAGCTTGAAGAGAAGACCTCTGGTGAAAATCTTTAGTATACCGCTCAATCCGAAGTTAACCGAGATTCAGTTCAGCAAATTCCTCTCCTTCTGCCAGCAGCATAAGGACTGGATCTACGACATCTACTTCACCTGCCGCATTCCTCCGTTCACGCAGGATGCGATGGGAGATATCTTTGCCGGTGGCCCTGAGGATGCTCAGTTTCTGATCGATGCTGCTCTGTATGTCCAGAATTCCACTGGTATTCAGATCTCTGCGACCTTCAACAACACGATGGTTCGTCCAGATCAGAAGAACCTAGAGACCTGGATAGAAAACTTTCGGCCGCTGTATGAGCGCGGCGTGCGTTCCTGCACGTTGCCGCATACTCATTGGATGCTGACCAAGCAGGTCAAGAGCAACTTTCCTGAGCTGTTCGTCAAGAATACGATCCTGCGTGCTGTTGCTGAGCCGCGTGATGTGGCTAAGTTGGCAGAGGCTGGATTTGACTACGTCAATCTAGATCGTGTGCTGATGCGTGACCATGATCGATTGCGCGAGATCAAGAAGGCCAAGGACAAGTACGGAATCAAGCTCTCGCTGCTGGCCAATGAAAGCTGCGTGGGCGGATGCCCGGTGATGGGCGAGCATTATCAGTTCAACAATACTCGTAGTGGTGGGCCACAATACTTCACCGATCCGATTAGCCGTGTCAGTTGCCCTATGTGGCAGGTCGAGGATTCTGCCATTCACCTGAAGACTGGCAACTTCCCTCCTTGGCGTCAAGATTGGCTGGAATTCCTGGATCTGGGAATCGATGTCATCAAGATGCACGGACGCGAGAACAGCAATCGCCTGGATGAGACGATGGACATCATCAGCCGCTTTGCAAAAGGTGAGGAGATTCTGTTCGGAGACTTTGATGAGTACATCAATGAGACAAACCTGGTCGAAAAGCCGATCGACCTGTGGCGTAAGAAGATCAAGACCTGCAAGTTCAATTGCTGGGACTGTAACTACTGTGACAAAGTCTGGAAGGCCAAAGGGAACAAGAACAATCCAAAGGTCGAGAAGGTGGCACGGTTGCTGATTGACAGCGTGAATTGGCCGGTGCACAGTTCGGTCGAAGGTCTGACCTCCAACAAGATGCGGCAGCTACTGAATAGCCTCGGAAAGATCTCGACGGGATATCTGGAGGTTGGAGTTCTGAATGGCGGCACGTTCTGCTCTGCCATCGAAGGAAATACTCTGAGAGCCTATGCCGTGGATCATTGGAAGGATCAGACCGGTTCTGCTGATGGAAAAGTGGCAGTGGCATCTTCGAAGGAAACCTTCATTCAGAATGCTCGAGCATTCAAGGGGCAGAATCAGATCAAAGTGTTTGACTGTGATTTCCGTAATGTGGAGAAGTCGCAGCTCGGGCAGATCGACCTGTTCTTCTATGATGCTGATCACTCGGAGGAAGCCAACCGGCAGGCTGCTAAATACTTTGCCGATGTCTTTGCTGATGAGGCAGTCCTGATCTTCGATGATGCAAACTGGGATGGTGTCGTCAATGGAGCTCGACGCGGAATCCAGGAGGCTGGTTTGGAGATCATTTATGACAAGATCTTTCTGAATGACCAAGAGGATACCAATGCCTGGTGGAATGGATTCTATATCGCGATCGTGAAAAAATGATACCCGCACTACAATATCTCTGGTTGCTGTTCTTCGTGATGATTATTACTGGAATCGTGAAGGACCATCAACTGTTCATGCCGATCTTCTCCTACATCAAGGAGTCGTTCAAGAGCAATCGGCTGGTTCTGTTCTTGACCAGTGCTCTGGGAGGTATACTGCCGATTGAGGGCCGGGTGACAGTCAGCGCTGGAGTTCTGGATACGATGGCTCATTCGAAGTGCCGGCACAAGATGGGAATTCTGGACTATCTCTCCACACATCACTACTATCTCTGGAGTCCACTAGAAAAGACTGTCATCATACCGATGGCAGCTTTGGGATTATCATATTGGGCCTGGCTCTGGATGATCTCGCCTCTGTTCTTTGTCACTCTGTCTTACCTGGTATTCCACATTGTCTGGAGAGTGAAGGAGGACGACATTCAGATCGATCCGACTCCATTCAAGATGAGCGCGGTGATGCGTAATGTCTTTCCGTTCTTTGCAGCTATTGGAACATACATCTACGCAGGAGGACCGGAATACATCTTTCCAATCTTCGGATCTCTGGCGGTGTACTATATGTTCCTGACAAAGACCTGGGATCTCAAGAAGATTCTGTCCTATGTGAAATGGAGCGTCATCATCATTGCTTTCTTGGTCATCGTCCTAGGCCATCTTAGCAAAGGATACGGCGCCATGCTCTCAAAGATGGTCGAGCAGCTGAATCTAGACGTGAGCACATTCAACGGAATGCTTGTGGTTTCTGCGGTAGGATTTCTGGCCAGTCTGGCAATGGGATCCAGCGGTAAGTTCATTGCGCTGGCCACAATGATGACTCTGGCATTTGGCACAAAGTATTTTCTGTGGTTTTTTGCAGTGGAGTATGCCGGATACCTTCTCAGCCCGATGCATAAATGTGTAATGATTGGCAATAGATACTTTGGCACTCCTCTGTGGTCGTACTACAGGACTATCGGAATCTGGTGTGCCTTATTGCTAGGAACTGCAGCACTCTTTACATTCGTCTAACTATGAAAAAACTACTACTACTAACTGTACTAATGCTCTCCTCTGCTTTTGCAGCGGAGATTCAACTCGAGGAAGTTCGCGTCAGCGCACAGCGCAACGCTCCGTTCACTCATATTGGTCAATACGACCAGCCTGAATGGACCACGACTCGTAAGTTTCCCAGCACGAGAGTCTATGTGATGACTCCTCCGGGTGCTGTGATATATGAGAAGTGGTTCGAGATTCGTGATCGTCAGAACGGTCCTGCTCTGGTTCGTATGCGCGACGAGTTTGCATTCGGCCTAGGTAATCGCCTTGAGCTCGATCTTTATGCTCATACTCTGTATGACGGTCCGGCCAATAATAAGAAGTTTACCTGGCGTGGATTCAGCTGGGAGCTTCGTTATGCTCTGGCAAACTGGGGAAAGATCTTCGGAAATCCGACTCTGTATTTTGAACACAAGTTGCTGAACGGCCGTCAAGGAATCGAGCCGAAGATTCTACTGGGAGACCGTATCGGAAAGACCGATTGGATCTGGGGTCTGAATGGAATCTATGAAGCAAATCTTGCCTCATCCAAGGCAGACCAAGAACGCGAGTATGCAGTGACTGCCAGCATCGCCAATGCACTGACCAAGGACTTCACCCTCGGGCTCTCCACAATGTATCGCTACAATGACTACGAAGGCGGTTCATCTGAGTGGTACGTTGGTCCAAATGCACAGTTTCGATTCCACAAGCACGGTCATATCAGCCTCGAATATATGCCGAGACTGTCAAAGGAAGGTTATGACAGCCGTTCTCTGCTGATCTTCGCCTGGAAGTTTTGATAAATAGAGACAGGCATTAACCACTAATTACTATGGCAGAAAATACTATCACCTACACCTGGAAGCTTACTTCACTGAAGAAGCGCAATGTCGGCAATCTGAGCGGAGTCGTTTTTCAGACGTACTGGAAGAAGATCGGCACAGATGCCAATGGTAACACTGGCGAATTCTCTGGTGCAACTCCATTCGATCCTGCTCAGGTCGATCCGAACAACTTCACCAGCTGGGATCAGCTGACCGAAGAGACTGTCTTGGGATGGATTCAGGCTATCGTCACCGGCTCATATGAGCAGCACGTCAACGAGCAGATTCAGCGTCAGCTCGACGAGAAGGCCAACGCCTCACAGGAGATCTCTGAAGGAAGCTTCCCATGGAATCCTCCTCCAGCTGAAACCCCTACAGCCCCAACAGATCCGGTCACTCCTCCACCTGCGGGTTGAGACAGTTTAGCTAATTCTGCGAGTCCCTTCTTCACGGAGGGACTCGTTTCGCTTTGATATAAATAGGATCATACTATGGCACTACCGCAATCAGGCAATTCGATATCGCTTTACCAGGTAAATGTTGAACTGAGTAATCCTGGAAACACGCAGATCTCGATGAATCAGGCATCGGTCCGCACCCTGTTCCAGGTGGCCAGTGGCGCAATTGCGATGTCGAACGGATTCGGCAAGAGCAGTGCAGTAGCTGCGAGTGTGTCCTCCTATACATCTTCGCCGAGTTACCGCTGTTTCAATCAAGGATTTGATGATTATATTGATTGGTATATCAATGCTGGTACCGGCACCATTACTGTTACGCTGCAGCGTGCAGCGTATAATACTTGTAGTTGGTCTGATGTAGCAGGCCTTGGTACTACAACCTCCGGCAATTGGATATCAGTCCGCGCGCTTAACTATCATCTTAGTACAAATACAGCATTTCGACTTAAGATGGTTAATTCTGTCGGTACGACATATTCGCCATCCATTGGAGTAGTATATAATTGGTGCGATCAATTTGATTACTGCAGCACTACTACCAATTGCGTCGACAATAATACCTGGGGATGTAACAATTGTAGTCAAAACTGTAATTGTCCTGCATGTTGGTATGATTGCAATTGCGATTGCTCACAGGGATATGGTACTGGCGGATGCGGATGTGACTCCGGAGCATGTGATTGGTGCGCCAATCCTCAAAATTATGAATGCACTGGATGCTGTAGCGGCTGCTGTGATGAGAACAACGAAAATTGCACGTGCGATTGCAGTTGTGACTGCAGTTGGGTGACGAATGGCAGTTATCCTTGTCCGTGTTCGCAGTCGACGTGCGAAACATATTGCAGTTGCCCATGCGGTGAATCGTGCGGTACCGGCGAGCGTTATACATGCCAAGAGCACAGTAATACTAATTATGTCTGGACTAGCAGTTGGAGCGCTTGCTAAATAATCTAAATTATGAATAACCCAGTACCTGAACCATATCTGACACAGAATTCTGCTCTTACTACTGAAAAGTATGAGGAGATTAAGTCTGCGTTGAATAAAGAAAATCTAACACCGTTTCCATCCGGATTTCAGATGGCGCGCAATCTCCTTAAGCAGGCATGGACGACCAGCATCGATGTCGCCCGAGGCCAGCCTCTTTTGACTACTGCTGAGAAGGCAGCCGCGCGAATGGAGATCTGCAAAGGCTGTGAATTTTTCCGTGAGCCACGTTGCACAAAGTGTGGTTGCTATATGGACAAGAAGGTGCATCTGGAAAGTTCTCAGTGCCCCGTAAACAAATGGGGACCAGAGCTTCAAAGGATGTATCCTGCTGAGGTTGCTCAAAAAACACTTCAGAGTCCGCATCGCACGATGCACAATATCGATCTGACAAAAGAATTCTCAAAAGAAGATGCTGAGGCAATCGACAAGCTAGCTACAAAATCTCTTATGTTTGATGGTCGTTTTGCCTGGAAAGAAATGCAGTTTAGAGCATTCATCGGACCAAATGGTGTTCGCCAAATTTCTCAGTTACAGCCTAATATCAATGTAGTAAAGTCACTCCCAAACCACGAGAATCTTTCGACTGAAGAGCAAGTAGAATTTAATCAGCTTGTAGTACAACATCAGGCACCTGACAAGAATAAGGTATTTACTTTTAGATCGCAGATATTTCATCTCACGCCACGGACTGGAAAGGACGCTAAACCTGGACAGTTCATGTTGAATGTTCTTGATCCAAACAATCTTCCTCCAGGAATTACTCTTCCGGGAATAACAACTGTTCCTCCTGCTTCATAAGACATGGCTACTGAACAAGAAGAGTTTCGAGCTTTGGTAGAAAAGCATAAGGCTGCCGATCAGCCGAAGACGTTTTTCTTCAAGGACAAGTACTTTAGACTCAGGCGTGATGAATTTAACGTTATGAACTGGGTTATTGTTCCTATGTCTGTTGAGCAATACAACAGCGAAATGACAGGAATTCCATTAAATCTGACCACGGTCCCTCCAGAAAACACTCCAACCTCCTAATATGCCTACTAGAATTACAGGAGTCGTTACCGACGAAGATAAGCAAAAATTTGATTCTTTGCTTCAGACTGCAAAAAACATTTCCGGAAATGTAACGGCATTTGAATTTAATGGAGCTTTCTTCAAAGTAAGCCGAAACGATTCTTCCAGTACTGATTGGAGAATCTATCCAATCACACAGCTGGAATTCAATTCACTGTCAATTTAATTTGCACTACGATGGCTAATCCTTCCTCGCGCCAACAGCTCATAGACTACTGCCTACGTTCTCTGGGCTCTCCGGTCATCGAGATCAACATCGATGATGACCAGGTGGAGGATCGTGTCGATGAGGCCATTCAGTTCTATCAGGAGTATCACTCAGACGCGGTCATTCGTACTTACACGAAGCATCTGATTACTGCTCAGGACGTCACTAATAAGTACATCGATCTGCCAGAGCGTTACTTATTTGTCTCGCGTATCTTCCCGATGACGAACAACTCATCGTCGTCTTCTGGCATGTGGTCAGCTCGTTATCAGATGCATCTGAATGACGTGTACGATCTGCAGTACGCCGGCGCTCTGGTTAATTACGAGATGACACGCCAGTTCCTCGAGATGCTGGATATGCAGCTCAACGGCGTTCCTCCGGTTCGCTTTAACCGCCATATGAACCGTCTGCATATCGATGTGGATTGGACACGTACGATCATTGAGGGTGATTACATCATGATCGATGCATACTCGACCATTGACCCGACGACGTACACGGACATCTACAACGATATCTTTCTGAAAAAGTACACGACGGCTCTGATCAAACGCCAGTGGGGAACGAACCTCAGCAAGTTTGAGGGCATCCAACTTCCAGGTGGAGTTACGATGAACGGCCGTCAGATTCTAGAAGACGCTAACCAGGAGATTGCAAAGCTAGAAGAAGAGATGGAGTTGAAGTACGAAAAGCCGGTGGACTTTTTCGTTGGCTGATAACAATGAAAGAGGCCTTCGTATATTCCTGGCGGAATAAAGACACCAATCGTCTTTACATTGGATGGCATAAAGGCTCTCCAGATGATGGGTATGTCTGTTCAAGCAAAGTCTTGATGGAGGAGTATCAAAAAGATTGCAGCAAGTTTGAGCGCTTCATTATTGCTGAAGGAAGAGCTGAAGATATGGTGGCGCTAGAGGCGCAAATATTGAAAGCCGTCAATGCTAAGGACAATTCAGAATATTATAACCAGCATAACGGTAATGGGCTTTTTCACCTTAAAAAGCATTCTGCTGAAGCCCGTTCAAAAATTTCGAGATCAAAGATCGGTAAGAAACGACCTGACTTAACGGAAAGAAATCTTACGAATAATCCATCGCATAATCCCGAGATTGCTAAAAGAATGGGAAGATGTATGAAGGGTGAAGCTAATCCACGATTCGGTAAGATAGTTTCGGAAGAAACCAAACAGAAAATATCTAAGTCTCAGACGGGTAAATATATCGGACTAAAACGTTCTGAAGAAACCAAGAGGAAAATATCAGAAGCTAAAAGACAGTATTGGGCTAATAAGAAAATAAACCAAAATGCCTAGATCAGTATATTTTTCTCAAAATGTAAAGTCGGAACAGAATCTTTATGAAGATTTGATTATAGAATCTATCCGCACGATGGGCCAAGAGGTGATGTACCTGCCGCGTAATATGGTCTCGCGCGATATGGTACTGAACGAAGCTATTGAATCAAAGTTCAGTGATGCATACTCGATCGAGATGTACCTGGAGAGCGTGGATGGGTTCGAAGGTGACGGTTCTCTGATGACTAAGTTTGGTCTCGAGCTTCGTGATCAGGCCACCTTCGTAGTAGCCAAGAAAACCTGGGAGAAGCTCGTGGGTCTATGGAACAACGGCATCATCTCGAACCGGCCTGCTGAAGGAGACCTCATCTATCTTCCATTATCAAAGGGTCTATTCGAGATCAAGTTTGTCGATCACCAATCGCCGTTCTATCAGCTCTCGAAGTTTCCAGTTTACAAACTGCGTTGCGAGCTCTTCGAATACTCCAATGAAGAGATCAAGACCGGGGTATCCGAACTCGATGCTCTATCACGTTCTTTTGCCACAGAATACGTCTTCAAGATCGGCAATTCGAATGGCACTAAATTCACACTCGGCGAAACAGTCACGCAGATTCTTGTTCCAGCTTCTGGCAGTACTGCGGCCAAAACTATCTCGGCTCAGGTACTTCGATTTGAAGATATCAACGTTGCAGGTCAACTCAACCTCTATCTAGGACTAGTCACTACCAATACTGGAGACTACAATGAGTTTCAGGTCACAGCGAACCAGATTGGCAAATTGATCGGGCAGTCGTCCGGAGCTCAGTGGGATATTCTGCAGGCATATACGATTGCGACTGAGACCTCAGATCGTACCTTTGTGAATAGCAATCAACAGGCGCAGAATCGCACCTTTGAGCTGGAGTCTAATACAATCATCGACTTTACGGAGCACAATCCGTTCGGTGAAGTCTCGCGGGAGGACTGAGGATGTTCCAAGGACACTTTTATCACGCCACTATCCGCAAGGTCGTTTCAGTATTTGGAACACTCTTCAATAACATTTCTGTGGTCCGCAAGGATTCCAGCGGTAAGGTCGTGAACATCACCCGAGTTCCGCTGGCATATGGTCCAAAGCAGAAGTTTCTGGCGAGACTCGATGAGCAGCCTAACTTAGATGCTAGTAAGGTGGCAATCAAGCTCCCTCGCATGTCATTCGAGATCATTTCTCTGACGTACGATGCCAGCATCAAGACCAATAGAAACAATCTGATCGAGGTCATCTCGGCTGATCCAGATCAGAAGAGTGTGGTTCGTAACTATGCACCATATCGCATGGGTCTTCAACTGTCGATCATGGCAAAGAACCAGGATGACGCGCTGCAGTGCCTGGAGCAGATCCTTCCTCACTTTCAGCCAGAGTACACTGTCACCATCAAGGATCTTGATTCGCTGAATGTGAAGACCGACATGCCGTTTGTTCTGACCGGTATTCAGATGAATGAGGACTACGAGGGAGACTTTGTTCAACGTCGTGCTATCATCTATACCCTGGATTTTGAGACACGCCTTCGCTTCTACGGACCAGTCTCCAAACGCGCGGTCATCAAGGTTGCCGACGTTGAACTTGCTGCTCCTGGAGCAGGCCGTGATAACATCACCGTTCAGGTTGATCCTTCCTCGGCAACTGAGAACGATAATTATACTGTCACGACGTCCATTGAGTTCTTGGAGTTCACGAATACATTCAGCATTACTGTCAACTCGGGAGTCGGAAACTTCACGAATGGAGAGATCGTGACAGATAGTATGACTGGCGCCACAGGAATTGTGACATCATTCTCCGGAAATGTAGTGGTCGTAGAGAATGCCGATGGCATCTTCCGAGGCGGAGATACTTTAGTCGGAGGAACATCAGGAGTCTCCAGGTCAATCACAAACGTCGTTGGAGTCTATCCTCCGTTTCTTCTAGATCCTTGAGCTAATCTCTCTTCGTCATGACCAATAAATCAGAAGAATTGCTCAAGCAGCTGGAGAAAAACATGCCAGCTCCTCCGCCTCCTCCCAAGAAGGGAGACATCCAGGATGACTACGAGTTCTCTCGTGAGACGTATCGTAATCTGGTGGCAAAGTCGAATGAGGCCATCGAACAGATGCTGAATCTGGCAATGCAGTCAGAGCATCCTCGTGCCTTCGAGGTTCTCAGCAACATGCTGAAGAACACCTCGGACATGACCGACAAGTTGATGACTCTGCAGAAGGCCAAGAAGGACATCGAGAAGAAAGATGATGCGGATCCTGCGAAGCCGGCGCTGACTCAAAACAACCTTTTTCTCGGATCAACCACTGATCTGCAGAAACACCTGATCGAAAAACTGAAGGAGCAGAATGTCACAGCCGCAGAACAACCAGATGTACGTCAAGAACGCTGATCTGGGATATCTCGGGAATCCACAGGTTAAGCGAGACGGTGTACAGCAGAAATTCACCGAGCAAGAGATCTCGGAGTACCTGAAGTGCATGAAGGATCCGGGCTACTTCGCTCGGACGTATGTGAAGGTCATATCATTGGACCGTGGCCTGGTGAACTTCGAGCCCTATCCGTATCAGGAGAGGATGTTCAAGCACTTCAACGATAGTCGATTCTCGATCGTCTTGGCATGCCGTCAGTCTGGCAAATCGATCTCCTCGGTTATTTACCTGCTCTGGTTCGCGCTCTTCTCTCCTGACAAGACTATTGCCATCCTGGCTAACAAGGCAGCTACCGCTCGTGAGATGCTGGCCCGCGTGACTCTGGCGTTGGAGAACCTGCCATTCTTTCTGCAACCTGGATGCCGAGCACTGAACAAGGGATCTATCGAGTTCTCAAACAACTCACGAATCGTGGCTTCTGCCACATCCGGATCGTCTATCCGTGGTATGTCTGTGAACCTTCTGTTCATGGACGAGTTTGCTTTCGTGGAGAATGCCACGACCTTTTATACCTCAACTTACCCCGTCATCAGCTCGGGTAAGACCTCTCGAGTCATCATTACCTCCACGGCCAACGGTGTCGGCAACCAGTTCCATAAGATCTGGGAAGGTGCTGTTCAGGGTGTGAATGAGTTTAAGCCGTTCCGAGTCGACTGGTGGGATGTCCCAGGTCGTGACGAGAACTGGAAGAAGCAAACGGTCGCCAATACCTCAGAACTGCAGTTCGAGCAAGAATTTGGAAATTCGTTCCACGGAACAGGCAATACTCTAATCAACGCTGAAACACTATTAGGACTGAAAGCGGTAGCCCCGATCTATACGCAAAACAACGTCAGCGTTTACGAGAAACCAATCTCCGATCACAATTATGTAATGTGTGTGGATGTGGCCAAGGGGCGAAACCAGGATTATTCTACGTTCTCGGTTATCGACGTGACTGCAAAGCCGTTCAAACAGGTAGCCACATTTCGAGACGCCCTGGTCTCTCCTCTGATCTTTCCTGATACGATCTACAAGTACGCAAAGACCTACAACAACGCCTATATTGTTGTGGAGAACAACGACCAGGGATCTGTAGTCTGCAATGCTCTGTATTACGACCTGGAATACGAGAATATGTTTGTGGAGTCTACTGTGGCGAATGGATCCATTGGTCTGACAACCACAAAGAAGACAAAGAGAGTCGGATGCTCTAACCTGAAGGATCTAATCGAGGGAAAGAAACTACTGATCACTGACGCCGATACCATTGCAGAGCTCAGCACATTCATTGCTGAGGGCCAGTCATATGAGGCTTCTGAAGGAAATCATGATGACACCGTGATGGCCCTGGTTGTATTCGGCTGGTTTGCTGCAACGGATCTCTTTGTGCAGATGTCTAGCATGGACGTCCGAGACCTTCTTTACGCAGACCGTCTAAAGCTCATCGAGGAAGATGTGACACCGGTCGGCGTAATGGGAAATCTCGAGCCGGAGACAAAGAAAGAAGGCGTGGAAATCGACAAAAACGGAAATGTCTGGTATGAAGCTGCCACACCAGTATACTGAAGAAGTCCTCAGTAATAAATAGAAGCATTGATAATCCGTATTATGCTTCACATCAAACCTCAACTTTGAGAATCTAATCCAATGGCATTCCAAGTATCACCAGGAGTCCAGGTCAACGAAATTGATCTGACCAATGTCGTTCCGGCCGTTTCCACCTCCATTGGTGGTTATGCTGGAGCTTTCAACTGGGGTCCTGCTGAGGAAATTCGTACAGTCTCAAGCGAGAAAGAACTCGCTGCGACATTCGGAGTTCCGACTGCAGAGACCGCAAAATCATTCTTCACCGCAGCTTCATTCCTGAAGTACGGCACGGCCCTAAAGGTTGTTCGTGCTGTTGCTGATGGCTCCGGTGGAACCACAAGCGCAAAGAATGCCACATCAGGTTCTGGTGGTAATTCTGGTGTCCTCATTAAGAATAAGGACGCATATGACAACAATTACTCCTCAGCATCCACCAATCTGGGTGCCTTCGGAGCTCGTTGCCCGGGCGCACTTGGAAATTCAATCAAGGTCGAGGTTTGTTCGTCAACGACAGCATTCAGCTCATGGACATCTGCCGGAGAGTTCGATAAGGCTCCTGGCACCAGCAGCTATGCCGCAAAGTACGGTTCATCTAACGACGAACTGCACATCGTTGTCATCGACGAAGACGGTCTTCTGACCGGAACAAAGGGTGCAGTCCTTGAGAAGTTTGCTTTCGTTTCTCAGGCATCTGATGCCGTGAAGGAAGACGGAACGACGAACTACTACAAGAACGTCATCAATCACAGTTCAAAATACATCTACTGGCTTGATCACTTTGCTGCAGTTGATGGTCAATCCGCAATCCTCCAGAATGCCGGATCTTCAGCCTCTGCTGCTGCTCTATCATTCGATACGGAAACATCTGTTCAGTCCTATTCTCTGACAGGCGGACATGATGGCACGACTGCCGGATCTGCACAGGTCATTTCAGCCTTGGCACTCTTCCAGGATGCCGAGACTGTTGATGTTAACCTGCTCTTTGCAGATGTTGACAGCGCATCCGCTGTTGCTACCGAGCT
>Ga0208783_10001210_pt1 | contig 15413 bp, 13 predicted proteins | sample DEB19_08_DNA_2_FD_184529 | JGI IMG/M metagenome (GOLD analysis project Ga0208783, IMG submission 184529) | Aqueous microbial communities from the Delaware River and Bay under freshwater to marine salinity gradient to study organic matter... | ecosystem: Environmental > Aquatic > Marine >... | reverse complement strand
GGGCATGGATGCCCGACGCGAGCGTCCGGCGACGGGGTATGGGCAACCCCGAAGCGTAGCCTCAACGCACGCGCTCCCAAGCCGGAGCCGACGCCGGGACGGCGGCGACGGCGCGACCGTCCGCGTGTGGGCAACCCCGAAGCGTGCCACCACACAAGCGCCCACGAGCGCCCCCAAGCCGGAGCCGACGCCGGGACGGCGGCGACGGCGCGACCATCAGCGTGTGGTCATGTGCGGTTACCACGCGGCTTCCCACGGCCAACGCCTTTCGTCTACGATGTGAACCGGTGAACAGCATGTCTTCTTTCCGTGAACCCAGCATCCAGGCTCCCGCCGACGAAGCGCCGGTGGAAGATCGTGCGCTGCGACCGCAGCGGATGGAGGAGATGATCGGCCAGCGGGCGGTGCACGAACGGCTGTCCATTGCCATCGATGCGGCCCGAAAACGCAGCGAAACGCTCGGCCACATCCTGCTCGACGGCCCGCCGGGGCTGGGCAAAACGACGTTCGCCACCTGCATTCCGCGGGAGCTGGGAACCACGCTTCAGATCGCCAGCGGTGCCGCCCTCGCGGCCCCCAAGGATCTCCTGCCCTACCTCACCAACGCGGCCGAGGGGTCGGTGCTGTTCATCGACGAGATTCACCGCCTGCCGATCGCGGTGGAGGAGTTTCTCTATCCGGCGATGGAGGATTTTCGGATCGACATCACCCTTGGCGACGGGGTGGCGGCCCGCACGATCAACATGCCGTTGCGGCCGTTCACGCTCGTCGGGGCGACCACGCGGGCCGGGCTGATCTCGGCACCGCTCCGGGATCGTTTCGTGATCCGCGAGCATCTCGACTACTACACGCCGGCCGAACTGTCGGCGATCGTCCACCGGTCGGCCGGCAAACTCGCGATGTTCATGGACGACGAGTCGGCCGACGAGATCGCCCGCCGCAGCCGCGGAACACCCCGTCTGGCCAACAACCGCCTGCGATGGATTCGGGATTATTCGACGAGCCGGGCGGCCGACCAGATGAGCGTGGAGATCGCCCGCACGGCCCTCGAGATGCAGGGCATCGACGAACTCGGCCTCGACGGTTTCGATCGCCGCTACCTCGAAACGGTGCAACGGGTGTTTGGTGGCGGCCCGGTCGGCATCGAGGCCATCGCCCACACCATGAGCACGGCCGTGGACACGCTCGAAGATGATGTGGAGCCGTTTCTCCTGCGGTGCGAGCTGATCGTTCGGACGGCGCGGGGCCGACGGCTGACCGCCAAGGGGGAGGATCATCTCGGGGCCCCTCCCAAGGCCGACCAGAACCGGCTGTTCTGATCGCCACGTGGCGCGACGACGCCTGTTTTTGAGGGCGGATTGACCGCGACGGGGGATTCCGGCTACCCTTCAAGGCTCTCCCGAACACGTTAAGGTGATTTCATGGCCGTTCCCAAGCGACGTCAGTCCAACCAGAAAACCCGCTCCCGTCGGGCCCACGACTTCCTCACGCCCCGGCAGCTGACCTTCTGCTCGACGTGCGGCAAGGCCATCCCGACGCACCGCGTGTGCAACACCTGCGGCACCTATATGGGGAAGTCGGTCATCAAGACCGACGAGACCTGATCCGCTTCCGCGAAGGAATGAGCCCGTTGGGCACCGAATCCGCTCCCGGCGAGCCGCCGATCCCAGCGATTGTGTTTCCCGGCCAGGGGGCCCAGTCGGTTGGCATGGCTGGCGATTGGGTCGACGCCTCGCCGAAGGCTGCGTCGCTCTTCGCGAGGGCGTCCGACCTGCTCGGGTATGACCTGCTCGGCGTGTGCCGCAGCGGTCCGGCCGAGCGGCTCAACACCACGTCCGTGAGCCAGCCTGCCATTCTCGTGACGAGCCTGGCGGCCCTCGAGGTGCTCCGCGGCCGCGAAGGACATCCGCTCGATGCGGCACCGATCACCGCAGGGCTCTCCCTGGGCGAATACACGTCGCTCGTTTTTTCGGGCGCCGTCGATTTCGACGATGCCGTACGGCTCGTCGATGTGCGTGGCCGCGCCATGCAGGAATGTGCCGAGCGTCGTCCGGGCGCCATGCTGGCCGTGCTGGGGATGGAGCGAGACGCCCTCGTGGCCTTGTGCAACGAGTGCCGGGGGGATGACGTGCTCGAGGTGGCCAACGTGCTCTGCCCGGGCAACATCGTCGCATCGGGCTCGGCCGACGCGTGCCGTCGCCTCGAGGCGGCCGCCCTGGCGGCCGGGGCGATGAAGTGCGTGCCGCTCGAGGTGGCTGGCGCCTTCCACACCGTGCTCATGCAACCGGCGGTCGAACGACTCTCCGCGGCCCTCGCGGAGGTGACGTTTCGGATCCCCCGGATTCCCGTCGTGAGCAATGTCGACGCCCTTCCCCACACCGATCCCGCCGAAATCAAGGCCCTTCTGTCCCGGCAGGTGGTCGGTGTTGTCGAGTGGAACGCCTCCATGGCATACATCCTCTCCACCGGCGTGCGCGCGATCTGGGAAGTTGGTCCCGGTCGCGTGCTCCGCGGACTGATGAAGAGGATCGACCGCCGCGTGGCCTGCTCCGGCGTGTTCGACTGATTCTGGAAAACGACACATCCCGACCTTTGAAGGAGTTGGTGACCATGGCTGATGATGCTGCGCAGACGGATCGCAAGCGGCTCCAGGTGGACCTCAGTGGTCAGGTGGCCCTCGTCACGGGCGCGTCGCAAGGCCTCGGCAAGGCGATCGCCGAGGCGCTCGCTGCCGCCGGCGCCACGGTGGCACTCGCCGCCCGCTCGGCCGACAAGCTGGCCCAGGTGGCCGCAGCCATCCGCGCGGCGGGCGGCAAGGCGGAAGAGATTCCCTGCGACGTTTCGAAGGCCGAGGAGGCCCAGCGGGTGGTCGATGCGGTGGTGGAGAAGTGCGGTCGTCTCGACATCCTCGTCAACAACGCGGGCGTCACCCGCGACACCCTCCTGCCGAGGATGAGCGACGAAGAGTGGGACACCGTGCTCGACACCAACCTTCGCGGTCCCTTCCTGTTCATGCGGGCCGCGAGCCGGCCGATGATGCAGCAGCGGTACGGCCGAATCGTCAACGTCGCGAGCGTGTCGGGCCTCATTGGCAACCCGGGCCAGGCCAACTACTCCGCGTCGAAGGCCGGGCTCGTGGGCCTCACGAAGACGGTCGCCAAGGAGTTGGCTGGCCGGAAGATCACGGTCAACGCCGTGGCTCCGGGCTTCATCGCCAGCGACATGACCGCCGCCCTCGGCCCGGCACTGCTCGACGAGGTGAAGAAGCGGGTCCCGGCCAAGCGGCTTGGCGAGGCGTGGGAGATCGCCGAAGCGGTGGTGTTTCTCGCGGCCCCGTCGTCGGGCTACATCACGGCCCAGACGCTCGTCGTCGACGGCGGCATGATCGGATAAAAACGGCATTTGCGTCGGGCTGGACACGCTCGGTGGCGAGCGGGTATATCTCTCCCGACAAGTCAGGCAAGGTGCGCAGCCTTGGAGGGTTGGTGCCAGCCTGAGTTCGACCGCCCCGCCCCGCTCATGGCCCGCCCGTCGGCCGGCCTGACGAGGGCCTCAGGAGGATTCATACGGTGGCTTCAGTTCAAGAGCGAGTGATCGAAATCGTGGCGTCCCAACTCGGCGTGAGCAAGGAGCAGATCACGCCCGAAACGTCGTTCATCAAGGACCTGGGCGCCGACTCGCTCGATACCGTCGAGCTCGTGATGGAACTTGAGGAAGAGTTCGAAATCAACATCCCCGACGACGCGGCTGAGAAGATCCAGACGGTCGGCCAGGCGGTTGAGTTCATCGAAAAGCACCAGTCCTGAACGACTGATCGCAAAGCACGGACGGCGGAGCGGCGGAATGAAGCGACGGGCGGTGGTAACCGGCGTGGGAGTTGTGACCTCCCTGGGCCGACAGATCGAGACCTTCTGGGATCGCATCGTGCGCGGCGAAAGCGGCGTCGGGCCGATCTCCTTGTTTGACGTGGCTGGCTACCGCGTCCAGTTCGGCGGCCAGGTTCCCTGGGAGCCGGAAAACGAGGACATCGCCAGCCCGAAGGAGATCAAGCGGCTCGATCGCTTCACGCAGTTTGCCATCGCGTCGGCCAAAGACGCCGTGGCCGACTCGGGGATCGACTTCTCGTCGGAAGACCCTTACCGCTGCGGCGTCGTGATCGGCTCGGGCATCGGCGGGCTGTGGGAGTTCGAGGTGCAGGAGGAGCGTCTGCTCCACAAGGGCATCGACAAGGTCTCGCCGTTCACCATCCCCAAGCTGATGGTCAACTCCGCGAGCGGCCATGTGTCGAGCATCTTCGGGGCGAAGGGCCCCAACTTCGCCGTGGCCACGGCCTGTGCGAGCGCCGCCAACTCCATCGGCAGCGCGCTGCGGGCGATCCAGTATGGCGACGCCGACGTGATGATCACGGGTGCGAGTGAAGCCGCGCTCACGCCGATCGGCCTGGCCGGCTTCCAGAACATGCGGGCCTTGTCCTTCCGAAGTGACAATCCCCAGGCGGCCAGCCGGCCGTTCGACGTCGACCGCGACGGCTTCGTGCTCGCGGAAGGCGCGGGCGTGCTCGTGATCGAAGAGCTCGAACACGCCCGGCGACGGGGCGCCCGGATCTACGCCGAGCTCAAGGGCTACGGGGCCAGCGGCGACGCCGGCCACATCACCCAGCCCGATGAAGAGGGCCGCGGTGGCGCGCAGGCGATGGCCAGCGCCCTGGCGGATGCCGGGCTCGCCGCCGACGCGGTCGACTACATCAACGCCCATGGCACGAGCACGCCGCTCGGCGACGTGGCCGAGACCAAGGCGGTGAAGCGGGTGTTTGGCGACCACGCCAAACGGCTCATGATTTCGAGCACCAAGAGCCAGCTCGGCCACACGCTCGGCGCCAGCGGCGGCATCGAACTGGTGGTGTGTGCCCTGTCGATCGCCCGTGGTGTGATCGCCCCGACGATCAACCTCGACACCCCCGACCCCGAATGCGATCTCGACTACGTGCCGAAGGTGGCCCGCGAGGCGAAGATCGACGTGGCGATGAGCAACTCGTTCGGATTCGGCGGCCACAACGCGAGCCTGCTGCTGGCCCGCCTCTGACGGCGGGTCGGGCTGTGCCGACGAAACTGGGAGGATGCGACCATGGATCGGTCGTCCGTCGGTGTCGTGACGGGCCTCGCCTGCTGCCTGGCATGGGCCGCCATGCCGGAGCGCTCTCTCGCCCAGGTGCCCTCCTCCGACGGCCAGGTCTGGAAAACCTACGACATCTCGCCGTTCGTTCGGGCGGCCGGTGAAGGAAGCCAGCGGTATGTGGTCGACTGGATCCTCCAGGAAACCGGCTACGCATCGTGGCATGGCGAGATTCCGTCGACGCTCTCGGCCACGCCCACCACGCTTTCGTGCTTCCACACGCCAGACATGCAGGAGAAGGTGGCCGACGCCGCGGCGAGGTTTGTCGATGATGCCGCCGTTCCGGATCGCTTCAGCGTGCGGGTGCTCGGTCTCGACGGACCGAGTTGGCGAACCGAGGCACGGCCGGCGATCACCGCGATCCCCGCAGCCACCCCCGGCGTGCAGGCGTGGATCGCGCCCCGGGAAACGGCCGCGGCGGTGCTGGCCCGGATTCGCTCGCGATCCGATTGCCATGAGCTCCCCACCGGCCCGGTGCTCGCCGCCAACGGCCTTCCTGCCACGCTCTCAGGGGGCCGAAAGCAGCCGTACGTGCAGGACGTGGCCCCTCGCCCCGACGCCTGGCCCGGGTGGCAGCCCCAGTCGGCCGCCTGCGACGAAGGCTTCGCGATCGACATCCACCCCCTCCTCTCCCGCGACCGCACGGTGATCGAGGCCGTGGTGCGTTGCCGGATCGACCAGATCGAGCGGATGGCCCCCGTGGCCCTCGCCTCCCCCGCCAGCTCACAGCGGGTGCAGGTGGAGGTGCCCCAGGTGGCGGCGGTTCGGGTCGGCGAGCGATTCCGCTGGCCTGCCAACCAGACGCTCTTCATCGGACTCGGGTTGGTGCCGTGGCCGGTGCCTGCGCAGAATGTGACCCCGGTGGCCCTGCTCACCGACGTCAAGCGATGCGACGTGGTGATCGTGGTCGAGCCCAGGCTCGGCGGCGGTCCGTGAGCCCGGAGCTGCGGCGTGGTGCCGCGGCGAGCCGCCCCCAACTTTTCACTCCGAAAGCCAACAGGAAGCGTGCATGAGCGGTTCGTCGAAACGGCGTGTGGTGATCACCGGCATGGGCGTGGTCTGCCCCCTCGGACTGTCCCTCGATGACCTCTGGAGCGGCCTCGTCGAAGGGAAGAGCGGCGTCGGACCGATCACGTCGTTCGATGCGTCGGGGCTTCCGCTCCATCACGCCGCCGAGTCGCTCGGATTCACCGGCGACATCGACAACTTCGGCCCCCTTGACGGCGAGAAGAAAAAGGCGATCCGCAAGGGATGCAAGGTGATGTGCCGCGAAAGCCAGATGGCCGTCGCCGCCGCGCAGCGGGCCCTCTACGACTGCGGCGACGCCTCGGCCCACCACCAGCCGGAACGGTTTGGCTGTGCCTTTGGCTCCGACTACATGCTCACGCTGCCCGACGACTTCACCGCGAGCGTGGCGAAGTGCCGTGCCCCCGACGGCTCCTTCGACTTCCAGCTCTGGGGAAGCGAAGGCATGCCGCAGCTGACGCCCCTGTGGCTGCTGAAGTATCTGCCCAACATGCCCGCGAGCCACATCGCGATCTACAACGACCTTCGTGGTCCGAGCAACTCGCTCACGCTCCGCGAGGCGAGCGGGCATCTCGCCGTCGGCGAAGCCACCGTGACGATCCAGCGAGGCGCCGCCGACATCATGGTGGCGGGCGCCACCGGCACCCGTGTGCATCCCATGAAGACGGTGCACGCCCTGCAGAGCGAGGAGGTGGCCACGGGAGACGGCGACCCGGCCGCATGGAGCCGCCCGTTTGATGCCGCCCGTCGCGGCATGGTGCTCGGCGAGGGAGCCGCCGTGCTGATTCTGGAGGAACTCTCGCACGCCCTCGCCCGCGGGGCCCGCATCTACGGCGAGGTGATCGGCCATGCCGCCCGCTGCTCAACCGACAAGGCAGGTGTCGGACGCATCCGTCAGACCACCGCCCACTCGATGAAGCGGGCGCTCGAAATGGCGGAGGTGACGGGCGACCGCCTCGGACACATCCACGCCCATGGATTGAGCACCGTGGCCGGTGACCGCGACGAAGCGGCAGGGATCCTCGACGCGGTGGGCCCCAACGCCGCGAACATTCCGGTGGTGGCCGCCAAGAGCCACTTCGGCAACCTCGGCGGCGGAAGTGGCTTGGTGGAGTGTGTCGGGAGCATTCTTGCGCTGCAGCGGGGCGAGCTCTTTCCCCTGCTCAACCACGACACCACCGATCCGTCGTGCGGCATTCGGCCCGCGCGGCGCGGCGACCCGGCCGGCGACGTGTTCGTCTCGACCTCGATGACGCCGCAGGGGCAGTCGGGCTCGCTCGTGATCCGGGCCTGGCGGGCATAGCCCCCGAGCCGCCAAAAACCGCCGGTGGCGCAGCCCCCGAAGAACGGGGCTGCTCCTTGACAGTTTGCATGATTCGGCTTAGTTTTCACGGGTTGCCCCCTTTCGTGAGGATGGCTGCTGGTTCGCGGATGACCTTTCCAAATGCCCGACGCACGGCATCGTGCGAGGGTGTTTCGGCGCCCATGACGTGATATGGCGTCGGCCGTGCCGGCTGCACCATTTCACGGACGGCACCCGAGAACCACATGAAGCCCGAAGAAATCCTCCGCATCGTCGACGCGATCCATCGCGACAAGAACATCGACAAGGAGACCGTATTCCAGGCGATCGAGGCCGCCCTGGTGACGGCCCTCTCGCGGCAATACGGCGAAGGCTCCGAGGTCACCATCGCGATCGACCGGATCAACGGCCGCGTGGCCGGCTCCTACAACGGCGCCCCCCTCGACACCGCCGAACTCTCCGGCCGCATCGGCGCCCAGACCGCCAAGCAGGTGATCATCCAGAAGATTCGCGAAGCCGAACGCGACGCGATCCACGATGAGTTCGAGGAGCAGGTTGGCCAGATGGTGTCGGGAGTCGTCACCCGCTTCGAGGGTGCCACCGCCACCGTCACGCTCGGCACCCACGAAGCCATCCTGCCTCGCAGCGAGCAGATCCCCGGCGAGTCGTACCATCCCAACGAGCGGATCCGTGCCACGATCTTCGAGGTTCGGAAGGTCGGCAGCCGCGTGAAGATCATCCTCTCCCGCATCCGTCCGCAGCTCGTCCAGCGGCTCTTCGAGCAGGAGATTCCCGAGATTGCCGACGGCGTGATCGAAATCCGCGCCATCGCCCGCGAGCCCGGATACCGCAGCAAGGTGGCGGTGATCAGCTCCGACAACCGCATCGACTGCGTCGGCGCCTGCGTCGGCGTGCGTGGCAATCGCATCAAGAACATCGTCGAAGAACTCGGCGGCGAGCGAATCGACATCGTGCGGTGGAGCGACGACCTGCAGGTCCTGGTGCCCAACGCCCTCCAGCCCGCCGAAATCGACGAAGTGATCCTCTGCCAGATGCTCGGCCGCGGGATCGTGCTGGTGCGCGAGGATCAGCTCTCCCTGGCGATCGGCCGCCGCGGGCAGAATGTCCGCCTGGCCAGCAAGCTCTGCGGATGGGACATCGAGATCATGACCCGCGAGGAGCTCGATCAGCAGATTGAGCGGGCCATCGTGGGCTTCTCGTCGATCGAGGGCCTCGATGAATCCCTCGCCGAGCGGCTCGTGGGCGAGGGTTTCCTCTCCTACGACGACCTCTCGGTGATCGAGCCGGCCGATCTCATGGAGATGGGCGGCTTGACCGAGGAGCAGGTGGACACGATCGTGGCGGAGGCAGAAGACCGGGCCAGCCAGGCCGAGGCTGCCGCCGCCGACGAGCGACGGAAGCAGCGGGAAGCCGACCGCATCGCGAAGGCTACGGCCGACGCAGACGCGGCCGATGCTCTCGCCGCCGGTCAGGTGGAGGAGCCGGGGATGGCCGAGGCCGCCCCGGAATCTGAACCTGGCGCATGACGATAGGCGTGATTGTATGAAGGTGTTCGGCGAGAGGCGTTGCGAAAGAGGGTCGAGTGGCTGTCCGAATCTATACGCTGGCGAAAGAACTGAAGATCGACAGCAAAGAGCTGGTCGACCTGTGCACGCGCGCCGGCATCCAAGACAAGGGCTCGGCGCTCGCCAGCATGACCGACGAGGAGGTGGCGAAGCTCAAGGAGTTCATCGCCGCCAAGTCACGGCCTGCTGAGAAGAAGCCCACCGCGCCCGTCCGCCCTGCGGCCCCCACCACGCTCAAGCGGGAAGACTACATCGCCCCGGCCGGCGTCGCTGGCAAGGGCAAGCCTCCCGAGATCCAGCCGCCCGCCAACCCGGCGGCCCCCGTCGCGCCGGCTGCTGCAGCACCGGCTGCCCCGGTGGCTCCCGCGGCGTCGGCACCGGCAGCGCCCACACCCAAGCCCAAGCCCACGGTTCGTCCTGGTGGCGACGGCCCGCGGCCTGCTCCCCGCCCCGCGTTCAAACTGGCTCCTGTGCCGGCCGCCGGCCGCGCGCCGATCACGCCACGGCCCTCCTCGCAGGAGCCGGTTGCCCAGAAGCCCGACGTGAAGCTCCCGCTCGATGCGATCAGGAGCGCCAAGGCCGGAGGTGCCAAGCCTCTCGCCGAGCACATGCGAAAGCACGAGCAGCAACGGGCCGCCGAGCAGCAGCGGGCCAAAACGGCCGGCCTCCTGCGTGGCGGCTCGGGCCCTGCCCCTGCCCCGCCGCCGCTCCAGCCCGGCGTTCGTCCTCGCCGCACTCCGTCGAAGTCGGGCGGCCAGGGTGATGACGTGCTCGGGGGCCGCGAGCAGCGGCAGCTCAGTCGCAAGCGCATCTCCGAGCCGCGTGGTCTCGACGACGACGACGGTCGTCGTGGCCGCCGCCGCCACGCCCGACCCAAGCGGGCCGGCATCTCCACGGCCGCGCCGCGAAAGACCAACGCTTCGATTCAGGTGCCCTGCACCGTTCGCGCCTTCTCGGAGGCGATCGGCCTCGGCGCGGGTGAGGTGCTCAAGAAGCTCCTCACGTTCGGCATGGAGCAGATGCCGAGCATGTCGACGGCCCTCGACCGCGACACCGTCGAACTGCTAGCCGCTGAGATGGGCGTGCAGCTCGACATCAAAACGGCCGAAGACCTCGAGAAGGAACTCCTTGCCGGCTTCGACGCCATCGACGAAGACCCCTCGCTCCGTCTGCCCCGGGCTCCGGTGGTCACGTTCCTCGGCCACGTCGACCACGGCAAGACGTCGCTGCTCGACAAGATCTTCGCCATCGACGTGGCCGGCCGCGAGAGCGGCGGCATCACCCAGCACATCCGTGCCTACACCGTCAACCGCAACGACAAGTCGATCACCTTCGTCGACACGCCGGGCCACGAGGCCTTCACGCAGATGCGTGCCCGCGGTGCCAACGTCACCGACGTGGCCGTGATCGTGGTGGCCGCCGACGACGGCGTGATGCCACAGACGGAAGAAGCCATCAGTCATGCCAAGGCGGCCGGCGTGCCGATCGTGGCGTGCATCAACAAGATCGACCTGCCGGGCGCCGACGTGCAGCGGGTCTACCAGCAGCTGGCCGCCGTCGAGCTGCTGCCCACGGAGTGGGGTGGCGAGACGGAAGTGGTGAAGACCAGCGCCATGACCGGCGAGGGCGTCGACACCCTTCTCGACACGCTCCTGACGATCGCCGAACTCCACGACCTTCGCGCCAATCCCAACCGGATGGCGGCGGGCGTGTGCCTCGATGCATCGATCCACGAGGGCCGGGGCGTCGTGGCGTGTCTGCTCGTGCAGAAGGGCATGCTCAACATCGGCGATCCGCTGGTGTGCGGCGAGGCCACGGGCCATGTGAAGTCGATGTTTGACACCCTGACGCGTCGCAAGGTGACGGAAGCCGGCCCGTCGCGGCCGGTGTTTGTCACGGGTCTCGATGTGCCGCCAGGTGCCGGCGACCGCTTCCAGGAGGTTGAGGAAATCGCCATGGCCCGAGAGGTCGCCCTCAAACGAGCCGACATCCGCCGCCAGTCGCACCTCTCGAGCGCCCCGGTTCACGTCACCCTGGAAAATCTGGCCGACCGGCTCGGCACCGAGAAGGCCCCCACGCTCAACCTCATCCTCCGCGCCGACGTGCGGGGCTCGATCGAGGCCATTCTCAAGGAGCTGCAGAAGCTCGATCATCCCGAGGTGAAGATCCGCGTGCTCCAGGCGACGGTGGGCGGCATCAGCGAGGCCGACGTGCAGCTTGCCGATGCGTCCGACGCCGTCATCATCGGCTTCAATGTCGTGCCCGACGAGCGGGCCCGGTCGCTGGCCGAAGACAAGGGCGTGCAGGTTCGCCGCTACGAGATCATCTATCAGGTCACCGACGACCTGAAGAAGGCGCTCGAGGGCATGCTCGCGCCGGAGAAGAAGGAAAACGAACTCGGCCGTGCGATGGTCCAGAGGACCTTCTCCATCAGCCGTCTCGGCGTGATTGCCGGCTGCCGCGTGATCGCCGGCATCATCGCCCGCAACGCCCGGCTGCGGGTGATCCGCGACAACCGCGTGATCGGCGACTACGGCATCGAATCCCTCAAGCGCGAGAAGGATGACGCCCGCGAGGTCCGCGACGGCCTGGAATGCGGCATCAAGCTCGCCGGCTTCAATGACGTGAAGGAGGGCGACATCCTCGAGTGCTATCGCGTCGAGGAAGTCGCGCGGACGCTCTCGTGAGCACTCGACGACTCCTCAAGGCGGCCGAAGCGGTCCGCGAGGTGGTCAGCATGGCCATCCTCACGGAGGTTCGTGATCCACGGGTCAGCGGCGTGACCGTGACCGGGGTCGAGATGGCGCCCGACATGCGGTCGGCCGTCGTCCATGTGTCGATCATGGGTGACGCGGCCAAGGAAAAACTGGCCCTCCAGGGTCTGCAGCGGTCGGCGGGGTTTCTGCAGTCGCGCATCGCCGACCGCATCGAGACCCGCTACACGCCGCGGCTTCGTTTCGAGCTCGACGGCGGCATCAAGAAATCGATCGAGATCGCCCGCATGCTCCACGACGTCTTGCCGCCGGCTCCGGCCGACGGCGACGAACCTTCTTCCTCTTCATCGGATGCTCCCGCTGAACCCCAGGACGACGCATGACCGCACCAAAACGCCCCGCCGGCAAGAAGCCGGCCCCTGCCCCCAAGAAGCCCGCCGCGAAGCCCACGGCTGGAAAGCCAGCTGCCAAGCAGGCTTCCAAGTCGGCTTCCAAGCCCGTCGCCAAAGCGGCGTCGAAGGCCGTCGCCAAGCCCGTCGCCAAGCCAGCACCCAAGCCCATGGCCAAGGCAGCCCCTGCGAAGCCGGCTGCGTCGAAGGCCCCCGTCAAGCCGGCCGCTCCGGTCAAGGTCGAGGTACCGAAGCCGGTGCCGGAGAAGGTGCCGCCGCGAGGCCAGCTCATCCCGAAGCTTCACAAGGCCCTCAAGGCGGCGTTCAAGCCGGTCGCGTTCAACACGAACCGCCCGCTGCTCGAGCAGGTGCTCGTCGCCTGCTGCCTGGAAAACGCCCCGTATGAAGCGGCGGAAAAGGCCTACACGCGGGTGATCGAGTCGGCGTTCGATCTCAACGAGATCCGGGTGACGACCGTCTCGGAACTCGCCGAAGTGCTCACCGACCTTCCGGAGCCGGCCCATGCGGCCTTGTCGCTGCGGCGGGTGCTGCAGGGCGTATTTGAGTCGACCTACGCCTACTCGCTCGACCATGCCAAGAAGCATTCGCTGTCCCACGGCCTCAAAACGCTCGAGGGCATCTATGGCATCCCTCCATTCGTCGTGGCCCACGTGGCCTCGACGGCACTCGGCGGCCACATGATCCCGCTCGACAAGGGTGCCGTCGCGGCCCTCTATGTGTGCGGGCTCACCACGCAGGCTGAATACGATGCGGGCAACGTGCAGGGACTGGAGCGGATCATCGGCAAGAAGGCCGGCCTGGAGTTCAGTTCACTGCTGCATCAGTTTGGTCTCGAGGTGCTCACCAACCTCCATGGCGCCACGGTGCGGAAGGTGATTCAGGCCGTGAATCCGGCGGCGCTCAAGGATCGGATGCCGAAGCGGGGTGACCCGCTGCCGAAGCCGGTGCCGCCGCAGCCGACCGACAAGGAGAGCCTCAAGGCGGCCGAGGCGGCCCGACAGGCGGCCGAAGATCACCGCCCGGCAGGCCCCCAGGCCGCGGCTCGACCGGCTGGCAAGACACCGATGCCACCGGCTGGCTCGGGACCGAAGAAGCCTGGCGATGGGAAGTCGGGCAAGCCCGGGCCGAAGCCGTTCGTGGTGAAGCCCAACGTAGGCAAGCCGCTGACGATCAAGCCGCAGATGGCCCCGCCGCCGGAGCCGGCGCCGGTGGCGAAGAAGCCCGAGCCGAAGGGCGGCTCGTCGGACCTGGGCAAGCGGAAGCCGCGGTAGGCACGACCGCGGGAAGGAAGACACCACGAGGGAGGAACACGCGTGGCCGGACATTCCCATTGGGCCAACATCGCCCGCAAGAAGTCGCTGATCGACGCCAAGCGGGGCAAGCTCTGGAGCAAGCTCGCCAAGGCGATCATCGTGGCCGCGAAGCATGGCGGCGCCGATCCCGACGCCAACCTGCGGCTTCGGTATGCCATCGACGCGGCCAAGGCGGTGAGCATGCCCAAGGACAACATCCAGCGGGCGATCAAGACGGGCACGGGCGAGCTCAAGGGGGGTGATCTCGAGGAGTCGCTCTACGAGGGCTATGGTGCCGGCGGCGTGGCGGTGCTCTGCGAGATCCTCACCGACAACAAGAACCGAACGGCCCCCGAGATCCGGAAGATCTTCGAGATCTGCGGTGGCAAGCTCGGTGGCACGGGCTGTGTGGCCTATCTCTTCGAGCGGAAGGGGCTCGTACGGCTTCCCGAGGCCGGCTGCAACGAAGACACGCTGATGGAGGTGGCGCTCGAAGCGGGCGCCGACGACGTCAAGCTCTCGGGCGACCGCTGGGAAGTGACCTGTGATCCGTCGGCGATGGCGGCGGTGGTGGATGCGTTGGGCAAGGCTGGGATCGCATCCGAATCGAATGAGATCGTGCGCATTCCGACGAACACGGTGGACGTGGAAGACGTCGACACGGCGCGTCAGGTGTTGAACCTGATGGAGCGGCTCGACGACCACGACGACGTGCAGAGCGTCTCGGCCAACTTCAGCATCCCCGACGAAGCGATGGCCCAGCTGGGCTGATCGCCGCGCCCCCGCACCGTAGAAGAGGTTTTTAACCTGTTCCAAGACGCATTCCTGCGTCGGTAGCGGCCAACTGTCGTTGCCGGGGCCCCAAAACGCGATCTCTGCGTTCCAAGTGTTGACGCCCCCGGCGCCGCACCCGACAATCCCCCATTTGCAGGGTTTCGGTCGGGGGTCCTTCCCTCCGCCAGCAGGCCCCCGAGCCGACTCAATCTAGAGGCGTCAACCATGCTCCGCTCAGTATTTTCGCGTCGTCGATCCGCTGCCAACGCCCAACCTTTCCGCTGCCGTAGTAAGGCCCGGCTCGATGCCATAGAGCGTCTCGAACCTCGGGCGATGCTCGCGCTCGATACGACGGCACCCACCATCGCGCTGATACCGAATCCCGGCGACGTCTTCTCCAACGGAGTGATCAACTCCATCAAGGTCATTCCATCCGAGCGGGTATACGGCCTCGGCGGCGAGGACATACGTTTCGCATTCAACGGGAGGGAATTGCCTCTTGGGGGTAACTGGTGGCACGGCGGAACCGGGGGTGTTGGGCCGGAGTTTGTTGTCACGCCGATCGGCCCGCAGATCCAAAGCGGTACATACTCTATCACGATCCGCGCTGCTGGCTCCGGCATCCTGGATGAAGCGGGCAATCCGATGGCAACCGACGCGGTCTACTCGTGGCAAGTGAGTGGTGCGGATCTTCAGGGTGCGAATCTTGCAGGCAGCGACTTCGCATGGCACGACTTCACGGGCGCCAACTTCACGGGCGCGAATCTGACCGGGACGAGCCTCCAAGGGGCGTACCTGAAAAACGCGAACCTTACCAACGCCAATCTCACGAACACGACGCTCGTCAACACGGACCTGACCGGCGCAACGCTGACGGGAGCCACGTTCACGAATGCACGGTTCACCGCTGGCACCATATGGCCAGCCGGATTCAATCCTCTCACGAAGGGCATGTGGGGGCCCGGAGTCGACTACTCCGGACGGACGCTCACCGGTCTAGACCTAGCCTGGAATGACTTCACAGGCGCCAACTTCACGGGCGCGAATCTGACCGGGACGAGCCTCCTAGGGGCGAACCTGAAGAACGCCAACCTTACCAACGCCAACCTCACCAACGCGACGCTCGTCAATACGGA
>Ga0208783_10001206_pt1 | contig 15464 bp, 11 predicted proteins | sample DEB19_08_DNA_2_FD_184529 | JGI IMG/M metagenome (GOLD analysis project Ga0208783, IMG submission 184529) | Aqueous microbial communities from the Delaware River and Bay under freshwater to marine salinity gradient to study organic matter... | ecosystem: Environmental > Aquatic > Marine >... | reverse complement strand
TCCAGGCTGCCCACGCACACGATGCTCGATTCGCGGTCGTGGAATTCCCACGCCTGCCATCCGGCGCGACGCAGCGCCTCGGTGAGCCGATGCGCCTTTTCTGCAGCCTCGACGAGCCTCCCCTGCAACTCCACGTCCTTGCCGCCGGACTCGATCGCCTTCTGATCGAACGTGCCGGCGCCCGTGAAGGTCGCCACCCGCACGCTGTAGCGTCCCGGGCAGTCGAGCAGGCTGTTGGTCACGTCGGCGTTCATGTCGAGCACGAACTTGTCAACCTCCTGCCGCGCGAAGAAGTCCTCGGGAAGGAGCGGGTTGGGAATGACGAAGGCCAGGTGCATCGGTCCCTTGCCCGCCGTCGTGGCCAAGCCCATCATCTTCCTGAATTCGGCGAACGACTGGCTCTTGCCGCTGCCTCCGGCGAGCGATTGCGGCTGCAACGACTTGATTTTGGCGAGCGTCTTCTGGCCGCGCGGATCGTCGAACGACGCGAAGTCACCGACGAGCACCGCCACCTCGATCACCTGCTCGGACTTGGCAAAACGCATCTTTTTCGGCGATCCGTCGGGATTGAGGCCGAGGCCGCGTTGGTTGCCGGTGTAGTCGAAGGACTTTTCGTGCGTGTACGCCTTGAGTTTGTGGGTGAGCCGCAGTTCATGCACGAGCCGCCGGGCATCGTCGCGGGCTCCCTCGCCACGGAACGTCGTCGCCAGGACGAGCCAAGGGCCGTCGTTTTCGGCCAGCGGAAACATCGCCTTCGAGTCGATCGATTCCTGCGAGAACCACGCCGTGGGCAGCCAGCCATTCTGGGCCTCGGCCCGCCGCGATCCGGCGAGCCCGCCTGCCAGCAGGCATGCGATCACAATCCAACGTGACGATGCACGGGTGCTCACTCGGACGGACTCCTGACGACGCGGGATGGCGAAGGCCTGGCCATCCCAGAGGGTGGGGGACGATAGTCGGGCCCCAGGGCAGATGCCAGACCGATTGCCGGCCGGAACATGTGGGGGCAGGGGCGGGCTGGCAGGCTGGGGGGCTGGCGGAAACAATGGCGTTGGCCCCAGCGCCGAATGTGCCGCGGCCGTGGAGGTTTCCATGCGCCGCGACGGGCCACGATCGACAGCAGGCAGCGGTGGCCGTGCGGTCGTCACAGCCGTGGTCGTGTCCGCGTGGCTCGTGACGCTGGCGGTGCCCCCGGTGCTGCTGGTGTGGGGCCGGGCGGGCTGGCTCGAAGAACTCGGCCGCCCCGAGCAGCAGGCGCACTGGGACGAGTTTCGCCGCGACATGGCGGAACAATCGGGACGCACCGGACCGGTGCAGCGCAAGGTCCCGAAGAGCCCGGAGCCGCCCGTTCGCGTGTGGCTCCGCGACCATGCCGCACTGGCGGTGTCGGCGTGGGTCCTGTTTGTGGGCGTGCTGGGAGGCTTTTTCAGCCTGCTCGTCGTCGGCGCGCTCGGGGGTGGGGGCGCGGGAGATCGCTCACTCGCCGAACACCACTCCGGCGGTCAACGCGATCACGACGAAAAGGATCAGCGCGATGCCGAGAACGCCAAGCAGTGAAAACACGGCGGAGACCTGCAACCAGCGTGAGGGACGAGCGACGGCGGTCGGTTGCCCCGACCGCCTGGAGGGGATCGTAAACGGCACCGCCTGTGCGAACAAGACTGACTCGTTCGCACAGGCGGCCCGACGTCGGGGCGCTCCGCGCCCCTGACAGATCGGAGCGCCCGCGAAGATTCGGCGGCCGAGGGACTGGCCGTCGCTGGATCGGGGTTTCAGCGGTCTCGAGAGGGCGGACGGAACATGTCGTCCGAGACGGTGCACCGCGCCGTGCGGCCGACGTCGTCCAGCGTCCGACGCTGCCCCACGGTGTGCCACGGCGTCACGTCCGCCAGTTCCGGCATCAGCTCGAGGATCTGTTCGATGAGCATCCCCACCATGCGGCCCGCCGTCGTGCCCGCAGTGCACTCGCGAATGGCCGCCGCCGTCTTCATGAGCTTGACCATGCGCGACCGCTGCAAGATCGGCCCCGACAACTGACCGTCCCCTTCGACAAGCAGTTCCGCGACGGGCACCTCGAGCACTTCCTGCCACTTGAGGAGGTCGGACACGCGGATGTCTTGTCCGGGATCTTCCTGGCGGCGGACGACGGCCAGCGGTACGCCGAGCCGGCGCGACACGTTGCGGAGCGTCACCCCCTGCAGTCGCCGAACTTCGGCGATGCGATGCAGCGGACGATTGCGACGGGACTCACCGCGGATCGGGCCGCGTGTCTGCTCGAGGATGTCTTGCGCCGCACGCTCGACGTCGGAGTGTTCCGTGTCGGCGACGGCGAGCGGATCGCAGGACGAGCCCTCCTGGTCGTCGTAGTCGTCGCGGCACCCGTTCTGGCAATGCACCGTCGCCATGACTCGCCTCCTCTGCTCCTGGATGGACCAAGCCTGATCGCCGTCGAATCCCCCAGGGTCGGCCGGGACCACCGTGCGCACCGGAGCGGCAACGGGGTGTCACTGGAGTGCGAACCTCGAGGACTCGACTCTCGCGTGCGTCTGTGCGACGGACGGAGGCGTGACTCCCGCCCGCCGTGCAGACCCTTCGATCACAGCCGACGGCCGAAAGGGACAAGGCCCGTTGGTCGCCGGCCGACCGCGACGGGTGTCGCGGTGAGGTCTATTACGCACCGATACGGCCGAGCGTTCGCGCGGTGCGACCGCGGTGGCGAAAAATTGGCCGGGGAGCCGCGGCTGCCGTCCTGTCGGGCCCCGGCCATGCCCGCCCCGCGGCCGAAAGATGGCCGGCGGCTGCGGTATAGTCTGGGCAGTCACATGGCACCTCGGCCCCATACCATGCAGCCCGATCCTTCTCCACCGCCCCCGCGAACGCCCCCCTCGCGGAGTGGCTTCGCTGCCGTGGATCAGGCCGTTGCCTGGGGGGATCCCGGTCCCCGCGCGACGGTCATCGCTCGGGGTCCCGATGCCGTGCGGTTCATCGATGGATTCACGACGGCGGCCGTCGCGCGGCTGTCGGTCGGCGAGGGAGTGGAGGGTTTCTTCACCGACGCACGTGGCTGGGTGCTGGCATTGGCCCGGATTCTGCGCAGCGACGACGGCGTCTGGATCGATGCTGAAGGCGGTCTCGCCGCTCGACTGCATGCGCACCTCGAGCACTATCACATTCGCGAGCGGCTCGAACTGGTCGATGCCTCGGCAGAGCGGGCCGCCATCGTCGTGGTCGGACCGGCGGCCGAGACGTGGCTCGCCACGCGGCTCGCCACACGGCTGCCGGAGCGGCTGTTGGACCATCGCCACGGCCAGCTCGGCGGCATACCCGTCGTGCTCGTGCGGATCGACTGGTACGGACCGGACGGCTTTCTCGTGCAATCGGCTGCAGGCGACCGCGATCGACTCATCGCATGGTTCGGTTCCGAGGGGCTGCCGCACGCTGCCCCGCGGGCATTCGAGGCCGCCCGCATCGAGGCGGGCAGTCCGGAGCCGGCCGACATTCCCGAGAAGACACTGCCCCAGGAGCTCGGCCGCGACGCGCGGGCCATCTCGTTCGACAAGGGCTGTTATCTCGGCCAAGAGACCGTAGCCAGAATCGACGCGGTCGGGCACGTGAATCGCCGCTTGGTGGCAGTGGCGTTTGACGGACCGCCCGACCAGGACGGCACGGTCGAGGTCCGGTCCGGTGGCGAGGTGGTGGGTCGGCTCACATCGACCTGTTTTTCGCCGACGCTGCGCCGCTGCCTCGGCATCGGACTCGTGCACGTGAAGGCACTCGACGCCGCGCGAGCGCTCGAGGTGCTCAGACGACCCGCCGCCGTCGTGACGACGCCCGTGACGGCGGCGGATGATCCGCCATCCGAGACAGGCGAGCTACTCCTCGAGACCAGGCGGTTTTCGGTAGTGCGTGTGACGCAGGCCGGCGCGGATGGCAGCCGGGAACGCGAGGTCGTGCGGCATCCGGGCAGCGTCGTGATCGTGCCACTGATCCATCCGCAGCAGGTCTGTTTGATCGAGGTCGTCCGGGTGGCCGTGGGCAAGACGCTCCTGGAACTTCCCGCCGGCACTCTGGACAAGGTTGAGTCCTTGGAGGAAGCGGCGCGGCGGGAGTTGGCCGAGGAGACCGGATACCACGGCGGCAGCATGCAGCCGGTCGGCGCGTTTTGGATGTCGCCGGGAATCCTCCGGGAGCGGATGCACCTCTTCGTGGCCGAGGGGCTCTCGCCCGGGCCGCAGGCGCTCGAGCCCGGCGAACAGATCCAAACGAGGGTGGTGGCCTGGGAGGAGGCCGTGGCGATGTGCCTCGATGGGCGGATCGACGACGCGAAGACGATCGCCGGACTGCTGCTCGTCGATGCCCTGCGGCGCGCGTGAAAGTGCGGCCGGTAGCAGGCCGCCGGGCTTCAGTGCTCGGCGTTCGGTTGTGACATCGAGACGAGTCGGGAGGCATCCTGCTGGCGGTCGAGCATGAACAGGAGGCCTCCGATCAGCCCGGCGAGGATCGTGCAGAGGAACCAGAGAAGCCCGATGGCCACGGCCGTATCCTGGGGAACTCCGGCGGGCCGCAGCAGGAAAGCAAGTCCACCCTCGCGAACGCCGACACCATTGATGCTGATGGGCAGCACCATGGCCAGGGCGATCAGCGGCACCACGGCGAACCACAGCGACATCGGCAGCGCCACTCCCAGGCCGCGGGCCACGAAGGCCACCGTGGCGGCGCCGCCCATCTGCACGAAGAGGCTCCAGATCACGGCGTACGTGACGAGGCTCGGCCGCTGCTGATATGGCAGCAGCCGCGCGATGAACTGCCGGGCGGCATGCTGCTCCGGGATGAGTGACAGCACGCGGTCGAGCGACCCGACGATCATCCAGAAGAAGCCCAAACATACCGCCAAGAGGGCCGCCCCCAACGCGAGCGCGGCACCCGTTCCCAAGGTGAACTCATCCGCGGCCAACGCCGTGCCGGCCAGCACGCCGAGGGCGGCGAGCCCGGTGAGCCGGTCGGCCAACACCGTGCACCCCGCCAGCAAACGCCCCTGGGTCGAGTTCGCGAGCCGGTAGGCCTTCACCACGTCCCCTCCGATCGACGACGGCAGGCACAGGCTGAAGAACTGGCCTTCGAAGAACCGCCACACGAATGTGCCGAGTGAAAATGCGAAGCCGATGGGACGGGCGAGGCTCGCCCAGCGGATGCCGGCGATCACCTGGGTCGCCAGGCTGGTGGCAAACGCGACGAACCACCATCGCCAGTCGCACCCCTCGAGTTTGGCCAGCAACGCGGGCCACTCGACGCCGCGAAGCACCAGGACCATCAAGGCCACGGTCACCCCGACACGGAGCAGCAACGAAGCCCATTCGGGCAGTCTTCCTCGCGGGCGTTCTGGGGCCGCGTTGGCCTGGGAGTCCGGCATGAATTCGTAACGGGATGGGGATCGTGAGGGGAGGAGCGAGCGGGGCGATGGTGAGGCGACCCCGACGGCTGGTACCCTACACGCTGGTTGCGGCGTCGGCATAGTTCAACCGGGCGGCCGACGGAATCGGGCCAAGACGCCCCGGGAAGGCCGGGATGCCGGGGCGTGGGCGGCTTTCGCATGATCGGCGGCCGCAATCCGACGGGCGGGCAGCGAGGGTGCGAAGGGCATGGCGGAAGAGACGTTTCTCGACGGGCTGGCTTCGCTGCCGGTCGCCGAGGCCGTGGTGCTGGCGTTTTGCTTCGCCTTCGGTGCCGGTATCGGCAGTTTCCTGAACGTGGTTGTGTACCGCGCTCCACGCGGGGAGTCGCTGGTATTCGGCGGCTCGCACTGCCCGCGATGCGGGGCGGCGATCCGCTCTCGGGACAATGTGCCGGTGTTGGGCTGGGTGCTGCTGCGAGGCAGGTGCCGCGATTGCTCGGAACCGATTGCGGTTCGCTACCCGGTCGTCGAGGCGATCGCCGGGGTGTTGGTCACGGCGGTGGCTGCCAGTGAACTACTGACGCAGACGCCGCGCGGCCGCAGCGGCATTGACGCCCTGCTGGCCGGCGACTCGTGGGGTAGGGTGCTGGTGTGCGGACATCACTGTTGGATCGCGATGACACTGCTGGCATGGGTGCTGCTGGCGTGGGACGGGCAGCGGCCGGGCTGGCGCTGGCAATGGCTGACGCTGCTCGGCACGGTCGTTCCGCCGCTGGTCTGGCCGGGCATCGGCTGGCAACCTGCCGTGGCGACTGGGGGGACGCTGGCGCTGCTTCGAAGCATCGAGTACTGCGCCAGACGGCCGTGATCGGCCTCGCAGAGCGGTTTTTCCGCGGCGAAAGGCCCCCCGCCGTTCGCGTGAAACGCGGGTGTCTCCGGGATAGGATGAAGGACACCGATCCGCCCTCCGCGTCTCCTGCCCCAGATGGCTGACTGCCAGGTATGAAGGCACCCGTTCCGCTCACGCCGGCCCGATTCCGCCAGCCGCGGCCCCCGTCGCGACCCACGCGGGTGGCGGCGCAGCCCGCAGCCGTGCCCCAGGGCCGCGCCTTCGCGGATGAAGGGTCGCTGTGGGAGTCGTTTTGGCTGCGGTTGGCCGCGCTGCGCGAAGACTGCAGGATTCCGGAACAGCGCGAGCCGCTCCTGCTGCTCGCCCTTTTCGCGGCTCTGCTCGTTTTCAGCTACTGGCCCGGTCTGCTGAACGCGAGGGCGGCGTGGAGCAATCCCCAGTATTCCCACGGCTGGCTCGTGCCGCTGTTCTCGATCGTGATGCTCTTTTGGTGGCGGCAGCCGATCCAGGCGGTGAGTATCTCCGCCCGGGCCGCGGGTGCCGGCCTGCTCGTGGCGAGCGTTGCGCTGCGGCTTGCCATGGCCCGTTACCGCATCATCACGGTGGACATGTACACCTTCGTGCCGGCTCTGGCTGGAGTCGCTTTGATGGTGGGCGGCTGGAGCCTGATTCGCTGGGCCATCCTTCCCATAGGCTTTCTGATATTCATGTATCCGCTGCCGGACGAGGCGACAAGGTACCTGCTCGGTCCGCTGCAGACGTTGGCCACGGCCGTGAGTACCTACGGCATCCAGACCCTCGGCGTCGACGCCTATCGCGAGGGCAACCAGATCATCGTGGGCGACAAGCACCTCGGCGTCGTAGACGCCTGCAGCGGCCTGCGGATGCTCACGATTTTCATCGCACTTTCAGCCGCCATCGTCATGCTCAGCCAGACGAATTGGCTGGAGAGCGGCGTGATTCTGGCGAGTTCCGTGCCGATTGCACTGCTCGTGAACGCGATTCGCATCACGCTGACCGGCGTCATGTACACGATCAGTCCCGACCTTGCCGACAAGCTGTTTCACGACTGGGCGGGTTATTTCATGATGCCGTTGGCGCTGGGCCTCTTGTACCTGGAGCAGTGGCTGTTTGCCCGTTTGGTGGTCGCTCCGGCCCCGGCCACGATGTCGCTGCCCGCGATGCTCACTGCGCGGGCGCCCGTGCGCAGGCCTCCGCGGCGACGGGACGCTCCCGGCCGGGTGGTGTCGCCGGTCGGCAGGCCGAAAGAGGCCTGAAAAAGAGCAAGGTACACTCGGGGACGCCCGCGGCGACGGTGGGAAGGTAGCAGGTTCGGGACATGGTCGATGGTCAGGATCGAAGGATGAGCGCGATTCGATGAGCGAACACGAGGCGTCAGTCGTGAACCCGTCCGGCCCGGCGGCGAATGCTTCCCAGGGGGGCACGATCGCCCTGCGCGAGCCCAGCGTGCTGGCTGCGCCGTCCGGTCCCGCGTTGCCGCCGTTGCCGTCGGGTGGGGCCGATCTCGTGTCGGCTGGCGTCGACTACGTCCGCTTGATGCATGCCGCTCGGCGACGCTGGCTTCCGGCCTCCGCTCTCGGGCTCCTGTTGGCACTGATGGCTGCCGCGCCCGTTTGGCTGTTGATGCCGCGGGGATTCGAGGCGGTGTCGTGGTTGCGGGTGCGCGAGAAGGGCGGCTTCCTCGGTGGCAGCAGCCAGGACGGCACCTACGACTCGTACAAGAAGACCCAGCTCGCCATGCTGAAGAGCCCGTACGTTCTGCAGGGAGCCTTGCGGAAGCCCGGCATCGATACCCTGGAAACGCTGCAGGAGGTCGGCGCCGATCGCTTGGGATGGCTGGCGCGTTCGTTGCAGGTGACGGCCCCCGGCGATTCGGAGGTGGTGCAGGTGCGGCTGCGGGGCAAGAACGCGGACGACGTCGCCAAGATCGTGAACGCAGTCGTGTCGTCGTTTCTCGACGACGTCGTCAACAAGGATCGCGTCGACCGGCTCGGACGCAGGGACGCCTTGGAGAAAAAGTTCAAGGAAAACATGGCCGAACTGCGGACCCGGAGGGAGACGCTCAACAGCCTCGCCCGCACGCTGGGCACCCGCGACAGCTCCGAAGTGGCGACGCAGCGAGGGCTCTTGCTGGATCACCTTGGCACGTTGCGGGCGCTCGTGACTCGCTCGCAGCGTGATATTTCGGAGATCGACACGGAGCTGGCGATCGCCGAGGCTCGCGCCAAGGGGGAAATTCCCCTCGATGAGACGCTGTCGCCCGAGATACTCGAAATGGCGTTGTCACGAGATCCGCAGGTGAGCGAACTGACGAATAGATTGGCCGATCTGGAGGAGGCGATCTCCTACCAGTCGCAGCGCAGCGCGCGGGGAGCCAACGACGCCGCCGTCCGACGGCTGCGGGCCCAGGCCGAGGACGTGACGGAGCGGCTCAAGGCCCTGCGAGAGGATCTGCGGCCAGCGTTGATCGCGCAGCTGGACGGGGGCCGCCGAAATCCGGTAAGTCCGACCGTGCTCCGCAAGCGTCGAAGCATGCTCGTCAAGATTCTCGAGGACGCTTCGAAGGAGTCCGATCAGCTGGCCAAGGAAGTGACGGAACTTGGCAAGGCGAATGCCGATCTCGATGCCCGCAAGATCGAGGTCGAACACCTGCAGCGGGTGACGGACCAGATTGGCATCGAACTCGAGAGCTCCGCGATCGACTTGAACGCACCAAATCGTGTGACGCTGATCGAGGCCGCGGGAGTGCCTCATGGAAACGATCGCACGATGCGACTCTTGCTGACATTCGTCTCCGCGTTCGCCGGATTCTGCCTGGGGGCCGGCGTGGTGCTGGCATTCGACTATCTGCGCGACAGCGTCAATGAGCCGGACGATGTATCGCGCCGGATCGGTGTGCGGATGCTCGGCACGTTCCCCCTGGTTTCCCGGCTCCGCAGCGACGCGGACTACGCTGGCGTGATGGCCGAATGCGGCGACACGATCCGTACCCTCATCTCGCAGGCCGGCCGTGGTGTCCCCAAGGTCATCCTGGTCACCAGTGCCGTCGAGCACGAGGGAAAGACAACGTTCGCAGCGCAGCTGGCGGCCAGTCTGGCCCGTGCCGACCGACGGACCCTCCTGCTCGACGGCGATCTGCGTCATCCCCACGCCCACATGGCGCTCGATATCGAGCTGCGGACCGGGTTTCCGGAGTTACTGCGTGGCGAGTTGGGCAACGACGAAGCGGTCCAGCCGACAAGCATCGACGGTCTGTTCGCCGTGACGGGCGGAGCGTGCGATTACGCCGCGATCACCGCACTTTCGCGGCCGGAACTGGGCAAGGTGATCGGAGGCTTCCGCGACGCGTTCGATCACGTGGTCATCGACGCCGGTCCCACGTTGGCGTTTGCAGACGCCTTGCTGCTCGCCCAGCAGAGCGACGCCGTGATTCTGGCCACGATGACCGACGTCAGTCGGGTGCCTCTCGTGAGCAATGCAGTGGATCGGCTGCGATCGGTGGGGGCGCGGCTCTTGGGCGTGATCGTCAACGGGGGAGGCGAGCCTGCTGCGCGCCGCGGATACTCCGCGGCCCTGTCGTCATCATGATCGCGAAGCGGCCCCGCGTGCCGTAGGACTCTGCAGAGGAACTCATCATGAAAGGTTCGCCGGGACTCATGACGACTGTTGCGGCCGCCGCCTTCGTGCTCGCCGCGACGTACCTGCACGGACGGCTGACGGACCGGTGGACGGGCCGCAACGTGAGCGATCAGCTCAAAGAGGCCGCGGCGTCGATGGAGCGAGAATTTCCACGGCAGGCCGGGGAGTGGCAGGCGGTCGACGACATCGTCGCCGACCCGCGTGAACTCGAGCGAGCGGGGGCAGTGGGGCACATATCGCGGACGTTTCGGCGGGATTCCGACGGCGGCATGGTGGCTGTCTTCGTCGTGTGCGCGACGCCGCGAGATGCTTCCGGGCACACGCCGGATCGATGCTATCCTGGCGCCGGATTCGAGATCGCGGAGGCGGAGCATCGCGAAACCATACCGCTTCTGGATCGTCGTTCGGCCGAGGCGTTCAGCGGCACGTTTCGGAAGTCGGGGCAGACGATCCGGGTGTTTTGGACGTATGGCGTTGACGGGCGCTGGGTGGCACCACAGATCGCTCGTATCGAACTTGCAGATGCGGCGGCCGTGTACAAGCTGTACGCCATCGTCGACGAAACGACGATGACGGCGGGCCTGGGAACGCAGATGTGCGCCGATTTCCTGCGACACATGCTGCCGGAATTCGATGCGGCGTTGAAGCGGACGGACGCGGAACGGGTGTCGGGCGAGCATTCTGGGCGGCCGGAGGCCGGTCGGTCATAGGGGCCACGTCGTGGTGGGCATGCGGCGGAAGCGATCGGGCGGAACGACCCCGTCCGTCCAGCAGGGAAGAGGTCGGCGCCCCGTTCTCCGGCCTCGCGACGTGGATCCCGGGCCGGGAGTGGCTTGGTAAAAGCCCGTCGTCTGTGTAATGTCGAGGCTCCGTTTTTGACCTCGCATCGAGTGACGAAAGGCTGGCAGGCCCCGTGTCTACAAATCCCAAGCGTGCACTGATCACTGGAATCACCGGCCAGGACGGTTCGTATCTCGCAGAACTTCTCCTGAACAAAGGGTATGAGGTGCATGGCCTCGTGCGGCGGTCGAGCACCTTTGGCACACAACGAATCGAGCACCTGTATCGCGACATCCACGACGTTGACAGGCCTCTGTCGCTGCATCACGGCGACATGGCGGACGGCAACGGCTTGGCACGATTGATTCGCGAGATTCGGCCGACCGAGGTGTACAACCTCGCCGCCCAGAGCCATGTGCGGGTCAGCTTCGACCAACCTGCCTACACGGCTGACGTCACTGCCGTGGGAACGCTTCGGCTCCTCGAGGCGGTTCGCGATCTCCAGGACGCCAGTGGATGCCGCATCCGGTTCTATCAAGCTTCGAGTTCGGAGATGTTCGGAAAGGTCGTGGAGACGCCGCAGCGGGAGACGACGCCGTTTTATCCACGGTCACCCTATGGCGTCGCCAAGCTCTACGCACACTGGATCACCATCAATTATCGGGAAAGCTACGACCTGCACGCCTCCTGCGGAATCTTGTTCAATCACGAGAGCCCGAGGCGTGGCGAGACCTTCGTGACGCGGAAGATCACCCGGGCCGCCACGCGCATCAAGCTCGGTCTCCAGGAGAAGCTCTACCTCGGCAACCTCGACGCCCAGCGAGATTGGGGTTTCGCGGGCGACTATGTCGAAGCCATGTGGCTCATGCTCCAGCAGGAAGCACCGGACGATTACGTGGTGGCGACGGACGAGACGCACTCTGTCCGGGAGTTCTGCGAGCGGGCTTTCGGCAGGCTCGGCCTGGATTATCGTGACTTCGTCGCCATCGACCCGAGGTATTTCCGGCCGGCGGAAGTCGACCTGCTCCTCGGTTGTGCGGAGAAGGCTCGGCGAGCGCTCGGGTGGCGCCCGCAGGTTTCCTTCGAAGAACTCGTGGCCCGAATGGTGGACAGCGACCTCGAACTCGCCCAAAAAGAGAAGGTTCTCATCGCGGCGGGGCACGACGGTGTGATCCCCAATCGCTGAGCAACCACGGCTCCGGTAGACGGCATGAACGACCTCGCCAGGAAACGCATCGTAGTGACCGGAGGTGCCGGATTTCTCGGCAAGGCGGTCGTCGCCGCGCTTCTCGCCCGCGGCGTGCCGGCGCCGAGCATCGTCGTGCCTCGCCGGCGGGAATACGACCTCACGGTCGAAGCGGATGTCGAGCGGCTCTATGAGCATGCCAGGCCTGACGTCGTGATCCATCTCGCCGCCGAAGTCGGCGGGATCGGTGCGAACATGGAGCACCCGGGCCGATTCTTCTACGCGAACATGGCGATGGGTCTCCACCTGGTCGAGCATGCGCGGCGACGCGGGCTGCAGAAGTTCGTCCATACGGGCACCGTCTGTGCCTATCCGAAGCACTGTCCGGTGCCCTTCCGCGAGGAGGATCTGTGGAACGGCTATCCGGAGGAGACCAACGCCCCGTACGGCGTGGCGAAGAAAGCCATCTTCGTCATGCTGGACGGGTATCGCCGAGAGTATGGACTCAAGAGTGCCGTGGTCGTTCCGGTGAACCTCTACGGACCAGGGGACAATTTCGATCCGCGTTCCAGCCACGTGATCCCGGCACTGATCCGCAAGTGCGAGGAAGCGCGACTCGCGGGACGAGACGAGATTACCTGCTGGGGAACCGGAGCGGCGACCCGGGAATTCTTGTATGTCGACGATGCCGCGGAAGGGATCGTGCGGGCCGCCGAGATCATGGATGAGCCCGTGCCGATCAATCTTGGCGGTGGCGAAGAGATTCCGATTCGCGATCTCGTGGGCCGCATCGCCAGAGCCTGCGACTTCCCGGGTCAGATCGTCTGGGATGCCTCGAAACCCGATGGTCAGCCGCGACGAGGCCTCGACATCTCTCGGGCCAAAAAGCTGCTGGGGTGGGCGCCGCGACAGGATTTCGACGGCGGGCTCGCGGCCACGGTGGCGTGGTGGAGGCAGCACGGCTCCGCGACCATCGTGCCGGCGTGAGCGAGCGGCTTGAATGACGCCAGCGTGCGGATCACTCGAGCGGCTCGACCGCGCCGTGGCCCAGGACGAATCTGCGGGTGCCGGCGGGGCCGTCGAAGATCACCGTGCCTATGGCCCTTGCCCCGATGCCGCTGATGCCAGACAGCACTCCCTCTCCGTACGTGGCGTGGCGAACGCGCGTGCCGGCCTTGTATTCCCGACCCTTGGCTCCCGATCCGCCGGACGGGGGCGACAGGTCGCTCGCACGCCCGATGGCGGCCATGAGGCCGCGTTGGCGTCGGGGTGACTGCGGAGGCGGCATTTCGCCCTCATCCCTGTCAAGTACGAGGCCGTCGTGCCTGACGGATACCGACGTGTCCCGCGGCGACACGCGCCGCTGCTCGTCCGCGAACGGCTCCTGGGCGAACTCGTCGGTGAATGCTTCGCGGTGGTTCGTGAGGCCGTCGGCTTCGGGGCCTGTGACCACGGTTTCGGAACCTGCCATCTCGGCGAGAAACACACTCGGTGCCGAAATCCGTCTCGTGCCCCGGTAATCGCGGATTCTCGCGGCGCTCGCATGCACCTCTTCACGCCCCCGTGTGATACCCACGAACACGAGCCTGCGTTCCTCCTCCAGTTGGTCGGGGTGATCGAGGCTGCGTTCATGGGGCAGGATGCCATCCTCCATCGCCACCAGATACACAACGGGGAACTCGAGCCCCTTGGCGGCGTGCAGCGTCATCAGTGAGACCCGGTTCTCCTGGGCATCCCAGACGTCGGTATCGGAAACGAGGGCCGTCGTCTCGAGGAAGGCGCCGAGCACGTCCGTTTCGGATCCTGACCCGGAGAACGATTCGTCGCATTGCCGCGCCGCCGTCAGGAGCTCCTCCACGTTGGCCAGGCGGTCTTCGCCCCCTTCGTCATCCCCGTCTTCCTCGAGCATCTTTCGGTAGCCCGTCCTGGCGAGTACCGATGCCAACAAGCCCGCCACGCCTACAGCGGCCCCACGGGAATCGTCGGCCAACTCGCCGTGCAGTCGCGTGAACTGCACCAAGGCCGCGGCCGAGCGTTTGGAAATGCCGGTGATCCGAGACGCGTGGGCCGCGGCTTCGAGGAGGCTGGCACGGTTGTCGGCAGCCCACGAGGCGAGTCTGTCGAGAGACTGTCGGCCGATGCCACGCGGTGGCACGTTGACCACCCGTAGGAAAGCCTCGTCGTCGCGGGGATTACGCAGCAGACGGAGCCAGGCGACGACGTCGCGGATCTCCCGGCGCTTGAAAAACTCGAGTCCGCGTACCAGTTGGTAGGGCACGTCGCGTGTTCGCAGGGCGACCTCGAGCGACCTGGACAGGGCGTTGGTCCGGAAGAGGATTGCGATGTCGCGGGGGGCCCGGGAGCCGCGGGCCAGCGCCGCGGCGATCTCATCAGCGACCCGGTCGGCCTCCTCTCTGCTCGACGAGTCGAGGATGATGCGGACGGGCGTACCCGCGGGGGCCGTGGTGAGCAGTCGCTTCGGCTTGCGCCGCGTGTTGTGCGCGATCAAGCGGTCCGCCGTGCCGAGGATGTTTCCAGTGCTTCGGTAATTGTGTTCCAGGGCGACGACCGTGGCTGAAGGGTAGTCACGCTCGAACTCGAGGATGTTCCGGATGCTGGCACCCCGCCAGCCGTAGATGGCCTGATCCGGATCGCCCGTCACGGCCAGATTGGGGTGGTCGATCGCGATCCCTCGCAGGATGCAATACTGCACGGCGTTCGTGTCCTGGTATTCGTCGACGAGAATCCAACGATGCTGGGCGTCCAGCATGCGACGCAGTTCCTCATTGTCGGTGAGCAGGCGAGCCACGTGCACCAAGAGATCGTCGAAGTCGACGGAGTTGGCCGCGATGAGCATCTCCTGGTAGACCGGCCATACACGCCTGACGACTTCGTCGACCGGCCGCCCCCACCGCGGCTCGAATGAGTCCGGGGTGACCATGTCGTTCTTCGCCCGACTGATGACGCCGGCCACTCGGTCGATCGGCGTGTGCGTGAGCGACAAACCGAGCTTTCTCGCAGCCCGCTTCAGCATCGACCCGGCGTCATCGGGATCGAGGATGGAGTAGTCGCTCGTCAGACCGACGAGGCGGGCATGACGTCGGAGCAGGCGGGCGGCAAAGCGGTGGAACGTGCCCATTTCGATGGGACGGGGGCCGACCATCTCGGCGACACGGCGGCGCATTTCGTCGGCGGCCTTGTTCGTGAACGACAGCGCGACGATGTTCTGGGGAGGAATGCCCTGAGAAACGAGGTGAGCGATGCGATGCGTGACGACCCGGGTCTTGCCGCTGCCCGGGCCTGCTAGCACGAGAAGCGGCCCCTCGACGTGCGTCGCGGCAAGCCGCTGGGCGGCGTTGAGATTGTCCAGAGAGAGGGGGGGCACGAGGGTGTTCGCCAGCAGTTCGCAGAGAGGTCTCGGGTGGCGCTCAGCCGCCGGGTAGCCGATTTTCACCAGCTTTGAGTATATTCTCGCCAACACCGGCGTCTGCCGGGTGTGGTCCGTCGATCGCCGACTCCATCAACGTTGCACGGGAGGGAACCCATGCCCCGCATTCCATTCAAGAACCTCACCCAATCGGATGAGCTCGCCGAGA
>Ga0208783_10001201_pt1 | contig 15490 bp, 14 predicted proteins | sample DEB19_08_DNA_2_FD_184529 | JGI IMG/M metagenome (GOLD analysis project Ga0208783, IMG submission 184529) | Aqueous microbial communities from the Delaware River and Bay under freshwater to marine salinity gradient to study organic matter... | ecosystem: Environmental > Aquatic > Marine >... | reverse complement strand
GCGACCGCAAGCGGCGCGCTCCGCGAGCCTGGGCACACGACCACATGGCGCACGCCGAGCCGCCAGCATTCTTCGGCGGCAAGCATGGTCCACGCCATGTTGATGTTGGGCGCGTTGATGTTGGGCGCGTTGATGTTGGGCGCGTCGCGCATGCGCAAAAGGTATCAGGTCGCGAGGCGCTCGAAGGCGAGCAGCTTATGCCCCGTCTCGCGCCATTCCTCAGCGGGATCGGAGCCCTCGACGATGCCGGCGCCCGCGAAGGCGGTAAGCGTGTCGCCCTCGATGCGCGCCGACCGGATGGCAACCGCGATCTCCGCGCCATCACGCGACACGACCCCTACGGGGCCCGCGTAGAGCCCGCGGTCGAACGGCTCGAAGTCGCGCAGCGACTCGATTGCCTCGGACACGGGCGCACCCGCGACGGCGGGCGTCGGATGCAGCGCGCGCACGAGATCGAGATCGGTCACGCCGGGACGCAGCTCTGCCTGCACGCGCGTGGCGAGATGCTGCACATACGCGAGCCGCAGCAGCCGCGGCTCGACGTCGACGCGCAGGCTCATCGCATGACCGACGAGCGCCTCGCGCACGCGCTCGACCACGAGTTCGTGCTCGCGGCGGTCCTTGGCGCTCGCAAGCAGCGATTCGCCGAGCAATCGATCCGCCACGCTGTCGACGCCGCGCGGCCGCGTACCTGCGACGGCCTCGCTGCGCGCGATGCGGCCTGTGCGCGAGACCAGCCGCTCGGGCGTGACGCCAAGGAACGCGTGTCCCTCGCCTGACTCGACCAGGAAGCGGAACCCACGCGATTCGCGGCTCGCGAGCCGCGCCAGCACGGCCACGGGATCGAGCGCGCCGCTTGCGGTGTAGCGCCGCGTGCGCGCGAGCACGAGCTTGCGCAGTGATCCTTCGCGGATTCGCGCCAGCGCTGCGCGGACGGCGCGTGACCAGTCCGCCTCGCCGCCGCCATCGGGCTGGCGCACGAGCCCGGGCTCGACCACGCACTGGTCGCATCCGACCGCGACGCGGCGCAGGCGCGCAGCGAGCGTGGCGCGATCGGTCTGCGCGGTCAGGTGCACCGCGAGCGCATGCGCCTCGACCTCGCGGCGGAGCTCGATCTCGGGAAGCACGCACGGATGCTGGCAGAAACGAGTCCACTCGCGGCCACGCACACGGGCGCCGTCAAACGGAAGCGCGAGCGACCACACCGCGGGTCGACCATGACCTGCGCACTGCGACCACGCCTCGTGCGCGCCGAGCTCGCTCGACGCGGCGATGCCGACGCCTGCCAGCTCGAATCTCGTGCTGCGGTCGCGGAAGTAGCGCCGCTCGCCCGAGGGCGCACCGCGCAACCAGTGCAAGAGGTCCGTCGGCTCGACCGATGTCTCGAGGCGCATGAACTCGCGGTCTGCGGGCAGGCGCGCCGCCTCGACCTTCAGCGCCAGTTCCAATGCGGCCCGTTCCACGAGGCGCGGGGCATCGTCGAAGACGGTTGGGCGTTGCACGGATCCGGCGGACATGGATGGCACAGGTTACGCGTTCCTGTGCGCGTTCGCGCAGCGCGGTTCGCGGGATTCGGCGTCCATCGCCCAGGCGCTCGGTTCTCAGCCGCCCGCTGCGGCCGCCACGGAGGCGGTTTTCGGCAACTGCGAGATGAGCTGGTCGATCGCCTTCGCAACCGCAACCGAGAGCGAGTCCGCCACCGCACCAGGCGATGCTGAGGCGATCGCCTGCGTGGCGCTGCCCTCGAGCACTGTCCGAACGGCGCTGCCCTTGTTCCGCTCGAGCAGGTAGGCGCGCATGCGCACCACCGCCACGGGCTTCGATGGATCGGTGTAGTCGGAGTGGAACGACTCGACCACGACCTCTGCCGCGAGATCGGTGGGCACGGCGACGATCGCGGTGGTGACGAGGCTGAATCGCCCCGATCCCTCGAGTGCGCGCGCCATCGCGTCGCCGATCATGTCGCTTGGATCGGCGAGGAATCCGTTGTAGGCGTCGACGCGCCATTGCCCGTTCGTGGTGTGGTAGACGAAGCTGCGCGTGTCGTAGGGCCGCTGCACGAGCACGCGGCGCACCACCACCGAACCGAGCGATGCGCCCTTGTGCGCGGTCACGGGCTGCGGGACGAGCATGAATTGCTCGGAGCTGGGCGAGTTGCGCTCGAAGATGCTGCAGCCAGCGAGCGCGATCGAGATCGCTGCGAGCGCGGCCATGGACGATATCGTTCGGTGGTTCATGCGGAGATTCGCCTGCGGGATGCGGGGGGTCAGGGCTGCGATTGTCCGGGCGCGAGCTTCTGCGGCGGCTGCGCGAAGAAGAGCTTGGGTGGATCCTGCCCGGCTCGCTCGGACAGGGCCTCGAGGTTCTCCGCCGTCTCGCGCAGGGCGCGCACGAGCCGCGCAAGGTCGTACTCGCTGCCCGCCAGCGCGGTGTTCAGCTGCGCGCCGAGCTCGCCGTACTGCTGCACCGCGAACGGAAGCGACGATCGCAGGTCCGCCGCAAGCGCGGATCCGTCATCGACGATCGCGTGCAGCTTGGGGTTCGCGAGCATGCGCTGCAGCATCTCGTTCGACTTGCCGAGCTCGGCCACGAAGTCGTCTGCGTTGGCGAGGAGCTTGTCGAGACGCGTGTCGACCACGCGGTTCAGGTTGGCGAGCGTCTCCTCGGCGCCGCTTCCGATTTTCTCGAAGTCCACCTTGGAAAGGCTCGCGGTGATGCGCTCGAGCGTGGCGAGCACCTCGTCAAAGCGGCTGGGGGCGCTTGGGACATACGGATGATCGGGGCGATACGGCGGGCTGAGCGCCGCGACCGCGGTGCCGTCGACCATGTCGAGCTCGATGAAGAGCCCGCCGGTGAGCCCCGTCGAGCGCATGCGGGCCCGAAGCCCCTTCTCGACGCCGCGCTCGATGTCCTTGGTGAAGAGCCCCGACTGCTGGGGCCCGAACACATCGAGACGGACCTTCATGCGGATGACGACCGGGCTGCCGTAGTCGAACTCCTCGCTGCCGTCGTCGCTCGGATACAGGCGGTCCGCGAACGAGATCGCGGAGATCTCGCCGATCGGCACGCCGCGGTACTTCACGGGGCTGCCGACCTGCAGTCCGTCGACCGACTCGCGCGTGGAGGTCTCGAGGATCTGCGTGTCGTGGAAGAACTTGCCGGAGCCGAGCGCGATCACGCCGCCGAACAGCAGCGCAAACGAGGCGACGACGAAGGCTCCGACCTTGACTTCGGTAGATGGACTCATGAGGACTCTCCGCTTGCCGTGCGGCTGAGGAATCGGCGGACCCACGCGTCGTCGCTGCGGTCGCGCAGCTCCGCCGGTGGACCGAGCGCGACCATGCGCTTGCGCGCGCCGTCGAGCATCGCGAAGCGGTGCCCGATCGAGAGGATGCTTGCGAGCTCGTGCGAGATGACCACGAAGGTCGTGCCGAGCATGTGGTTGAGCGCGACGAGAAGCGCGTCGAGATCGGCGCTCGTCACGGGATCAAGGCCCGCGCTGGGCTCGTCGAGGAAGATGATCGGCGGGTCGAGCGCGAGCGCGCGCGCGATGGCCGCGCGCTTCTGCATGCCGCCCGAGATCTCCGAGGGCTTCTTCTCGGCGTGCGCGCCGAGGCCGACGAGGCCGAGCTTCGCGCGCGCGATGTCGTCCATCGCCGCCCGCGGAAGGCGCGTGAATTCCTCGAGCGGAAGTCGCACATTCTCAAGCAGCGTCATGCCGCCGAACAGCGCGCCAAGCTGGTACATCATTCCGAAGCGACGCCGCACCTGCTGCAGCGCGTCCTCGCCGGCGCCCGCGATCTCGATGCCGTCGATGCGGATGCTGCCCGAGAGCGGCGGCCGCAGCGTGTTCAGCGACGACAGCAGCGTGGTCTTTCCGCAGCCCGATCCACCGCCGATGAACAGGATCTCGCCCTCGTAGATGTCGAGGTCGATGCCCTCGATGATGGCGCGGGTTCCGTAGCCGATCGAGACACCGCGCAGCGAGATCGCGACCTTTCGGCCGGTCGCTGCGGGAACTGTCGCGGTCGCTGCTGCCATCGGCTAGATCCCCAGCGTGTAGAAGAAGGAGCCGAGCACGCTGTCGGCGACGATGATGGCGACGATGCCTGCGACGACCGCGCGCGTGGTGCTCAGGCCGACCGCGCCGGGTCCCTGCCCTGTGCGCATGCCCGCGAGGCAGCCGATGCCCGAGACGAGCACGGCGAACACGGCGGCCTTCGCGAGCCCCTGCAGGAATCCGCCGACCGTGAGCGCGTCGCGCACCTCGATCATGTACTGCATGGCGGTGAATCCCTTCGGCCCGAGCACGAGATAGCCGCCGGCGACGCCCAGGATCGACGCGTACACCGCGAGCAGCGGCGTCACGAGCAGGGTCGCGAGCATGCGCGGGATCACGAGGAACCGCACGGGATCGATGCCGAAGGTGCGCAGCGCGTCGAGCTCCTGCGTGACCTTCATGGTGCCGATCTCGGCCGCGAACGCGCTGCCCGAGCGACCCGCGAGGATGATCGCGGTGATGAGCGGCCCGAGCTCGCGCACCACCGAGACCGCCACGACATCGGCGACCTGCAGCGTCGCGCCGTAGCGCGCCATCGGGTCGAAGGTCTGGAAGGCGATGATCGCGCCGATCAGGAAGCCAAGCAGGCCGACGACGGGCACCGCGTCGGTGCCGTGGCGCGCCATCGCGACGATGGTGTCGTGCCAGCGCAGGTGCGACGGGCGCCGCGCGATCTGAAGCGCGATCGCAGAGACCTCGCCGCAGAAGCGAAGCAGGTCGACGACCATCTCGCCGATGCCCGCCGCCGCGACGCCGACCTCACGCACGAATCCGATGCGCGGTGCATCGGGCTGCGGATCCTGCCCGCGCAGCGCGAGGTCGACAAGCAGCTTGCGCTCGCCCGCGACGCCCTGCACTTCGAAGGGAATTCCCAGCGATTTCGCAGCGCGGTGCAGCTTCACCGCGATCCCGACGCCCGACGCATCGAGGCGGCCGACCGACGACAGCTCGAGCGCGATCGCGCGCGGACCACGCGCAAGCGGCGCCTGCAGCGCGCGCTCGACCTGCGCGAGCGAGTCGAGCACGAGGTCGCCCGTGATCGCGACCGTGAGCCGGCCGGCATCGATCGAGACGCGCACCTCCGGCGCCGCGCCCGTCACGGAGACCGGCCCTTCGCCGCTTCGTAGATGCGGACCGCCTCGGGCATCTGCCGCGACAGGCGCTTCGCGCGCGTCTCGTCGCTCGGATGGGTCGACAGGAACTCCGGCGGCTTCGAACCGCCCTGCGCGGCCATCTTCTGCCAGAAACCGACGGCGGAGCGCGGGTCGTAGCCCGCATCGGCGGCGATGACCAATCCGATGCGGTCGGCCTCGCTCTCCTCGCTGCGGCTGAACGCCGTCTCGCCGAGAAGCCCGTACGCCGCGGCGGTCGCGCCCACGAGCCGCGGGTCGACCTCGCCGCTCGCCATCGCGCCGATCACGATCGCCTGCACCGCGATCGCGCGCGAGATGCGCTCGGCGCCATGCCGCGCGATCGCGTGCGCTGCCTCGTGGCCCATCACGACCGCGAGTTCATCGTCGCTGGTCGCGACCTTCAGGAGCCCAGTGTTCACCGCGCTCTTGCCGCCGGGCAGCATCCACGCATTTACCTCGGTCGTGTCGATCACCGCGAAGTCCCAGGTGAACTTGTTGACCGCGCTGCCGTATCGGCGCTTGCTCGACTCGGCGATGCGCCGCCCCACGCGCTGCACGCGCTCGTAGTCCGGACCCGAGTTGATCGTCTTCGCAGTCTTGAGCTGCTCGGCGTAGGCCGCTGCGCCCAACTCCCGCTCGTCGCTCGAGGAAAGAAGCACGAACTGCTTGCGCCCGGTCTCCGGCACGGTCTGGCAGGCGGGCAGCGCCACGCCGGCGAACACGCATCCGACCAACATCAGGGTGAGGCGACCAAGCACTGTGGATCCTCCACGCGTCGATTTTGCACGAGACAACCGATGCCGCTCCGCGGCAGCGCGTTCATCGGCACGACCATCGTCGGGACTTCAGGTTCGGGACGGACGGGGAAGCGTCCCTGCGCTGAGTCGAGGTCAGTAGGAGGGGCTGTAGACCTTCGCGCGGAGCCAGGTGTGGATGTCCTTCGGCTCCTCGACCCGGGCGAGCCCGCGCTGGAAGATCAACCGGGCGACATCGGTCGCGACCTCGACCGCGGACTGGTGGATGCGGTCGATCGGCGGGTAGATCAGGCCGACCGACAGCTCGGCGTCGCTGGTTCGGGACGCAAGAGACTCCGCCGCCTGCAGGAACATCTCGTCGGTCACGCGCGACGCCTCGGTCGCGAGGACGGCAAGGCCAACCGCGGGGTAGATGTAGACATTGTTCCCCTGCCCCGGGATGAGCACGCGGCCCTTCAGGGTCACGGGCGGGAACGGAGAGCCGGCCGCGAAGATCGCGTCGCCATCGGTCCAGGTCCACGCCTGCTCGGCGGTGCATTCGGCCTTCGAGGTCGGGTTCGAGTACGGAAACACGATCGGCCTCTTGCAGTACGCGCGCATTGCCTCGATCACTTCGCGCGTGAAGGTCGCAGGCTGCGTGCTGGTGCCGATGAGCGCCGTCGGCTTCACCGCCTTCACCGCGTCGAGCAGCGTCGGCTCGAGCCTGCCCTCGCGTACGAACGGGACCTGGTGCGGCTGGATCCCCGGATTGTCCCTGACCACAAGGCCCTTCGAGTTCATCAGCCAGATGCGGCTCCGCGCCTCGGCCTCAGGCACGCCGCTCGCCTTCATGGCCTGCACCACGAGATCGGCGATGCCGGTCGCGGCGCTGCCCGCGCCGAAGAAGAGGTAGCGGTGATCCGCCAGCGTGTTGCCAAGCGCACGGCACGCCGCGAACAGGCCCGCGACGGCGATCGACGCAGTGCCCTGGATGTCGTCGTTGAAGCAGCACACGCGGTCACGGTAGCGCGCGAGCAGCGGGATCGCCGTCGTGTTGTGGAAGTCCTCGAACTGGATGCAGCACTTCGGATAGACCTCCTGCACCGCCGTCACGAATTCCTCGACGAGCGCGTCGAACTCGGCGCCGCGCACGCGCGGCTGGCGCAGGCCCGGGTAGAGCGGATCCTTGAGGAACGACTCGTTGTTCGTCCCGACATCGAGGACGACAGGCATGCAGCGCCCGGGGTGCACGCCGCCGACCGCGGTGTAGAGCGCGAGCTTTCCCACGGGAATGCCCATGCCGCAGACGCCGAGGTCGCCGAGGCCGAGGATGCGCTCGCCGTCGGTCACGCAGATGATGCGGACATCGGGCTCGGGCCAGTTGCGCAGGATGTCGGCCACGCGCCCGCGGTGCTTGAGCGACACATACAGCCCCTTCGGCCGCCGCATGATGTGCCCGAACTTCTGGCACGCCTCGCCGACCGTCGGCGTGTACACGATCGGCATGTACCGCGCAGGATCGGCGCGCAGAAGCTGATAGAAGAGCCGCTCGTTGCGGTCCTGCAGCTCAGAGAGGAAGACATAGCGCTCGAGGTCGTTCGCGCGCATCGAGAGCTGCATGAGCGCGCGCTGCTGCTGTGTCGCGCTGTCCTCGACGGCGTCGGGGAAGAGTCCCGTCAGGCCGAGCAACTCGCGCTCGGCCTCACTGAAGGCGGTGCCCTTGTTGAGGCGCGGGTTGTAGAGGATCTCGTGCGCTTCCTGCCTCATGCGGGTTCCTTCCAGTTGCCTTCGCGCGACGGATCGCGCGCATCGCTGCGCACGGTTCCCTGCGCCACGATGAATGCACGCCCCGCGATGGTCGGGATCACGCGGGCTGCGCCGTCGCGCGCGTAGCTCGCCTCGAACATGCTGCCGATCGCCGACTCCTGCCGCCAGACCGCGCCTTCGGCGAGCTCGCCGCGCGCGGCAAGCGATGCGAGGAGCGCGCTGGTGCCCGTGCCGCACGGCGAGCGGTCGAAGGTGCCGTTCGGGCACAGGACGAAGTTGCGTGCGTGCGCGTCGTGCCGATCGGGCTTGAAGAGCAGCAGCACATGGTCGATGACGCCGCCATTCTCGCGTCCGCCACGCAGTCCCGCGCGCGCGATTCCGCGCAGGATCGCCGACGAATACGCGAGTTCCTCCGCGTGCGAGCGCATCGCGCGGCCCTTCGGTCCGTCCTGCCGCACGATGAAGAACCAGTTGCCGCCCCAGGCGATGTCGCCGCGCGCGACGCCGCCCTGCTCGAGCACGACCTCGGTCTCCGGCGCGTGCACACGGGCGGGTACGTTCGCGAAGGCGACGCGTCCATCCGTTCGAAGCGTGGCCTCGACATCGCCGACGCGCGTCTCGATGCGGAGCGCGTCACCCGACGAAAGGCCGAGATCCGCGAGCGTCTGCACAAGTCCGATCGTCGCGTGCCCGCACATCCCGAGCGGCGCGCTCGCATTCCAGAACAGGACGCCGAGCGCCGCCCCCGGCTTCGACGGACGGCAGACGAGCGCGCACACGGTCGCATCGGCGGCTCGCGGATTCGCAGCGAGCGCACGCATCGCGGGCGGGATCTCCAACTGCCCTCCGCGACTCCACGCCGCAAGCACCTCCGGCAGCGTGCACGGAAGGAGTCCCCCGTCGGGCGCCAGCAGCACGCGCGTCGGCTCGCCTTCGGTGTGGCTGTCGATGAACCTGCTGATGAGCCGTGAGGGATCCACGCGCGCAGCATACTGCGATGCGCTGCTACCCTGCGCGCATGTCCGCACACGACAGCACCGGCGCGCCGTTCCGAGGCGTCATCCCCGCGATCGTCACCCCGTTCAAGGAGAACGGCGACATCTGCACCACCAAGCTCGCGAATCTCGTGCACCGCATGGTTTCTGCGGGCTGCACGGGCACGGTCTGGCCGGGCTCGCTCGGCGAAGGCCAGACGCTTTCATTCGACGAGCGCGTCGAGGGCTGGCGCACCATCGCGGCTGCAAGCGGCGGATCGGGCAACGCGTTCGCGACGATCTCCGCGGCGTCTACGCGCGAGGCCGTCCGACAGGTCGAGGCCGCCGCGAAGATCGGCATGCACGGCTGCATGATCCTGCCGCCCTATGTGCACAAGGGCCCGTGGCACGAGTACCGTGCGCACTTCGAGGCGATGCTTTCGGCCGCGCCGCTGCCGATGATGCTCTACAACAATCCTCCTGCGTACATCGTCGATGTGAGCGCCGAGCAGGTGTTTGCGCTCGCCGAAAGGCACCCGAACCTCGTGGCGGTGAAGGACTCGACGGGCGACGCGCGCAAGCTCACTGCGCTCATCGCGGGCAGCGCCGCGCGATCGCGGAAGATCGGCGCGCTCGTCGGGCTCGACGACTGCGCGGTCGAGGGCGCGCGCATGGGCTGCTGCGGCTGGATCGCGGGGCTCGCCAACGCGATGCCCGAGGAAAGCGTGCGGCTCTTCGCGCTGGCGCAATCGCACGCGCCTGCCGATGTCGCGGCGTGCGACGCGCTGTACCGCTGGTTCCTGCCGCTTCTGCGGCTCGACACCGTGCCTGACTTCGTGCAGCTCATCAAGCTCGTGATGGCCGAGACCAACACGGGCGATGAGCGCGTGCGTGCGCCGCGCAAGCCCGTCGAGGGCACCGAGCGGGCGCGTGCGCTCGAGATCATCCGCAAGGCGGTCGCCGATCGCCCCGCGGCAAGGTAGAGCGAGGGAATCGCACGACTTGCTCGAACGCGTGTCAGGAGCGCCGCAGCGGCGACCGCGACAATCTTGAGCGCTCGCGACTTGGCGCGCGGGCGGCTGCGCTGCAGCCGCGTGCGCGCCTTCGCTCGCTTTGGCGTTACCAGCACCAGAGCGAGCCGCCGCAGCGGCGACCGCTTCAAGCTACCGCGCGACACGATCGAGGCACAACGCCTTCGAGAATCGCTTCGCCGCAGCGGGCAAGCCGACCGCCGTGAAGCGCGCGTCGTTCGTCGCGGGCATCGGTCCGCCGTGCACCATCGCAGGGCTCACGGCGACGCCTGTGGGCATCGCCTCGTCGAGCAGCCGCCCCGCCTTGAAGCGCAGCACGCCGAACAGCGTCGCGCGCGTCGCCGCGTCCGAAGGATCCGCGATCACCGTGCTCGCGAGCTGGCCGTCGAGCGCGCGCGCGAAATCGACAAGCTGCGCATCGCCTTCGACGGCGACCACGATCCCGAGCGGCCCGAACGCCTCGCGCATGACGAGCTCGCGCGACGCCCGCGCACGCGACGCGTGCACCGCGAACAGCGTCGCTTCGTGGCGGAATCCAGGCTCGACAGCGCGTCCACCGCACGAAGGCTCAAGGCCCGCCGCACGCAACGCGCGCACCGATTCCACGAGATGTGACCGCACTCCCGCCGTCAGCAGCACGGCCGGTGCGGCGGCCTTCATGAGTTCGGTCGCACGAGTCACCACGCGCTGCGCTGCGGCCTCGCCGGCAACGAAGATCACCCCGGGCTTCGTGCAGAACTGACCGCCGCCAAGCAACACCGACGCGACCCACGCGTCCGCGATCGACTCCGCGCGCGCAGTCGCCGCGCTCGACGCGACGAACACGGGGTTCACGCTCGACATCTCGAGGCTTGCCGGCTTTCCCAGCGCATCGCACGCGGCCTTCAGCCGCATTCCCGCCGCGCGCGAGCCCGTGAAGCCGAGCGCAGCGATGCCCGCATGCGCAAGCAACGCCTCGCCGTCCTCGGGAGCGCAGTCGTAGAAGCACTGGATCGCGGCGGCGGGGATTCCCGCCGCGTCGCGCGCTGCGCACGCATGCGCGAAGATCCGCGCAGTCGTGTTTGGATGCCCCGGATGCGCCTTCGCGATCACGGGGTTGCGCGCTGCGATCGCTGCGCAGAAGTCTCCGCCCGAGATCCCGTTGAACGCGAGCGGGAAGTTCGACGGCCCGATGCAGACGACGGCCCCGCCGAGCGGCACCAGCGCCGCGCGCAGGCTGTGCCTCGCATCCTCCGCGACCTCGCGCCACGACTCATCGCGCAGCGCACGCGCAGCCTCGCGCAGCTGCAGGCACATGCGGTTGAACTCGACCTCCGAAAGCCTCGGCGCGAACGGCAGCGCCGTTTCGTCGTGCGCGAGCCGCGCGATGCCCTCGCGGTCGCCCTCGAGCCGCGCCGCGTAGTCCTCGAGAAAGCCAGCGATCTGCGCGCCCGGCGCATCGGCCAGGAAGTCGATCGCGTCGCACGCGGCGTCGGCCATCGCCTCGAGCTCGGACCGCGTGCTGCGCACGAACTCCGCGCCCACGGGCTCGCCCGTCGCAGGGTTCGCCGCGCGCATCAGCCCTTGTCCGCGAGCGACGGGCGCCCGTCCTTCCACGCGATCGACACGCTCGCCTCGCCGCGCATGAACTGGTCGAGCCAGTTCCCCACGGCGTCCACGCGCCAGTCGCCCGCCTCGAACAGCGCCTCTGGCTTCTGCGAGTTGCGCGTCATCCACCAGCGCGAGAGCTCGGTGCGCGTGAGCACCATTCCGGGCGCGAGACCCATCGCGATGCAGCGCGCGCTCACGATCGCCAGCAGTGCGTCGATGCGCGCGCGGTCCTCGCCCGATTCATCGAGGCTCTTGCCGTGCTGCAGCTTCTCGGGCGGCATCTTGCCGCCTTCGTCGACCGCCTGCGCGATCGCATCGGCGTACTTCTGCGCGAATCGCTTGGGAAGCCCGCGCACGGCCGCGAGCTGCTGCGCCGACACCGGGCGCTGCTTCACGATCTCGGCCAGGGTCTCGTCGGGCATCACGACGCGGTGCGGCAGGTCCTCCTTGCGCGCGATCTCGTCGCGCAACCGCGTCATCAGCCGAAGCGTCGGCACCTGCGCGGGCTTCATCGGCCAGCTCTTGAGCGTGCGGCGCACCTGCGATTCCTCGTCGAACCGCGCGGGGATCTTCACGCTCTGCTCGCACTCGCGCAGCGCCCACGCGAGCGACCCGCGGCTCTCGAGCTCGCAGCGCAGGCGCTCCCACACCAGGGGCAGGTACCGCACGTCGTCGGCCGCGTAGCGAAGCTGCGACGCCGACAGCGGCCGCGCGTCCCAGTTCGTGAAGGTGTGCCCCTTCGACAGCTTGTGCCCCGCGAATCGCTCGACGAGCTTCTCGAGGCCAGCGGGCCAGGGCATCTCGGCGAACGCAGCGGCGACCTGCACATCGAGCGTGTTCGCAGGCTCGCGCCCGAGCACGCGCCGCACCGGCTCGAGGTCCTGCGTTCCCGCATGCACGAGCGTCAGCAGCGCGGGATCGGCCACCAGCTCGAAGATGGGCTTCAGGTCGCCCACGGCGAACGCATCCACCAGAATCACGCGCTCGGTCGTCGCGAGCTGCACGACGCAGATGCGCGGCCAGTAGCTCTCCTCGCCGATGAACTCGGTGTCGTACGCGAACAGCCCCTTCTCGCGCACATGCGCGAGCGCCTCGCCGAGCTGCTCTGCCGTGGTGATGAGCTGCGCGTCGCCGCGAGGAACGAGCTGATGCTCGAGCGGTGGCTTGCCCGACGAATCGTCGTCCTGTGCTGCGGCATGATGCCGCTCGCGCTTCTTGCGGCGGTAGTTCAGGTTCATCGCGCGCTCGAGGTACGGTTGCGGACGGACTCGATCACCGACGCAGCCACATGCTCGAGCTGCGCAGGCGAGAGGTCGGGATAGATCGGCAGCGCGATCGCCTCATGCGCGGCGCGCTCGGAGTGCGGCAAGGTGCCCTTGTCGTAGCCGAGGTGCGCGAAGCACTTCTGGAGGTGGAGCGGCACCGGGTAGTAGATTTCGGTCCCGATCTTGCGCTCGGCGAGATCCTGGCGGACGGCATCGCGGATCTCCGCCGGAACGCGGACCGTGTACTGGTTGTAGATGTGGCGCGCGCCCGCGGCCGCGGCCTTCGGATAGCGCAGCGCGAAGCCGCCCGCTGAGATCGGCGAACCAGAGTCGCGCGCGCCCGCGGCGGCGAACTGCGCGTCGTAGAACGCGGCGTTCTTCTGGCGACCTGCGCTCCACGCGTCGAGATGGCGCATCTTCACGAGCAGGACGGCGGCCTGCAGCGCGTCGAGCCGCGAGTTCATGCCGACCTCGTCGTGGTAGTACTTCGGCTCCATGCCGTGATTGCGAAGGCGCATCATGCGCTGCGCGAGCGCCTCGTCGTTCGTCGTGATGATGCCGCCGTCGCCGAACCCGCCGAGGTTCTTCGACGGGAAGTAGCTGAATGTGCCGATCGCGCCGCGCGAGCCCACGCGCGTGCCGCGCGCGTCCTCGGTGCCGATCGCCTGCGCGCAGTCCTCGACCACCGGAACGCCCTGCTCCTTGCCGATCGCGAGGATCGCGTCAAGGTCGCACGCCTGCCCGAACAGATGCACAGGCACGATCGCCTTGATGTTCTTGTGGCAGTGGAACGCCGCGCGCGTCGACTCGGGGCAGATGTTGTAGGTGGCGGGGTCGCAGTCGACGAACACCGGCTTCGCGCCCAGGCGATGCACGCTTCCTGCGGTCGCGAAGAAGGTGAACGACGGGCACAGGACCTCGTCGCCGGCCTTGATGCCCAGCGCCTGCAGCGCGAGCAGGATCGCGTCGGAACCGTTCGCACAGCCGATGGCGAACTTCGTCTTGCAGTAGCCCGCCGTCATGCATTCGAGCTCAGCGATCTTCGGCCCGCCGATGAAGTACTGGCTCTCGATCACTTCCCTGACGACCGGCTCGATCTCGGCACGGATGGTCGCGTACTGCGCCTTCAGGTCAAGAAGCGGGACATTCACGGCTGCGGCGGTCGCGGTCGACAAGATGGGCTCCAAACTGAGAGACTCGTTCCTCCGGGATACCGGAGACCCACCATTGTGCCGAATTTCGCCTGCTTGGGGAACGCCCGAAAGCCGCTGTTTCAGGCGCCTGGGGCCTGGAGGGGCCGGTGTCCCGTGCCCGTCGATCCGAAGCCGCCGGCGCCTCGGGCGGTCTCCGTAAGTTGCTCGACCTCAATTGCTTGGACATGCTCGACCCGCGCGATGACCATCTGCGCGACCCGCATCTTGGGCTCGACCACGAAGGGTGACCTCCCGAGGTTGATGAGCGGCACCTTCATCTCGCCGCGGTAGTCGGCGTCGACGGTTCCCGGAGCGTTCGGCATCGAGATCCCGAACTTGGTCGCCAGCCCCGAGCGCGGCCGCACCTGCGCCTCGAAACCGGGCGGCAACGCCATCGCGAACCCGCACGGGATCATCGCGATGTCGCCCGGCTGCAGCGTGACCGGCGCGTCGAGGTCCGCGGACAGGTCCATCCCCGCGGCAAGCTCGGTCTGGTAGGTCGGCAGCACCGCGCTCGCGCGCAGCCGCTTGAACTGGACTTGGACTCCATGCATCGGGGGCATTGCGGCAGCGTAGCGAGGGTGGAAAAACACGGAGCGCCGGCCATGCCAGCGCCCCGTGCTTCCCTGGATGATGCGAACAACCCCGTTTCAACCGCGGCGGCGGCGGCTGGCAAGGCCCGCGAGCCCGAGGAGCGCAATCGCGCCTGGCGCGGGGACCTGGCTGAATTCCTGGCGGATGAACGACGCGCTTGCAGCGTCGTGCTCGCCTGGCGCCAGGAACTTCAGGTTCTTGTTCACCTCAAACGCGCGGAAGCCCTGGGCGGCGCCGTTGGTGGTGCCCTCGCAGAAGTCCTTCATGTCGACATAACGGGTGTCGCGCGGCGGACCGGAGTTGTCATACACCGCCAACCCGCCGAGGAAGGTGTTGGTGTCGAGGTCGAGGATGGTCTCGTCCACACGCGCGTATGAACCGATGCCGTAGGACGAGCCATTGAAGGTGAGCCGCGCATCGCAGAGTCGGAGCCCCTGCTCGTAGGCGCTCTGATTCACCGACACCTGGTACTGCAGGTTCATCTCCGAGATCACGCCGTCGCCCGGCATCGCGTCGCCGAATCCCCCGACGAGGTCGAAACCCACATTCCTGAAGCCGTGGCCGTTGGTTGCGGTGCTGATGAATCCGACAAGCGTGATGTCACGCAGTTCGAAGTGGGCCGATGCCGCGGACTCGAACACGAAGACCTTGTCGTTGATGTAGACGGTGCGGTCGCTGCCCTCGGCGAACACATCGGCCATGTTCACGGTGTCGCCGTTCCCGAGCGTCCATGACGCCAGCGTGGGAGCCGCCGCGGCCAGCACTCCGCAGGACGCCGCGATCCATGTCACTTTCTGGTTTCCAATTCGCATCTTCCTTCTCCTTGCTCCGCGGCAACCGTCCCGCCATCACGCGTGGCAGACAACGCAACCGCAGGCCCATGGAAGGCGCTGGGGGAAACCGATTTCAAGCGAGGCGGCGATCTTCGCGGTCGTTCGCGGAACGCTCCGCAGGGAGAATCACGCGCGGCTCACGCGATTGAATCAGGCGGGCGACTTCACGGCGGCCAGCACCTCGTCGGCATGGCCCGGCACGCTCACCTTGTCGAAGCGCTTCGCCACGGTGCCGTCCTTCGCGATCACATAGGTCGTGCGCACGACGCCCATGTACGCGCGGCCGTACATGCTCTTTTCCTGCCAGACGCCGAAC
>Ga0208783_10001200_pt1 | contig 15496 bp, 22 predicted proteins | sample DEB19_08_DNA_2_FD_184529 | JGI IMG/M metagenome (GOLD analysis project Ga0208783, IMG submission 184529) | Aqueous microbial communities from the Delaware River and Bay under freshwater to marine salinity gradient to study organic matter... | ecosystem: Environmental > Aquatic > Marine >... | reverse complement strand
TGCACATATATCCCCCTAGGGCAGCCGCAGGACGACGAATCAGACCGATTTGGGCCTGATCTGTCAGGTTTCGGCCGTGTCGAGCCGAGGCTGGAAACACCCATCGTTGGATCCTCGAGCCTTGGCCCTGCCCTAAGTGCGTGGGCCGCCCGGGTCGCTGGCATTGAGCTGATGCCGTGGCAGGTCAGGGTTTTGGCCGGTCAGCTGGCAACGGATGATGCCGGGAACTTTCAGCATCGGCTGGCGGTGGCATCAACCGGCCGGCAACAGGGCAAGTCGTTTGCGTTGCGTGCTTTGGCTGGCTGGTGGCTGACCGAGCTTGCTGCTACTCGAGGCGAACCCCAATCGGTTTTGCTGGTCAGCAACAAACTTGATCGCACCATGCCGATGTTCAGGGCTTTGGCCGAGCTGCTCGAAACCAAGTTTGGGGCGCAGGTCAGGTGGGGCAACGGATCACAGCAGGTCACAATGCCCGATCGATCCGTGTTCAGGATGGCGGCCGCCAAAGATAATCACCATGGCGGCACCTACGACCTGATTTTGGTGGACGAACTGTGGGACATCCAGCCGACCGTGATTTTTGATGCCCTGTTACCGTCGCAGATCGCCCGGAAAAACCCGTTGTGCTCGATGTGGTCTACGGCCGGTGATCAATCGAGCGTCTGCCTGCTTAGGTTCAGGGAACAGGCCATGCAAGCGATCGACAAGCAGCAGGCCGGCCGGCTGTATTACGCCGAATGGTCACCGCCGCCCGGGATCAACCCGGATGATCGACGCTGGTGGGGATGGGCCAACCCGGCATTGGGGCACACGGTCACCCTTGATGCGCTCGAGGCCGCCCAATCGACCATGGATCGGGCCAGCTTCCTGCGAGCTCACCTGAACCTGTGGATCGCATCATCGGAAGCGTGGCTGCCCCCCGACCTGTTCGCCAACCGGCAAACGGATCTACCTTGCCGGCCGACCGTGCTGGCCGTTGATAGTTCCGTCGATGAATCCCGCTATGTGGGCGTGTTGGCCGGCCCCGCCGAACATGGGGTAACGGTCACGGTCGGGTTTGTGGCTGAATCCGAAACCGAAATGTGGGCCGAAATCGATCGGCTCATGACCGACCCGCAACTACAGCTGGCGATCACCCCCGGCCTTGAGCTTCACACCCCACTACCGTTGCGAAGGCGCACCCACACGGTCGGCTATGGCGAGCTGATCAAATACACCGGGCTGGTACGGCAAGCGATCCTCGAGGGCCGCCTATGGCATACAGGGGAAACCACGCTGGCCGATCATGTCGGCCGGGCGGTGCTCGCCAAAACCAACAATGCGGTGGTGCTGTCATCGCAGAAATCACCGGGGCCGATCGAGCTTGCCCGGTGCATGGTGTGGGCGGCCGCCGAAGCCAGCCGGCCGGTCGTCAAAACCAAACCAGCGTTTGCGTCAAGCTGACCTAGTAGCACCCGACCTGCCAACTATGGGAAACTAGGCGCAATGGGTCTGTTCGGAAACCGCAAAGCCGCATTTGCTGTAGCCCCCGAAATCAAGGGTGCCGCATCAGGGGCCACGCAAACAGCGATCAATCAGGTTTACACCTACATGACCGCCACGGCCGAACTGCGAGCCCTGCAGATCCCCACAATCAGCCGGGCCCGCGACCTAATCGCATCGATGGTCGGCTGTTTGGATCTACGCAAATACTCGCTGGCATGGAATCCCGACGAGCTCGAGTATGACAAGGTTTACGCCCCGGGCGAATCATGGTTTACCCGCCCTGATCCGGGCGTGACCCGCAACCTGATCATGTCGCAAACATTCAGCGACCTGTTCTTTTTCGGCCGCAGCTTTTGGTATGTGACCGCCCGGTACAGCACCGGCTACCCGAGCGCATTTAGGTACCTGCCGATTGCCAACATCGAAACGCCCGGCCAAATTGGGCCCCAATTCTTTCAGCCATCCGAAGTGATCGAATTCAATGGCATCGAGCTAGACCCGGCCAATGTCGTGCAATTCATCAGCCCGATCATGGGCCTGATCTATCAGGGCTCGAGGGCCATCGACATTGCTACCCGGCTGGATGATTCAGCCCGCCGATTCGCCATGAATGAAATCAGCGCAGGCTATTTGCAGCAGCGTGGCGGTGAACCGATGTCAGCCGATGAGCTTTCAGAGCTCGCAGCCGCATGGTCAGCCGCCCGGCAACGCAACGCCATCGGGGCCCTAAACGAATTCGTTGAATGGCACGAATTCAGCAGCGACCCAAGCAAATTGCAGCTGGTTGAATCCCGCCAATTCGCATCCCTCGAGCTCGCCCGAGTCGCCAACATCCCGCCCTACCTGCTTGGCATTGGGGTGCCCGGCTACACCTACCAAAACGCCCAACAGGCCCGCCAAGACCTGTACCTGTTCGGCGCAAAACCCTATTTGGATTGCATACAGGAAACCCTAAGCATGGACAATGTGCTACCTAGGGGATCCCATGTTGAATTCGATTTGGATGACTACCTAGGGGACAACGACCTGATCAATACGCCCCTAGTTGAACCAGCGGTGCCATCAGCAGAAAATGGGATGACATGATCCGTTTCGAAGCCGCCAATTTCAGCTTGGATTGCGCTGCCCCCGATGGCCAGCCGGCCCGGTCAATCACCGGGCTGGCGTGCCCGTGGAATGTCACCACGACTGACTCGAGCGGCACCCGCGTCATGTTCATGCCCGGTGCGCTATCCGAAGGCGGCAGAGCCCCCAAACTGATCGAAGGCCACGACCTATCAAAGATCAGGGGTCTTGTCACCGAGCGTGTGAACACTTCCGATGGCATGATGTTCACCGCCAAGCTGGCCGACACCCGTGACGCAACCGACACGCTCGAGCTGCTCAAAATGGGGGCCATCGATGCTGTCAGCGTTGGTGTCGTGCCCACCAAATTCAAATTTGATCAGGCCGGCACCATGGTGGTCGAAGCAGCCGATTGGCATGAGCTGTCATTGGTGGCGATCCCGGCCTTTGAATCAGCCCGAATCGAATCGGTGACCGCATCGGCCCCCGACGACGAACAACCCGAACCAACCCCACAACCCGAAAGTGAAAACGAAATGACCGAACCCATCGAGGCCGCAGCCCCGGCCATCATCCCCACGCCGGCCCTGCCGGCCGAACCCCGCAAGGCGTTTTCGATGCCGAGCGCAGCCGAATACATCGTCAAGTTCGCTGCCGGTGGATCGGAATTCGCTGAATTCAACGCCAAGATCAAGGCCGCTGCGCCCGATGTGATCACCACCGACACGCCGGGCGTGCTGCCCGAGCCGATCGTGGGAAGCGTGTTTTCGCAGCTGGATCCGGTCAGGCCGTTCGTTTCGGCCATCGGCACCCGAGCATTGCCGGCTGGCGGTGCGACTTTCCGTCGCCCGGTCATCACGGTCTATCCGGTCGCAGCCGAGCAGGCATCACAGAACACGGCCGTGAACGCCACCACCATGACCATCGCCAACAACGATGTGCAGAAGGTGACATTCGGGAACTACGTCACTTTGTCCGAACAGGACATCGATTGGACGGATCCGAACAGCGTGGCCATTGTCGTCAATCAGCTTGGCATCGCGTACGGACAGGCCACCAACGAATACGCCATCGACGAGTGCTACACCAGCATCACCCAAACGCAGGCGTGGGATTCGACCGTCCCGCAGGACATGATCAGCGGCATCTACGGTGCAGCAGCCACGATCGCCAGCACCACCAACCGGCTGCCAACCCATTTGGTCGTCAGCCCGACCGTGTGGGGGAACCTTGGCTCGCTGGTCGATGACAGCAACCGGCCGCTGTTCGCCACGGTCAATCCGATGAACGCCCCCGGATCAATGCAGGCCGGCAGCTTCAACGGCAACCCGCTTGGCCTAAACATCGTCGTGGACAAGGACTGCCCCGGCAGCTTCATCGGCCACATGGCCGGCGCAGCCGCAGGTTTCGAGTTCTACGAGCAGCAGCGTGGCGCAATCAGCATCGATGTGCCGAGCATCCTTGGCCGCACGATCGCATGGCGTGGCTATGTCGCAGCGTTCACCCCGGCCCCGGATCTGCTCGTCAAGTTCGTCTGATCTGAACCAGCATCGCGATCATGGCCACCTATTCGATAACGCATCATCAGCGTGTCGATGGGGTGGCCGTGATCCAAACGCTGACCGCCACCGACATTGCAGTCGGGCAGTCGGTGACGGTCGCAGGGCTCGCGCACGGCCTGAATGGCACGCACGCTGTAACGGCCGTGCCCGGGTTCTACTTCCTAGGCACCGACGATCAGGGCGACTTCCTGTTCGACTACGCAGTACCGATCCCGAACCAGCTGCTCTTTCTTGATGCTGGCGACGACCTCGAGCGATCAGCCGCCGACCCTTACGGCACCCTGACCTACACGCTCACCTGCAGCTGGATCACATCAGCCATGGTGCAAGAATTCTTGGGGATCGAATCAGCCACCGCCAACGACACAGCATTTTTGGACACCTGCGTAGCGGCCGCAAACCAATGGTGCTACCGCAAACGGCAAGAAGCAGGCTATTTCGACAGCCTGACAACCGTACCCGGTGGCGATGTCAAACTAGGCGCAATCATCTATGGGGCCAGCATTTACCGTGAGCGTGGCAGCATCGATGGTTTCCAAAGCTTCAACGACATGGCTATTGGGGCCGCACCGATGGCCAGCATGGGTCGAGTCCTGCAACTACTTGGCTGCAACCGATCACAGGTGGCCTAATGGCCGCCACCGGCATTTTTGCGACTGCTGTTGATGCGGTCGCCAGCCGCATCACCGCCCTAGGGCTGGTGCCGGTCACCGATCCTCGCAACGCCCGACCAATGACCGTGTTCGTTGAGCTGCCAACTTTTGAATCGTTCACCAGCAACATCGGTGACATGACAATCACCCTGCGAGTGCTGGCAGCCCCACCGGGCAACAGCGACGCAGGCGACTACCTGATGACCACCATCGACACGCTCATGGCCGATCAAGGCCTAGCGGTCGTATCAGGACAACCCACCTTGGCCATCATCGGCCAACAGGAACTACCCGCCTACGATCTAATTGTTAGAGTTGCGGTACAACGCAACTAGGAAGGAACCAAATTGGCCACCACCACCTTTTTGAGCAACGCCACGGTCGCCATCGGCGCTGTCGATGTCAGCGACCAATGCAGCGCTGTGCAGCTCACCGTGGGCTACGACTCGCTGGAAATCACCGCCATGGGCGATGCCGGCCACAAATTTGCACAAGGCCTGCAGATGGTCGAAGTCACCCTGACCATGTTCAACAGCTATGGGGCCGGCGAAATCGAAGCCACGCTGTACGACATCGTGGGCGACGGCAATACCACCCTGACCATCAGCCCATCGGGCACCACCGAATCGGCCACCAATCCGGAATACACGATCACTAACGCCATGCTGGCGAGCTTCACCCCTGTTGCATCAACGGTCGGGCAGATGAGCGTGGTTAATGTGACTTTCACGGGCGGAACTTTCAGCCGCGACATCACCTGATCTGATCGAGGCCCGACATGATTGGATTAGACCTACGCATTACCTTTAACGATGGCACCGAACACACCGTGCCGATCACCTACGGTGTGGCTATCGCATGGGAGGATGAACACCCCGGGCAACCAATGAACGGGATGTTGTCACCACCGCGATTCAAGCAAATTCTTAACCTTGCCTATCAGGCCTGCAGAAAAGCCAACATCACGGTCAAAATGTGGCCGCATTTCATCGACACCGTAAAAGATGTCGAGTTCATCCCAAAAGACAGCCCGGGGCAGCAGGAAACTACACAAACCTGATTGCAAGGCTGACCATAAGGCTTGGCATTTCACCCATCGACCTGCTCAACACGCCACCCACGCTGATTGACGAAATCACTAGGCTGTTACTTGAGCAAGAAAAACAGGACGAGCGATGAGCGTAGAAGTTGTCGATTTGAAAAAGAATCTAAAGATTCTGAACGGCCTAGACCCGCAGCTGCGCAAAGAATTCGGCAAACGATTTCGGGCGCTCGCCCAACCCGCTGTTGATCAGGCCAACAATGTACGCAAATCAGGTGATTGGCCCGAAGGTTTCGAGCATGGCGGCCGAACCGGGCTCCAACGCGATAAGGCTGTAACAGCCCGCATGAACACTCGTAAAGCCCGCAACCGTAACATCGGATCCGGCGCTAAATACGAAACCCTTGCGGTGCTTACCGTCACCACAAAAAGCGCTGCATCGGCCATAGCCGACATGGCCGGCAAAGTCGGCAACATCGCCACATCGGGGCGCTCGAGGGTTTACCCCGGCCGCCCGAAAGGTCACCAACTAAACGGGCAAGGCGCAGGGCTAATACGCGGCCTGAACAAACACATGGGTCATCCGTCCCGAATCATGTGGCCAAGCGTGGAAGCGACCATGACCGACTATGAACGGGCCGTGCGCGTCCTAGTGTCAGATGTTGAGGATGCAGTAAACCGCGAACTAATGACAATCAACATCACCGCCAAAGAACTGCGAAGGACGATGCGCTAATGGCCGTTTCGGTACCCATCATCACCGAATTTGCTGATAAAGGCCTGAAGTCAGCTGAAGCCGGATTCAACAATTTTAAAAAGAAAGTGGCCGAGGCCGACACGGCCATGGGCAAAATGAAAGCCGGGTTTGGGGCCGCTGGCGATTACATCAAAGCAAACGCAGCTGCGGTCGCAGCGACAGCAGGCGCATCGCTGGTGGCGTTTGCTGTTAGGGGTGTCAATGCGTTTAATGATCTAGCCCTGTCGGCATCAAAGTTTGCAGATGCCACCGGTCTAGCGGTCGAGGACGCAAGCCGATGGATAGAAGTGGCCGGCGACATTGGGGTGGAAGCCGGCACCATCGAAGGCGCTTTAAATAAAATGAACAAAGCCATTGGATCAAATTCCACGGCGTTTGCTGAGCTTGGCGCTGAAGTGAAGCGCACCAATTCGGGTGCGGTCGATGTCAATAAGACTTTCTTAAATGTAGTTGATCGGCTCAAAAAGATTGATGACCCGGCAAAACGGGCGGCGCTCGCCAGTCAAATTTTGGGCAAATCATGGACTGACATGGCCGAGCTAATCCAAATGGGTTCAGACGAACTTGGAAACTCGCTAGCCAAGGTTTCAGACGCAAAAACGATTAATCAAAGCGAAGTAGAAAAAGCCAAAAACTATCGAGCAGCCATGGACAATTTTGGCGATTCGGTAGACGATCTAGCTTTGGCATTGGGCGAACATCTAGTGCCAGCGTTGGCGCAGGCAGCCGAATACGCTGCGCGCCTTATTCAGATCACCATGGGCACCAACAGCCCGGCAAAAACAGGCAATGTGTTCCTTGATCTAGCGGTAAGGATTTATCAATTTGCCAACGCCAGCGGCGATGCCAGCGATGAAATAGAACGCCTTGATTCAGCTTTGGGCGCATCAAGAGCCGCCCTAAATAACACCCGTTACGAGCTACTACGCACCAGCCGGGCAACCAAAGACTTTGACGAGGATTTGAACGGCCTAGTCGATTCGTGGGATCGACTATTAGGCAGGCTCAACATTGAGGACGCTTTAGCTAGTGTCACCGACGCTTTCAATCAGGTGTACGAAGCAGCCGGCCGTGCGTTAGCCGAAGGCACCCCCGAATCGGCTGCCATAGCTGACGCAGCAATCAGGGATTTGTACCGGGAAGTGGCCGATTACATCAAATTGGTGGGCGATATCCCCACCGACATTCAAACCGAAATTTTGCTGGCGCTTGATGAGGGCGACTACGCCAAGGTTAAAAAAATGTTGGACGACCTATCAAAAACCCGATTGGTGAACTATCGACCGACCGTGAATGGTCAGCCGATCAGGCCCGGCGACACACCGAGCGAATCCCGAATACCGCGCATGGCAACAGGTGGCATTGTGACGACCCCCACGATTGCCCTGATTGGCGAAGCAGGCCCCGAAGCCGTAGTACCGCTATCCGGTGGCCGTGGCATGGGAAACAATGTGACCGTGAATGTGTACGGATCGGTCACCACCGAAAACGATTTGGTTGAAACGATCCGCAGGGGCTTGGTGCAGTCGCAACGATCCGGTTACCAGCTGGTTTACTGATGGCCCTGCCCGCTACCCCAAAAGTCGAAATCAGGTTTGGGATCGGCGCAGGTTTCGGCAATGTGTTCGTGTTGGGCTCGAGCACCGATGGCATCCTTGGCACCAATGTGTTCGGCAGCCAAAACACGCAGGTTGTAGAAATCACCGATACGGTCACCCGGATCAGCACCCGCAGGGGCCGTGATCGAGTATTCAACACTTTTAACCCCGGATCGGCCAGCATCCAATTCATCGACCTGACCGGGGATTTCAACCCGGACAACGCAGCCGGCCCCTACTACGGCCAAATCGTGCCGATGTGTCAGGTGCGATGTTCAGCGACCTACAGCGGCAACGCCTACTACCTGTTCACCGGCTATGTGACCGCATGGGATTGGACATGGGATACCGGCGCAGAATTTGGCCGGGTCACAATCAGCGCTGTTGATGGATTCCACGCCCTAAACCTGCTGGACATTGACAGCGTGCCCGCCGGGACAGCCGGCCAATACACTGGCCAGCGCATTGATGACCTGCTCGATGCGGCCGTGTGGCCGAGCACGCTACGCAACATCAGCACCGGCACGGTCACCTGCCAAGCCGACCCGGGCGGTGCTCGAGTGGCCCTAGGGGCCTGCCAGCTGATCGAAGCCACCGAAACCGGGGCGTTCTACATGGACGGCACCGGAAACGCCACATTTCTAGACCACGACGATTTAGGGCTGCTATCCAATGGCACCGCAACCGTGTTTGATGACGATGGCACCGACATCCAATACCAAACCATCGATGTCAGCCTTGACGAAACCGAACTAGCCAATGTGGTGACCGTGACCCGGGAAGGCGGCACCCCGCAAACGGTCAGCGATGCCACCAGCATTGAAACCTACTATCGGCGCAACTACGGCCGATCCGGGCTGATGATGGAAACCGATAGCCAGGCGTTAGCCCAAGCAAACTACCTGCTCACATACAAGAAAAACGCCACCCTGCGCATCGACTCGATCGGCCTAGACCTATCAAGCCCGAGCAACCGGGTAGCGGCCGGCCTGCAGCTCGACATCGGCGACCCGGTAGTGATCAACCGGCATTACGCCGGCACGACCATCACGGCCGATTTGGCGGTGCAGGGAATGTCGCACGACATCAGCCCCGATCGCTGGTTCACGACCATCAGCACGGCCGAAAGGGTCACCGCTTTCATCCTTGGGTCAGCCACATCAGGTATTTTGGGCACCAGCAGGTTTTAGAAGGGATCACCATTGGCCACCTACCCGCTATCCGAAGCGTACGCAAACGGCGATGTGCTGTCAGCGGCCGCCTACAACGCCACCAACGAAGGCATCAACGACATCGCATTTGGGATCCAAAACGCCCAAACCGGCACCGCCTACACGCTCGTGCTTACCGATGTCGCCAAAATCGTCACCCTTTCCAATGCTGCGGCCATCACCCTGACCGTGCCCACCAACGCCAGCGTGGCGTTCCCAATCGGCACCCAAATCGTGATTGGGCAGCTCGGGGCCGGTCAGGTCACGGTCAGCCACGCAGGGGTCGATGTATGGTCAAACGGCACCAAAAAGAAACTGAACGGCCAATACGCATTTGCAACCCTGTGGAAGCAGGGCACCGACACTTGGTACCTGTTCGGTAACACGACCCTGTAATGCTGCTGTCAGCCCATTGGGGAGCCATAGCCGGTACAGGCAGCGCAGGGCCCCGCTATGTGTTCGGTGCGATGGGCTCGAGCCCCTACATCGAGGCTTACAGCTGGACAGGTGCCGGTTGGGGCAGCAAATACAGCAACCCGGCAACCCTGCCAACAGGCACCGGCAACAGCGTGGCGATCACCGCAGCCGAGGATGCAGTAGCGGTAGCCCATGCGACCAGCCCATTTGTCACCGCTTATCCGTGGACATCGGCCGGTTTCGGCACCAAGTACGCCAACCCGGCCACAGCGGTATTGAACACCGCATCGGGCATAGCGTTCAAACCCGATGACACGGCCATCGTGATCGGCAACCGAACCACCAGCCCCTATGTGCAAGCTTATGGCTGGACACAAGCCACCGGATTCGGCAGCCGATTCACCCAACCAGCCACGACGACCGCTAACAGCACTTCCGACATGGATTGGCAAGGCAACTACATTGCCCGATCCAACAGCGGCAGCAGCAACATAGAAGCGTTCCTATGGTCGGCTGGATGGTCTACCCGCTACACCAAAGCAGAAACCAACAGCGTGCAACCGATCCGATGGATGAAGGGTGCCACAACCGATGTGGCGTACACGCCAACGGCCAGCCCCTACATCAAAGTGTCAGCGTTCAGCGCAGGTTTCGGGGCCACCTACAGCAATCCTGCGACCCTGCCTACCGGCAACATCAATGGCGTGGCATGGTCACCCGATAACACGCAACTAGCCATGGCACATTCCACTAGCCCCTATGTCACCGCTTACCCATGGGCTGCCGGTTTCGGCACCAAATACGCTGACCCGGCAACCCTGCCACCCGGCACAGGTGGCGGCATCGACATTTACGGGCAGGTGGCCATACTCGGCCACAGCACCAGCCCATTTGTCAGCGCATACGGATTTACCGCATCGGGATGGGGCGGTAAGTACGCTGATCCTGCCGTACTACCCACCGCAAGATTCGATTCAGTAGCACTAGGAGCCTAAACATGCCCGGATCACCCGAAGCCATCGAAGCACGCACCGCCGAAGTGGCCGATTACGACCGCAACATCGCCCTGTACGAAGTCATCCTTTCCACGCTGCCCGCCACATGGCCGGCACATTTGGAAGCTTTCAAGGGTCGCACCGATCAGCACCAAGCAATCACCGAGTGCGCCCCCGCTGATGTGGATCTGCTCGCACAGCTGTTGTACCGCCAGCAGATTGAAAACACGATCCGCAGCGAACGACTCGAGCGCACCAAAGCAGCAGCGATCCTCGCTGCGCTCAAGGCCTGATGGCCACCAAAAAGAAACCTGCCCCGCCGCAGGCGGTCGGTCAGCCCGAAGCAGCCCCCGCCAAAGCTGACCGGCCGTACCTAGGCGCAGCCGATGTCGCCACCGGCCCCAAACCCGGCACCATCCGATTTCAGGACTATCTGCGATTCCTGTTCCAAATGAAATCGTTGGGGATCTACGCCAACCGGCCCGCTCGAGGATCAAACCAGCCGAGCGTGCACCGCACCGGACGAGCAGCCGACATCGGTGGCGGCCCCAACCAGCTGACGGCCTGCCTACGATTTTTGGATCAGCATTGCCGACTCGCCCTACAGGAAATCCACGACTACCTAAACCTGTATCAGCCCGGCAAACATGGTGCCGGCTGGCGATGCGACCGTGACGCATGGCGAAGCTACGACAAGCCCACCCTTGGCCCCGGTGGCCAATGGATCCACTACGAGCTCGAGCCCGACTACGCAAACAACCCGCAACTAGTCGATGCCCTGTTCCAAAGGATTTTCGCTGATGTCAATTACTAACCCATCAAAAGCATTGATCGCCCTAGTAGGGCTCGTCTGCTTGACCGTGCTCATGGCAACCAAAGCCATTGACAGCAATGCCGGCCTGCCGATCGTGACCACGATCATCGGCTACGCGGTCGGCAATGGCATTGCGGCACGCACCGGGCAGCCGGTGGAACCGATCATCGGCAAAAAGCCAAAGGCTTGACCTGACCCCTGCCGGTCGGTAAAACGCACCTGCCCCTAGGTGCCCGACCCGAAAGGACAAACATTGAACCGCCTACTTTTAGGCATCGGCCTGACATGGGCCGTGCTATTCGCATTTCACACCCGCCAACCCGAAACCGTTGAGCAGGTCACCACGACCGTGCCGGTCACCTACCAGACCGTGGTGCTCACCGACCCGCCCACCACCACCAGCACCACCACAACCACAACGATCCCGGTGCTGGTCGGCCCCGACACCCCATGCCAAGAATGGGTGCCGCTAGCCCTCGAGGTTGGCTGGCCAGCCGACCGCCAAGTGATCGAAAAGCTGCTGGCTGTGATGCATCGGGAATCCCGCTGCACCCCCGATGTGATCAGCCCCACCAAGGACTACGGCCTAATGCAAATCAATCGAGCTGCGCACCATGCCCGGATCGAATCGTGGGGCTGGACAATGGAAACCATGCTTGACCCTCGAGCGAACCTGACCTACGCCCTGTGGCTGTTCAACGATCAAGGCTGGCGGCCGTGGCGTTTCAGCGGTGGTGCATGAGCTGGCAACACAAAGCAGCCTGCCTTGATGTGCCGGTTGATGTGTTTTTCCCGCAACCGGGCCCCGATTTCAAAGCCCAACTAACAGCCGCCCGGAACTACTGCCTGACCTGCCCGGTGAAACTCGACTGCCTGCGTTTCGCTATGAATCACGAAGCCGAACATGGTGAACGGTCGCTGCCGGGCGTGTGGGGTGGCACCACCGAGCGTGAACGCTGGAAATTACGACGCACCCCTGCAATAATCTGACCGTTATGGGAACCGACGACCCGAAAACCGCAGTATGTTGCAAATGCTGGCAATTCATCAGCGAAGCTGAAGTCGTGCGTTACCGCACCGATGGCCGCTGGCGTAAATGGTGCTGGCCCTGCTTCAAAACCAGCCACCTGCGCAACCTGACCCGACTACAGGAAGGCAACAAATGAACCTTGAAGGCTATGTGCCGGTAAACCACCGGCTGCTCGAGGCCCTGAAACGCTGGCCCGACTTGCGGGTGAGCGAAACAGGTTTCGACATTCAGCGCATTGATGATCAAGTGTTTTTGGTTTGCGAAGTGACCGTATGGCGAACCGTTGATGACCCCCGGCCGACCGTCGCCAGCGCAGCCGAACCATTCCCGGGCCGCACCCCATTTACTCGTGGGTCTGAACGGATGGTGGGATTCACTAGCGCATTGGGCCGGGCTTTGGGCTACATGGGTGTGGGCATCGACACCGCCCTAGCTTCAGCCAACGAAGTAGAAGCCCGCCAAAGCCCCGCCAAAAGCCCTACAAAGCCCGCTAACCAGCCCGGCGCACCCGATGTGCCCACCGATGCGCAAATGCGCATGCTGAAGGCTTTAGGGTCGGCCGCCCGGCCGGCCACCAAAAAGGAAGCCAGCCAGCTGATCGACCAGCTGAAAGCCGAAGCCATGGGCGAGGAACCATTCTGATGCTGGTGGTACTGACTGACGATGAAATGAGCCGCGCCGAAGCTGTAGCCGAACAGCGTTTCGAAGCGTTCAACCGGCCCGGCCGGGAACATCGCGACACGATGATCCACCATCGCCACCCGGCCACCCTCTACCACCTGAACCTAAAAGGCGCGGTGGCCGAGCTCGCGGTAGCCAAAATGACCGGTTTGGCATGGTCTAGCGAACATGGGATCGGCGCAGCTGATGTGGGCGACTACATCGAGGTGCGTTATGCCACCGATCAACGCAACCTGATCATCAGGCAGGCCGAATTCAACAAACCGGCCAACACCATTTTTGTGTTGGTGCATGGCGACACCGAAACGCACGACGATCGGGCGGTAACCATTGTCGGCTGGATCGGGCTGCGCGAAGCCCTGACGATCGGCCGGCCGTACCGCAACGGCACCGCCAACATGATCATCGTGGATCAAAAACTGCTCTACCCATACGACTGAAAGCCGAAACCATGAAAGCATCAATCACCGAAGCATCATGGCTGTCGGTCGTGCTCGAGCTCGCCCGATGGCATGGCTGGCTGGCATTTCATCCGCTACCAGCCCAAAACGGGCGTGGCCAATGGCGAACAGCCCAATCCGGCGATACCGGATTCCCTGACCTAGTGCTCGCCCACCCGGATCGGGGCATCATCTTTGCCGAACTGAAAACAGCGGTCGGCCGGCTAACCGACCAGCAAACCCGCTGGATCGCCACCCTGAAATCAGCAGGGGCCGAAGCCTATGTATGGCGACCCGCAGACCTACCCGAAATCAAAGCAATACTGAAAGAAGGCAACAAATGAGCCCCGACATCCACGCCCTGATGGCCCAAATCAACGAAGCGGCCCGAACAATGGAATTGGCCACCCACCAAATCCATGAACTGAAAGCACGCATCAACGATTTGGAAATTGAAAACGCCCGGCTGCGTGCCCGGCTCGTCAAGGCCCAAGCGGTGATCGAGCATTACGAAAGCCCGGGCGACCTGTGAAATTTGCCTACGCTGACCCGCCCTATTTAGGAATGGGCAAAAAAATGTATGGCCTGCTGCACGATGAAGCAGAAATTTGGGATCACAAAAATAGTCATTTGAAATTGATTGCAGATCTACAGGTGAATTATCCCGACGGATGGGCTTTGTCATGTAATCCGAAGGATTTGGCATGGGTTTTGCCAGCTTGCCCCGACGACATACGGATTGCGTCATGGTGCAAGACTTACCATCAAATAAGGCCTACAAGCACGCAATTCGCATGGGAACCTGTTGTGTTTAGAACACGAAAAAAAATGCCCAAGCGATTGATGGTCAGGGATTGGATTTCAGGCCCAAACAATCGCACAAAGGGCACGCCCGGCGCAAAACCTCATTATTTCAATCGATGGATTTTAGATCTGCTGTGCTTTGACCATGAAACAGACACCCTCGATGATTTGTTCCCGGGCTCAGGTGGAATGGCCTTAGCACTTAACGAAGGGAAAATGTTTTGATTTTCCGATCGCCTCGACCCAAAGAAAACTTTACGATTGTCAGCAACCGAGTGATCAGGAACACGCAGCTGTCATGGAAAGCCCGAGGCCTGCTGATCTACCTGCTATCCCAACCCGACCATTGGCGAACATCAACAGCCCGGCTGGCCGCCATGGCCCCCGATGGAATCCATGCGGTACGCAGCGGGATGACCGAGCTCGAGCAGGCCGGCTTCATACGCAGGGTCAAAATGCAACGCCCCAACGGCCAATGGCAAACCACCACCGTCGTCTATGACACCCCTGTGGAAAAGGTTGAGGATAAGTGGCTGACTTATCCACAGCCGAAGTCAGGAAACCCGACATCGGAAAACCTGACCACTTAGAAAGAACTATCCAAGCAAAGACTTACAAACCTAATAGTCAATAGAACTTGAGCGAATAGAAACCCATGGCTGACCCATACAAAGACCCGCAATACCAACGCAACCGGGCAGCCCTACTACGCGACAACCCCACCTGCCATTGGTGCGGCACAGCCAAAGCCACACAAGCAGACCACCTACTCGAGCTCGACAACGGCGGCACCAATGAAGCACACAACCTTGTCCCATCATGCGGCCCATGCAACGCCAGCCGAGGCGCACGCCACCGCAACGCCAAAGTCACCCGGCGCATCGCAGCACGAAACCAAGCCCTCGAGGGTGTCCAAGTTTCTTGTGTGGCCGATGGTCGCAC
>Ga0208783_10001199_pt1 | contig 15512 bp, 15 predicted proteins | sample DEB19_08_DNA_2_FD_184529 | JGI IMG/M metagenome (GOLD analysis project Ga0208783, IMG submission 184529) | Aqueous microbial communities from the Delaware River and Bay under freshwater to marine salinity gradient to study organic matter... | ecosystem: Environmental > Aquatic > Marine >... | reverse complement strand
CCGCGATGCAGTAATCGCTCGGGATACCGTCGGCGATGTCGATGACCGCCCGCCACTTGGCGAAGCGGGCACCGAGCCCGCGGTACTCGACCAGACGGTCGCGCAGTCCGTCGAGACCCTCGGTGACCAACTCGCCGGGCGCGCCCGCGAGGGGCGTCGTGCCCTTGTCGACCTTGATCCCCGGGATGATCCCCTGGGCCGACAGCACTTCGGACAGCTGCCGTCCGTCGGACGCCGCCTGGCGGATCGTCTCGTCGAACAGGATCACGCCGCTCACGTGCTCGGCCGCCCCCTCGGTGGTGAACAACATCTCGCGGTACGCGCGCCGCCGGTCCTCGGTGGACTCGACCGAGATCGAGTCGAAGCGCTTCTTGATCGTGCCGCTGCTCTCGTCGGCGGCGAGGATCCCCTTGCCGGGTGCCACGAGGGCGCGGGCGGTCTCGTTCAGCGTGGACATGACGTCCCCCTCCTTACTCCCACTCGATTGTGCCGGGTGGCTTCGACGTGATGTCGTAAGCGACCCTATTCACGCCCGCGACCTCGTTGACAATCCGGCTCGCGAGCCGTTCGAGGAGGTCGTAGGGCAGACGCGCCCAGTCGGCCGTCATTGCGTCGTCGGACGTCACCGCCCGCAGCACGACGGGGTATGCGTACGTGCGGTCGTCGCCCATGACCCCCACGGTGCGCACCGCGGGCAACACGGCGAAACTCTGCCAGATCTCGCGTTCGAGACCCGCCCGCCGGATCTCCTCGGTGACGATCGCGTCGGCTTGCTGCAGGATCTCCACCCGTTCGCGGGTGACGGTGCCGACGATGCGCACGGCGAGTCCGGGGCCCGGGAAGGGCTGCCGCCACACGATCTCGCCGGGGAGGCCGAGTTCCTCGCCCACCGCCCGCACCTCGTCTTTGAACAAGTGCCGCAGCGGCTCGACCAGTTCGAAATTCATGTCGTCGGGCAGACCACCGACGTTGTGGTGCGACTTGATGTTGGCATTGTCGGCCCCACCCGACTCGACGATGTCGGGGTAGAGGGTGCCCTGAACGAGGAAGCGGGCATCGTCGAGGTCGCGGGCCGCCTCCTCGAACACCCGGATGAACAGTTCCCCGATGATCTTGCGTTTGCGCTCGGGATCGACGACGTCGTCGAGGGCGTCGAGGAAGCGGTCGCCCGCCTTCACGTGCACGAGGTCGATCGCGAACTGGTCGCGGAAGGTCGCCTCGACCTGGTCGGCCTCACCCTTGCGGAGCAGGCCGGTATCGACGAAGACGCACGTGAGTTGGTCACCGATCGCCTTGTGAACGAGGGCCGCGGCCACCGCCGAGTCGACCCCACCCGACAGGCCGCAGATGACGCGCTCGCTCCCCACCTGGGCGCGGATCTCGGCGACGGCGTGCTCGATGATGGACACGTTGGTCCACGTCGGTCGGCAGCCCGCCGCGTCGAGGAGAAAGCGTCGGATCACCGCCATCCCGTGCTCGGTGTGGGCCACCTCGGGGTGGAACTGGACGCCGTAGCAGCCACGATCTCGGTCCTCGAACGCCGCGACCGGAACCACGTCGGTGCGGGCGGTGACGGTGCACCCTTCGGGAGCCCGGGTGATGGAGTCGCCGTGGCTCATCCACGTGACCTGCTCGGCGGGCAGTTCCGACAGGAGCAGTGAGGAACCCTCGGCGTGCACCCGCGTACGCCCGTACTCGCCGGCACCGGTGCGGGCGACCTCGCCGCCGAGATCGCGGGCGAGGAGTTGGGCGCCGTAGCAGATGCCGAGGATCGGGACCCCGGAGTCGTAGATCGCCGGGTCGATGCCGGGCGCCCCGTCGACGTGCACCGAGGCGGGGCCGCCCGAGAGGATGATCGCTTTCGGTCGCCGGGCGAGCATCTCCGCCGCCGGCATCGTGCGGGACACGATCTCGCTGTAGACCCGCGCCTCGCGCACCCGCCGGGCGATCAGCTGGGCGTACTGCGCGCCGAAATCGACGACGAGGACGAGATCGGTCTCGTCGCTCATCCGGTCATGCCGACGCCCTGCGCGCGCTGAAGCGTCTTGCCCTCGGTCTTGAGCGCGGGGGCGACCATCACCTCGGCCTTCTGGAACTCCTTCACCGAGGCGTAGCCGGTCGTCGCCATCGACGTGCGCAGCGCACCGAACAGGTTGAGCGTGCCGTCGTTCTCGTGGGCCGGGCCGACGAGGATCTCCGACATGCTCGCCTTACGCCCGGCGAACACGCGGGCGCCTCGGGGCAGCGTCGGATGGAAGGTGGCCATGCCCCAGTGGTACCCGCGACCGGGGGCCTCGTAGGCCCCGGCGAGCGGGGAGCCCACCATGACGGCATCGGCACCACACGCGATCGCCTTCGCGATGTCGCCTCCGGTGCGCATGCCGCCGTCGGCGATGACGTGCACGTACACGCCGGTCTCGTCGAGGTGGCGGATCCGGGCGCCGGCCGCGTCGGCGATCGCCGTCGCCTGGGGCACACCGATGCCGAGCACGCCGCGGCTCGTGCAGGCGTGGCCGGGGCCGACACCGACGAGGATGCCGACCGCGCCGGTGCGCATCAGGTGGAGCGCAGTCGAGTACGACGCGCAACCGCCGACGATGACCGGGAGATCGAACTCGCGAATGAACTTCTTGAGGTTGAGGGGCTGGCGGGCGGGGTCGTGAGACACGTGCTCGGCCGACACGACCGTCCCCTGCACGACGAGCACGTCGAGCTCGGCGTCGAGGACGATCTTGGCGTACTCCTCGACCTTCTGCGGCGTGAGCGAGGCGCACGCCGTGACGCCGCCCGCCTTGATCTCGCGGATGCGTTGGCCGATGAGCTCGGGTTTCACCGGCTCGTCGTAAAGCTCCTGCATGCGGCGCGTCGCCTTCTCGGTGGGCAGCGCCGCGATCTCCTCGAACACCGGCTCCGGGTCCTCGTACCGGGTCCAGAGTCCCTCGAGGTTGAGGCACGCCAGTCCGCCGAGTCGACCGATCTCCACCGCGGTGGCGGGCGAGACGACACCGTCCATCGCTGAGGCCATGACCGGGAGCGGGAACCGGAACGCGTCGACCTCCCACGAGATGTCGACGTCCTCGGGGTCGCGTGTCCGCCGGCTCGGAACGATGGCGATGTCATCGAAACCGTAGGCCCGTCGTCCCGACTTCCCGATGCCGATCTCGACTTCCACAGGCCCTCCGAATCAGCGTGCCGTCCCGGGTTCGGACCTTACCGCCGCCGGGGTAGGGACTCGGCACGAGCGCAGCCGCGACCGGGCGTCGCGACCGCTCACGCGAGCAGGAGGGTCGGATGCTGTTCCCCGCGGTCGTCGGTGTGGTCGTCGCCACCGTCTCTCTGCGGCTCGGGTGGAGCCGTCACGCACCCGATCCGCTCGAACGCCACGAACGCGCGCTGGCCGCACTCCGGGACCTCGCCGATCACCCTCGGGCCATGCCCCCCGCCCCGCCGCCACCCGCGACCGAACACGTCCACCTCGTCTCCGCCCCGGCCGAGCCTCGACCGGTTCGGGTGCAGACCGGCGCCCGGCGACGCCCGGCCCGGCCCACCCGACCCGCCGAACCCGACGACCGCCCGGTCGGGGCCTGGCTGCCGGCCCGGCCCGAGCCGTCTGCCCCCGTCCCGCCTCCGGCCGAGGCGAGCGAGCCCGCACGCGGGATCCCCGGCCCCACCCCTCGGAGCGAGCCGGGGCTCACCCGACCGCCGCGGGGCCGTTCCGGACTACGCCGGATTCCGGTCGTCGCCGCCGCGGTCGCGGCCGCCCTCTCGACCGCGACTATCGGGGCGGCCGCGTTCGGATCGGATCGGGCACCGGCGCCGGTCGCCCGCCCGCGCCGACCGGTTGCCACCTCGACGGCCCCCACCGCACCGACCACCGTTCCCGCGCCCCGGGTCGTGACGAGCGGATCCGAGGCCGTCGTGCACCTCGCCGGCCCCGCCGTCGTGACCGTCGCGGCGACCGCACGGTGCTGGGTCCGGGTCGGGCGACCCGACGGAACCACGGTGTGGGAGGAGACCCTCGACTCCGGGTCGGGTCGGGCCATCGACGCCCGTGCCCCGGTCACCGTCGACGTCGGCAACCTGCCCGGAGTGGCCTTCGCCGTGAACGGTCGTCCGCTCGCCGTCGCCGGACTACCTGCCACCGCCCGGCTCCGGTTCGAGGCGGACGGGTCAGGGTGAGTCGGCGACGAGGTGGGCGAGCAGGGCGGTGAGGATCCGGGCCGTCGCCCCCCACACCGTCTCGTCCTCGAGTTCGAAGAACTGCACGCCGAACTCCTCGACCCGCTCGAACGACCACCGCTCCTCGCGGTGGACGCCCTCCGCCAGCAGCACCGACAGGGGCACCTCGAGCACGCGATCGACCTCACTCGGGTCGGGAACGAGGACCGGACGCTCGGCGAGCAGACCCACGAACGGGTGGATGGTGAAGGCCGACGACACGGTCACCAGTCCGTCGAGTCGGGCCACGACCTCGACCGCGGCCGGGGCGAGGCCGACCTCCTCCCGGGCCTCGCGCAGTGCCGCCGCCCGGGCGTCGGCGTCCACCCCGGGCTCGACTTTGCCGCCCGGGAACGCGATCTCGCCCCGATGCGACGGAAGCCACTGCGGACGCTTGATCAGCACGACGTGGGCCTCGCCCCCGGCCTCGTAGATCGGTACGAGCACCGCGGCCTCCCGCCCGGCGACCGGCCCCGGCGCAGAGGGCTCCGGGAGCGCGGCCAGGCGCTCCCGCACTACGGCCAGGTTCGGACGCCGCCGCTCGTCGGGGAGGCCGACCCAGGCGGCGGGCGGACCGGGGCGGGCCGTCGGCGGTCGGGGAATGCGCTGATCGCCGCCCCGACCGCTCGTCACGGGCGCGAGCGTACCGACGGCCTGGAATACTGCTCCCCCATGGAAGGAAACCTCGCCGACATCATCGAAGCGGTCGCCGACGCACTGCCCGACGGACTCGCCCTCGTGCAGGGTGACCGCCGCCGCACCTGGTCCGAGTTCGACGACCGGGCCGCCCGCCTCGCCGGGGCGCTCACCGCCGCCGGTCTCGGCCCGGGCGCCAAGGTCGCGTCGTACCTCTACAACGGCAACGAGTACCTCGAGGGCGTGCTCGCCACGTTCAAGCTCCGGGGCGTCCCGGTGAACGTGAACTACCGCTACCTCGAGGACGAACTCGTCTACCTGCTCGAGAACTCCGACGCCGAGGCGCTCCTCTTCCACGGCGCGCTCGGCGAGCACGTCGCCAAGGTGCGCGACCGGGCTCCCGGGGTGCGCTGCTGGATCCAAGTCGACGACGGCAGCCCCCACCAGGAGTTCGCCGAGCGCTACGAGGACCTCATCGCGTCATCCGAGCCGATGCCCCGCATTCCTCGCTCGGGCGACGACCTGTACTTCCTCTACACGGGCGGAACGACCGGTATGCCCAAAGGGGTCATGTGGCGGTGCCGCGACCTCTGGGAGGTCCTGGCCGACAGCGTCTACCCCCTCGTCGGCGAGGCCGTTCCCGACTCGGTCGAGGCCGTGGGGGCCATCGCCCGCAAGGCCGTCGAGACCGGCCCGGCCCGTATGCACCTGCCCGCCTCACCCCTGATGCACGGCACCGGAGCGTTCACGACCTTCCAGGCGATGTTCGTGGGCTCGGGGGTCGTGACCCTGACCGGCCGACACTTCGACCCGCACGAGTTGTGGCGCACCGTCGCCGTCGAGCGGGTCACCCAGATGGCGATCGTCGGCGACGCGTTCGCCAAGCCGATGCTCGCCGCGCTGGAAGCCGCCGAGGCGAACGGTGAGCCGTACGACCTCTCCTCGCTGCAACTCGTCATCAGCTCGGGTGTCATGTGGTCGGCCGAGGTGAAACAGGGCCTGCTCGCCCGGGGCAACTTCGTCTGCCTCGACTCGCTCGGCTCGAGCGAGGGAATCGGCTTCGCGGGTTCGGTCACGGCCCCCGGCGCCGAGCAACGCACCGCCCGTTTCACGATCGGCGCCCGCACCAAGGTGTTCACCGAGGACGGCGTCGAGGTCGTTCCCGGCTCGGGCCAGGTCGGCCGACTCGCCGTCGGCGGCAACATTCCGGTCGGCTACTACAAGGATCCCGAGAAGTCGGCGGCGACGTTCCCCGAGATCGCGGGTGCCCGCTGGTCGGTGCCCGGCGACTTCGCCTCGGTCGAGGCCGACGGCACCATCACGCTGCTCGGCCGCGGGTCGGTCGTCATCAACTCGGGGGGCGAGAAGATCTTCCCCGAGGAGGTCGAGGAGGCGGTGAAGGAGCACCCCGCCGTGCACGACTGCCTGGTCGTCGGGGTTCCCGACGAGCGGTTCGGGGAGGCGGTCGTCGCCGTGGTGTCACTGCAACCGAACGCGAACGCCGCGGCCGATGAGCTGACGGAGGCGCTGGGCGCCCTCGCCCGCTACAAGCGGCCGCGGCGGTTCGTGTTCGTGGACGAAGTACGGCGCGGGCCGAACGGCAAGGCCGACTACAAGTGGGCCCGCGAGACTGCCGCTACTTCTTCTTCTTAGCGACGACCTTGGCGAGAACGTCGCGGCCGTTGAGGATGAGGAGGTCCTCACCCTCGCTCGAGATCTCGGTGCCGCCGTACTTCGAGTAGACGACGGTGTCGCCGACGGCGATGTCGAGCGGGATGACCTCACCGGAGTCCTCGGCGCGGCGGCCGGGGCCGACGGCGAGGACCTCGCCCTGCTGCGGCTTCTCCTTGGCGGTGTCGGGGATCACGAGCCCGCTGATCGTCATCTCCTCGGCCTGGGCGGGCCGCACGACGATCCGGTCCTCCAGCGGCTGAAGGTTCATGGGGGGACGCCTCCTGGACGTGGTCGGAGCGGTTGGCTGGTCCGGGGGCCGGATCGGCCGACCCCGGGCCCGGGGTCTTAGCACTCGACCCCGGGGAGTGCTAACGCTACCAACCGGCCGAGCGATCGGGCAAGCGCAGCCCCGGCGCCACCCCGTCGGCGAGGGGGGTCGGACCGTCGGCGGCGAGGCGAAAGGCGCCCGCCGCCGCCACCATGGCGGCGTTGTCGGTGCACAGCGCCCGCGAGGGCAGGACCGCCCGCAGCCCGGCCTCGGCCGCCCCATCGACCACCGCCTCCCGGAGCGCGGTATTGGCCGCCACCCCGCCGGCGAGAACCACGGTGTCGGCGCCGACCGCGGCGGCCGCCCGCAACACCTTCACGGTGCACACCTCCACGACCGCGGCCTGGAACGACGCCGCGACGTCGGCGACGGGAACGTCCGGGTGATCGCGACGGTGGTGCACCACGGCGGTCTTGAGCCCCGAGAACGAGAAGTCGGCGCCGTCGTGCAGCATCGGCCGGGGGAAGGCCACCGCCGTCGGGTCGCCGTCGCGCGCGACCCGCTCGATCACCGGACCGCCCGGGTACCCGAGACCGAGGAGACGGGCGACCTTGTCGAACGCCTCACCCGCCGCGTCGTCGACGGTGGCGCCGATCGGACGGTAGGCACCGTCGGCATCCACCCCGACGATCATCGTGTGCCCCCCCGAGACGACGAGGGTGACGAGGGGCGGGCGGAGCGTCGGATCCTCGAGCCGGGCCGCGTACAGGTGCGCCTCGTGGTGGTGCACCCCGACGTAGGGCTTGGCGGCCACGAGCGCGAGTGCCTTCGCCGCGCTCACCCCGACGATGAGGGCGCCCGCGAGTCCGGGACCGTGCACGGCGGCGATGGCGTCGAGGCCCGCGAGGTCGGTGCCCGCGTCGGCGAGGGCCGTCGCCACGACACCCCCGATGAGCTCGACGTGCGCGCGGCTCGCCAGCTCGGGCACGACCCCGCCGTAGCGGGCGTGGAGGTCGACCTGCGAGGACACGACCGAGGACCGGATGATCTCCCCGTCGTCGACGACCGCCGCCGCCGTCTCGTCGCACGACGTCTCGATGCCCAGCACGCGGGTCATGAGCGCGCGCTCCGGCGTTCGAGACCGTCGAGCAGGGCCGCGTACTCGGGGGTGGTGATGTCGCGCGCCCACATCACGAGCGCGTCCTCACCGGTGTCGGCGTAGTAGCCCGTGCGCACGCCCTCCGCCGCAAAGCCGAAACGACGGTAGAGATCCTGCGCGGCCGCGTTGGAGAGCCGGACCTCGAGCGTGCACCCCGTCGCACCGCGCGCGAGGGCCTCACGCACGAGAGCCAGGAGCAGGCGGGTGCCGATCCCGCGTCGGTGGTGTGCCGGATCGACGGCGATGGTCGTGATGTGCGCCTCGTCGAGCGCCATCATCACACCCCCGTACCCGACGACCGTGCGCCCCTCGCGCGCGACGAAGTAGGCGCGGGTCGCGCGCAGGGTCAGTTCGCTCGCGAAGAGCGCCTGGCTCCACGGGCGGGGGTAGACCCGGGCCTCGATGCGCAGCACGCCGCGCAGGTGCCGGCGCCGCATGGGCCCGATCTCGGCTCCGGAGGGACCCGCCGCGACCGCGTCGGTACTCACGCGTCCCTCGCGTCGCGGGCGATCTCGGCGTCGCTGCGCCGGAGGTAGAGCGGCTGCACCGCTTCGGCCGACTCGGTCTCGCCCCGAGCGATCCGCTCGGTTGCGATCGCCACGAGCGCGTCGAGGTCGGGGGCCTCGTGGGCGGGCCCCGCTCGCACCACCGTCGGCGCGCAGGCAGCGAATGCCGCCGGGTAGCGCAGCGGCCCGTCGCCGCACACCAGAGCCCCGTCCTCGGCCGCGAGCGCGGCGACGACCGTCTCCGGCGAATCGATCATGAGCTCACCCTCGCGGCGGACCTCTCCCCCGTGCACCCGATAGCGGGCCCAGTAGCACTCCCCCCGCCGGGCGTCGAGGGTCGCCACGACGAGACCGGTACCGAACCGCAACGGGTGGGCGAGGAGGTCGAGCGACGGCACGGCGATCACGGGTACCGCAAGCGCCGAGGCCATCGTCTTGGCGGTGGTCACCCCGACCCGCACCCCGGTGAACAGACCCGGGCCGCAGGCGACGGCGACCGCACCGATCGACCCCAGCGTCACCCCGGCCTGCTCGCAGCACCACGCGATCGCGGGGGCGACGGTCTCGACGTGGCGGGGCGAGCCGACAGCCGGGGCCGCCTCCACCCGCGCGAGCACGCGCCCATCGGCGGCGAGAACCACCCCGACCCGCCGGGTGCAGGTGTCGAGGCCGAGGAGGATCACGCTCCGCTCCCGAGGGCCCGGGCGAGCGCCGGGGCCCGCTCCTCCCACGAGGCGCCCGACGCGGTCACGGTGACGATGCGTTCGTCGGCTCCGACCCCCGCCTCGAGCCGCACCTCGATGCGATCCGCGGGCAGGGCCGCCGCCACCGTGTCGCCCCACTCGACGAGTACGACGTGATCGTCGAGCAATTCGTCGAGCCCGAGATCGACCAGTTCGGCGGGTGACGACAGTCGGTAGACGTCCACGTGAGCGACGGGGACGCGACCCTCGTAGGCCTGCACGATCGCGAAGGTCGGGCTGGTGACCGGGTCGGTGACGCCCAGCCCCCGGGCGATGCCCTTCGCCATCGTCGTCTTTCCCGCTCCGAGACCGCCGACCAGGAGCACGAGATCTCCGGGACCGAGGAGAGCCCCGATCGCCGCCCCGGTCGCCCCCGACGCCGCGGCACTCTCGGTCGTGACGGTGAACGTCACCGCTCCGCCAGGAGTCGCTTCACGGCGACGAAGTCGGCGCGGACCTCGGCGAGCATCGGACCGCCGGAGCGCAGGACCGCGGCCGGGTGGTAGGTCGGCACCACCGTCGCTTCGACCCCAGCTCGCGCCACGGGAAAGGTCCGGCCCCGGAGTCGGGTGATCCCTTCCCGGGTGCCGAGCAGGAGCCGAGTGGCGAAGTTGCCGAGCGTCACGATGACCGTGGGCTCGACCGCGGCGAGCTGGCCGTCGAGCCACGGCGCACACGCGTCGATCTCGCCCGGAGCCGGATTGCGGTTCCCCGGCGGTCGACACTTCACCACGTTGGCGATGTAGACGTCGTCGCGGGTCAGGTCGATCCCGGCGATCAGTTGGGTGAGGAGCGTCCCCGCCCGACCGACGAAAGGCTCGCCCCGCCGGTCCTCTTCGGCGCCGGGGCCCTCGCCCACGAACATCAACTCGGCGTCGGCCCGTCCCGCGCCGAAGACCACCCGGGTACGGGTCGACGCGAGACCGCAGGCCGTGCACGACGCGGCCCGGGCCGCCAGCGCAGCGAGGTCACCCGATGCCGCGCTCACTCGGGCTCCGGTCGGGCCGGCCCGACAGCACTCCGGACCGCGGTCGCGGTGACCTCGGTCACCGCGACCCGGAGTCGGTCGATCGATGCGGTTGCCGTGCCGGTTGCCGCCGCGATCACCAGATCACCGTCGAAGCGGGTGTGCACGGGGAAGATCGCCCGGGCGAGCCCGTCGTGCGCACTCTGCGCGAGGAGGAAGCACCCCGGCTTGTCGAGCGCCGCGTCCGTGACGATCGCGACGAGCGTGGTGTCACCACGCTCCGCGAACGGGGCCGGCGCGGGAAACGGCGGCACCGACTCCGGGGCCGTCGAACCCGCGAGCACCCGACCGTCGGCCCCCACTACGTCGCCGATCGCGTTCACGACGGCGAGGGCGGACACCGTTGCGCCGTCCACGGTCGCCGACGCGACCCCGAGCCCACCGGGTACTGCGTACTCACGCCCGCGCCACTTGCCCACGGTCGCCCCCGTACCGGCGCCGACCCGACCCGTCGCCACCGGACCACCGACGCGGGCGGCGGCGAGAGCCGCGACGGCTTCGGCCGGTCCGGGCGGCGCTGCGGCGGACCCGGACAAGTCGAAGATGCACGCGGCGGGCACGATCGGGACGGGGCCACCGGAGGTATCCACGCCGCGTCCCTCCGCGGCGAGCGCGACCACCACGCCGTCGGCGGCCGCGAGTCCGAACGCACTGCCGCCCGCGAAGACGATCGCGTCGAGGTGCGCGACCGTGCGGGTGGGCTCGAGGAGATCGAGTTCGCGGCTCGCGGGTGCACCGCCGCGCACCTCACCCGAGCCGATCGTGCCGGGCGGCAGGACGACGACGGTGACGCCCGACCCCCCGGTCGCCGCATGGCCGACCCCCACGCCCGGAACGGGGAGCGCCGACACCTACGCCGGGACGCGCGGGGCGATGCCGACCTCGCGCGCGAACGCCACGACGAGGTCGTCGACCGCGTCGGCCTGCTCCAGCATCAGCATGTGTCCTCCCCCGCGGAGCAACTCGAGCCGGGCGCCGGGGATGAGGTTCGCCATCCGGCGCGACTCCGACGGCGGTGTGATGACGTCTCCGGTTCCGCACACCACGAGCGTCGGCACACTCAGCTCGGGGAGGTCGGCGAGGAGGTCGAGCCCGACGAGTTGGGCCGGCGCATCGCGTCGGGTCTCCGGCGGACACTCGGCCATCATCCGGCGTACGAGTTCGACGTGACTCGGCCGGGGCCGCTGGCCGAAGCCGATCCGGGCCAGTGCCGTACCGAGGTGGGGCGATTCCCAGACGCGCCGGGAGTCGGGCATGCGATCGGTCACCCGCTCGATCCGTTCCTTCACCTGGGTAGTGCGGGAGCCGAACGGGGTGTACGCGAGCGACGAGAGCAACACGATCCCGCGCACCCGACTCGCCACGATCTCGGGGTGCTCGATCGCGAGGGCCTGGGCCGCGACCCCTCCCATCGAGTGGCCGACGACGACCGCGTCGCGAAGGTCGAGCGTCTCGAGCACGGCGCGCAGGTCGAGGGCGAGATTCGCGACCGAGTGACCGGCCTCCCCCACCGACGACTCACCGTGCCCGCGGTGCTCGTAGGCGACGACCCGGAACCCCCGACCGGGCAGCGCCGCGAGTTGGCGAACCCACACGCGGTTGGAGAGGGTCACGCCGTGCGCGAGGACGATCGGCGGCGCATCCGGCGCGCCCGCCTCGATCACCCGCAACGCCCCACCGTCGTGAGTGGTGACGGTGCGCTCGCGCCCCGGCATCGGACCGAGCACGGTTCCCGGATCGTCGTCGGGGGTTCGTCGCACGCGGGCGGTGACGACCCGGGGCAGCGCCCAGATCACCCCGACCGCGGCCGTACCCGCCACGAGAAACCGACGGACGATCACCCGTACCGCCGGGGAACGCGGGGGCCGATGCCGCACAGGATCTCGTTCGGGATCGTGTCCATGAGCCGGGCCCACTCCTCGACCCCGATCCGCTCGGAGCCCTGACTCCCGAGGAGCACGACCTCCTCGCCCGGCTCGACCGGATCATCACCGACGTCGACCATCAACTGGTCCATCGTCACGGTGCCCGCGATCGGTCGGCGGCGACCCCGGATCAGTACGGTTCCGCCGCGGGCCGCCAGACCGCGGGGCACTCCGTCGGCGTAACCGATCGGAACCGTCACGATGCGGGTGCGGCTCCCGGTCGTGTAGCGCAGGCCGTAGGAGACGCCCTCGCCCGGACCGAGGTCTTGCCCGTGCGCGACCCGCGCCTTCACGGAGAGGACCGGCCGCAGAGCGACCGCCGGGTCGGGGAGACCGGGGATGACGCCGTAGAGGCCGATGCCGATGCGCACCATGTCGCGGTGTGCGCCGGTAGCCGTGACCGCCGCCGCCGAGTTGCACGCGTGCACGGTTCCCGGCGCGATGCCCGCCGCATCCAGATCGGCCAGCACCGCCGCGAAGCGGCGCTGCTGCTCGGCAGTGAACGCGTGGTCGGGGTGGTCGGCGACGGCGAAGTGCGTGCAAACACCGACGAGTTCGAGGGTCGGCGCAGCGACGATGCGACGGGCCAGCGCGACCGCACGGTCGGGGGGACAGCCCACCCGGTGCATTCCGGTGTCGACCTTCAGGTGAACGCGCACGCGCCCCGCACCGGCTCCGGCCAACGCGTCGATGCCCTCGGCGGTGTAGACGACGGGGTCGAGACCGAGTCCGGCGACGGCCTCGGCCTCATCCGGCTCGGGCTGGGCCAGGACCATGACGGTCGCGTCGATACCGCCTGCTCGCAGTTCGGCCCCCTCGGTCACGGTCGCGACGGCCAGACAAGCCGCTCCCGCTTCCACGGCCGCCCGACTCACCGCAACGGCACCGTGCCCGTACGCGTCGGCCTTCACGACGGCGCAGAGCGTCGCCGGGGCGACGGCAGCCCGGAAGGCGCGGACGTTCGCCCGCAGCGCCTCGAGGTCGATGTCGGCCCACGCCGGGCGTCGGCCCTCGCCGCGCACTCAGCTCTCCTCCGTCCGGCGCGCCGTGCGCCGCGCCGCGAGCGTAGGGGCCAGGGCGGCGACGAGATCGGACGCGACGAGCGCGGTTCCGAGGCCGGTTCGGCGGGCTGCCGACCCGTGGAGGTGCGCGCCGGTCGCCGCGGCAGCGAACGGGTCGACCCCGGCCGCGAGGAGTCCGGCGATGATCCCGGTGAGGACGTCGCCCGTGCCCGCGGTCGCGAGGTCGGAGGAGTCGGTGCGGTTGATCACCGCTCCGCCGTCGGGACGGGCCACGACCGTTCCCGGACCCTTCAGGAGAACCACCGCACCGAGTCGCTCGGCGAGGGCGCGGGCCGCAGCGACCCGATCGACTCCGGGCCGGGCCCCGGTCAGGCGCTCGAACTCGCCGTCGTGCGGGGTGAGGACCGCGAGCGGGAGTCCGGCCGGGCCCCGATCGCGCAACGCCCGCGCCTCCGTCGCGAACGCCGCGATGCCGTCGGCGTCGACGACGATCGCTCCCCGGAAGCCGGCGACGATCCCGCGCACGGCGGCAGCCGCGCCGGCCGCGGATCCCAGGCCGGGGCCGATGGCGAGGGCCCGAAACCTCTCTGCGCCCGTCAGGACGGCCGCGGTCGCCGACTCGGCGAGGACGCCGTCCGTGTCGGGCAACGCCCGGGTGACGACGTCTCCGCCCGCTGCGCTCGCCGCCGCCGCCGCACCCGGCAACGCGCACACGACCATTCCGGCCCCGCAGCGCGCCGCCGCCGCGGCCGCCAATCGGGGGGCTCCCGTGAGACCGGGTGATCCCCCCACCACGAGAACGGCCGCCGACCACTTGTGGGCGCCCGGAACCCGGTCGGGGAGGGCCAGGTCGGCGTCGTCGAGGGTGTGCAGGCGGACCGGCCCCGGGTCGATCCCGATGTCGACCACGGTGACCGACCCCGCGTGCGATCGACCGGGCTCGAGGCAGAGTCCGGGCTTGAGCGCCACGAAACTCACCGTACGGTCGGCACGGACCGCCCGCCCCCGCACTGCACCGGTGGCGCCGTCGACCCCCGACGGGATGTCGACGGCCAGCACCGGCACCCCGGAATCCTCAACCGCCCGAGCCGCGCCGTCGGCCGCGCCGCTCAGGGCGTCCCGGAAGCCGGTTCCGTACATGGCGTCGACGACGAGGTCGGCCCGGTCGAGCGCCCGGGCCAGCGCGGTTCCGTCGACCACCTCGGCGATCCGGAAGACGTCGGTGCCGACGCCCCGCGCCGCGAGCCGCTCGGCGGCGACGATCCCGTCGGCACCGTTGCTCCCGGGTCCGGCGAGCACGGTTACCCGCCGCCCGTAGGTCCCGCCGAGTCGGTCGATCGCGGCCCGGGCGACGGCCGCACCGGCGCGGGCGATCAGTTCGGGGGCGGGGGTTCCCCCCGCGATCGCGCGCCGATCGGCCTCTCGCAGTTCGGCGGGGGTGAGGACGGGCCGCACGCGCCGGGACTCAGTCGCGCCAGCGGCGGGCGAGAGCGACGACGGGTTCGGTGAGCAGGTCGACGAGGTCGATCGTCGCGAGGACGTCGTCGCGCATCAGTGGCACGGTCTCGGTGACCTGGTCGCTGATCGCGCGGTAGCGATCGCGATAACCCTCGAGTACGCGGCGGGCGGTGTCCGCGGGAAGCCGGTCGCGGAAGCGCACGTGCAGAAGGGCGATGCCCACCGCCTCGTTGCCCTTGACCTCGGGGACGAGGACGAGGGTTCGCCCGTCGGCGCCGCGCGCGACGGTCACCTCGCGTTCGACCGCGGCCCGGTGTTTGGTGCCCCGCAGCACGGGGTTGGCGTCGGTACGCGACGGGATGTCGCGAGCGATGCCCCCGCGATCGACGACGTGGATGCGCTCCTCGGCGATCGCGTATCGCGTCCACCCGACGACCTCGTCGACCGCGGCATCGAGTGCGACCAGGGTGCGCAGCGCCCGGTAGGTGAGCGCGTCGCGGGACGCCCCGGTGGCGAGCGCTGCTCCCACGAGCGGGACCCGGAGCAGGGTCTCATCGGTACGCGAGATACCCACGGTCACCGTCTTGGCCTGGTGCTTGATCGCGTCGACGGGACGGGTGAGTTCGTCGATCGCTGTCGTCAGAGCGGCCACGAGGTCGAGGACCACGGTGCTCGGTGTGCCGACCTTGCCCAGTTCGACCTGGTAGGCGTCGAGCGGGATCACTCCGGTCGCGTACCGCAGCACGGTGGCCAGGCGAACGGCCGTACCCGCGTCGAGCGCACCGTTGTAGTCGCCGGTCGCGAGCAACGCCGTGAACGCCGCGGCGTGGGGGGCGAGCACCGGCGCGAGCGCTTCCAGGGGGTCGGCGCCCTCGG
>Ga0208783_10001198_pt1 | contig 15515 bp, 13 predicted proteins | sample DEB19_08_DNA_2_FD_184529 | JGI IMG/M metagenome (GOLD analysis project Ga0208783, IMG submission 184529) | Aqueous microbial communities from the Delaware River and Bay under freshwater to marine salinity gradient to study organic matter... | ecosystem: Environmental > Aquatic > Marine >... | reverse complement strand
CGATGCAGCCCGCGCTCGGGATGCTGGAGCAGCACATGAAGCAGCGCGTGCATCATGAGCATGCGCACCTTCGGTCGGTCCATCCGGGCGACCAGGTCGTAGCGGTACGCGATGCGCAGGCCGTCGGTCACGAGCGCCTGTGGGATCGATTGCTCCGATGTCCCGCGCATCGGGATCGAGAGCAGTGCCGCCGCGAAGTAGGGATGGTCGAGCAGCAGGTCGACCCGCGCGCGCTCGACGCGCTCGCGTGCGATCGCCTCGATCTCCTCGTCGGACGCGCATGCGTCGTCGTCGCCGCAGTACCTCCCGATACGCGTGTTGGCCGGCATCATGCGAAGGCCTCCCGGTTGCGGTTGATGAACGCCTTGAAGTGCTCGTCGCGCACGAAGAGCGGGTATTGACGCAGCAGGTCCTTCGCCAGGAGCGTGCCGAACTCGAGCGGAAGCCGTTCGAGCAGCCGAGCGGCGATCGGACGCACCGCCTCGTCGCACGCGCGCCGCGCGATGTTGCTCACGAGCACATACAGGCTCGAGACCTTGCTCGGCAGCGGCGCGGTGTCTGGCGCCGCAAGGACAGCCTCGATGTCCACGACCGACAGCTCGGTCTGGATGAACTTCTGCAGCTCGATCGCGGCGCCCGTGCCCACGGTTCCCGAGAGCGCGTCATCGGACGGCACCGTCGTCCCGTACGCGTCGAGGATGTCCGCCGCGATCTCCCAGGACCGCGGCGTCGGGAACGCGCGCTCGGTGTTGCCCGGCTTGTGCAGCAGCTCGCGGCGCAGCGACAGGAACGCGACGACGGTCGGATTCAGCTGGCGTCGGACCGCCCACTCGCGCCAGTCGTCGAACGACGCGTTGAACTCGAGGTGAACGAACCGGTTCGCCAGCGCGTCGGGCATTCGGAACACCACCGAACGGTCCTGCTCGCGGTTTCCTGCGGCAACGATGTGCCAGCCGTCGGGAAGCCGGTACTCGCCGATCCTGCGATCGAGCACGAGCTGGTACAGACTCGCCTGCACGATCGGGGGCGCCGCGTTGAGTTCGTCGAAGAACAGGACTCCCGGCGCAGCGCCCTCGCGCGGGAGGAACGAAGGCGCGAACCACTCGGCGCGATCCCCCACCACCGCGGGAATTCCGCGAAGGTCGGTCGGGTCGAGCAGCGGCGCGCGGATATCGACGAGCTGCAGCCCGCGCTCGGCGGCGAGCTGCGCGACGATCGCGGACTTGCCCACGCCGGGCGGCCCCCAGATGAACGCGGGCCAGCGGGTCTTCCAGAGTGCGTCGAGGTTCTTGCGGATCTGTGTCGGTGTCATGTGTATTCTCGCTTTCAGTGGTTGAAGAGGTCAGGAGACGATGCGGTAATCGGGGCGGTCGCGGAGCCACAACGAATCGCGCAGCGATCCGGTCCACGAGCGCGCGGCGCACAGGGCGAAGAGGTCCTCATCGGGCACGCGGGCATGCGTCGCGGTGAACGGCGCGCCATTCGGGAAGTACGGCAGGCTCGACCCCATCGTGCGGTCTGCCCGCAGGTACGACCAGCCGCTCGGCATGACCGACGCAGCGGTCGGTTCCGCCGAAGGTGGCTCATGTGCGTCGCGCGGTGCGGTGACCAGCACGCGCGCCGCGCCGCGCTGCGCGATCAGCATCGCCTCGTTGAATCCGGTGGGATTCGGCGCGAGTTCGATCGCCATTCGGTGCGGACCATCGATCCAGCTCGGCACATCGCATCGCCACACGGCGTGGGAGACCGCGGCGGCTTCGCGCTCGATCCGGACCGCACGGGCGTGAACGGCCTCGGCGTGCAGCTCGAGCTGGATGCGCACCGCAAGGGTTGAGCCAAACTGCTGCCCCGGCTGCGCAAGCGCGATGAGGAGACTGCCCGGGCCAGCGCGCACGAACGCCGGCGTCGTTCGCTCGCGGAAGCCAGGGCGCCCGGCCAGGATCCGCCGGACGCGACTGATCTCGCGTTCGCGGGCCGCGCTGGTCCGATCCGGCTCAAGCGCGGCCTTCGAGCGATCATCGCCGTCGCGCATCACGCACTCGCGCGTCGGATTGAGCACGGCCGCAAGCTCCTCGCCATACGCGTCGGGATACGCAAGCAGAGCGCGGTCCAGCCAGCCGTCGGGTCGTCGTGCGTCCAGCAGGATGTCGATCGCGTCAGCGGGAACGTCGTGCATATCAGGCCACCTCCCGCGCGAACGCATGCGGAGCGGCGACCGCCGCATGAAGCGGGTGGTAGGCGAACGACCCGCGCAGGAAGCTCCCGTGCCACACCCCCGTCCGGCGGGCGATCCTGTCGAGTTCGTTCAGCGTCTGTCCGCCCAGCTGCGGCAGCGTCACCGTCCTGACCTTGTCAAGCAGGCCAGGGTCGAAGCGCGGCGCGAGCTCGCCCCGATGCAGCGAGACGACGGGGGGATCCTCCACCGAGCCGCCGAGCTCGATCGAAAGCACGACATCCTGCGCGCGATCGGCGCGCACGGTGCGGTTCCGATGCACCAGCGTCAGCAGGTACCCGCGAAGTGCGCCCGACTCGATGCGAAGCAGCAGCGACGGATCAAGCGGCAGCATGCGCCGCTTGATCACGCTCGCACCGTCGCAGTCAACGACGCACTGCAGCCGGCCAGACGGAGTGACCAGGTTCGGCTTCGACCAACGGGTCGCGTGCGTCGGAAGCTTGTCAGGCAGCTGCAGCCACGCCGCAGCGTGATCGATGTTCCAGCCCTTCCCGGGCATCGTCCTCGGATCCAGCGTCTGGGTCGAGCTCCTCGCCAGGCGCGCGAACATCGCCTCGCGGCGACGCGGCAACGCATAGGTCGCGCGCATCCACGAGATCTGCTCGAGCCCGTCGCCGTCCACATAGTTCTCGCCGTCGAACTCGTAGCGAAACACGCGTGCTCGCGACGACGATCCCGGTGCGACGACGCCCAGCATATGTGCACGCCGCGGTTGCAGTTCGATGAGCGACGCGACGAGCAGCGCCGCCGTCCGCTCCCATCGCGGAAGCGCATCGAGGGCGCCCGCGCTGCACTCGAGCAGCAGCCGATTCGCCTTGATCGATGGTTCAAGCGCCAGCGCTGCCGCGTCGCGGACGGACTCCGACTCCGCGAAGACCAGCAACTGGAAGGCCGCACTCGGATTCAGCTCGATCGTTCGCTGATCGCTGTGGGTCTGCACGACACGCGCTCCTCGACCCTTGCGGGCCATCGGAAGCGCATCCCTGCGACGCGCGCGCCGCCCGATTCAGGCAGCACACAGCGCTCGCGTTCGCGAGGTTGACGGCGCATTCCCACGCACCGCCCGCATCGATCTGGCACCGTGCCTCGTGGCCGGTTGCCGGAGCGCGCGCCGTGTGTTGCGCGGCGCGCGCGTCGCTCGGGATGCACTTCAGGTTGTCGCGGTGTGGACGCCGACGCCACATGCGAACGGAAACCGTTCACACCGCATCAGCATCGAGATCAGGAGTGATCCTCGATTTTGCCCTGTTTGCGGCCGTTTTCAGCCACTTTTAGGACCGCATCGTCTTGGCACCGTGGTCGGATCGGACTCGGTTGCCGAGCGGATTGCTCCGCTGCTCTTGATGCTGACAGGAACAATATACGACCAAATCGGTCTTCGGGCAACACAATTCCCGAACAGCCGCGCAGATCACACCGCGCGTTCCCAGGTGGTCCCCTGCGGTCCATCCTTGATGCGCACGCCGAGCGCGGTGAGCTCGTCGCGCACGCGGTCGCTCTCGGCCCAGTCCTTCGCGGCGCGCGCATTCTTCCGACGCTCGAGCAGGACCTCGACCTTGGCTGCCAGGTCCTCCGTCGCGGCCGACGCCAGCGCCGTGTTCCGCTCGAACACACCGAGCACCGAGTTCATCGCATCGAGCGCGGCGAGCTCTGCCGCCGCGTCGCCCGCGGGCGTCTCGCCGATCGCGGTGTTCAGCGCCGCCATCGCGCGCGCGAGGTTGAGGTCGTCACCCACCGCATCCTTGAATTCGACGAGCGCGCGTTGGAGCGGCCCGCCCCCGCTTCCGCCAGTCCGCGCTGCCGCCGCCGCGCGCGCCGAACTCCACCGATCGATCATGCGCTGGCAGTCGCGCAATCCCTGCAGCGTGAAGTTCGAGTTCGTGCGGTAGTGCGTGCGGACAAGCTCAAGCCGCAGCGCCGCCGGCGTCACACCCTTCGCGAACAGGTCGCGCGCGGTGAAGAAGTTGCCCTTCGATTTCGACATCTTCTCGCCCTCGACCTGGAGGTGCCGCGTGTGGAACCAGACGCGCGCGAAATGCGGCCGCCCGCTCGCGCAGCAGCTCTGCGCCACCTCGCACTCGTGGTGCGGGAAGATGTTGTCCTCGCCGCCCGAATGCAGGTCGATTTCGTCGCCAAGCAGCATCTTCGCCATCGCGCTGCACTCGAGATGCCACCCCGGATAGCCCTCGCCCCATGGGCTCGGCCAGCGCATGAGGTGCGTCGGGTCTGGCTTCCACAGCATGAAGTCGGCGGGATGACGCTTGACCGCCTGGTTCTCGGCGCTGATGCGTCCGCCCTCGCCCTCGCGCAGGTTGTCGAGCGTGTTGCCCGACAGCTTTCCGTACGCGGGGAAACTCTGCACGCTGAAGTACACGACGCCGTCCTTCGCAACATACGCGTGCCCGCGCGCGACCAGTTGCTCGACCAGCGCGATCATCTGCGGCACGCAGCGCGTCGGCCGAGGCATGAGCTCGGGGTGCTTCTGCTCCTCGATCGCCACCTTGAGCCCGAGGTGCCGCGCGTCCTCGAGGAAGCGCTGCGCGTAGAACTCGGCCACGGTGTACGGATTCGACGGATCGATGTCGGTTCCTGGCGGCAGCTTGCCCGACTTCTTCGCCTCGGCGATCCGGCGGCCCGCGACCGCCATCTTGTCCTCGCCGCCGCCGTCTGCCGCATCGTCCTCGGTCATGTGGCCGACATCGGTGATGTTCATCACATGCTTCACGCGCATCCCGTGCAGCTCGAGCGCGCGGCGCAGCGTGTCTGCGTTCAGGAACGAACGGAAGTTCCCGATGTGCGCATCGTCATAGACGGTCGGTCCACAGGAGTAGAAGGTCACCTCGCCGCCCGGATGCAGCGGACGGAACTCCTCGAGCGACTTCGTGAGCGTGTTGTAGATCCGGAATGCCATCGTGACTCCATCCTGCGGGCTCAGCGGCCCTCGAATTCGCGTGCGCGCACCTTCGTCGCGGGGTTCCCGAGATAGATCGACCACGGCTCGAGATCCCCGAGCGCGACCGCGCGGGCGCCGAGGATAGCCCCCTCGCCCACACGCACCTTCGGTCCGACGAACGCGTCGGCTGCGATCCACGCCTCATCGCCGATCTCGATTGCCGGGCGCAGGAGAGGCATCGTCCGCTGGCGAGAATCGTGGCTGCCCGCGCAGATGTGCGCACCTTGCGAGACGGTCACATTTCGGCCAATCGTCACGGGTCCAAGGCAGTAGAGGATCGCGCGGTCGCCGACGGAACTCTCCGCACCGATCGACAGGTTCCACGGGCACTCGATCGCGACCGTGCGGCGCAGGTTCGCGGTGGGCGCGAGCTTCGCGCCAAACGCACGCAGCAGGGCACGCCGCACGCCGTACCAGTTGTGGAAGCTCCAGCGGAAGAGCGTCGCCTGCACCGCGCCCCACAGAAGACGCGCGAGCTTCTCCCGCGACGAGTATGGACTCGTGCGGCGCGCACGCTGGATGCTGTCGTCGGTCGGCTGCATGGCGTGGCTCACTTGGGATTGCCGCGTACGACATCCTCGAGCAGTTGGTTCCATCTTCGAAGCGCGAAGGGCGCGCCCCACTTCGTCGCGAGCACATGTCGCGCGCGCGCACCCATCTCGGCGCGCAGGCGCGGATCGTCCGCCAGCGTGCGCACCGCCGCAGCGAATCCATCGGCATCTCCGGGCGGGATCACGAAGCCGCAGTTGGCTTCCTTCACCACAGACGCGGCCTCGGTCGCCTCGCCACCGACCCAGATCACGGGGCGCTCCGCGGCAAGCGTGCCATACACCTTGCTCGGCACCATGACGCCCGACCAGCGCGGCATCATGCTCACGAGATGGATGTCGGCGGCCGAGAGTAGCTCGCTCAGGCGCTCGCGCGGCTGGTAGTCGGCCTCGATGAAGTTGGTCAGCCCGCGGTCGCGGAAGGCGTCGATCAACTGCCGCTTGCGCTTGCCGTCGCCCACGAACGCGAACATGACATCGGTGCGGTCGGCCAGCAGCTTCGCACCCGCCGCGAAGGTCTCGACATCGTGTCCGATGCCGAAGTTGCCCGAGTACATGATCAGGGTGCGGTCGCCTACGCCCCATTCGCGCCGGTACGAGTTCTCCGCGCGCGGACGCGGCGTGATCTCGTTCACATCCGACCAGACATTGATGCGCTCGAGCTTGCCCGGCTCGATGCCCTTCGCGAGGATCCGCCGCTCCATGCAACGCCCGAGCACGACGGCCCTGTCTGCGCGCCACAGCGCGAAGCGGTTGAGCGCCTCGAGGATCCTGGTCAGCACGGACTTCTCGCGGATCACGCCCGTCACGACCAGAACATCCGGGTAGAGGTCCATCACCCAGTAGACGAGCTTGGTGCCGCGCAAGGCGCGCAGCATGAGCCCAAGCAACGAGATGAACGGCGGCGTCGTGAAGCAGACCGCCACATCGTGGCGCTCGATCTGGATCGTCTTTGCGGCCGTCAGGATGTAGAACAGCGCAAAGTCCACTGTCCGCGCGAACAGCCCGGCCTTTCCGTAGAAGCTGCGCCCGACGCGGTGGATCTCGATCCCGTCGACGAATTCGTGCGCCGGCAGCGCAGTGCCCGCCTTTCCGTAGATCGAGCGCGATGCGATCACGCTGACCTTGTGGCCCTGCTGTACGAGGTAGCGCGCGAGGTCGTGGCCGTGCTGCGCGGTTGCCGCGACATCGGGGTAGAAGGTCTGGTTGATCAGGAGCACGCGCATGTCAGTTCCTCATGCTCCCGCTCGGGTCATGCGGCGCGTGGTGGTCGCGGTGCGCGCGGTACCAGCCGACGGTGTCGCGGAGGCCGTCGGAAAGCGGGGTTCGTGCGCGCCAACCCAGCAAGTCCTGCGCGCGCGACGCATCGACGCAGCGCCGCGGCTGTCCGTCTGGCCGGCTCGCATCCCACAGCACCGAGCCCGTGAAGCCGCACGCTGTCGCCACGCGCGACACGAGATCGCGGATCGTGATCTCGGATCCGGTTCCCAGGTTGATGGGCACGGGATCGTCCATCACCTCGGCGGCTCGCACGACGCCCTCCGCCGCATCGTCGACGAAGAGGAATTCACGGCTGGCCGAGCCCGTGCCCCAGCAGGTGATCGACGCGTCGCCTCGGTCGCTCGCCTCCAGGCACTTGCGGATGAGCGCGGGGATCACATGGGAGGTCGCTGGGTCGAAGTTGTCCCACGGTCCGTACAGGTTGACGGGAAGAAGATACGCCGACGCGAGCCCATACTGGCGTCGGTAGCCGTCGAGCATGACCAGCGCCGCCTTCTTGGCGATGCCATACGGCGCGTTGGTCTCCTCGGGGTAGCCGTTCCAGAGATCGCCTTCGCGGAACGGCACGGGCGTGTGCTTGGGATAGGCGCAGATCGTCCCAACCTGCACGAACTTCCGCAGGCCCACGCGCCGCGCACCCTCGATCAGGTGGAGCCCCATCGCCATGTTGGCGAAGAAGTAGCGCCCGGGATTCGCCTGGTTTGCGCCGATGCCGCCGACCTCGGCTGCGAGATGCAGCACGACATCCGGCTTGAGCTCGCGATACATGCGTTCGGCGTCGGCCTCGCGGGTGAGGTCGAACTCGGCGCGGCGCGGGATATGCAGGTCCGAGACGCCTTTGGCGCGGAGACGCTCCACGACCGCGCGGCCAAGGAAGCCTGCGCCGCCTGTCACGACGACACGGGCGCCAGCGAGCGAGGATCGGGCGTCTTCAGGGGGCATGGAGAACGAATCTTCTATCGGTCGCGCCGCGGATGCCGATGAGCAAATCGACGGGGCGAGAGCGCTCCGTCCGCACTCGCGCCATGGCAGGCCCCTCCCCAGCACCCAGAACCGCGCTCATCACGGGCGTCACCGGCCAGGATGGCAGCTACCTGGCCGAGCTGCTCCTTTCGAAGGGGTACTCCGTCCACGGAATCGTGCGGCGTTCGTCGAGCTTCACGACCGGCCGGATCGACCACCTCTACAGGGATCCACACGACCCCGGTGCCGGGCTTCGCCTTCACTACGGCGACCTGACCGACGCGAACTGCCTCGCGCGGCTCATGCAGGAGATCCGCCCGACTGAGGTCTACAACCTCGCCGCCCAGAGCCATGTGCGCGTCTCCTTCGACCAGCCTGTCTACACAGCGGATGTCGACGCCAACGGCGTCCTCAAGCTCCTTGAGGCCGTCCGCAACCACCAGGAGGCCAGCGGCACCCCCGTCCGCTTCTACCAGGCTTCCTCGAGCGAGATGTTCGGCAAGGTCCAGGAGGTGCCGCAGCGCGAAACGACCCCGTTCTGGCCGCGATCGCCGTACGGCTGCGCCAAGCTGTTCGGGCACTGGATCACCGTGAACTACCGCGAGAGCTACGGCATGCACGCCTCGTGCGGCATCCTGTTCAACCACGAAAGCCCGCGCCGCGGCGAGACCTTCGTGACCCGCAAGATCACCCGTGCGGTCGGACGCATCAAGCTCGGGCTCCAGAAGAAGGTCTACCTCGGCAACATCGACGCGCTCCGCGACTGGGGCTTCGCCGGCGACTATGTCGAGGCGATGTGGCGCATGCTGCAGCAGCCTGCCGGCGACGACTATGTGGTCGCCACGGGACACATGATCTCGGTGCGTCAGTTCTGCGAACTCGCGTTCGGGCATGTCGGGCTCGACTACCGCGACTTCGTCGAGATCGACCCGCGGTACTTCCGTCCTGCAGAGGTCGAGCAACTGCTCGGAGATGCGTCCAAGGCGCACAACATGCTCGGCTGGAAGCCGCGCACCACGGTGCAGGAACTCGCGCGCATGATGGTCGAACATGATCTCGAGCTCGCACGCCAGGAGCAGACGCTCCGCGCGGCAGGGCACGCCGTCTGATGCATCGGGTCCGGGACACATCGTGCCTCGCGCGCAAGGCGGCATCGGTCACGCGCCGATAGCATTCCGTCATGCTTCCCTCCGTTCAATCCCTCGACCAGCGCTGGTATCCGCAGTTTGAGAAGAACTGGGACAATCGCCTCTTCCGCGAGATGCTTCTCAAGCGGATCGACGGCGACAAGATGGTCCTCGACTACGGCTGCGGAAGAGGGCATGTCGAGCACATGAACTTCCGCGGCATCGCGAAGTGGGTGGCCGGCATCGATCCCGAACCCGCGGTCTTCGACAACCCATTTCTCGACGACGCCAAGATCCTCGAGCTGCCGCAGGGCAACATCCCGTACCCCGATGCGACCTTCGATGTGGTGTTCGCCGACAATGTCATGGAGCATGTCGGCGATCCGATCGTCACCTTCCGCGAGATTTCACGCGTACTCAGGCCGGGCGGCGTCTTCCTCGCCAAGACTCCGAACAAGTGGCACTACATGCCCATGATCGCGCGGTGCACGCCGACCTGGTTCCACAAGGCGGTCAACCGTCGGCGCGGACGCGAGGTGCACGACACATTCCCCACGCGATACCGCTGCAATTCCGCGGGCGATGTCCGCAGGCTGGCGGCCGCCACCGGGCTCGAGGCGCGCGAGATCCAGCGTATCGAAGGGCGGCCGGAATACCTTCGCTTCAACGCCCTCACCTACGCGTGTGGACGCGCCTACGAGCGTGTCGTCAACGGCGTGGGCTTCCTCGAGCCGTTCCGCTGCGTGCTCATGTTCGAGGTCGCGAAGCCGCGCTAGAGGCGGGCCTCAGCGGCTTCCCTGCGACTCCGCCATCGGTTCCTCGAACGCTGGCTCCAGATCTTCATCGGCACTCGCTTCGTCGGCGACATCCGTCTCGAATGTGGCCTCCCACTCGGCCTGGCGGTCGTACGGCAGGAACATCGCCCCCACCAGTCGGCCGAAGATCCACACTCCGAGGTACGCGGCAAGCATGTTGAATGCGAACAGTCCAACATCGCCGCGAGGCATGCCAAGCAGCTGCCCAAGCGCGCTTCCGAACAGCGCGATCGTGATCGGGTCTCTTGTCGAGAGCGAAGTACGCGTATCCATGTACTTCAGGCCCCACGCGAGCAGGAGCGCGTAGACCGGCACGGAGAGGAACAGGACATCGTTCATCATGTGCCCGACGAGACCAGGTCCCCAGCTGAAGATGTCCTGCACGCCGCTGACCGACGCCTCGCGGACGACCGTCAGGCCCAGACCTTCCGGCTTCGAAGGCCAGAAGTCGCGCGGGATCGGAAGCGTCACCAGGTACACGAGCGAGTGCAGCGGATCGTACCCGCCGTGGACCAGCCGCTCGTTGATGATCCACATGCTGATGCCACCCGCGAACTGTCCGCTCACCGACGCAACCACGATCTCCTCGACCGCGCGAGGGTCGATGCTCATGATGCGCTGCACTTGCTGTCCAAGCGAGCGGTCGACATTCTCGCCGCCTACTCGCGACGCAGAGAAGATCAGCAGCACGAAGGACGCGGCAGAGACTGCGATCGCGGCACGGGGCAGCAGCTTCGTGACGGGCATGAGCCGCCACTTCTCGTGATAGAGCGCCCAGACCACCGAGAACATCAGGCCCAGGAGCTCGCGGCGTCCGAATGCGTCGACCAGCAGCACAGCGGCGGCCGAGCCAAGCGACAGTGCGAGCATGAGCGCGACGAAGATGTTCCACGCCGATCGCGCCCACGCCATCGCGACGAGCGCAACGCCGCCGCAGAGGCAGCCTGCCGCGAACTGCGGAAGGATGATTGCCACGTAGGGAACCTGGTTTCCCGCGAAGCGAAGCACGCACCCGACCGCCGTGAGCACGAGGCCCGCGATCACGAGCCGAGCCTGCGATGTCATTCGGATCCGCGACCGACGCGCGGCGAAGCGTTCCACCCATCCGGCCCGCCGGTACATGGCGAGCAGGAGCACGATGAACACCGTGAGCACGATGCAGAATCCGATCGCGGGAATCGTGTACGAGTCGAGCTCCGCACCCCGTTCGGTCTCATCCATGAACAGCGTCACGGCACCCGACGCCGACTGGAACAGCACAAGACCGATGAGGAAGAAGTTCCGCGTCGAGAAGAGCTGGCAGCGAAGGCGAATCGCATCCGACCTGATGACCAGGAAGATCAGCAGGGTCAGCAAGACCAGGTACACGCCGGCAACGAACATCACGGGATTGAATCCTTCGCGGGAACTGTCATGGCTTCAGCGGGCTACGGGCATGCTGTCCCGCCGTTCTATCGGTCCGATCAGGTCGCTCGATGAAGCGAGGCGGCCCGCAGGTTATAGGCGAGCGTCGCGCCGGACCCGCGCGTAGGACGCTTCCGCACGGTGCACCAGCGACTCCCATGAGAGCTGCGATCGAACCCACTCCCGTCCACGGGCGCCAAGCGCGCTGCCGCCATCCGGGCTCCGCGCGACCTCGAGCAGCGCCATGCCGAACGCTTCGTCCGAGTCATCTGCCTGCTGCAGCGCGCCGGCCTCGGCGGCTCCGTCGAGCTTGCACTCCCTGGTCGTGACCACGGGCCGCCCTGCTGCCATCCCCTCGACGACCGTGATGCCGAAGCCCTCGAATCTCGGCCGATGCGCGAACATCGCGCAGGCGGCGAAACCGTCCCGCTTCTCGGGTCCGAACATGCCGCCGGGAAAGTGGACATGCGCGCCGAGCGAAAGGTCGCGGACCAACGCCTCGAGCTCGGGCTGCTGGCAGTCGTCCGGACCCACGACGACGAGGTCGAGCTCGAGACCGCGCCGTCGCGCGAGGCCGTAGCTGCGGATCAGGTTGTCGATGCCCTTGATCGGATGGAGCCTGCCCACGAACAGGATGAACGGCCGATTCGCCAGCGCAGGAACCCGGGCGCGGAAGATCCCCGATTCCGGAGCGAGGTAGTCCTCGACGACGATGCCATTCGCCAGCACCGACGACGGGCGGCCGAATCTCCGCTCGATGTAGTCGGCCTCCTCGCGGTTGAGCGCATAAAGCTCTCCGGCGCCTCGGACCAGCGATCCGAACACCTGCAGGTACACCCACTTCTTCAGGCGCTTTTGCGCGAGCGCGTACGGATGCAGCATCCCGTGCGTCGAGAGCACATACGGCACGCGCTGCTTGCGCGCGTACCCTGCGATCCGGCGCACGATCGCCTCCCACATGCAGTGGAGATGGATGATCTCCGGGCGGAGCCGGTCGATGTGGCGCCGTGCCGCCTCCATTCGCTCCTGGGGTGGCAATTCGTCGAGCACGATGTACTCGATGTCGAGCCCCTTCCAGCGCTCCGCAAGCTGGGCGCGCTGCTCGGGCTTTCGCGGGGGATGCGTGATCATCACGGCGACACGGCGACCCATGCGTGCCTGCTGCCGAACGAATTCGATTGCAACGGTCGGTGGTCCGCCACTCTCGGGATAGAGGTTGTCGATCACATGGAGAATCATGGACGAACTTCCGGCTTCCTCCGCCTGAGCCTGCCGAGGATGCTGGATATGTCGGCACGAGTGCTCTCGCGCATCCACACGCACGCGACGATGGCACCAATGATGGCGATGGGTGCGAGCGCCAGGATTGTGATCAGGTCGGCAATGGTCGGCGAGGCGACCGCGCGCAGGGCGATCCAGCATCCGACAAGCAGTGCCGCGATCGGCGCCGTGACCGCCCATGGTTCGAAGAACAGGCGAAGCACCGCGCGCTTTCCGAGTTGCGCAGGGCGTCCGCCCATCCAGACGGCGATCGGACAGAACATCGCCCACACCGTTGCACTCGCGCACGCGAGCGCCAGCGCACCGCCAGCACTTTCATCAATCGGCAGCCCGATCGCAGCGGCGGCCCGCAGCGCCGTGGGACCGCCGTAGAGCACGGCGGCCACGAATCCGAGCGCTGCGACCACCAGCTGCGTCAACTGCAGCTTGAGGTATCCGCGGAACCGGCCCTGCGCCTTCAGAAGCGCGATCGACGGCGCAGACACGAAGACGAACGCCTGCGCCACGCTCAGCACCACGAAGATCGCGATCGACCCCGTCCACTTCGGCGGGAAGAGCAAGCTGAAGAGTGGGATCGCGATCGCCGCCTGGACGAGCGAGAGCGGCACGGCGATGGCGGAAAGAAGACGCGTCGCCCGCAGGAATCCGCTCACCTGCCGCTGCGGGTCGTCGTGCACATGCGCGAAGATCGGCTGCAGCACCGCGCCGAGTTGTCCCGCGATCACGGTGTTGGCCTGGATCGCATAGGTCGCGGCGAGCACGAACAACCCGACCTCCGCCTCGCTCACGACGAGTCCGAGCACGACGATCTCGAGCGCCAGCAGGATGTTGTTGATGTATTGCCCAAGTCCCGCGACCATGAAGCGCAGCGCGACGGGACGGATCTCGGCTCGATCGACCGAAAGGTCGACCCGTCCACGCACCACGCGCCAGTACAGGATGCCGCGCAGCGCAAGCGCCGCGATCGGCGGCACATTCAGCGCCAGCGCGCCGGCGCCGAAGTAGGCCATCGCAAGCGAGCCAGCCGTCGCGGTCAGCATCACAGCGCCGTCGATGAGCGCGATCCGCCGATACTCGAGGTCCATGCGCATGCGTGCGTTCGGAATCGCGAGCACGGCATCGGCAAGCGGACGCGTGGCGGCGACGAAGATGAGAAGCGCAAGCCCGGCTCGCCCGTCATGATGCTCCGCGGGAACCGCGATTCCCCCGAGCAATGCGAACATCGCGAAGGCGGCGATCCACATGACCAGGTTTGCGGCACCCGCGACGCGCTGAAAGCGCTGCCGCTCGGCGAGCAGCACATCGCCCATCACGAAGGTCGGGAAGATGAACGCAAAGACGACGACATTGACGACGAAGAACGCGAGTCCGTACTCAGCGGGCGACAGCAGGCGCGCGAGCACAAGCCCCGCGGCGGTCGTGGCGACCTTGTTGAGCACGGTCTGCGCGGTTGTCCACGCCGAGCCGCTCGCCGCCGCAGCCGCGTAGCCCTGCCTGGGCCCGGCGTGCGTCGGTTGTTCGGCTGTCTCCATCGATCACGCGCGGACCAGCCGCGCTCCCATGTCCTTCTCGAAGCTGCGGAGCGCGTCGCGCGTGTCGACCACGAGCTTGGCGTTCTTCGCGATCACCGAGTAGTCGACCTTCGAGTGCGCGGTCGAGATCAGCACGCAGTCGTACGATGCGATCGTCGCAGCGTCATAGGCGACCGAGGTCATCTTGAGGTCGTGCTTGCGGCCGGCCCAGGTCGCGGGCACGAGCGGGTCGAAGTAGTCGACCTGCGCGCCGTGGTGCTTGCAGAGCTCGATGAGCTCGAACGACGGGCTCTCGCGCACGTCGTCGATGTCGGCCTTGTAGGCGAGGCCGACCACGAGGATCCTCGACCCCTTCATCGGCTTGCCGACGTTGTTGAGGGCGCGCGCGGTGCGGTCGATCACATAGTGCGGCATCGAGGTGTTGATCTCGCCCGCGAGCTCGATGAAGCGCGTGGAGTGGCCGTACTCGCGCGCCTTCCAGGTCAGGTAGAACGGATCGATCGGGATGCAGTGACCGCCGAGTCCGGGTCCGGGGAAGAACGGCATGTAGCCGAAGGGCTTGGTGCTCGCGGCGCGCACGACCTCCCAGACATCGATGTCCATGGCGTCGAGCACGACCTTCATCTCGTTCACCAGCGCGATGTTCACCGCGCGGAAGATGTTCTCGAGGAGCTTCGCGCTCTCTGCGACCTCCGCGCTCGAAACCGGAACGACCGTGGTCACGCCCTTGCGGTAGACGGCTGCGGCAAGCTCGGTCGAGGCGGCATCGAGGCCGCCGACAAGCTTCGGGATCGTGCTCGTCGAGTGCGACTTGCGGCCCGGATCCTCGCGCTCGGGGCTGAACGCGCCGAACACCTCGCGACCGACCTCGAGCGACTTCGCGCGGTCCCCTGCTGCGGCAAGGATCGCGGGCATCATGTCGTCGCGCGTGGTGCGCGGATAGGTGGTCGACTCGAGGATCACGAGCTGGCCCGCGCGCAGCGTCTTTCCGATCGCCTCGGCGGTCTGCAGGATGTAGGAGATGTCCGGCTCCCAGTGCTTCCCGAGGGGGGTGGGCACGCAGATGATGATGACGTCGGCTTCGCCGAGGCGCCCGAAGTCGGTCGTGCCCTCGAAGCGCTTCGAGTCGCGCAGCGAGGTGATGAGCTCGTTGCCGAGGTGGACGAGGTAGTTGCGCCCGGCCTTGATGGCGTCGATCTTGCCCTGGTCGATGTCGAAGCCGAGGATCGGGAGCCCGCCCTGGTGCAGCGCGTGTGCGAGCGGAAGGCCCACGTAGCCAAGGCCGATCACTCCGATCTTGGCCTCGCAGCGCTCGATGCGGGCGAGAAGGCTGGCTGCGACAGGGTTCATGGTTGCTGACATCGTTGGTCCTTGCGCG